>Ga0209058_1001919_pt1 | contig 17386 bp, 14 predicted proteins | sample GraSoiAngelo_147_FD_185904 | JGI IMG/M metagenome (GOLD analysis project Ga0209058, IMG submission 185904) | Grasslands soil microbial communities from the Angelo Coastal Reserve, California, USA - 14_1009_05_40cm (SPAdes) (version 2) | ecosystem: Environmental > Terrestrial > Soil > Grasslands ... | reverse complement strand
GGCGCGACGTTGCCGCTGCTGCCGCAGTTCTCTGTCGAGCGTTATATCGAAGCGATCGGACGCTACCACTGTACGGTGATCTCAGGCGTGCCGACCATGATGGCGATGGTGCTCGCCCGCAAGGATCTATTAAAGACGATCGACACATCGTCTGTGCGCACGGTCATGATGGGGTCGGCCAAATCATCGCCGCAACTCCTCAAAGAGCTCCAGGAATATTTCCCGAATGCCGAACCGCTGGTTGTGTACGGCGTCACGGAAGGGGGACCGGTGCCGCTGGGCCCACATCCCGAAGGTCATCCGCGTCCGCCGGAGTCCATCGGCATGCCGTATCCTGGGACCGAAGCCAACCTGGTTGGAGGTTCGAATCCAAACGAAGGTGAACTCGTGGTGAAAAATCCCGGCGTGTTGCTCGGCTATCACAACTTGCCGGCCGAGACAGCCAACCGCTTGCGCGAGGGTTGGTATTACACCGGCGACATTTGCCGGCGCGATGAACAGGGTTTCTACTACTTCGTTGGGCGCAACGACGATATGTTCGTATGCGGCGGCGAGAACATCTTCCCGGTAGAGCTCGAGACGTTGCTCGAACGCCATCCTGCCGTGCACCAGGCGCTCGTCATGCCGTTCGATCATGAAATGAAAGGGCAGGTGCCGTACGCCTTTGTCGTGCTGCGCCGAGGCGCCCGGGCGACGGAAGAAGATCTCAAGCAATTCGCTCTGGCCAACGGTCCGGCCTACCAGCATCCACGCCGCGTCTTTCTTCTTCAACAGTTGCCGCTCGCCGGCACTAACAAAATTGATAAGGAACGCCTGCGCGAGTGGGTGGCGAAAGGATCTGTCCCGGAGACATCCAATGAGCGATGAAGCGATAAGCATCGAAAAACTTCAAGAGCTGATCATGCGTGGACCCTTCAATCAGTGGCTCAACTTTACGACAGTGAGCGCAGGGAAAGACGGCGTCGAGATCAAAGCCGCCTGGCGCGAGGAATGGGTCGTCCATCCCGAACGCCGTTACACGCATGGCGGCATCCTTGCCGCCATCGTCGACGTGGCTGCAGATTACGCGATTGCAGCAAGAATCGGCCGTCCCGTACCGACGATCGACTTGCGAGTGGATTATCACAAAGCCGCCATGCCGGGCGACATCACGGCGAAGGCACGCGTCGTGCGATTGGGCGGTCAATTTTCGACTGCGGAAGCCTACCTCTACGATACGGAAGGAGCGCTGGTCGCAAGCGGCCGCGGTACGTACTTTACAGCAGCGCCCAAATAAAAGATCACGAGTGGATATCGAACATATTCGCGATCGAATACGGCAAGGTCTTTACCTCATTCGAGCACATGCCGTGCAGCTGTAGACTGAATTTGTGACTGCTTACATTCCTGATCCTTCGGAATGGGAGAATCCGCCATTCAAGCGACGGAAGAAGAGGTAGCAATGCGTAATCAACAAGCGCCTATTTGCGCCGAGCATCGCACAGTAAAAGAATGGCGTACTGCCACTTTTGAGCACGAGGATGACGGTATTACGATTCGCGTTCCCAATCTATATGCGTGGTGTGTCCAACCGGGGGAGAAGCCTCATTTACTCCCGAAACCGTCGATGAGTTGCTCCTTACAATGCGAGACTTGTTTGCGGCGGCCAAGTGTGCCCGGCCGCCGGTCTCAAGTAACTGAATACGTCGTATGCGTACGTTGATCTTAGTCGCTGCGACCCGGCAGTGCTGGTGTACGGGAGAGACTCGCAAATGGCGCAAACCGGCCATTTGCCACCTCTGCCTTTCCTGGCTGAGTGATGCTCAAACAGGACGGGGGCGGACCCTGGCCTGTTGCTGTTGTCAGCAATCTTCAATGAGTCCGAGCCATTCATTTTTGCCGCGTCGACCAGCAATTCTGTTAAGAGGACGATCTTCACCTCCGCAGAAATGATCTTCAATGCGACGGCGACGATGTTCCTGGTGCCCAAGAACATCGTCTTCGAAACGGCGAAGATGGAGTCCAATACGCCAAGCATCGCGGACTCAGTCGTGGAGAAGATTTTCTCTACGACGAAGAAGATTTTCTCCGCGGCTGAGAAGATCGTCTCAATGCTGGACAAGATCGTCTCCTCGATGAAGAAGATCTTCTCCAGAACGAAGAACATCATCTTCAAATGCAAATCGACGTTCTTTATTTCCGAGAAGATCTCCTCCCTCATTGAGCTGATCGTTTTCATCGCGGAGAAGATCATTTCCACGATCAAGACAAACTTCTCCGGCATGAAGATGATCTTCTCGGTGGAGGAGACGAGTTTCTTCGCGGCAGAATTGATTTTCTCTGCTGGCGGGAAAGCCGTCACGGACGCTCGGTCGACGGTTTAGAACCCGGACCCGGCAGCGGAGGCCGAACGCCTCCGCGCGCTTCGGAAACGAGCAGAGTTTCAATATCCGGATATTGATAAATTACGCGTGCGCCATCTTGGAAAAGACCGCCGGTATCGGCAGTAGGGCCGTACGTGCTGTAGAGTTCGTGGCCAAGCACACGCAGATAGGTCGTGAGTTGGCCGCGGTGATGGGCGGAATGGGCGATGCGGCGCACCAGAATCCAGGCTCTGCTCCGGCGGACATCGAAAAATTGAGCGGTGTCTTCGAACCACGATTCGGGCTTCGCCTCAAGTCCGCCCATTCGGGCTGAGGACGAGGCGGCGTATTTCTTGATGAACTCCCGTTTCGTCTCGAGTGCAGGCAAGGGCGGCTCACCCAGATCAATTCCCAGAAAATTTTTCATCCAGTGATCTTCACTCACGCATTGATGGACCATCTGCTCGTGCACGCTGCGTGCTCGGGGGTGTGGCCTCCACGGCATCTCTTCGTCCTTGAACATCGCCCAGACGCCAAGAATTTTCTGGCGCTCCGTGGAATAGGTCTCGATGAGAAAAGAATATCGATTCACGATCCGTATAGTGTAATAGACGTGTAGCATTTAGGCGCATGGTATGAGCACGCAACAGTACGCGAAAGAAACCTTCCGCGATTTGCTCGAACGATTCCGGCAGGAAAACGAGCTTACCGACATCCGGCAACCGGTAGACATCCGGCATATCGCAACCCTGGTGGATCAAGCAAAGACAGCTCTGATGTTCCACAATGTGATCGGCTATGACATTCCCGTCGTTTCCGGCATCCTCCGAACCCGCGCACGCGCCATCATGTCGATGGGCTGTGAGACGTACGGGCAAATCGAAGCCAAGCTGCAGCACGGCATTGAACATCCCATCGAACCGGGATACGCGGAGACCGCTCCCAACAAAGAAGTCATCCAAATCGGCGACGCGGTCGATCTCTTCCGGCTACCGATACCAATGTCGTCTATCTACGACGGTGGTCCGATGATCACGGCCGGCGTCGTGATCGCAAAAGACGCGGAGTTCGGCTTCAACTCCGGAATGTATCGGTTCATGGTCAAGGAGAAGAACCTCACGGGCATCGACATCGTTACCCCCAACAACATGCGGTTGTATGCCCAACGTGCCTATGAAGCTGGGCGGCCGTGTCCGATTTCGATTTCGATCGGCACTCATCCGTTCGAAATCATGGGCTCAGGTTTCCGCGCTCCGCTCGGTGTCGATGAGATGGCAATCGCCGGCGGTATTCGCGGAGCAGCCGTCGAGCTTGTAATGTGTGAAACGATCGATATGCCTTGCATTGCCGATGCCGAAATCGTGCTCGAGGCCGAAATCCTGCCGACCGGCTGGAGCCATCCCGAAGGCCGCTTCGGTGAGTTCACGCGTCTGATGGGCGGCCTCCACTGGAATCCGCTGGTAAGGATCAAGGCCGTTACCACGCGAAAGGACGCGATCTATTACGCGCTGCACATGCCGTGGGAGAACACCTGGCTAGCCGCTCCCACACGCTATACTGCATTGCGCCGCGCATTGAAAGCCGCCGGAGTGCAGGTGAAGGACATCAACGTGACGCTCGGAGGCTGCGGCTTCTGGCACGCGGTTATTTCGATCAAGAAGCAGGCCGGCGAAGGCAAGAACGCACTGCTTGCCGCGCTGACCGCGATGGATATGAAGCACGTCGTCATCGTGGATGACGACATCGACGTCTTCGATGCCACCGATGTCGAGTGGGCGATTGCCACCCGCGTGCAAGGAGACAAAGACATCGTCATCATACCCGGCGCCCGAGCGAAGCCGCTCGACCCGAGTTTGCCGGTCACTCCTCCCGGCGTTGTGCCGACGGGCGCAAAAGTGGGTCTCGACGCGACGATACCCGAGGGAGTGCCGCGCGAGCGCTTTGAGCGCATCGCATATGCCTACGCCGACCGCGCGAAAATCGACGATTACCTCTGCGGGAAGACTGATCCGTCTTCTGTTCGTGCAAACAACGAAAAGACAATTGCGGATCTCGCTGGGAAAATCCACAAGTTGATCGAAGCGGAACCGAAGTATTACCAGGAAATCACCGAACGCTTCAGCGATTACAATTTTCAGGTAGTGGCACGTGCATTAGGCAAACTTCACACTGAAGAAAAATTGTGGCAGGATGCGCGTGGCCGCGCATGCGTGCGCGACTCCAAGTTCGCTGCTAGAGCGCCGGCAAAGCCGGAATGAACGAATGCTAGACCGTCGCTACAAGGGAGACTCTCGATGAACGCGAAAAAATTACTTTGGGCTGGAATATTGATTGTTGTCGGCTGCCTGTGGCCGGGCAAAGCCCCGAGCCAGGCTCAAACATTCCGCCTCCAGGAAACCACAATCGAGGCCGTCCAGAACGCATATAAGGCCGGACGGCTGACCGCGCATCAATTGGTCGAGCTTTATCTGAAGCGGATCGACACGTACGACAAGAAGGGGCCGGCTATCAATTCGATTATTACAATCAATCCAAAAGCGCTTGAAGAGGCGGACCGGTTGGATGCGGCATTCAAGCGATCGGGTCTTACCGGCCCTCTTCATGGCATTCCGGTCATCGTTAAGGATCAGTTTGATGTAAAAGGAATGCCGACGACACTCGGCTCGATCCTGTTTGAAGGCTACTACCCGGACCGGGACTCCTTTGTCGCGGAGAAGCTGAGGAAAGCCGGAGCGATCATTCTGGGAAAGACAACGCTGGGTGAATTGGGAGGAGGAGATACCCATGGCTCGCTTTTCGGCTCAACACGGAATCCTTACGCGTTGGATCGTACGGTCGGCGGTTCATCCGGCGGATCGGGCGCGGCGCTTTCGGCAAACTTTGCGACAGTCGCTGTCGGTGAAGAAGGGTTTGCGTCGATTCGGCGTCCATCGACCTGGAATTCCGTCGTGGGGATGAGACCCACTGCCGGACTCGTCAGCCGCGGCGGCATGTTTGACGGCTGGCCCGAAGTCAACGGATCGCTCGGGCCGATGGCGCGGACCGTTACCGACTTGGCGAAACTTCTCGATGTGATGGTCGGCTACGACCCCGAGGATCCACTGACCGCTCGAGGCGTGGGTCATATTCCGGATACTTACACCAGGTTTCTCGACAGAAATGGCTTGAAGGGCGCGCGTATCGGCATCCTGCGTGAGCCGATGGGGCAAGGGTCCGAACCGCAATCGGCCGACTTCGCAAAGGTAACAGCAGTTTTCGACAAAGCCGTAGCAGAGCTCAAGGCGGCGGGCGCGAACGTCGTCGATGCGATTACGATTCCGAAGTTGAATCAATTACTCGCCACACGAACGATCGGTCCTACGGAGGTGCAGGATGCATTCAAGGTATTCGTGGGCCGGAGCGCCCAAGCTCCATTCAAGTCTCTCGACGAGCTCTTGCGGGCGCCGGGATTCGCAAAAGTGGTCCCGTATGCGCAAGATCGTCTTCGGCGCACTTCCGACGACACCCGTTACTATCGGTTCCTGCGAGCGCAGGACGAACTGATGACGAACTTCATGAAGGTACTGGCAGACAACAATCTCGATGCCATCGTATACAAGTCCGTCGAGCATCAGCCGACGCTCATCAAGGACGGCGTGAATCCTCCTTTTGTGAACACGAAAGGCGTGCCGCATCTCAATACGTTTCTCGTTTTCGTTCCGGCTATCGCTGTGCCGGCAGGTTTTACAGCCGACAACCTTCCCTCTGGAATCACCTTCATGGGACGGCCCTATGAGGAGGGAACGATGCTTAAGCTCGCGTACGGCTACGAGCAGGCGACGCATCATCGCAAACCGCCCCAGACGACGCCCGCGCTTCCAGGAGAACCCTAATTTAGGAACTGATCTCAAATCCGAAATTTCGGATTTGAGATTAGGCTTCGTCCAATTTCAAAATGTATTCCACCCTCCGTGAGAGGAAGGGCTCACCCTAGCGAATCGCGATCGGCGCCACGGTGGATCCCGTCGCGCCTTTGAGCTTTAGCGGTTCCAGGATTAAAACGAATTCGTTGACGCGTTTTGCCGCGAGTTCGTCCAGTTTGAGACTTTCGAGTATGTGGACGCCGTTGACGGCCAGAAGAATCTGGTGAACCGGCGAGCTGATTTTGGGATCGGGATTCGGGTTCACTTCCACGGACCAGTTGTCGGAACCAATGAGCATCGGGTTTTGTTTCGCAAGCCATTCGGCAGCGGCAACGCCGATGCCGGGGTCTGTTTTAGTGTAACGGAGATTATCCTTGCCCCACAGCTTGCCCCAGCCCGTATTGATGATGATCGCATCGCCGGCCTGAAGCGTGAGATTCTGGCGCTTCAGTGCATCCTGTAGATCCCGGACGGTGATTTCGTAGGTGTCCGGCAACATTTCGACGTTTTTGAAAGCAGCGACGTCGATCAGCACGCCTCGCGTCATCAGCGCGCCCACGTTTTCGACGCCGAGCTTGGAAAAGCCGTTCCGGGTAGCGATCTGGTCCTGCTTGAAGCAGTTGTAAAAGCCGTTGTCGATGCCTTGATGACTGAAACCATCGAATTGCGTTCCGATTTGGCCCATTTCACCGATCACCATTTCCTCATTGCTGATGCGGCGATTCGACTGCGGCAAGACGTTCGTACGCTTGGTCAGGATGCTCAGCGAGCGGCCCGGAAAGAAAGGCATTTTTTCGGGATCGAGAACCTGCCCCAGTTCAATCACCTCGCCGGTGCGGATCAACTTGGCTGCCTTGAGCACTTGCTCCGGTTTCATCAAATTTCCCGAGCCACGCTCATCACCGGCGCCCCACTTCGACGGGCAGCGCTGGTTTTCGGCAGGAGGAACCCAGGACTGTCCCGCCGCGACACGCGCCGCAAGCAAAATTGCAAAGAGCGTCATTATGGATCGCATCATATGTACCTCCCTTGGCGTGTCAGTCTATCGAAACTCCGGCCAAGAAACGAACGATTGATCGCCACAGATCGCCACAGATGGTCTGTCGGCGGCTGCGCTGAAGCGGCGTGCGCGATCGCCGGATTGGTGGGACTTTCGCCCAAAAAAAGTGGGCACCTTGCCGGGAGAAGGCAATTTTTCGACTTAAGTCCCCCAAAACAAGTAGATCGTTTTTCGCCAACGCTTTTGGTGGAGGAAATGGCAAAAAGCGGTGCTACGGGACCGGGTTGCCGATAGCGATTTGACCTTAAGCCCTGTCATTAGTTCAGTTGGGATGTCCGCCACAAACCGTGTAATGCTGGACGGAACTTTGGAATACCGCGTGCCTTAAACAGGCCGATGGAGGGCAAATCCTTGCAAACTTCTCTTCTGATTTCCGCCTTCACAGCTGTTCTTGGTTCTACCTTGAAAGCTCTTCTTTCTTCTACCCGCCTGCCGTGGAAGAGAATGAAAGACCCCATTGTCAAGCGGCTCGAAGAATTAAAGCGGAGGTTGCCGTACAGCAGTCCTCTAGCTGAGCGGGTGGCGAAGATTGCGGTTATCGTTGTTTTCACAGTCGGCTGGCTGTTGATCGTTCTTGTTCGCAGCCGCCATTTAGCAAACGATCCGACAGCCATCGAAGGATCGTCACTACCCGGACTTGCCACAGCCTTGCAGCAGCGCGCGATCAGCGGCCGTGACTTTCAATCCATGTACGGGCCAGCCGCACAATTGCTGGCATGGATCGCAACGGCTGCTACCGTCACCCGGTCCGCATTTGACGCTTATGGAATGATTACATTTTTCTTCTGTGCCACGACCGCGTTGCTGGCCGCGTTGATGTTGTTCATTTGCGATCGGTTTTCGTGGCAACCATGTGCGATCTTCTACGCTTTTGCGATTTTACTGAACTTGTTCTTTGAGGTTTTCGACATTCGGACGGTATTGCTGTTGTTAAATGCCGTCGTTGCGTACCGGATCATCGCAGCGGAAACGGCACCCCGGCAGATCCTGTGGGCCACATCAAGCGGACTTTTGTGTTTTGTTGCTCAACTGGTGACGGTTGAATTGGGTATTTGCGCAGCAATCGCCACTGTCGGCGCACTGATTGTGGGATCGATACTTACCCGAAGCGTAGCGGTACTCGTTGCTGGTCAGGTTTTCGTCGGAACATTCGCTATGGCAAACCTCGGGCTCGCGGTCGCCTTCAAGATAACGTCATCCAACTATGGATTATTGTTTGACTACCACAACTATTCGCTGGAAATCCTGCGCGGGTACCACAACAGCATGGGAACGTTGTGGAGTCTGCCCATGGTGAAGACTGAAGTGCTGGCGGTTGTGGCCGTTTATGTCATCGGTGTATGCGCGGCGGCCGCTTGGAGATCGGATCCACTTGACGCGGCGCTGCTCGCGAGTTTGTTATGTGCAGCACTGGTGTGGCTCGAGACCGCGATGGTTCGCAGCGATATTTCGCAAATTGCTGGGGCGTTCACTCCGGTGATTGTCATTCTCAGCCTGCTGGTAAAGATGGAATGGACTTCGCTGCCACGACGCGTGGGATGGTCGGCTGCCGCTGCTGCGGCACTGTTCGCTTGGCCTTCGTTAAATCTCAGCGCGCCGCCGGACCTCGTCCAAGTAATTCGCGGCGACACGACCCCGCAGGCCGTGATGCGTGGTATCTACGCGACGAAGAGGCCGTTTAACGCTGGCCTGCGCGCCAGCCTGGTTACTCCGAATTTGGCAGGCCAGCGAAATGTTTCGATCCTCGCGTTTCCATACGACAACTACATCAGTGTTGGACCGCGCCGTCGCTTCTTCGCTCCTGTGTTGGAAAGCTACGCGGCCTCAACAGAGCCTCTCGAGCAGTACTACGTACGTGCGCTCGACAGCCGGCGGCGAGCCGGTCTCGAAATCGTCTATGGCCCCGATAGAGCCACCGGAACGCCTGTGGGCGATGTTCAGGCAATCACGCGAACGCCTATCATTTTCGAATATCTCTACAAACACTTCGAGCTTGCCAGCAACGAAGAACATGCCGATGCTCACTACGTCCTTCGTCCTCGTCTGCAGCCACGAGAAGTTGCCACTGAACCATTAAAGTTTTCGACACCGCAGCACGCGCCGGATTCCGGAATACTGAGGCTGGATGCTCCGTCCGCATGCGGACTTGTGTTGTTGGAAATCCGCATCAACTACGCGAAGAACCCCCATGTCTTCAGGCCTGGCGGTATTGAATTGACTTTCAGCAATAGGGATCAGCTTGTGTGGCAGGGCTCCATCAAGCCACTAGCCCCCAACGCCTCCTTTGTGACATACGTCAGCCCTCTGCCTCCTGCGAGATTTCATCAGGTGTTCAGCGAAGGTCCGGTTCAAGGCGTGCAATGGGACAAAATTGAATATCATCCTTCAAGCACAGACATGTTGGGATCGCGGGCTAGTGTCGTCCATGTGGCCGCCGGCCAGTGCGTTGACCCTAACAAGTTTATCGAAGCCGCGGTACCAGAAAAAAAACCAGCCTGACCACAATCGAGACAGCTGCACCTACAGTTATCGATGGCGTCAAAGAGAGAGATCGCGGTAATGCTTGTAGCGGCCAACGTAATCGAGTGAACGACCCGCGCAGCAAGACCATTCCACAGATGGACCCATCCTGTCCCTTGCCTGCGATTACATGAGACTAGCAGTAAACTCAGGTACGCCAGCAACGGGCTGGCGGGTTGAAAATCCAGACACCATGCAGGAAGCCGGGAAGCGGCGAGAACCGATCTTCCGTCGATGCAGTTACTTCTTCTAGAAATTCCCCGGTGATTTCCGGTGTGGCTTGAAATTAGGAGGAGCTCTCGATGAGAACGATTGCGATCGTGAATCAAAAAGGCGGTTGTGGAAAGACCATGACTGCCATCAATCTGTCCGCTTTTCTCGCCCGGGCTTCCAGGCGAGTGTTGCTGATCGACATGGATCCTCAGGGACACGCCACACTCGGCGTGCTCAAGGATCCGTTCCCATTAGAAAAAACAGTTTACGAAGTGCTGGCGCGTGAAGATGGTCTGACGGCTTTGGGCGAGGTTATCGTCAACGTCCGGGACAATTTCGATATCGCTCCTTCCGACGTCCTGCTCAGCGCGTTACCTGAAAAGCTTCGGGAAATTCCGGAAAAGGAAGCCAAGTTATCGCTCGCTCTGGAAGGAGTCCGTCACAATTACGATTACGTGATCGTCGACTGCCCTCCCAATGTCGGCCTGCTGACGTTCAATGCTTTGATGGCGTGTTCGGAAGCAATCATTCCAGTCGAGCCAAGTTTCTTTTCGTTGCACGGCATTGCAAGACAAGTCGAAACGTTGGATTTGCTTGCCAGAAAGTCCGGTCATGACATCCGAGCGCGCGCGTTGATCACGTTGTATTCCACGCGGTCGGACTTCGCCAAAACGATGGCTGAAGAAATACGCCAACATCTTGGAGAGGCGTGCTTCAATACCGTCATCCGTTTCAGCGTCAAGCTCCCCGAATCTGTCGCGCACGGTTTGCCAATCGCCGATTTCAGCAAGCACTCGGCAGGATTCATTGATTATGCGGCTCTGGCGCGAGAAGTTTTGGAACAGGAATCTTCGAGTCAGGCCTCCGTGGCCGAAATGCTTTCGGAAGAGGCATTATCGCCGGCGGATGCGCACTCTACTCCAGCCGATTCCGATTTCCAAATCCAAACAGAGGCATCGCCTCCATTAACTATGTCCGACGGTGTGCTGTTCACGCTCGATGCGCCAGGCGCGCGCTGCGTTCAATTGGCCGGAGACTTTAACGGTTGGGTGGCCGATGGCAATGAAATGCAACCCAGCGGCCGCGTCTGGAGGAAAGTCGTGCGGCTCCAGCCTGGCCGGTATCAATACCAATATGTCGTGGATGGAAGGTGGCTCCCGGATCCCCTGAATTTGGATGTGGAACCTGCACCGTGGGGCGGATACAACTCAGTAGTCAATCTGGAAGAGAACGACCTCCGCGACGGAGTATAAGAGAGAACTTATGGACCCCAACAAAGACGAAGAGACTTCGGAACAACATCTCCGTATTAGCCGGGGATTGGACCAGGTTTCTCATTTGTTTCTCTCGCATGTAGCCGAACGCGCGGCCCGTGGAAGATCCGGAAACGGACCGGAGCTGCCGGAGCATGCCCAAGAGAACCCACCGCTAGGGATTGTTCTGCGCGCTTCCCGCGCCGTCGACCGCGAGAGGCTTTTGTCTCTGTTACATGAGCAACCGGGGGCGTTAAAAGAAGGTCTGAAAGTCATTGATGCCGACCTGCCATGCGAAACGCCTAGCAATGTTGAACTGCTTGCTCTGGACACCGCCAACAGACTCGTGGTCATCGATGTTGAAGATAAACCCAATGACAGTTTATTGCTGCGAGGAATGGCTCATTTAGACTGGGTCGTTGGCAATACCGCCTTGCTCCGCCGCATCTACCGTGAGCAGTTAATTAATTTTTCTCTTCAACCGCAGCTTTTCCTGGTCGCCCCTGATTTTTCTCCGTTGTTTCGATTCGCCATACGCCATATGAGGTCATTTCAAATTCAGTGCATCAAGTACGATGCCGTTGTCCTGACTGCCGGAATCGGGATCTTCTGCGAACCTCTTTCCTGGACTGATTAAACCGGCCGCTCCCCCGGGCACGTCGACGTCAAAAGCATCGAGAAAGCAATAGCCACAAAGAGCTACAAAAATTCACAAAATGTTTGTTGTTGACGCACCCGTAACTGATTCCTATCGGGAGTAGACAAGAGTTTGTCCGCAAAAGAAAATCATCGATGCAGGGAGGCGCGTTCCTCTAAGACTTTGCAACAGGAGATGTTGATTGAGTAAGAAGCATATTGTTCCTTTTCTTTCGATTGCGCTGGCGATCCTGATTATCGGCCAGCCTGCCTATATTAGTGTGGCTTTTCCGCAAGGTCCGCCGCAGCAGATTACAACTCCCGCCGGAAGGGTGATCATCCCTCCTTCGAGTGAAGAGAGGCCGGAGGACAGGGGAATTCGAGCACATACGAATCACTTGATTTTTGTCCCGGGGAGACCCAACGTGACGCCGTCAGGTCCTCCTGCGGGAGAGAATCCGGGATCACTCGCGTGCGTTTATAACATCGTAAATCCTAATCTGAACCCGGGTTGCCCGAAGAATCCGAGCGGTCCATTCGCTAACCCGACAGGCGGTGGCGGCGTCATTGCGATTGTAGACGCCTATCACTATCCGACGGCTTATGCCGATCTTTCCGCGTTTTCCAGCCAGTTCGGGCTTCCAGTGCTTCCAATATGTAGCGGCAGCAATGCTCCCTGCTTTCAGGTAGTTTATGCCAGCGGAGTGCAGCCATCGGTTAACTGTGGCTGGAATCAAGAAGCGGCGCTGGACATTGAATGGGCCCATGCGATGGCCCCTGGGGCCGGCATTGTTCTGGTTGAAGCGGCATCGAACTCTCTTTCAGATTTGTTGGCCGCTGTCGACACGGCAAGCAACATCGCAGGTGTCAGACAAGTATCAATGAGTTGGGGAAGCAGCGAGTTCCGATTTGAACGCAATTATGACTTTCACTTCAATCGAAGCGGTATTGCGTATTTTGCATCTTCAGGAGATACCGGTGGGAAAACAATATGGCCCGGCGTCTCCCCGAATGTCGTCTCTGCGGGCGGTACGCGCGTAAATCGCGATAATTCCGGCAATTTCACATCGGAATCTGCCTGGAGTAAAGAAACATGCGGCGGCGGCCCTTGTGGCGGAGGCGGCGGTCCGAGCCGCTGGGAGCCGCGGCCCACTTATCAAAACGTTATTCAAGGCATTGTCGGTTCTTCTCGCGGGACTCCGGATTTTTCTTTCGACGCCGATCCCTTCACAGGTGTCGCTGTTAATGGCCCATTCTGCAGCAGCAGCGGTTCGGGATGGATGGTATTTGGCGGCACCAGCGTTTCCGCGCCGGCGCTCGCAGGTATCGTCAATTCGGCCCACCCGCAACTCCTCGGGAGCGGCAGCGGCAGCTCGTACGCAGAGCAGGTGTTGCTCTATACGGGACATCCAAACTACAGTTCTTCCACTTTCCGCGATATCACCTCGGGCAACACAGGATATGCGGCCGTACCCGGCTGGGACTTTGCGACTGGCATTGGAAGCAGTCAGACGTTGAACCAGAAATAGGGGCGAACCGGAAGTCCCCTCGTAACTTAGGAGGGAGTTTTTTCGGCGGCGCTAATTTGTCGCAAACCGGACCAACAGTGCGCGGAATCCGTTCACGTCAACGAAGTGATGCGGCACGCCGGGCGGGACATACAAGATGTCACCCGTCTGGACGGGCCGGCGAGTTCCGTTGCGCATGGTCTTGCCTTCCATTTGGCCATCGGTTTCAGCGGTTGCCGTTCCCGCGGTGATGATCCACAGATCTGCGGTGCCGTCTTCGTGGATCAGCGGCGGATCATCGGGCAGAACGATGCGAACATTGGCGCTGGCGCTGTATGGCGCGTTGAACAATCGTGAGTTTGCGACCTTCTTCGCCTCATTATTCTTCCACCGGTTCTGGATGTCATCGCTCGCCCAGAATGAGGTCTTGTTGGCCGGCGCTTCCGGAACCGCCGCTGCTCCGCGTCCGCCTCCGCCTTCCACCACGGCGGGGGCAGTTCGGCGAGCGGATAAGTGCGGATCCTGAAGGGTATCAAAGCGGACCAGAAATGCCCGGAACCCGCTGGGATCAACGAAATGGTGCGGCACACCAGGCGGCACGTACAAAACGTCGCCCGGGTGTACTGCGCGGCGCACTCCGTTGCGGATGACCTTCTGGCCGTTGTTGTCGATCAATTCGCCGTCGGTCTCCGCGGTGGCAGTGCCTGCGGTCGTGATCCAGAGATCCGCTGTTGTCTCGTGCGTCAGAGGCGGATCATCGGGTAACACAATACGGACGTTGGTGCTGATGTTATATGGCCCGTTGAAGAGCCGCGAGTTGATCGTCTTCTTTGCTTCGTTGTCCTTCCACCGATTCTGGATATCATCATTCGGCCAGAACGCTGTCTTGTTTGCTGGTGCGTCGGGCGCCGCTGCCCCTTCGCCTCCTCCGGCACCTCGTCCTCGCTGGCCTTGCGCGCGCTGCTGACCAAGTGCCGCATTGCCCAACAGGAACGCTAAGCTCACCACGCTGATTGCGCAGATTGATTTGTATCGCATGACTTCTCCTTGCAATGACAAATGACAACTGAACAGTGAACAATGAACATTTCCCCGCAAACTTTTCAATGTTCATTTGTTCAACGTTCAATTGTCATCTTCGTTAGCTCATCTGGTCGGGAGCTGATTTCTTCCGTATGTTTCAACCGCCCTGCGCACGTCATCGAATGTGGCGAGCCGGCCGTGTATGGGAACGACCTGGTCAACGTCGAGACCGAGGCGCTCCAATGAATCATAGAACTGCACGAGAAATAGTAGACCGCCGGGCGCCTCGTTCAGGCTCGCTGGCGGCGTGTAGGAATCGGCCTCGATTAACATCTTTTCTTTTGGCAGGTACACCATCAGCATCCCGGCATTGTGCATGTTGGGATAATGATAAATGACGACCTCCCGCGAGCCATCCGTCAATATGCGGTTGCCGACCAATCCTTCAAAGACCGGCTTGCGGGCCGATCGCGCGAGCCGGTCTGGATTGATCGTGCGCGGATTTGCCAACAAATTTTCGTAATAAGAGACATTGCCGGCGTAAGTAATGATCGTTGCTCCTTCGGCGGCATACGTACGCAAGCCGCCAAGGTGATCGAAGTGAGAATGCGTGTTGATGACGTACCGGATGGGCTTACTCGGAATGACCTTCTTAACCGCATCGATCACTGCGATGGAACGGGTCTCGCTTTCCGGGGCCTCCACAACAGCAATGTAGTCGCGAAACTCCAGTGCGACGCTACGGGCGCCGCCGGGTAAGCTCCAGACGCCTTCGGCGAGCTTCTCGGGTACGATCGTTTGGGCCGCCGCCCGAGCCTGTTTGATATTGGCCGGCACGTCGAATGTGGCAGGAATGTTCTGTTTGACATCGGTAATGGTCACATCGAGTACCGGGTATGCTCCATTTCGCTGCAGGATATGTGTTGGGAATTTAACGCCTCCGAAGTCTTTGTAATCTCGGAACACGGCTTGGAACATATTGTCGCCGAGGACGGGGTTGTCGAACCGCGTCGTGATCATCTCGACAAAATTCTCGTCGTTCAACAGGCCTTCGAACCTGGCTTTATTGGGGGCGGTAAAGGAGACTACCGTTTTTTTTGCTCCTCGGACAGTTTCTGTCTTTGAAGTCGCCCGATTGGCCATTGCCGCTTTAATGAAACCGTGAGGGGTCATCCAGATTTGCGCGAGCCGGCCGTCAACCGCGGTTCTCAAGTCGCGTTCGGGCGCCGCGGGCACAGCATTCTGGCCGGCGATGTCCCACGCATAGTTACCGTTCAGAACCCAGATCTGACGCAGTTCGCCAACCAGCGGCTGAAAACCGCCGCCGCGGGGAGGATTCTCGGATTGCTGGCGCCGCCGTTCGTCTCGCATGGCAGGAATGGAGTAGTCGATCGTCACGGTGTAGCTGGGCAGGTTGAACCGTGGCCAGGGGGTGTTGCCGTCGTATGCCTGGCCGAACATGAAATCGCTTCCCCTGCCGGAGAATTCGATCGTTTTGAGATTTGCAGCGTCGAGCGCCGCCGCTGCAGCATCGAGTGTCGTCTTCGCATCCTGCGCCCAACTCGCCAGAGCGCCCAAAGCCGCCACGGCAAGCACGATAATCAACGTTTTCTTCATACCTCCTCCCGCCATGTGTTTACCTAAGTGAACCGAATCGCGTAGGCGGCAATATATGTCTTCGCATGACCCGGAATCAACTTTTGATGCAAAAAAACCTGAAAGAATTACCCGAATTTGCAGGAACTGACCCGCACGGCAGCGCCTATTCAGTTTGGAGAAAGCGCCGTTGGAAGGATTTAGGGCAATAAGGTCCATGCAACGGCATTACTGTTACGCATTGATACAACCTCGAGTGTCCGTTACATAAAGTAGATTGGGTTGCCAGCCTGTCAAGCGTGTCTTCTAGAACAACGAAAGAGAAAGACCGATATCATTTTCCCCTTTTACTTGTCGGAAGAGCCGCAAAATTTTGTATTTCCGAAGGAGTGCCTCAATCGCAACCTTCAGAAAGTGCAAGAGATCTACCAATGAAGGGATTCGACTGATTGGCGAGCAACTCACGAAGACTGCAGGCAGACTCCAGCTCGTTCGGTTCGGTGGTTATGATGGATAACCTCCAGAGAGCTTATGGTAGGGTAATTGCAAACCGAATTTCATGAAAAGAAAAGAGCGTAAATTAATCGAATTGTTCAATCTATTCGTTGCGGCGGTGTTGATGGCGTTCTTCTTTGCCGGGCCCGTTCACGCTCAAGATGGGTTCGGTATTCGCGCCGGTGTAAGCGCCCGTCCCGAACAGTTCTACTTCGGCGGTCACGCCTCCGTCGGCCCCGTGGTCGATAAGTTATGGTTCCGGCCGAATGTCGAGATAGGAGTCGGTAACAACGTTACCTTGATTGCATTGAACGGAGAGTTCGCCTATTGGGTTCCCCTCAAAAAGGTTCGCCGCCGAAGTGAACCGTGGAGCGTTTATTTAGGCGGTGGTCCTGCAGCCAATATCTTCAGTTTCGGCCCTGTCGGGAACCGGACCACCGATGTCCGGCCCGGATTCAATTTTCTCGCCGGCATCGGCCAGCGCAAAGGGCTGTTTTCCGAAGTCAAGATCGGCGCGATCGATAGTCCTTCGTTCAAATTCGGAATCGGCTACACGTTCCGTTGAGAGACGCGTGGGCGAATTATCCTGAAGAAGTAAGGGCCGGACAAACCCAAATTCCCAGAATTGCGCCATCGCGCGGTCCCCGTTGTGTTCTTGCCCTTGTGTCATGAGCCGTTCCCGCGGAAATTCAAGCGTAGAGATCTCTGATTGGTCCGAACGTTTACGGTCGTCATTTTTTTGAAACGCAATTTTCTTGCAACAGCGACCAGACTGTAAAGAACCACATTAGACCGAAGTTCCCCCGAGCCGTGAACGTAAGTATCGGATTTTCAGCGG
>Ga0209058_1001918_pt1 | contig 17386 bp, 17 predicted proteins | sample GraSoiAngelo_147_FD_185904 | JGI IMG/M metagenome (GOLD analysis project Ga0209058, IMG submission 185904) | Grasslands soil microbial communities from the Angelo Coastal Reserve, California, USA - 14_1009_05_40cm (SPAdes) (version 2) | ecosystem: Environmental > Terrestrial > Soil > Grasslands ... | reverse complement strand
CGTCGTTCCCGAGGCGGCGAAGCGTCGCGAGGATGCGGTCGAACGCCTTCCACGAGCGCGCGGCGCGGCCGGTCCCGCCGTAGACGATGAGCTCGTCCGGCTTCTCCGCGACCTCCGGATCGAGGTTGTTCTGGATCATCCGGAACGCGGCCTCCTGTGGCCACGCGCGGCACGCGAGCGTGGTGCCTCGGGGAGCGCGGACGGCGCGGGCCGCGATCGTCATCGCCTCGATTGTCCACCCAGGCCGTGCCGATCGAGGAAACCCTGCACCGCCGCGTTCCAGGCCGGCGCGGCCTCGCGCGGCGCGGCGTGGTGCGCGCCCGGCAGGACCAGCAGCTCGGCGCCGGGGATCCACGACGCCCACTCGCGCGAGCCTTCGATGGTCGAACGCGGCTCGCGCTCGCCGACGATGAGGAGCGTAGGCACCTGGATATTCGCGAGGTCGACTTTTCTCGGGCGCTGGTCCCAGTCGCGCAGCACCGCGATCGCGCGGGCGCGCTCGTCGCCAGTGCGCCCGAGGCCGGTGCCGGTGGCGGCGATCATCTTCCCCCACGCCGAGGCGGCGAACTCGGGATCCGTCGTGAGCGGCCCCTCCTTCTCATCGGGGCCGGACCGCGGTTGGCGCACGATCGGCGGCCGGCCCGCGCGCGCCGTCGCGATCTCCTCTTCCAGCCACGCGCGTCCTTCCGCGTCGACGTAAGGGACGGTGTGTCCGATCACGAGCGCGAGCGCTCGTCCCGGATGGTCGACGGCGAACTGTGCCGTGACCACGCCGCCGAGGCTCGAGCCGCCGACGATCGCCTTGTCGATGTCGAGCGCGTCGAGCAGTCCAGCGAGGTCGTTCGCGAGATCGGCGGCGGTCCAGTCGCCGGGCGGGCTGGAGGAGCGGCCGGTCCCGCGGCGGTCGTAGGTGAGGAAGCGGTACCGCAGCGAGAACACCGGCGCTTGGCAGAAGAGCCAGGGCGTGTGGTCGTGCGCCTGGAGCACCATCGGCGTGCCTTCGCCGAGCGACTCGTAGTAGAGCTCGACGTCTCTCGCCGCGACGCGTGGCATCGGCGCATCATCCTGGAAACGCGGGAGGGACGCGATGCCAGCCGAGCTGCAGATCGCCTTCGCCTTGATCTCGACGGCCACGGTGGTCGGGGGATTCGTCTTCGCCGCGTACCAGTTCGTGGCCTTCGTGCGGCAGCGGCGTCAGGAGACCGCGCTCACGCTCATGAAGACGACACAGCCACCGGAGCTCTTCTCGCGATCGGTCCGCAAGATCTTCGAGCTGCCCGACGCCGCGCCGGCGGAGGCGATCCATGCGCTCGGGCCCGAGCTCGAGCAGGCGCTCATCGAGACGTTCGTGAAGTTCGAGAACCTCGGCTACCTCGTGTACTCGCGCGCGATCCCCCTGCATATGGCCGACGATCTCATCGGCGGGATGGTCCGGCTCACCTGGCGCAAGTGCCGCGGGTACATCGGGCAGGTTTCGCGCGGTCACCCCGACCGCCTTCGAGTGGTTCGAATGGCTCTACGACCGGATGGAGCAGTACCCTGCCGCGGCTGACTCGAGCGTCGGCGCGCACGTCTCTCGAAAAGCCTGGAAGCCGTAGGGTCTGAAGCAGACCTGGGCCGGCTAGCGCCGCCTGTCGACGATCATCCGACGATTAGCCTCGGCAACGCCGCGGCGAAGACGCTCCTCCGGAGTGAGGGCCAGCAGTCTCCGTAGCTGCGCCCTGTCGATGCCCTTTCCCTTCAGGCGGACCATCGTCAGCGTCCAGCCGCAACCATCGACGAGCCTCGCCAGCGTTCCGACCCGCGGATCTCGACGACCGGCTTCAATCGCAGCGATCGTCGGCTGAGGCACCCCGGTGCGCTGCGCAAGTTGTCGCTGCGATAAGCCGGCGGTACGGCGCACCGCGAAGAGTAGATCTGGGTACAGACCGCGTGGAGTGATCACGAATTCATTATCACGCAACAAGACTGTTCTTTTGGGGTTCTTGTGCGCGGATACTGCGCGGCTCCCTCATCAGGCGAGCGCGGAGGATCCTTGGATCGACACCTCGTTTGGCCGGAGCTTCTGAACGCGTGCGATCTCGGCGGTCTTGGGGTCCGAGCTAGTCGCTGACGCTCGGGATCCGCGGGTCGAGCGCGTCGCGCACGGCGTCGCCAAGCAGGTTCACGCTCAGCACGACGGTCACGATCGCGAGACCCGGGAATACCGAGAGCCACCACGCAACGCGCAAGTACTTGCGCGCCTCCGAGAGCATCAGGCCCCACTCCGCCGTCGGCGGCTGCGCGCCGAGACCGAGGAAAGACAGCGAGGCGATCGAGAGGATCGCGGTCGCAAGGCCGAAGGTCGCGATGGTGATCGCGGGTCCGAGCACCTGCGGGACCAGATGCACGAACATGATCCGCAGGTCCGCCGCGCCGATGCTGCGCGCAGCTTCGACGTAGAGCTCGTTCTTCGTGTTCAGCACGGAGCCGCGCACGACGCGCGCGAAGCGGGGGATACCACCGATGCCGACCGCGATCATGACCTTCTCGAGACCAGTGCCGAGCACGGTGACGATCACGAGCGCGAGGAGGATCCCGGGGAACGCGAGCTTCACGTCGATGAACCGCATGAGGATGCGATCCGGCCAGCCGCCGAAGTAACCCGCGACCAGTCCGATGAGTCCGCCGATCGACGCCGAGATGACGACCGCGAGGATGCCGACCGAGAGCGACACTCGCCCACCATCGATCAGTCGCAACAGCACGTCGCGGCCGAAGTGGTCCGTCCCGAGCGCATGACCTGCCGTCCCGGGTGGCAGCAGCGAGTCGCGCAGGCTCTGCTGATACGGATCGATGGCGATGGCCAGCGGCACGAGGTACGCGATCACGACGAGCAGCGCGAGCACGAACAGCGCGGCCATCGCGACCCGGTCGCGACGCAGTCGCCACCACGCGCGGCGATACGGACCGGCGGGCGTCGACAGCTTGGGCAGCCGGCGCTGATCGGCGATGACCGCCGACACGATCGGCGAGCGCGCGATGTCAGGAGGCGGTACGGATCCGGGGGTTGAGGAAGCCATACGACACGTCCACGAGCAGATTCGCGAACACGTAGGTGATGGCGGTGAGAAGGATGATCCCCTGCACGAGCGGATAGTCCTTCGACAGGATCGCGTCGACGGCGAGCTGGCCGACGCCCTGCCGTGCGAAGACGGTCTCGACGATCACGCTTCCCGCGAGGAGGCGGCCGAGCTGGAGTCCGACCACGGTCACGACCGGGATCATCGCGTTGCGCAGCGCGTGACCGAGCACGACGGAGCGGTTCGGCAGGCCCTTCGCGCGCGCGGTGCGGATGTATTCACGCGACATCACTTCGAGCAGCGACGCACGCGTCAGACGCGCGATGAGCGCCGCGCCCTCGTAGCCAAGCACGACCGCTGGCAGGATGAGGCGATCGAACCCGCCGGAGCCGGTCGCGGGAACGAAGTTGAGCGACACGGAGAAGACGAGGATGAGGATCATCGCGGACCAGAAGCTCGGGAGCGAGACACCCGCCAGGGACACGATCATCACCGCACCGTCGACGGGCGTGTTGCGACGGAGCGCCGCGATGATGCCGGAGCTGATGCCGATCACGACGCTGATCAGCAGCGCCGCGAAGGCGAGCTCGATCGTGCTCGGCAGCCGCGCTGCGATCAGCTCGGTCACGGCTGCATGCCGGATGAAGGACTCGCCGAGATCGAGGCGCATCGCGCCGAATAGCCAGCGCACGTATTGCTGCCACAGCGGGTCGTCGAGGCCGAGCTGCGCGCGGATCTGCACGACCAGCCGCTGATGCTCCGCCGGATCGCCCACGCCGAACGCGGCCGCGCCCAGCATCGCGTCGATCGGATCGCCAGGGATGAGATGGAGGATCGCGAAGACGAGCAGCGACGCCAACAGCAGTACCGGGATCGTCTCGATCAGGCGCGTGAGGACGAACTTCGCCACGTCTCGCTCCTACGCCGCGTCGCGGCCGCGTCTTCTCCGCTCGATCTCCTCGGGCGGATGGACGTTCCGGAAGGTGAGGTACACGAGCCCGTCGTACAGGATCTTGAGCCCGCCCGCGATGAAGAACGGCAGTCCAAAGGCCCCCGCCGAGAGCGCCATGCCCGCGAACGTCGGCGAGATCGCGCTTGCGGTCGTCCGCGCGACGTTGGTGATGCCGGCCGTCGCGGTGCGCTCGTCGGGGTCGACCACGGCCATCGTGTACGACTGCCGCGTGGGCACGTCCATCTGTGACACGGTCTGGCGAAGAAGGAAGAACGCCACCGCGAGCCACGCGGTCGGCGCGAGGGGTACGAGGACGAGCAGCACGTTGGACGGCAGGTGTGTGAACACCATCGTGTTCAGCAGGCCGATCCGCTGCGCCAGCCAGCCCGCGGCCAGAAGCGATAGCCCCGAGATGATCCCGACCCAGAAGAAGACGACAGCGAGCTCGCCGATCGAAAGGCCCCAGCGCAGGTAGAACCAGTACGACACGACCGACTGCACGACGAGCCCGCCGGCGAACGCATCGATCGCGAACAGCCCCGACAGCCTCGCAACGGTGCCGGTGCTGCGGTGGATGCCGAGGAATCGCCGCTCGCCCGCCACATGCACGAGCTCCACCTTGGCGCTGAGCGTCAGGAAGATCAGTAGGTTCACCAGTCCGACGAGCGCGTAGAGGACGAACAGTGGGCGATATGCGTCGGCGCCCTGAAGGCCGAGCGACGCGAAGAACGCGACGCTCGCCGCGGCCAGTGACCCGAGCGCGCCCGCGAAGTACGCGGCGGTGTTGTAGATGGAGAAGAGCCAGGTCCGCTTCTCATTCGGCGCGGTCTGCGGAAGCACCGCCTGTTCCACGGTCTGGAACACTCCGACCTCGGAGCTCGTAGCGCTGATCGTCCCGGTGAACGCGCCGAGCAGGAGCACCCAGAAGTTGTCCGTAAGCGCGAACACGATGCCGCCGAGGGCCATGAGCGCGGCCATGATCGCCACGGTCCGCCGGCGGCCGACGCGGTCGGCCACGAGCGACCAGAACACGGTCATCACCGCCGAGCCCGCGATCGCGGCGGTGAAGACGACCCCGATCTGTGTGGGATCCATGCCGAGCCGATCGAGATACAGCCCGAGGACAACGGCGAGATATCCGTACGCGAATGTGCGGAGGATGCGCGTGACGAGGAGCTTTTTGCCGTCGAGGCTGAGCCAGTCGAACACGCTGCCTCCTAGTCGCGCGCGGGTGGCGCGAAGCCCTTCTTCGCGAGATGCGCGCGCGTGCTGTCGCGCAGCTCGGTGATCTTCGCGACGGAGACCGGGGTGCGTCGGATCTCCGCGAGCGGCCGGACCGTCCCGGTGACCGCGCTTGGGTTCACCGGCGTCTCTCCGAACATGCGCGCGAGGAGTGTCTGAGTGTCGGCGGAAAGCAGGAAGTCGATGAATGCCTTTCCAGCGCCCTGACTCTTCGCGCCCTTCACCAGCGCGACGACATGAGCCTCGATGTGCGTGCCGAGTCCGCCGGGATCTTGGTCGAGCCACGCTTCGCCGACGGGATTGCCCTCCATGAGGAACACATGGAAGTTGGAGGAGTTCACGAGCGCCACCGCGTTGCGGTCGCGGATGAGCGCCTCGCGCGTCGCCTTGTTCGATTCGTAGGTTCGCAGTCCGTTGGCGAGAAGCCTATCGATGAGGCCCCAGGCGTAGTCGTCACCCTTCGCCGCACGGATCGAGCTGATCTGAGAGACCGTCGTCTCCTCGTTCGTCGTCGCCATCGAGATCTTGCCGCGGAATCGCCCCGTTGCGAGGTCCTCGAGCGAACGTGGCCACGACGCGGGGTCGGGGAGCACGCGACGGTTGACCATCGCCGTGCGGGGCCACGCTGTGAACGACAGCCAGGAATAGTCCGGCGCGCGCAGCCACTCGTCGTAGGCGAGCGCGACCTCGGCGCGGTACGGCTCGAAGATGTCCGTGCCACGCACCGCCTCGACGGCGACCTGGCTGTTCGTGATGAGAACGTCCGCCTGCGGATCGTCGCGCTCGTCGATAAGACGCCGCTCGACGTCGAGGTGATAGATCATCTCGACCTCGACCTTCGTATCGGTCAGACCTTCGAAGAGCCGATAGATCGGCGTCAAGTCCGGGCGGTTACGCCCGGAGTAGATCCGAAGGGTCGCGCGCGCCATTTACGCGGGGCTGGCCGCGGTGGCCACCGGTCGGAGCTGGCTCGTCGCTTCCTCGTAGATGTTCCAGATCCGGCGGTACTCGCCTTGGCACGGCGGACCCGCGGCGAGCCAGTAATCGCCGGTCGTGAGGTCGACGATGCTCGACGCGATCGTGTGGTAGCGATCGCCGGTCCCCCGTCGATCGTCGTCGTGCTTGCAAAGCGAGTTCGGGTGACCGAAGTGGTCGCGGAGCGCGGTCGCGATCGCGATGCGCACGCCGTCGGAGCCGTTCGCGTGTCGGACAGCCTGCAGCCCGCGCTGCAGTCGATCGAGGCGCCACAGCGAGTTCACCGAGAACGGACGGTAGGTCGCCGCGATCTGCTCGGGAACGAACGCGATGAAGTGGTTGGTGTGAACGAGGATCCCGTCGGTCGCGTACATCCAGCCGTGACGCGCCGGCGTCGTCTCGAGATCGATGCTGAAGCCGTCGCGGTGGGTGATCACGAGGTTCGTGCACACCGACTGCTTCGCATCGAAGACCGCCTTCAGCGCGCCCTGCATCTCGGTCGACTCGAGGATCTTGCGTCGGATGAACGGCTGCGGGATCGCGACGCCCTTCCCGAAGCGCGCCCCGAGTCCGTTGGCGTTGAGCGCGATGCCCGCGGAGTTCGCGCCGTGACGACCGATCTGGCCCGCCTCGGTCTGCATGAAGATCGTCGGCTTTCCCGGCTGCGTGACCTTCAGCAGGATCACGGTCTCGCCGGTCTCGGCGAGCCAGTCCCAGTTCTGCCCGGCGTAGGTGTGGCCGTCGGCCGACGCCTCCGGGAGGATCGCGTACGACGAGCAGCCCTCGGCGTTCTCCTCGGACTCCGCGAACGGGTTGCTGTGCGATAGCTCGCCTCGGGCGTTCAGGGCGAGAACTTCCTCAAACCGGATGCCGGCGCCCTCGGCGATGCCCCGCAGCTCCTCGCTGATGCCTGGGAGGAAGTCCTCGACGATCGGCGTCCACCGCGGTGCCTGTCGGAGTATCTCGTCCCAGGTCAGGCCGGAGGCTCGTTTGAAGCTCTGCTGGTAGAAGGCGATCGAGGTTCGGATCTGCGTGCGGGCGGCCTCGCCGTGCTGGCGCCCCACCTCCCGACGATCGCCGCTGACCTCGATCACTGGCAGTTCCATCGCACCGACCCCCTTGAAATGTGCCCGCAGCATACACTACAGTCCAGCGATGGCAGCGGCAGTAAACGCTACGATGAGCGGCCGCAGGCGCGAGGGTGCGCCAGCCCGAAAGCGCGAAGAGAAGCTCGCGGCGTCACTCGACGAACGGATCGCCGCCAGCAGGCCCAGCCTAAGCCCGGCGGAAGACCGCGTCGCGACGTTCCTGGATCAGCACCGCGAAGAGGCGGTGTTCCTGTCCGCGGTCGACATCGCGCGGCAGCTCGAGACGAGCGACGCCACGGTGATCCGCGCCGTTCAGTCGCTTGGCTACAGCGGACTCCCCGCACTCAAGAGCGAGCTACAGGACGCCCTCCGCACGCGCGCGACGCCAACGCTGCGCCTGGGCCGGAGCATCGAGGATCTCGGCGACGACCCTGCGGTCGTTCTGGAGCACGTACTCGCGACCGAGATGCAGTTGCTGCAGGACGCGCGAGAGACGCTGCGCGGCGCCGATTTCGCGAAAGCGCTGAGGCTGCTCGGCGGCGCGCAGCGCGTCGTGATCCAGGGCCTCGGGCCGAACGCTCCGCTCGGTGAGTACTTCGCGGCGCGTCTGCGACGCATGCGGCGTCCAGCCGTCGCGGTCGGCGCGCGGGGCCAGGCGTTGGCGGACGCACTGATCGACATGCGCCGGGGCGACGCCGTGATCGTCCTGGCGTACGACCGATCGAGCCCCGAGGCCGAGCTCACGCTCGAACGGGCGCGCGAGCTGAGGCTGCCCTCGATCCTCGTCACCGACACGCTGGGCCTCGCGCTCGCGGGGCAATTCACGGTCGCGCTCTCGGCGCGCCGCGCCGGCGGCGGCATGTTCCATCTGTCGGCGCTGACGATCGTCGTACTCGACGCGCTGTTGTTCGGTCTCGCGGGTCAGGATCGTGCGGCGGCGCTCGCGGCCGCCGAGGAGCTTCAAGAACTGCGCGCACGCATCGACAAGCGCGCGCTGGGGAGAGTGGAATGAGCACGCTCACGGAGACACGCACCGGTCTTTCGAGCTCGGAGATCCGCCGCCTTCGGGAGCAGTACGTCCCGAAGGGTCTGAACGTCGGCACGCCTGTCGTCGTCGCGCGCGCATCGGGCGCCGAGGTCTTCGATCCCGAGGGCAAGCGTTACCTCGACTTCGTGGCCGGCATCGGTGCGCTCAACCTCGGCCACCAGCACCCCGAGATCATCGCGGCCGTGCGCGAGCAGCTCGAGCGGTACGCGCACGTGTCGGCCCAGGTCGTGACCTACGAACCGTATGTCCGACTCGCGCAGGAGCTCGACCGGATCTTTCCGCGCGCGGTGGGCTCGACCGTCGCGACGAAGAGCGTCTTCGCCAACAGCGGCGCCGAAGCGGTGGAGAACGCGATCAAGATCGGCCGCGTCGCGACCGGGCGTGAGTGGATCATCGCGTTCCAGAACTCGTTCCACGGCCGCACCTACACGGCGATGACCGCCACCGGGAAGACGAAGAACTCCCGGATGGCCTTCATGCGCTCGACGACGCCGAACATCGCCCACCTCCCGTACCCCTATCCGTACCGGCCGATCGCGGACGTGGGTGAAGAGGAGCTCGCCGAGCTGCACGTGCGACTCTTCGAGCAGGCGCTCGAAACGAATCTCGCGCCCGAGCATGTCGCCGCGGTGATCATCGAGCCGGTGCAGGGCGAGGGCGGGTTCGTCGTTCCCCCGGCGCGCTTCCTGAAGCGCATCGCCGCGATCTGCCGCCGGCACGACATCCTGTTCATCGCCGACGAGATCCAGACGGGCCTGGCTCGCACCGGCCGGATGTTCGCCATCGAGCACGCAGGCGTGACGCCGGATCTGCTCGTCACCTCCAAGTCACTCGGCGCCGGCTTTCCGATCGGCGCGGTCACCGGTCGGGCCGAGCTGTTCGACGCGCTCGGGCCGGGCACGCTCGGGAGCACCTTCGGCGGCCACCCGATCGCGTGCGTCGCCGCGCTCAAGACGATCGAGATCATCGAACGTGACCGCATCGCGGAGCGCGCGACGGCGATCGGCGCGACGCTCCGCCGACGCTTTGACGCCATCGCGGCGCGGAACACGACCATCGGCGAGGTTCGCGGCATCGGCGCGATGCAGGCGATCGAGCTCGTGCGCGATCGCGCGACGAAGAAGCCGGCGCCCGAGCTGGTAGAGGCGGCGATCAAGCGCGCCTGCGACCGCGGGCTCCTGCTGCTGCGCGCCGGCCTTTACAGCAACGTGATCCGCACCCTCGTACCGCTGACGATCAGCGACGCGCAGCTCACCGAGGGCATTGACATCTTGGAGGGATCGCTCGATGGCTGATCGCACGCTGCTCTACCGACGTGAATTCCTGCGCCGCTCGGCGCTGGCGGCGGCCGGCGTCGCCGTCCTGTCCTGCACGCCGTCGGGCCTGACGACCGCGTCGCCGACGGTCAAGCCGTCGGCATCGCCGGTGCGCGGTGGCACGCTCACGTTCGGTCAGTGGGACAAGATCGATTCGATCGACCCAGCGCTCACCACCGGCGCGGCCGCGGGTGAGGTCGCGCAGAACATCCTCGACACGCTCGTCACGATGGACGCTGACCAGAAGTTCTACCCGGCGCTCGCGTCCAAGTGGACGATCGAGGACAGCGGCAAGAAGTTCACCTTCACCCTTCGCGACGGCGTGAAGACGCACGACGGCGGCACCATCACCGCCGATGCCGTGAAACGCTCGTTCGAGCGCATCCTCGACCCGAAGCTGAAGGCTGGTGCGGTCGTGTCGCTCGTAGGCCCGCTCGACATGATCACGACGCCGGACACGAAGACCGTGGTCTTCACCTTCAAGCAGTCGTATTACGCGTTCATGCTTCAGATCTGGCGATATTTCTTCGGCATCCTGTCGCCGAAGTACCTCGACACGCTCAAGCCGGGCGACTCGGCCGTCGCGCCGGTCGGCTCGGGGCCGTTCAAATTCGTGAACCGCTCCGCCGACGGCGTCGTCACTCTCGAGCAGTTTGCCGACTACAACTGGGGGAACGACCTCACGGTCAACAAGGCCGTGCCCTTCCTCCAGACGGTCAAGTTCCGCGCGATCACCGACGCGTCCACGCGCGTCGCGACGCTCGAGTCGGGCGAGAACCTGCTCATCGACGAAGTCACCGAGGCGGACTACGCGCGCCTCAAGGCGGACAGCCGCTTCACGTTCGTCAACTCGCTGCGGGCGAGCCACACCCTCGGGTTCTTCATGAACGTCACGCGCGCGCCGACCGACGACAAGGCCGTGCGTGAGGCCGTGAACTGGGCCATCGACCGCAAGTCGATCGTCGAGAAGCTGTTCTTCGGCGTTCACAAGGTCTCGGTCGGTCCGCTCTCCGAGGGCGTCTGGGCGCGCCTGCAGGAGATCGAGACCAGCTTCAACTTCGATCCTGCGAAGGCGAAGACGCTCCTCGAGAACGCCGGCTGGAAGGTCGGGGCCTCCGCGCCGATCCGCGAAAAGAGCGGGCAGAAGCTCGAGATCCTGCTCGCGACGTTCCGCAGCCCGTGGAGCGAGATCGCGGAAGCGATGCAGTCGCAGCTGCGCGACGTCGGCATCGACCTGAAAGTCCAGAAGATGGAGCGCGGTCCGTATCTCGACTACGTCCGCGCGTACAAGCACAACATGGCCGCGACCGCGTCGACGAGTGTCGATCCTGATGGTGTGCTTCGCATCGTCTACCACTCGTCTGGCCGCGGGTCCGGGAGCAACTTCGCGAATGTCAACGATCCCGCGCTCGACGCGCTCCTCGTAAAGGGTCAGGGCCAGGAGCTCGGGACCGCCGACCGCAAGAAGACCTATGAGGACGCGCAGCGCAAGGTCATGGAGATCCTTCCGTATGTCGGAGTCATGAGCCAGGTGCGGGTCGAGGCGATGTCGACGAAGGTCCACGGCTTCAAACCCGGCCCGGACGGTCTCACCGGTGCACCACTGAACGACGTCTGGGTGGATAAATAATGGATCTCGTCACACTCGCGATCGCCGCGACCCCGGCGTTCATCGCGAGCGCGGTCGAGTTCGTGGAGGCGACCACCATCGTGCTCGCGGTCGGCATCACGCGCGGCTGGCGCGCTCCGCTGGTCGGCACCGCGCTCGCCGCGCTCACCCTCGCGGTGATCGTCGTCACCCTTGGCGTTGCGCTCGTTACCGTCGTCCCGGAGAAGCTCCTGCTCGGCGTGGTCGGAACGCTGCTCCTCCTCTTCGGCCTGCGCTGGCTGCGCAAAGCGGTGCTTCGCTTCGCGGGCATCGTTGCCCTACACGACGAGGAGGAGATCTACCGGCGAGAAGTCGCACAGCTGCGTTCGCAGGGCCTGAAGAAGACCGAGTGGGACTGGATCGGCACCATCGTCGCGTACAAGGCCGTGCTACTCGAGGGTACCGAGGTCGCGTTCATCGTCATCGCGTTCGGCGCGAAGGGGGTCGCGGCGATGAACGCGGCGATCGTCGGCGCGATCGTCGCCGGCATCATCGTGACCGCTATCGCCGCCGCGCTCCGCCACCCGCTCACGGCGGTCCCCGAGAACTGGATGAAGTTCGGCGTCGGCGCGATGCTCTCGTCGTTCGGGGTGTTCTGGTTCGGCGAGGGTATCGGCGCCGAGTGGCCAGGCGACGCCGCGTCGATCCCGATCATCCTCGGCGTGTTCCTCGCGGCGAGCTGGCTCGCCGCCCGTATGCTGCGTGGGCTCCTCCCCGAGGGCGCGCGGGTGGAGGCGCGCAATGTTTAGCGCCCTCCGCGGTATCTGGGACAACACCTACGGCCTCTTGGTCGATGACGGGCAGCTCGCGGTGGGCGCGATCGTCGCGCTCGCGATCACGTGGCTCGTCGCGTCGTCGGGGACGGACGCGGTCCGTCAGAACGCCGGCTGGCTCCTTCTCGCGCTCGTCGTCGTTCTCGTCGTAGCGAATCTCTATCGCGCCGGCCGCAACGCGCGGCGCCGCGTCAGCTAGCCCACGGCCGAAGCAGCCGACCTCGTCATCCACGGCGGACGGGTCTGGACCGTCGATCCGGCGCTACCCGAGGCCCAGGCCATCGCCGTCCGCGGCGACCGGATCGTCCACGTCGGATCCGCCGCGGACGCCCTTGCGCTCCGCGCCTCACACACCGAGGTCATCGATATCGCCGGCCGGCTCCTCCTGCCCGGCTTCATCGACGCGCACACCCACTTTGGAAACGCCGCGGCGTGGGCCTTCCGCGCCGCGCTGTACGAGCTTCGCGATCCGCGCGAGGTCACCGATGCCGTCGCCGCGGTCGCCGAGCGTGTGCCCGAGGGCCTCTGGATCGGTGGCGGTGACCTTGGCGCCGCCGCGGCCTGGGAGGCCGACGCGCTTGGACGCGCGCGGCCAGCGCCGATGGCGATCGATCGTCGCGCGCTCGACGCCGCCGCACCGCGGCATCCGGTCCTCCTGCGGCGCGTCGACGGCGCCTATGTCGCCAATTCGCTCGCGCTGGCGCGCGCGCGCCTGACGCGGGAGGCGCCCGATCCGCGCGGCGGTCGGAACGAGCGCGACGCGGCCGGTGATCTGAACGGCGTCATGCACGGTCGCGCCGGCGAGCGGATGGTCGAGCTCGTGCCGCCGGACACGCTCGAGCTGAAGCTCGTCGGCGCGCGGGTCGCGCTCGACGATCTGCGTCGCGTCGGCATCACGTCGATCCATGACGTCGCGCGTCTCGACGCCGCGACGCAGCGCCATATCTTCCACACCAACGTCGAGCGAAGCGGGACGGACCTCGAGCTCTTCCGCGAGCTCCAGCGTCGTGGCGAGCTCACCGTTCGTGTCTACGCTTTCTTGTCGCTGCCCACCTGGCGCGACGCCGTCGACGCTGGCATCCGACCGCGGAGCGACGACGGGCTCATCCGGTTCGGCGCGATGAAGGCGTTCATCGACGGCTTCCTCATGGATGCGCCGTACCTGAATATGCCCGGCTTCGGCGGCAGCTTCACCTTCCGCTTCGTCGACGAAGCGACGATGGCCGCGGACATCGCGGGTGCGGACGCGGCCGGGTTCGACCCGGTCGTGCACACCGTCGGTGACAAGGCGCACCGGCTGCTCCTGGACTGGTACGAGGCGGCGATCCGCCGGAACGGTCCTCGCGATCGGCGCTTCCGCGTGATCCACGCCTGGTACCCGAGCGCGCGCGAGATCGGGCGGATCGGGCGGCTCGGGCTCTACGTGGACATCACGCCGCAGCAGCTCGTGAACGACCTATCCTCTGTCGAGCGCAAGCTCGGCGCGGACCGTGCGATGACCGCGCACGCCTGGCGCTCCTTCGCCGACGCCGGCGCGCGGCTGGACATCGTGTCGGACTGGCCCGGCAGCTACAACGAACAGAAGGCGACGCCGCTTGCCCCGCTCGAGAACATCGCGCTCGCGATCACGCGGCAATCCGCGGACGGCCTCCCCGCTGGCGGCTGGCATCCGGAGCAGCGGCTCAGCGTCGAGGAAGCGATCGCCGCGTACACGATCACGCCGGCGTACGCGTCGCACGAGGAGCAGCGGAAGGGCAGCATCACCGTCGGCAAGCTCGCGGATCTCGTCGTGCTGTCACGGGACATCCTCCGCGCGTCGGCGTCGGACATACGCGCCACCGAGGTGGACCGAACGATCCTCGGCGGGCGCGTGATCTACGCGACCGGCTGAGCCGCCTTCCGCACGCGCTGGGGCGTGAGCGGCACGTCCCGAACGCGCGCTCCGCAGGCGGCGAAGACCGCGTTCGCGATCGCGGCCGGGGTCGGCACCGCGCCCGGCTCGCCAACGCCGGTCGACGGCGCGCCCGAGTCGCCCTCGACCAGCACCGCGATCGACTCCGGCGCGTCGCGGAAGGTCGCGATCGGGTAGGTGTCCCAGGACGTCGTGGCGACACGACCGTTCTTGTGACGGAGCTCCTCGAGCAGGGTCCACGACGCCGATTGCTGGATGCCGCCCTCGACCTGATTGCGCACGCCGTCGGGATTGATCACCAGGCCCGGATCGACGACACACCACACGCGCAGCACGCGCACCGCGCCGGAGGCAGCGACCTCGACCTCGGCGACCTGCGCGACGTAGGTGCCGTGATAGAGGGTGCACGCGAAGCCGTGCCCCTGCCGCGCGGGGAGCTTCTTCCCATACCCGCTCACGTCCGCGACCCGCTCCATCACGCGGCGCAGGCGCGGGTCACCCGAGTGACGCAGCCGGAACGCGAGCGGGTCCTGCTGCGAGGCGTGAGCCAGCTCATCGACGAACGACTCGATCGCGAAGACGTTCTCCGCTGCCGCGAGCGAGCGGAAGTTCGCGGTGCGCAGCGGCGTCGGCTCGACAAACAGGACGACACGCGCGCTCGGGATCGTGTACGGGGGCACGGCGTTGCGGCCCGAGGTCATCGCCGCGACGCGCGGATCCGGACCCGCGGCGGTGTGGACGTTGGTGTGCTCGTCGTAGCGCCACGCGACCATGTTCCCGCTCGCGTCGAGCCCGGCCGTGACCTCGAGGACCGCCTCTGGCCGGCTGGGGGAGTACGCGAACTCCTCCGCCCGCGACCACTGCACGAGCACCGGACGGCGCGCGTGCTTGGACAGGACCGCGGCCTCGACCGACACGTCGGGCGCGCTGCTGCGGCCGTACGTGCCGCTCGACATCTGCGGCATGACGCGCACGCTTTCCTTGGGGAGTCCCACGGAACCGGCGACGGCATCGCGCAGTCCGAACGGACGGTGCGTCCCGGCGTAGACCGTGGCGCCGTCGGGCCGCACGTCGACGACCGCGGCACTTGGACCGATCGAGGCGCTCGCGATCGACGGCAGCGTATACGTCGCGGAGCGTGTGAGCGCGGCGGATGCGAGTGCGGCATCGGTGCCGGCGTCCTCGCGCATCGCTACGACCTGTGTCTCCGAGGGCTCGGATTTCGGCATCTCCCAATCGATCTCGAGCGCATCCGCGGCGGCGCGCGCCTGCTCCTCGCGCTCGGCGACGACGCCGACGATGTCGCCGTCGTGCACGACCGCAATGACGCCGGGCATGGCGCGCGCGGCCTGATCGTCCACGCGTGTCGCGCGACCGCCGCGCGCCGGGGGGCGCGCGATCGCGCCGCGCGCCAAGCGGGCGGGCCGGACGTCAGCCGAGTAGCGCGCCCGTCCGGTGACGATGTCGCGCGCCTCGACCCGCGAAAGCGGCTTGCCGATGGACCCCCAGCGTTCCGGCGGCAGCAGCGGCTCGTTGTCCGGGACGGCGCCCGTCAGCGGCGCGTCGCGCACGAGGTCGGCGTAGCTCACCCGTTTGCCGTCGCCGTCGCCGATGGTGCCGCCCCGCGTGTCGAGTCGCGCCGCGGGCAGGCCGAGATGCGCGGACGCTCGCCTGATCAAGCTGCGCCGCGCGAACGCCGCCGCGAGGCGCAGCGCGGGCGCCTCCTGTGCGACGGAGTTGCTTCCGAAGGTCCCGAAGTCGAACGGCACCTGCGCGGTGTCGCCGAGGACGACGCGCACGCGCTCCACCGGGACGTCGAGCTCGTTCGCGACGAGCTGCGCGAAGGCGGTGCGGATGCCCTGACCGAACTCGATCTTGCCGGAGAACGCGGTCACCGACCCATCGGGCTCGATGCGGATGCGCTCCTCGAGCTTCATCGGTGCATCGCAGGGGGAGAACCCACTGCAACCGCCATTGTTCCGGCTGCCCGCTGCACCGCGCGGATCGCGCGGCCGTACACGCCGCAGCGGCAGAGATTGCCGGCGAGCGCGTCGCGGATCGCGGCCTCGTCCGGCGCGGCGTCGCGCGCCAGCAGCGCAGCGGCCGAGATGATCATTCCGCTCGTGCAGTACCCGCACTGCATCGCGTCCTCCGCGATGAACGCCTCCTGCACCGGATGCAGCGTCTCGCCGTTCGCGAGGCCCTCGATCGTGGTGATCTCGCGGTCAGCCGTCTGGCGAACGGGCATGAGGCATGACGCGACGGCTCGGCCGTCGACGATGACGTAACACGCGCCGCACTGGCCGCTGCCGCAGCCGAAACGGGTGCCGGTCAGCCCGAGGTCGTCGCGCAGGACGCTGAGGAGCGGGGCCGCCGGCGGTGGATCGACCTCGCGCCTCGCGCCGTTGACGGTAAGGACGAGCCGCATGGCCGTCCAGCGTACCTAGGCCGGGCGGGCGGTGCTCTTTTGCGCGAGGCGAACGCGCGTGATGCGACGGAGCGCGACGAGGGCGACCGCCGCGGCCGTGACCCACGCCAGCGCGGCGACGACCGGATTCGCCAGATCCGTTCCCGACAGGATGCCGTGCGCGAACGCAGCGACGAAGGCGACGTACGAGAGACGGTGGAAGGCCTGCCATTGGCCCAGCGTGAGCGACGAGCGCATCCAGGTCGAAATGAGGACGACCACGATGAGCTGCGCGGCGATCGTGCCGAGCCCGATCGCGAAGCGCCCGTACGAGACACCGAAGGGGACAAGGAGGTCGAGCAGCCCGATCTGCGCATAGCGGTCGAAGAGCAGCGCGATCACGTGCGCGAGACCGAGCGGGATCCACAGCACGGTGAGGAAGCCGTGCACCACCCGGACGCCCCGGTTGTGCGACAGCCAGGCGAAGCTGCCCGTGCGCAGCGCGATACCGGTGAGGACCGAAAGCGTGAGCGCGACGAGCGAGCCGACGCCGGTCGAGCGCGCGATGATCCAGATGAGGTCGGTGTTGAAGGTCACGGCGCGGCTAGGACTGCTTGGTGCGCGTGAGCGCCGCGGTGCTCGTGGTCGTCACGGAACGCCGCGTCGTCGTCGTGCGCGAGGTTGTGACGGTCGCCGCGGCACTCGGCGTGGGCGTGGCGGTGGCGGCCGCGGGTTGCAGCGGCGCGTTCGAGGCGTGCAGGTTCTCGCTCGCGAAGACCGTCATGCCTCCGAAGCTGCTGAGCGTGATCGCGCTCGCGAGCACGCGGAGGGCGAGCGTCGAGGTGATGAGCGGCCTGCGCCGCCGGGGTCGGTCTGTCATGTGGATAGGGGAACATCCGCGCGCCGCGGGAGCATGAAAGCCGGCTAAGAAGGGGTTAGGAGCCTGCCGCAAGCCGCAGGCGG
>Ga0209058_1001915_pt1 | contig 17400 bp, 14 predicted proteins | sample GraSoiAngelo_147_FD_185904 | JGI IMG/M metagenome (GOLD analysis project Ga0209058, IMG submission 185904) | Grasslands soil microbial communities from the Angelo Coastal Reserve, California, USA - 14_1009_05_40cm (SPAdes) (version 2) | ecosystem: Environmental > Terrestrial > Soil > Grasslands ... | reverse complement strand
AGATCTGCTCCGCGTACGTCTCCTCAAGCTTGAGAAGAGCCAGTCAGAGCAGGGTCCCACCTGGGCACTCTGCTCCAATGAGGCGGGATTGATGATAGCGAAGTTCTGGGACAACCAGGCTCAAAACATCCTCGAACTCGGTGAAGGCTCGCTTGTTGCGATAGAGAATCACTGGGTTACTGAGAGGAACGGCCTTGTCTACGTCAACGTCGGGTCAAAGGCCTCTCTCAAGAAAGAGAGCACAGACTTTGTTCCTGACATCCCCATTGCGACTATTGAGTCTGTGCAACCCGGACCCTCGCTATGGAGTATCAAAGGAAGGGTCGTTGACAGAGGCGATGTACGAGAGATAGAGACGAAGGAGGGTCGGAGAACAAGAGTCTCAAATATTGAACTGGAGGATGGTACGGGTAGGGTACGGGTCAGCCTCTGGGATACCCACGCGCAGAAGACTGAAAGCCTAAGAACCGGAGACACTGTAAGAATGGTAGGCATCAAGGTCCGAGAGAACATGAACGGTGAGAAAGAAGCCTCCACCGTATTTCTAACCCAGATCGAGAAATCATAGACCATCTTGTGAGCAAGTTATGATGGCGCTCAGAGTCGGGAAGGACCCCTTCGATTACATCAACGAAGTAAAGGTCGAACGGTCCAAGCATGCAATGAAGCGTCGGTTACAGGAGTACACGCCGAATCCCAGCTCGATCGATAAGATGGAGAATATTGACCAGAAGTATCATCTCATAGTCTTCTCGGCCGAATGGTGCGGCGACTGTGTAGCCTATGTTCCCGCACTTGCAAAATTCCTCGCGATTGCGAAGAACAACATGATTCAGGCCAGGGTCATAGACCATGATAACTACCGTGACATGGGAGACGAGATGGGTGTGAGGAAACTCCCAACAATCATCGTCTTCGACAAGAACTGGAAAGAAATCGGCAGATTCATAGAGACGCCCAAGAAATACGGGACGGTTGAAGAAGAGCTATGTGCAATTCTTGACTCCGGGTCAGAAAGTGCAAAAGTCTAGTTATCAAGAGAACGCCTAATTCGCGCTGCTTTCAGAGTCCAGCCGTTAGCGGGGTCTTCATCACTGGATATTTCTCAGCGTTCTTTCTCAATTTCGTTTCGATCGCCTCAGAAATGTCAATGTCCAAAACATCAGAGAAACCTAGGCAGTAGATCAAGACGTCGGCAAGCTCATCGGAAACTTGGTTCTTCTTCTCACTATCCTTGACCAGTTCCCGTATCTGCTGATTATTCTTCCACTGGAAATGCTCCAATAATTCCGCTGCTTCGAGGCTAATCGCAATTGCTAGATTCTTGGGAGTATCATCCTTCAGCCAGTTTCGTTCGTCCCTGAAACGGGAGACCTGTTTCTTGAGCTCCATGATGGTGGTCTGCTCGTCCATGAAGGGTTCGTTCGAACAACGGGTACATTTCGCTTCCCATCGAAGGAGGGCGATCGATAATTCTACAGACGTGTGATGGCGTTTGGAGGCGATCCCGTCAGAGAACCTTGACTTCGTGCGGATGTGCTCTGAGGCTGTTCTCAGCGCGTGTGCCGTCGCAGAAGGGCTTGTTGCCTGGAGCGCCCGCACCGACAGTACGCCTTCACTACCTTTCCGTCGACGACGACCAGATTAGGCACGTTTTCCGTGGAACGGATGACAACTTCTGGCATAGGACGCTAGATCATTTCACGGTGATATGAATTTTTTCTGCTAGGAAATTGATGACTCGGTGTTTGTTCTTACACCCATTTTTCCAGAGTCTGCTTCCTCCCACTTGGCTCTGAACTCTTTGGAGTGCCAGGGTTGAGGATCTCCATGTTCTCCAACAGTCGCTTGAGGAGCCGAAAGTCGTGGAGGATTGTTTCTTTGAGGCTGGCGTCGTAGAGGGCTGCTGCCGGATGGTACATGGGTAGGATTGTGACTTCTCCCTTGGTGGAGGGTTTTCCGTGGTGCCTGCTCGCTGAGTATTCGTCTCCCATCAGCGTGGTGATGGCCGGGGTTCCCAACGCGCAGACGATTCTAGGGTTGATGAGTCTGATCTGCGACTGCAAGTACGGGTTGCAGGCTTCTATCTCATATTTTCTTGGTGCCCTGTTGTTCGGGGGTCTGCACTTGACTATGTTCGTGATGAAAACGTCGGTCCTTTTTAGCCCGATGGATTCTAGGAGTTCTGTGAGAAACTTGCCTGCCGCTCCTACGAAGGGTCTGCCTTGCTCATCCTCGTTCTGACCTGGACCTTCTCCCACGAACATGATTCTTGCATCGTGAGGACCCTCACCAGGAACGGCCCTTGTCCGGCTCTTGTGAAGTTCGCATTTGGTGCAACCCATTATGTCTGAATGAACGAGCTCTAGTTCGTTGAGCAACTTCCTTCACGACTTTGCGTGTCAGGAACTTAAGCGCTTACTGAATCAAATCTTTGCATTGCGTTGCCTTCTCGTAGTCTGATAGAACATTGCTGAGAGAACCAACAAGGCACAAACGACCACAATGTTTCCGAGAACCAAAAATGGGTCAATTGGCTGGATGCTAACCAACTCCAATGAGACGAGCAACCAAACAACTGAAAATAACACGTAACCGACAAGGAAGATAGTCTTCGAATTTCCGCCCTGAGTCTTAGGAACGGGGCCTGTCAAGGAAGATAACTGAGAAGCAAAACTGGGACTTAGGTGTTTCCTAAGTCTTTAACCGCGTTGTCAGTGTCTTTCCCATTCTTTCCGGTAGAACGGGTGAGTCTATTCAGTGTATCTGAGAGCTTCGGCCGGTGGAATCCGGGCTGCTCTCCTACTAGAGCTTAGGGTGGCGAGAACCGATAGTCCGTATGAGAAAGCGATGATTTCGAGAAGCGATACCCAAGGTACGACGAAGCTTAGGCCTGAACCGGGGCTCGTGGCTATGGCGTAGCCTAGGTCTATTCCGAGGACTATTCCGATAAGTATTCCGAGAAGGGCGACGTAGCTGTTTTCGAGAAGGAATGCGGCGAGCACCATATTTTTCCTGTAGCCTATCGCGCGCAGTACTCCGATCTCCTTCCGGCGCTCGACCACAGACCTTATCGAGATTATTCCCAGTCCAGCAATTCCCACTACCAATCCAAGGGCTAGGAATGCTTCGAAGATTCCGAGGAAGGACTGGCCGATTTGTATGAAGGTGCTGACGAGGGCGGCTATGGGTATGGTCTGCATGCCGAGGTGGGCGAAGTCCTTCTTCAGTATGTTTGAGACTGAGGTCGGGTCGACACCATTGGAGACTTTTACGAATCCGAGATGTCCTGTTCCTATTCCAAAAGCGTTCTTGAGAAGCTGGCTTGTGCCTACAATCCCGTTGAAGAAGACGCCGTTCAATACTCCTGCTACGGTGACATTTTTTGAGAGTACTGTAGTGCTGTTGGGCTGGTAGTAAAGTTGCAGTAGGTCCCCAGCGTCGGGGGTTCTAGAAGCGGTGGGTGGCCCGTTGAAGTTCACGGACCCGAAGGACCAGACAATGTTGGAGGAGTTATTAGCGGTCACGGATTTCCAGACATCTGTTGCGGTCTTGTAGCCGTTGGCCATCAGCGCCATGGTGAAGGTATTGCCAGTGTAGAAGTTGCTCTGCGCGGGAGCGTTTGGGTCACCTCCCACTGCTAGCTGAGGATCTAAACCTATTCCCGAAGTTAGGTCTCTGACCGCTACTCCCGTGCTGTTGAACGGGATTACGGCAGCTACTTTGCCTGAGAGTGCCGGGTCGGTTCCAATTCGACTTGCAAGGTCGGCTACTGGCAATGTTGTTCGGGTTACGATATCGTAGCCGCCCGAGTCTTGCTGGACTACGCTGTTCAGGGCAGCGCCTTGTTCTGCGGTCAGAAATGCGATTACGGTGACGGAGAGGAGTACGAGTGCGAACATGGCGACGGTGGCGCCTGTTCTGAATCTCTTGTTTCCAGGGTAGGAGAGTGCTGTTTTGAAGATGACGGTGAGCCGTTTTCTGCCTCGATAGAAGAGATGGAGGATCTTCAGGATCACGTCGGTGTTGTATAGGGCAAGGAGGATGGCGCCCATGACCATGATCATTCCACCGACGATCAGGGTTTCCGGGCCTACGTTGTAGTTCTGGATGATGCTGCTGTTGAACGAAAAGCTCGGAACGCCCCATTGGACTAGGAGTGCTATCCCCGTCAGTGTGAACGCGTATCGGTTTAGGAGAAACCGTGAGAGTACTAGTCCTGCTCCGATGATTACTAGGCTGGGACCTGCCAGCGCTTCTATTGCTGACTTCGCTGCGAAGGATGCTTCAAAGAAGTAGACTCCCAGGATCGCGAGAACGACGCCGAGGATTGAGAGGACCGTGTAGGTTCTTTTTCCTTGTGGAGGCTCTGGGATATCTCTGACTGCTCGGATGATGTTGAGCTTGCTGACTCGCCAAGAGGTCAGGAGGATCGTGAGATATGTGATGAATAGACCTTCTGTAAAAGCGGTGAACAGACTAACAGGAGTGAACGTAAAGCTGTCTAATACTTGGGCTAGGCTTACGGGGAAGAAGCCGCTGATGATGCTTCCAAACGCGTAGAGTATTCCATATGCGATGCCGATCCCGACAAAGATTCCAACCAGGGACGCGCCTGCTGCGTATAGTGTTCCTTCGAAGAGGAACAGTTTGGTCAGCTGGCTTCTCTTCATACCTACGGCGCGAGCCATTCCCATCTCAGACTTTCGTTCCTCGGCAAGCATGATGAACATGTTGATGATCAGCACGACGCCGGCAATGATCGTGATTGTGCTGAGGACGGTGAAGAGGTTCGTGAGTTGCATTGCTCCTGTAGTGGCGCTGTTGACTGCCTCCATCTTTGACCCATAGGCGCAGAGTAGAGTTGTTGAGTTTGCCGAGACAGTTGGACTGGTCTTACACTCGAAGTTGGGTGCGAGCGATTGAAGACTGTTAAGGGTCTGGTTTGCCGCTAGTCCAACGGTTGAAGTGTACTGGATGGAATTGCGAAGTCCGCCGACGTTTGTTATTGCGATGAAGTTTGCAGATCCGGGATGGAATGTCAAAGCTTGAGCCGTGGTCATGCTGACAAAGATATTGTCGCCTCCTGAGAAAGAGCCCCTGGCATCCGATAGCGCGATCCCGACAAGTTTCACTGAGACTGAAAATGTCTGATTGACCGGAGAGAATATTGTCAGCTGGTCCCCGACAGTTGCGTTAAGGTCCCGTGCAGCCCGATCGTTCACGATTGCCTCGGTGTCGGTCAAACTGGACGGGATGACGGACCCATCGCTAGCGTGAAAGTCACCAAGTACCTGCGAGGCATTGGTGAATGTCCCAATGAGGGTAGCCCCAGATTGAACAACACCCCATGATGTATTATTCGCAGTGGCGGTGCTCAGTATCTCAGGAGTTACTCCGCGAACGTACGAGTTGACACTGGAACTACCAGAGAGGCCCTGGTAGAGACTGTGGGCTATGCCGAGGCCGAAAAACTGGTACCCGCCCCCGCCGCTCTGCGTGTACACCACTTCATCGGCGTAGCCGTAGCCGTTGTAGGCTCCTCTTGTGAAGAGATTGGTGAGCGTATCGCCGGTGACTAGGGATCCGGATATCATGGCTGTGCCGATCATGAGTCCCGCGATGACGAGGGCCATACTGGTTTTTCGGCGGGTGAAGTTTCTCAAGCTCATACGGACGGTGATCTTATCTCGGGTCATCATTCCGAGGGTGATTAGGAAGAGAACTATTACGCCGTAGACTTCAAGGCCTATCAGCGAGCTTCCGAATATCGAACTGAAGACGGTGAAGTAGAGGATTAGAGCGATGATAACTCCGATTATCGGAGAGAGGCCACGAATTCGGCGGGACGCGCGTCCCAGTCTTCCGATTGGTCTTGCGGTCGAAAGCTTGTAGGCTAGGAATGCGCTTCCTGAGCCTAGTAAGGCTAGGCCGATAATCTGTTCGTAGATTAGGGACATGTTGTTCGAGACGTATTGTCGGAGGTAGGAGTTGTTCTGGTAGTCCATGAGAAGCGCGAACAGTTCGCCTATCGCAATGATTGCGACTAGGACTGTCAGACCAATTAGGAGAGGTCTTGAACGATTCGAACTCAAATGACTATCTTTCCTTTCTTAGCTTAGGCAGTTGCGACGGCTGTGGGGATGACTTCTCTCTCGATGACGCCGTTTCGCATGTGAACGATCCGGTCGGTCTGCTGAGCAATCTGTTGATCGTGGCTGACCAAGACTAGGGTTAGACCGTACTGTCTGTTCAAGCTTCGTAGAAGCTTTATTATTTCCTGCGAATTCTCCGAGTCCAAGTTCCCGGTCGGCTCATCAGCCCAAACGATCGCTGGCTTGTTGACTAGGGCCCGGGCGATGGTGACGCGCTGCTGCTGTCCCCCGCTCAACTCCATGGGCTTGTGAGACTTCCACTCAGTCAGCCCAACCATCTTCAACGCATCGAGAGCTAACGGATGCGCCTCTGATTCAGAGACACCGGCAAGCAATAGTGGGAGTTCGACGTTCTCCTGAGCGGTGAGAACTGGGAGGAGGTTGTAGGCTTGAAAGATGAAGCCCATTCGTTTGGCTCGGAATTCGGACTTTTGATCGTCAGACATCTTAGCAAGGTCAGTTCCTTCGACCGACACTTTGCCCTTCGAGAGGTCGTCCAGGCCCGACACACAGTTGAGGAGGGTTGTTTTGCCGCACCCAGAGGGGCCCATGACCGCGATCATTTCTCCCCTCTTGACGGCTAAGTTGACGCCTCTCAGGGCTTCAACTTTGACGGAGCCTGTCTGGTAGACCTTCCAGATATTATCGGCATCAACTATGACTGAATTTGCGGGCCGGCTCAAGGGAATTTCGCAGTGATAGCCGCAGAAAAGCGGCTTAGTTATTGCTTACGAAATTCTGTTCAGAGACCCTTTCCTAAGGAGTCCGGCCGCTATCTGATCATCATCACTGAAAACTCTCACCCTAAAGGGTGTGTGAGGGCCCAGAGTAGCTCTAGAAGGAGCGAATTTGTGGGTTAGGTTCCTTTCCAGCAAGCCTTCTTGTTTTTGTCATACCAAGAGTTGACGTACTCGCCGCCGCTTATCCTGTTGCAGACGAATTTCGCATCGCAGTAGTCGCAGAGCTCAAGGTTTCCTATTACCCATCCTGTTCCAGGGTTCATGTCTGTCTTCAGTTCCACCATCTCCTCCGATAGCCCTTGGGTCAATGTGTCCAGAGGATTTTTTGTGCATTGGTTGCAACCGTTGGCACATGGATAGGGTTCAACCGTGTAGAAGGGACCCTTGGACCCGTTGATGGTGTTGTGATAATCACAGAAGAATGCGCATGATGCTTCAAGGGGGGAGAGAGACACAGTAACTCCAGGTGGCAGGAATATGTTGTACGCGCCCCGGCCGCCTAGGTTGGGGACCGTACCTTGAGCTATCCAGCCGGCAAGGGTCTGTTTGACTTGCCCGTCAGATATTTTCGCTGCGGGAGCCGTCTTTATGTTGATGAGAGGGCTAACCTTCCCGATTCCAACATTGTATTGGGATAATCCTCCAGAGTATGTCTTGTCCGACTCAATATTTGCGACAGCCTTCTCTACACTCGCCACCCAGGCCAACGCGGAAGAGCTTGTGAAGTATGGGCCCCAGTAGATGCTCTGCCAGGTGTAGCCGTTCTTCCAGAGTGGGCCGCCGCCGTATTTCACATTGGCTGACGTCGCACGGAGCTGGTTCCGATGATAGCAGGGGCTGGCGTAGTGCCAGATTCCAGATTCTTGACCCGCCGTCGCTCTTACGCTGATGTGTTCGAACCCGGAGATCGAACTGCCACACACGTTGCAGGCGGAAATATTCCTGCACGCTTCACACCTATCTTTCAAGTTACTGAATGGGAGCTCGCTTGAGAGATCCGAATCCTTTCCTTGGACTCTTGACATGTCGTATTCTACGCCAGTTGCGCTAAGGTCAATCTAAATTGTGGTGTTCCTCATCGCCCAGCTCTAGGGTAGCGGGGTGCGAACTCCGCTTTGTGAAGAGGGCGCGAGAGGTCCCTCTTTCGTGCCAGTCTCCATAGCCAACAATCGGTCGCAACCTTTGACAGCTATTCCTAGAAAGTTCTAACCATAGACACAGCTGAGGTAGGAGCTATGTCGACATTGACTGATCACAAGGCTACTCACAGCCAGGTGTATCCTGAACCCACCGTGGGCGCGTTGATAGTCAACAAGGAAGGGAGGATTCTCCTAACGAAATCTCGCAAATGGTTTGACAAGTACACCCTGCCCGGCGGGCACATCGAGGTTGGCGAGACGATGAGGGAAGCTGTTATCCGAGAGGTCAAGGAGGAGGTTGGATTGGATGTGGAAGTTGCGGAGATGCTGCTTATGCAGGAGGCTATATTCGCGGGGGAATTCTGGAAGAAGAAGCATTTCATCTTCTTCGACTTCCTCTGCAAAGTCGGAGACCAGCAAGTCAAGCTCGACCATGACGAATTACAAGGCTATATCTGGGAATATCCCGGTGCAGCGTTCAACCGCAACCTTGACTCTTTCACAGGGAATACCGTGGCGAAATATCTTGAAAGAAGGTGACTGATTAAGAAGTATCTCGTGACGATGCTTTGAAGCCTATTCATAAATGGCCTTGGGACAAGTTGAGCTTTGGATGAGATTGAAGCGTTCTATGACAGGAACGCTCAGAATGAGTGGGACCGACTTGATCGTCACAGAACAGAATTCGCCATAACACTGAGAGCCTTCGAAGAGTACTTGCCACGACCACCGTTAGATGTTCTTGACATCGGTGGAGGTCCTGGGCGTTACTCGATAGCGTTGGCCAAACGCGGCTACAAAGTAATACTCATGGATCTCTCCAAACGCTGTCTTGAATTTGCCAAGGGGAAAGCAACTGAATCAGGCGTTGAACTCACCGATTTTGCACACGGTACAGCTCTTGATCTGAGTGGTTTTCTGAATGACAGTTTTGGAGTGGTGCTTCTGATGGGTCCGCTATACCATCTGCTGGATGAAAATAGGAGACGGCGGGCTATCCGAGAGGCCCGCAGAGTATTGAAATCAAATGGCCTCGTGTTCGCGAGCTTCATCACGCGCTACGCGCCTTTCAGATGGGCCGCAAAGAACGAGCCTGAATGGCTGGAACAAGGCAGAAGGCTTCTTGAAACCGGGGTTTGGCGTCCATCATTAGACGGAACCCCATCTCGGACACGAGTAGGCTTTACCGATTCATATTTTGCCACCCCAGTCGAGATCAAGCAGTTGATGGAAAGCGAAAAATTCGAAGCCTTGGACCTGGTTGCCTGCGAAGGCATCGTCAGCATGATCGAAGAAAAAGTCAACGAGCTAGAAGGACAGGCATTCGATGCGTGGGTCGAACTGAACTACAGGCTCAGCAAAGACCCCGGAATCCACGGCAGTGCAGAGCATCTTCTCTACGTCGGCAGGAAAAAGTCCTGAGCAACAGCTGGACCCCCTTTCGAAACTTTCTGATTAGTTGAACACATTGCTCAGGGCAAATCCCTCGCAAATAGTTCAGAGGTGAGGTAAGACGGCAAGCGCTATATCCGCATGGGTCATTGGGGTCAACGAGTAGCGTCCTACGATCGGCCCGGCGTCTTTCAGAGAGAGCCAGTTCTATGAAATGGTTAGCTCTCTCCATTCCCGCCCTCTCTTCTACTTCCTCGGAGGCAACAGACAGCGCTCAGACTTCCTCTATGTTTCGACAAGAAGCGGTCTCCCACTGTTGTATCGGTGGGACAAGAATCTAGAAGAGGGCCAGCTTCTAACTCCAGGCGACGAACCTGTTTTCCCATATGCCGGCGCAGCGGCACTACATCCGTCGAAAACTCTCGTAATCTTTCCAAAAGACAAGGGAGGCGATGTAAACTATGAACTGTACACTCTGGACTATTCGAAAAACGTCTTACAGAAGATAACTGGACCGATTGGCCGAATCTTCTACACTTTCTGGGTCAACGATGACGAGTGGATAGTTGTCGGGCACAACCAGCAGACAGTGTACGCCAAGTCTCTCCTTCGAGACGGAACAATGAAGGATCTCTACACAACAAACGAACAGATCCTCGGCGCCGCATATGACAGCCAGAGGAACCTTCTCGCATTCTCCGTCGGAAGAGAAGCAGCTAAACTCGTAATCATCGACATCGCCCACCCTAAACATTGGCAATGGGTTCCAGAGGCTGGGATTCCCCCATTCTATCCCCCCTCAGTCTACCCTGAAGGAGGGCTCCTCGCATACTCCGTCGACAAGCGAACGCACCAAGAGCTCGTGGTCAGATCAATAGAATCCTTGGAAGAGATATCTCGGGTGAGGATTCCAGGTTTCGGCGCCGCGGAATGGGTTGACGAGAGTCATCTGTTCGGCCTAATCTTAGACGATGGCCGGTTGTTGCCGCGAATTGTCGACATTCGCAATGGAGAATGGTCGCCTCCGCTAGCTGATCTATCTGGTCTTTTCTCGACCGTGACTAGGGATGGTCCCGTCTGGGTGGCGAACAGCTTCTTTCAACCTCCATTCTTGCAAGCTCTCAGAAACGGTGTTGTTGTCAATCTCATTCCTCCACGTTCTGTCGCGCAGAACATTCGGGTTGAGAATCATCACTACCAGAGCTTTGATGGGCGGAGGGTTCAGGGTTGGTTGTTGAGGAATTCGGATCCTGAAGCTCCGTTGGTCATGTATCTTCACGGGGGTCCGACAGCAACCCAAGGAGATTGGTGGTACCCGGAGATTCCGCCCTTGGCTATTGCCGGCTTCCATGTTTTCGCACCTAACTTTCGGGGTAGTGATGGATTCGGGATGGAGTTTAGGGACTTGAACATAGGGGACTTGGGCGGCGGCGATCTCCAGGATGTTCGTTATGGTGCCCACTACGCGATGGACATTGTCAAGACGGATCGTCGACCTGCCCTCTTTGGAGGTTCCTACGGCGGTTACCTAACACTCCAAGGACTATTGACGCAGCCCAACGAGTGGGCTGGGGGTGTCGCAATCGCGCCTACGACCGACTGGAGAGAGGATTACAATCTCTCAGATTCTCACTATCGAAAGTTCTGCGTCCACTTCTTCGGAGGAACCCCAGCCGAGAAACCGGACTTGTACGATGACAGGTCGCCAATAACCCACCTCAAGGGACTGACGAAGCCGCTCTTGATACTTCACGGTGAGAACGATACGATCACTCCATTCGAGCCTGTTAAGAAATTCGCCGCGGAAGCCGAGAAGCTAAGATTACCAGTCCAGCTGGCAATAACCCGAGATGAGGGTCATGGATCGTTGCATAACATGAACGCGATCAGAGACATCACGCTAACCCTAGAACATCTTAGGACAATCTTTCGGACCCAAGTCGAAGCAGTCGTCTCGTAGAGAACGCTCGAGCTATTGTAGGTGTTCGGTGTTTTCGCCTGTAGGCGTTCTCTTCTCTCGCATAGGACAGGGGTTTTTCAGAAAAAGGGGCTTGGCTTCTGTGTGCCGACGGGTACTAAGCTGTGGCTGTTACTGTGGTTTTGGGTAGCAGGTTGAGCTGGGTCATGAATCTGACTAGGTCGTAGAAGAGCTTCTCCTCGACGATCTCTCCATTCTTCCAGTGAGCCACGGTACAGAACTCCAAGTTGAACTTCCTGTGAGTCGCGGGATGGATTTGCCCGTCAAGACCTTTCAACGGACCCGTAAGCGTGCCCGTCCATCTCGCCACCGAACAAGTATAGTCGCCCTGGCCGAAGAGAATCATGTACGGATCATTCTCAATATGGTTCTCAACAGCTTTGAAGAAGCCAACCGACTCCAAATGGTGCGCGCGCCGTCCCCTCGTCGGCTCCGGCTGACCCGGCCAGTAAACCGCCACATTCTCAGCATGCCGTTTCATGAAAGTCTCCCAGTCCTGTTTGTTCCAAGCATCGTCCAGCGTCTTCATCAACCGAAGGTTTTCCTCAACTGTCAGACCACCACCTCCCAAACTCCACGTTACTTCCACCGACCGAATATTAAAGCGAAAACCGCTTGACGCAACTCTGAGGTCAGGTCTGGGAAAAAGTGATATTGGAACGTTTGAACGGAACGGGTCTAATGGTCTCGCCAGAACCGAAGAAGAACTCTAAACCCTGGGTGCCTCCTGTCGCAGGACTACTGGCGGGAATAATTGGGTTTGCTGTCATCCTCATTGTGTCAAATAACTGGATAGGTGCAGCAGGAGTAGGGATCATTATTTTCTTTGTGACTTGGCGCAACCTCAAGAAGTACTATTGATCAATACAGAGGTACATCGCACACAGGAGCCGCGAGTACGCATAACACAGGTCGGAAAATCACCCAGAATCATCCTTAGTCACGAATCTAAGCCTTCGATTTTGATCTATGGGCTTTCGCGCGTATTCGTTGGGGAGTAGTCCAACTTTGAAAATATCGAAAGAACACATTTCCAGGTTCCAAACCGGAATCCTCGCCCGGAATGGTTCCAACTAGCGAGGGCACTCTCCAAAAACATCCGGGGGGGTATTAGGGGTCCACGACGCGGATGAGACACTCCCGGGTTCTACGAAGAAAAGAGTCAGGGGGTTCCGCAACGAACGGTTTTGCTATATCGCCTGTAGCTTTTGTGCGCAGGTCTCATTGGCAGGTTCGACGCGGACGGCTATCACTAGCCCCAGATTCCTGCCCCGAGAATAGACGCAGCAACGGCGAACAGTCCTGCCATGGGGAGAGTGACGACCCAAGCGGTCGCCATGCCACGTAGAGCGGATCCTAGGAACTGCCTACCCTTTCTCCCATGATGGCCCGCTGCTGCGCCGTCCGACACGTGAGTCGTTGAGAAGGCGTCGCCGAAATAGGCTCCCGCAGAGACTAAGAGTGCCGTTGCGGCGTGCGCCTTCAGCCGGTGCCCGCGGTGCTGCGGGGTATGTCCAATCAGAGTCTTGGCGACTCGGTCTCCCCAAACTAAGGAACCAGCGACAACAGCAACGCCGACGACCACATAGGGCAACCAGACAGTGTCCTGTGGTGTGCCTAGGAGGAGGAATGTTCCCAACGCAGCCATTTTCGGCGCGTCGTTGACCCCCCTCGCGAAGGCGACGCCCGCGGAGGAGCCCCAATCAGCTATCCCAACGCGTCTTGACGAGGCATCATCCGCCTCAGCCCCTCGCTTGCGAGACAATCGACTAAGGATGTAGACTCCTAGGAGGGCGGCAAACGGACCCGCCGCTAGAGGAAGGAGGATCCTCCAGATGAGGAAGGACCATTCTAAACCAGAGCTCCCGAACAAAAAGAGAGCCTGCACAATTATGGCGCCGACTATTGCGTGGGTTGTCGAGACTTGAATTCTGAGTAGAGTCGCGAGCAAGATCCAAGTGGCAGCACCTACAATCGCTGCTAGAATGAAAGAAGACCCAGGAGCTGTCTGGAGAAAACTCTGGGGTGCGAACGCGGAGAACAATCTGACCGAGATCAGGATGGCTGCGACGCTGCCCAGGCCACTGAATAGGCCTCCCCAGATGAGAGGCGAGTATCGCGGCCGAAATGTTGACGTCTCGGGATCTGTCATGAGGGCCACAATGCTTTTTCCAACATCGTTCGCTCCATTGCCAAAGGCTAGAACGAACAATACTCCAAGCCCAAGGTCCGCTGTCAGAGACATTAGTCGCGCTCACTCTGCCTTGTTCCGCTAGAACATGTTCAACGATTACTGGCAGCCAGAGGTTGTGCGACGATATTTGCAGAGTGATACTATCGCTCGTGCAACATAGAGCCAGACTTTGCTCAGTTCACATGTCAAACGATCCGACGAGTGCGATTGTTGCCGATCCTAACAGCTCTAGACCTGCGTATCCGTTTGAGGATTCGACGCGTTCCTCTTTGAGATTCTGAAGAATAAGAGGAGATTGATCCCGTGAAAGATTACATCAATAATCAGCGCCAGTAATAATCATGGTCCCAAATCGAGATGTCTTTGCCCCTACCCTAGGTTTATCTTACAATCTTCTTGCGATAGCAGAAGAGGAAGACCGGTTGACTGTTGTCGTAGGCGGGGCTAACCGCTACTTCAGAATCGGGCTCATCGTAGGTGTTCTCGCAATACTCGCTGACTTCCTCCTCGAACTAGCACTTCTAAGACAGCTGTCGGTTTTCAACACTGGACTCGGACTCTGGGTGTTCATATCACAGTTCCTGATTGCTGCCGCACTCCTGCTGATCCTCGTTGTCGTAGGATCCTTCGCCTGCAGAACCGTTCACCGGTCAAGCGGGACGAGAAAGCCCTGGATTGTCTACTACATCCTACTAGGACTGGCTATATTCGGAGCCTTCACCAGCGGCTTGAACAATGGCCTCAGTCTTGACGTGAAATATTCGACTTATCTCGGGAAGGCCGGAATCGACTATCTCAACCTCCAATACCTCGGTGGTGCAGTCATCTGGACAGCTCTCGGCCTTACAGCTCTCTTCATGCTCAGCGACCCACGCATCTCCTACGGTGCGGGGGAAGATGGCAAGAAGCGCCTCTACATGCACAGCAAACTCTTGGGTCTCTTACGACTATTCCGGATTGCCAATCTCGGAGATGTCTTTCCACGCAGAAGATACGGTGACTATTCGAAGCCCAGAGAGCCAGTACAGTGGGACATTGGAGAAAATCTCGATCATGCGGTGCTCTCAAAGAGTGGCAAGCTAGAATGGAACGACCGGTTCCCAGTCAGGTCCCCCTCCTTCCTAGCTTGGACAGCCATCAAATTCCTTCTAGCTCTCGGCATCGCTGCCGTCATAGCCAATGACATTGCCCTCAGATTCCTAACCATCCAGAATTACATGACCCAGACGAATAGCTCCTGGGCAGCACAAATAGGAAACTATTTTGGAATCCTTGGCATGAGACTCGCAGGAACCTACCAAGTCTCCCCGACCTTCGGAATAGACAACGTCTTCACCTTCGAAGTCTTCAGACTCATTCTCTCACTGCTAGGTCTAGCCTTCATCGTTCTTGGAATCAGGTTCGGCATCTCGATCATCCCCAACTTCCTAGTCGGCATTACAAAGAAGGCCCTAGGAATGTCCCGCAAGGCCCTCAGCAGCCTCTTCACAATCATACTCATGCCACTCGCCTACTCACTCCTGACCAGCGGCACCTGGGTCTACGACGTAGGAACATCATTCATCCTCTGGAACCTACTGATCTTCATAGTAGGCTTTGCCTTTCTCGCCGGAATAACTAGAAGACAGAGAATACTCCACTTCAAGATGACATGGATCAAGGGAATAATCATTCTCATGATTGTACTGGCCGCAGCGATCGCTCCTCCCTCATTCGCAACATTCCTACGCGCACAATCCGGACAGTACATTAACTACCAGTGGAACCCAGCCTACGTCCCGACAATCCAGTACACCAGATGGTCCTACGGAGTCGACTCTATCACGAGCGCCGGCCTGTCGACGATCACGAGTTACACTAACCAAACGAATGTGTTGAATCACATTCGAATATTCACGAACTCATCAGCCCGCCTCAACATGAGACCCCTAGTCGGGGTGAACTGGATGTCGATCGACAACGCACCAGTCGATATCGTCTACATCGACGGCACAGAATACTGGGTCTCCATACTCCAACTAGTACAAGCGAACTATGCCAACGATGTTGATGTCTGGCGAACTCAACATCTACTTCTAACTCACTCGGAAAAAATCCTAGCGGTGAACGCGGCAACTACCGAGACCGTCGACATGAGCACGATATGGAAGTTGACCCAGACACCCCAAGTCTACTACGGAGAAGGAGGATTATGGTCATCCGTCGATGAGGTCTACCTCAATATTCCAGGGTTCAACGAGACCCACCTGACTAGTTACAAGGGTCCACCTAGCTACAACGGCACTCCTGATTACACCTACAAAGGCTTCTGGTTGTACTGGAAGTTCTTCTGGCAAGGAAGATTCGACTTTGCTAACGGCAACTACGGCAACATCAAAGCCCTAGAATACAGAGATGTGAACGACCGACTCTCCAACATTCTCCTGCCCAACATGCAAATGGACCCGGACCCGTACCCGGTGGTGGACAACCAGGGAAACATCTACCTGCTACACTGGATCTGGGTCGACTGGAAGAGCCCAAGCGACTTCGCCGACTACCCCGAACACACTCAAACCTCCATTCTGAGACTATTCGGCGCAGTCCTGACCGATGTGAAAACAGGAGCAGTAGCCGGATACCTATACAATAACGGCAAGACAGACTATGTCACATCCTTCTACCGCTCAATGTACCCTCAATGGAGCCAGCCGATGCCGTCCTGGCTCATACCTCAGCTGAGATATCCCGAACAATACTTCAACACTCAACAAGACGTTACAACTTCTACTTCCAGACAGACCCATTACAGTGGCAGAGGAACGTGTTCCTCCAATCAACCGAGGACACCCGGTTCATCATCACACCGATCAGTGGAAACCTAACTTGGGCCGCTGTAAGGCTGGTGGAAATCTACCAGAGCCCCTCACAGAACTTAGCCGGTCTCTACATCGCTCCAGCAGGAAACCAGACGGGAACGGTATACCTGATCAGGTTTCCCGAAGGAACAACCGTCATCGGCCCCAACTCGGCCGCGTCGGCAGTAACCACCGACCCGACTGTAAAGTCACGATTAACGCTACACCCTGACTGGACCAGCGGGAACATGTTGCTATACGCGATCAATGGCGGATTGATCTACGTGATCCCATACTACGGGACATCATCAAGTCTCACAGTGCCAGTAATGGTCGCGGTAGTGAACGGCTACACAAAACAAGTTGGTTCTTACGCGATTACGAACCCGAACGATTCCACAGAGGTGCAGAGTGCAACGAGTCGCGCGGTCAGCAACCTAGGAGTTTCAACAGGAACTCAGCAGACCATTAGCGGCAATGTGACTTCGATCAACTCCTATGTTGTAAACGGAAACACAAGATGGGTCCTTGGAATAAGGACGAACAGCACGACAACCGTTCAAGTTCTGGCTAAAGCCGAAACATTGACCGCAGCAGACCAGGTCACAATAGCCACAATCACAATAGGAGCTAAGATCAAAGTTCTCGTCGACACGTCTCAAACACCACCAACAGTGCTAAGCGTTCAATAGGACTTCGCATTGAAACACCCATTTGGAATGAAGTTCTGACCCAAAGAATGTCATGAAGATTCCGAATCCAGACTCACAAACGAATCTCCATTCTCGATAACCACTTCGTAGTCACGAGGGTTTATTCCACAGATCTGCCAAATTAATGGTATGTTGAGACTCAATCATGCTCGACCAGCCTTTGAAGACCTTCGACCGTATCTCTGGCCACTCGTTGTTCTTCTGATAGTATCTCTGTTAGCAGTGCCGATGACCTTGATCTTTCCCCTGCCC
>Ga0209058_1001910_pt1 | contig 17415 bp, 18 predicted proteins | sample GraSoiAngelo_147_FD_185904 | JGI IMG/M metagenome (GOLD analysis project Ga0209058, IMG submission 185904) | Grasslands soil microbial communities from the Angelo Coastal Reserve, California, USA - 14_1009_05_40cm (SPAdes) (version 2) | ecosystem: Environmental > Terrestrial > Soil > Grasslands ... | reverse complement strand
CTGCTGCGCCAGTTCGTCAGCGTGAAGGAGTCGTCGCTCAAGCGGCCCAACGAGCCGCGCGATGAATCGCGGTACCCGGTCGAGGCGCTGACATCGTCTTCGTCCCTGGGCGCGTCGAATGCGCTGTGGCGAAGCGCCACCGCAGGAGCGATACCGTGGCAGGCGCTGACTCTAGGACCAGGCGAGCCGTTGCCTCGCGATCGTGTGTCGTGGATCGTCGAAGGTTTTGCGCAGGCTCTGACGTATCGACCCGAAGGTCTTGCTCACCTCGCGGGCATCGGACCGGAGGTTTGTTTCGTGCCGCATGAGTCGATCGCGGGGTCGATCGCATCGCTCGATGCAGCGACGCCGCTGCGGGCGCTGACGACGACGCGCGAGGACTTCGAAAGCTTCTGGAGACAACGCCAGGCGCTGTTCGAGACCTCTTCCGAAAAGCTCTACGGGATGACCGAGATTGTCCGTGCCGCCGAAGCCTGAGGACCACGAGTCGTTCTACGCGGAGCTGACGGAGCGCAACCATGGCCTGATCGCACCAGAGATCCAGTCGTCCTTGCGGTCGACGCGATTCGTGGTCGCGGGGTGCGGCTCGACAGGAGGTGCAGTCCTGATGCCGCTGGTCAGGACTGGCGCCGAGTCCTTCATGCTGTTCGATCCGGGCGTCTATGAGCTCAACAACCTCAACCGGCAGGATGCTTCGCTCGCCGATCTCGGGCGCAACAAGGCGCGAGCGTGCGGGGATCGGTTGCTGGCGGTCAATCCTTATTGCTCGATCGAGGTGCACGAGGATGGAGTGCAGGCCGATTCGATCGGAGGCCTCCTGCACGCCGGCGACCTCGTGTTCGATGCCATCGACGTGACGACTCCTCAAGGCATCTCCGCCAAGCTCGCGCTGCATGAAGCGGGAGTGGGCAAGCGCTTGAGTGTGATCACCGCCTATGACATCGCGTCCACGCAGTTCATCGAGATCTTCGACTACAGCAAGCAACGCGCCCCGCTTGGCGGCCGCGTCCGCGATCCGAACGCGGGTCCGGAAGCAGTGCTCCGGAGCCTGATCCCACCGCTCGCCCTGCCTCGCGAGATCTTTGCGGTGCTGCTAGAGCGACGGCGCGATCCAAGCCGTGGGTTTCCCCAGCTCGCGATGACCTCGACGTTCCTGGGCGCGCTGGCGGTCGAGATCGCGCTGCGGCTGCTGGCGCACAAACGGGTGAAGCGGCGGATCCGGGTGGATCTCGGCGACCTCGTGCGGCCGGCCTTGCGACGGGCGGCGGGAGACGTCAGGACCAAGGTGGAGCTGATCGACCTCTGGAGAAAGATGCGTTGACGGACCGGATCAAGGGCCTCGTCCTGGCCGACGGCGCAAACGAGTTCGACGGATTGTTCGCCATGGTGCAAGCAGCCGGGCGCTGGCCGGGACTGCGCCGGGAGATGCGCGGCGCGCCGGGTTACGTGGCCCATCACCTGTGGTTTGCGTGGCCGACCACCGTCGGCATTCTCAGCTGGTGGGAGGACGAGGCGTCGGCCTATCGGTTTGCGCACCTCCCGGCCCACCTCGAGTTCTGGGAATGGGCCACCAAGCCGGGGCACACCCGCGGCGGCTGGCTGGCGTTCTACGCACTCGGGCACGGCGGCCCGCTGTGGGGCAACGGCGTGCGCAAGCGCGTCACGACCTTCGGACGGTTCACGTCCGCTCCGTCGGGCGAGCCGCCCAAGGGGACGCCCGAACAGCGGCGGTCGTTGCAGCGAAAGAGCTGAGGCCGCTGCTCTGGGCGGTGGGTGTGACCGCCGCCGAGGCGGCCGCACGTCGAAGCCTGCGGTCGCGGTCGGCGGCGTGGCTGGTCGTCTACCCGCTGCTGGCCGCCGGTGCCCTGCTCGATGAAGCGCCACCAACACGGCGCGGTGGTTCCAGGTCCGGATGGTGGCTGGGCGTGCCGCTCGCACTGGCGGGCTATCCGCTCGGATGCGCGTTGTTGGGCCACAAGCCCTACCAGGCGCCACCGGATCCGGTGGCCCTCGAGCTCGCCGCGCTGGCGGGAGCGGTCGCGCCGGCGGAGGAGATCGTGTGGGGCCGAGCCGTGGAGCGAAGTCTCGGCATCGGGACGACGGCGGCCCTGTTCGCGACCAAGCATGTCGTCATCGACGGGCGGTGGAGACGTGCGGGCGGCCTGTTCTTGTTCTGGGTCGGCCTGGGCCTGGTGCGCCGGCGCTCACCGATGCTGGCGTTGGGCCTGCACGTGAGCGCGAACGCTTCCGGGGTTGTGCTCGGTCACATGACCGGCCGCGATTTGTTCTAGGGAGGGCGAGATGAGATTGGTGGACCCGGATATACACAACTCGAAACCGCTCGAGTTGGAAGGACTGCGGCTACGAGTCCAGGATCGGCCGAACCACTGAGTTCAAAGTGCGCGCGCGTTTAGCCGGAGGCCGTGCTGCCCTGGCTGGAGGTGGCCGCAACCCGCTCCTCGGCGAACCAACCGTCCGGGCCGACTTTGGCCCCGCCCTGGAGCCTGGGCGCGTAGTGCTGAAGAAATAGCTGCGCCACGAGCTCTCTGCGGCTCCTGACGCCGACCTTATCGAAAACCGCTTTGAGATGATCCTGCACCGTGTAGGGGGAAACTGTGAGCCGCTCGCTGATCTCGCGGGTCGAAAGACCATTCAGCACGAGACGAGTCACCTCGCGCTCACGTTTCGAAAGACCATATGCCTCGGCGATCAGGCCGGAGATCTGCGGTGCGCTTGCCGGATGGACGATGACGCCAACCCTTCCCTTGGGATCGTCGCCCATCAGCGATGCATCGAGGATGAGCCAGCCGCCCGCCCGACGCGGGACGCGAGCCTGGGCCACCTCTTGCGTCCGCTCGGCAAGGGCCTGCCGGGCTCGATGAGGAACACTCGCGACGATGAGCGGCAGTTCGCCCGAGTCAGCCGTCGAATCGAGAATTTCGCCGATCCAGAAACTGGCCGCGGGAGTGAGGCTCTCGACCGAGTCGTCCTCGCGGAGGAGGGTGAGACCTGGCGGATCGGTTCCGTCATCGCCGCCCAGGGCGGTGGTGAGGATCGCGCGACGGATTCCTTCCGCGATGTAGCCACCGATATCAGCGATCAGGGCGACCTCGTTCGCGTGGAACCTGCCCTGGTGACGATGCAGAGCCACGCATCCCCACGCCGAATCGCCATCCATGAACACCGCCCTCAGCTCGTCCCCGTCCTCATGTCCATACGGGGCGAGCACTTTGGTGAAGCGAGGGCTTCGATGGAGGTCACCCTGCGTGGCCGCGTACAGGGTGCCCACAGGTGGTTTGGCACGTGCCAGGTCCGCGAACTTGTTCAGATCGTCCTCGAGAAACTCGTTCGCCGCCAGCGCCATCAGCACTTCGATGCCGTGCTCGCGGGTGAAGTGACTGGTGGGCAACAGCGTGGCTGGATCAAGGGTCAGCCAGCATGAGTCGTCGAACGGCAGCACGCTCACCAGGGTCCGGTCGGCGGCTTCGAGGAAGGCAGCAAGGTCGAGGCCACGATGGAGCAGACGCACGAACTGCCAGCGCGCTCGGACGAGCTGTGGAGCTGCCATCGCGTGGATTGTCATCCTCCCTGCGGTCCTTCACAAGGGCGGTCTCCCAGATTCCTGGGATGGACAAGGGATCGAGGCTTGCTTACGGTCGCTAGGCGTCAATCCAGGAGGTAGGCCAATGGCGAAATCCGGCGACATACTCGAGCATCCCGTCACGGGGGAGCGGTTGGTCTGGCGAAAGGTCGCCCGGGACACCGGGGGAGAGCTCTTGCAGGCGGATCTCTACGTGGCGCCGGGAGGGTTTGTTGCTGCCGAGCACGTCCACCCAATGCAGGAGGAGCGCTTCGAGGTCCTGGCGGGGGTGCTCCGCCTGCATATCGACGGGAAAGAGAAAACCATGCGGACCGGCGAGATCGAGGTGGTGCCCGCCGGGCGACCGCACGTGTGGTGGAACGGCGGCCAGGAGGAGCTGCACGTCCTCGGCGAGTTCAGGCCTGCGCTCCGGACCGAGATGTTCTTCGAGACCTATTTCGGTTGGGCGAAAGACGGTAAGACGAATCGGAAGGGCCTGCCGAATCCATTGCGCCTGGCCGTCTTGGTGGACGCGTACCAGGATGAGCTCCGGCTCGCCAGGCCTCCCTTTGCCATCCAGAGAGCTCTGGTGGATCTTCAGGCTGCGGCTTCGATCCTGAAAACTGGGTGTTGGTCCGGGTCCGGAAGTGTCTCCGACATCATCCGGCGCGTCGGAGCGTACTTACTCGAGGCGACGAAAGCCTCGATGACGGTTCGTTTCTCGTCGCCGTGCGCCTCGATTGCGCGAATTTGAATTGTGCGGCCGTGCTCCCACAGTCGAGCCTGCCCGACTGCTCGCAGGTTGCGGGCCCACTGGGTCTCGCCTCGGATTGCGACAAGGTATCGGCTCTCGCCCACCGTGATGGTCCGCGCCAAGGTCGTCCTCATCTGGCCTGAACGTCGACCACGGACCTGGAGCACCGCATCGCCGGTCAGCCGGGACATCAAACGCGCGGCGGGCGGGATCGCCGCCATGATGTGGCGCTCGAACCATGATGGCCTGACGTACGTCAGTCGATCACCCATTGGATATCGCACATGATGCTGGCAGCCCTGCACTCTTTGTGCCGATGATCGCGATGCGCGACCACTTGGGCCGGAATGGCTCTAGCTAGCCCGAGGACACGACCATTTGGGCCCGAATCGGGAAATCGACCAGCAATTGGTGGACCCAGCCATACACAACTCGAACACCTTTGAATTCGGTGGGCGGCGCCTCCGGTTAGGTTTGAACGGCAGTCGAGCCTCGGACCAAGCGCTCGAGGCGGTGACCCACGCAGGCATGAGCCCGTCCGAAAAGACGATCCGACGTCGCTTCGGCAGCTTTAAGGCGGCAGTCCAATACGCCGGCATCGACTTTGTTGACCCGGCGTGACCGGCGTTGACCAGAGGCCACTTTGGCTCGCTGCTCTCATATCCGCGCTGGGTCACGGCAGATAATCGCCGGGCACGTGATCGCAGTTTGCGAGTTGGAAAAGGATTCTCTTTAAGCCGGATCGCTCCGCTTATCACGGCTCCCCCGAACTACCTTCCCGCCATCCATTCTTCGACGCAGTCCGGTGGAAGTAACGGTCCGCACCTTGCCAGGAGCAACTGGCTCTGGGCGGCGGCGCTGAGTGGCTGAATCGGGCGCGGGACCGTTTCCGCCACACCGGCTGCTGGCAGCGCCAGGGGACGCTTGATCACAATGAGCGCGACGATCGCCGCCACAATGCTGATGGCGGCGGCGATCGCAAACGCCTGGTGGTATCCGGCTATAACGGCACCTGCACCTTGCGCCAGGGACACCCTGGTGACCGACCCAGCGATGTTGACCAGAATCGCCAGTCCCACTGCCATTCCGACCTGCTGGGCGGTGCCGATGAGACCGGAAGCGATTCCCTGATCCCGATCGGGGACGCCAGCTGTGGCGGCCATGGTGACGCTTACGAAGGCAAGTCCTACGCCTACGCCGGTAACCAGCATGGCGGGAATGAGGACAGTGACATAGTCGCTTGCGGGGGCGGTTCTCAGGAACAGGAGCATTCCCGCCCCCAGCACAAGAGTTCCGAGTGCGATCAGGGTTCTGGCCCCCAGCTTCGTGGCAATCCGGGCCCCGATGTTGGAGACGACCATGATCAGTACTGTTTGGGGCAGCCAGGCAAGACCTGCCTGGATCGGTGAATATCCGAGGATCTCCTGCAGATACAGCGAGTTGAAGAACACGGCGCCGATCATCACGACCGACACGAGCGCCGCCACCGAGTTGCCCGCCACCACGGATCTCAGCCTCAGCATCCGACCCGGCAGAAGGGGCTGGCTGCTGCTCTTCTCCACCACGACGAATGCAATCAGGAGCGCGGCAGAGAGAGCCAGAGCGATTAGCACCTTCGGGGAGGCAAAGCCTTGCCCGGTCGCCTCAGTCACGCCGTACGCGAGGGCGAGAACTCCGCCGGTCAGGCTCACCGCCCCGGGGATGTCGAGGCTGACCTTCGCCCCATCGCCAGGAGCATCTGCCGGCAGCACCGAAGATAGCAGAACCGCGGCGAGACCCAATGGCACATTTATGAAGAGCGTGAAACGCCAGCTCAATTCCTGGGTGAGCAGGCCTCCCAGGATCAACCCAGCCGATGCTCCGCCGGCAGCCATGGCACTCCACATCCCAAGCGCACGATTACGCTCCCGGCCTTCGTTGAAAGTCGTTGTCAGAAGCGACAGTGCCGCGGGCGAGACCAAGGCGCCGGCAAAGCCCTGGATTACGCGGGCGGCGATCAGCATTCCGCCCGACTGGCTGAATCCGCCCAGCATCGATGCCCCGATGAACAGGACCAAACCCGTCAAGAACATGCGTCGCCGGCCGACGACGTCAGCCAGCCGACCGCCCAGCATGAGAAAGCCGCCAAAGGTGAGCGCATAGCCGCCGACCACCCATTGGATGTTCTCGGCCGACAAACCCAGACCACGTTGCATCGAGGGAAGCGCCACGTTGACGATCGCGATGTCCAGGATCAGCATGAACTGCGCCGCGCAAAGCAGCGCGAGTATCCGATTCGAGCGATGACGTGTGATGTCAACAACCAGCCTTTTCGTTGGCCAGTTCCGATAAAAGAACTTTGTCGAGGGGGTCGGGACTTGAACCCTGGGCCTCACGCCTTCACGCGTCTCCCTGATGTCGCGGACCTCTCGATGGCGGCGATGACTTCGTGGCGCCGGACGGCGTCGGCAAGGTCCGGCACGGTGTGAGTCCCGTTGTCGATGTCTGCCGCGAATGCGGCGTAGGCACGAGCGACGTTGAAAGCGGGCGCTCCTTCCAGGCTGGTGAGCGTGGGCCATTTCTGTGTCAGCGCCGTAGGGACAGCAAGCTCGGCGGGCTCGTTCCGCCCCTGAGCGCCCGCGACGGTCAGGGGAAAGATTTCAGGGAGTGCGGCGTCAGCAGTGATCCGGAGCGTTCCGTCGGTTCCATTGATCTCCCATAAGAACCCGGTACCGCCGGCCACCGCTTCACGGATGTGGACGCTGGCAGTCGCCCCGGACTTGAGGGTGCCGATCACGGCGATCTGGTCGGGGGCTGTTTTCATGATCTGTTCGCTGCTCCCTTCAATGGTGATCAACGGCCTACGAAGATCCGAAATCGCGGACAGGTCGGCGAACTCGCCGAGCACGTAGTTGAGGACGTCCAGACTGTGGCCAAAGGCGACCGTGAGCAAATTGGCCCCGTTTGTCTTGTCGAGCATGTAGGCATTGGGCTGGACCAGGGTGCCGCCAAGAACCGACAGCCCGACCATGCTGGTGGACAGGACTTCGCCGACGTATCCGTCACCGAGCAGCTGCTGGACGAACTCGATCGCCGGGGCCTGGCGTGCCTGCAACCCGACGACCGTGCGCACCCCTTTTTCGGCGGCGAGCGCAGCCATCGCCCGCGCTTCCTCGAGGTCGCGGCCGAGCGGCCACTCGCAGTACACGGCCTTGCCGGCGGCCAGCGCAGCAGTGACAAGCTCTCGATGGTGCGGCACCTTAACGGTGACAGCGACCACGTCGATATCTGGCTGTATCACCAGCTGCTCGTGGTCTGGAAACACTGCCTTGATCCCGAACGCTTCGCCAGCTGCGCGAGCTGATTCGGCGCTACGCGAGCTCAGCGCCCGTATCACGTAGTTCGGCAGCGCACGCAGTGCCGGGATGTGGGCGGTGGCGGCCCAGCCCCAGGCGGGGTTGACCCCGATGATCCCGACACCCAGCATCGATTTCGGGATTGCTAAGGCTGATGTAGTCTCTCGCGCTTCTGTGCGGGGCACTTTAGAACCCGAGCACCTCGTCGACCAAGACCACAGTGATCCGCCCCGGAGTGATTTCCCGGTTGATGATTACAACTTTGTTCACCGCGCTGTGTATGCCATACGCGGCTTGGGCGCGGGCGTCTTCGAGCCGCCACGCGTATTCATTGATGCGGAGGAGACCTTCTTCGAGGTCAGTAACGATCTTCTGCGTCCCGACGACGAGAATGACTCGTCCGGCGCCGCTGACATACGGCCCGAGCTGGCTGCCACTCATGGAAGCCGCGAGCAGCGACCCGGTCTCGGTGACCGCGTGGACGCTTCCGAGCATGACATCCGGCGCCGCGCCCAGGCGGCGGATCTCGTCGGCCTCGGTCTCGCGATCCATGCTCCAGATCCGCGGGCGGAGCGCCGCGTAGCGACCGGACTTTTCGATCTCGTAGGTGATGCCCAGCACGTCGAGCGTTTGCGAGGCCCCCTGGTGCACCGGGGAGGCGTCAGGGATGAGGTCCAGGACAATCCGCTTTGCCGCGGCGCCGTCCGAGGCCCGGACGACCCTCACTCCATTTGCCTCGAGGGCGGCCATGGTCCTTTTCACTCGGCCGTCGTCCGCTCTGGTGCCCCACCGCCGGGTCAGCGATCCATCCGGGTTGAGTTCGACTTGTTTGATCAACGCAATCTCCTTCCCGTATCGATATACTTGCGACTGCAAGTATCTTAACCTTTGGTGATTGCATATGCAAGTACTTTCGGAACCGGATGCCGCTGCTCACTTCGATCGGATCCTGGCAAGAGAGGTGCCGGGCGGGCGCGGGTTGAAGGCGTGGGACGCGCTGCTCCGGGCCCACGCCACGCTCTTGCGCCAGCTTGAGACCGATCTCGAAAGCAAGACCGGTCTGGCCCTGGCCGACTTCGACGTGCTGGCTCAGCTGGCCATCGCTGGAGGTTCGCTGCGGATGACAGAGCTGGCGGACCGGGCCCTCATCTCACGCTCCGGCATGACTCGGCGCGTCACCCGGCTCGTTCACGAAGGCCTGGTGCGTCGTGCCCACGCCGATAGCGACGCGCGCGGTGTCGTGGTCCAGTTGACAAAGTCCGGATTGGACCGTCTGACCGTTGCAGCTCCGGTCCATGTGCGCGGGGTTTCCGATCTATTCCTCACGAAGCTGGACGACCAAGAGCTCGCCGTTCTCGAGAGCGCCCTCGCCAAGGTCACCCTCGACTGCACCTTTGGCTAAGGCGTAGACGGGCGCCGACGGCGAGTCGGACGTCCAACCCTGGCGACCGCGCTGGAGGCGCGTCGAGAGCTGGTCGCAGGGAAGAAAGCAGAGCCTCATCGCGGATGGACACTCGGTCATTCAGACCTGAGAAAGTGCGCAAGGCTGCCCTGGCGCACACCTGGGACGCCGATAGCGATACGTCGATGCAGGAGTAAGACGGAGTGACGCGCCGGACGACCAAACCGCGCGTCACAAAAGCGACCTGAGAAACGAATCAGCGACGCCAGGCTCTAACGAACTGGCTGAATAGGGTTTTACGGCACACCGTTGCGCAAGACTGCGTAATGCCAATCTGCGTTATGCGGATCGGCATTATGCAAAAGAGGCCAATTTGGTGGCCCAAGCGGGACGCTATTCGAACCACCTGGACCAACTCGAGATTCTCTCCGGCAGCCAGGCTTCGAATCTCTGATACCGTCCTGACCGAGTGGGTGAAGGTTCACCGCGACCATCCTCCTCACCCCAGGCGAAGGGCGCATACGATCGCCACGTGCAAACCCACGGCTGGCTCTTCGACGAGCTGGCCCACGCGGGAGATGAGCACCTGGATCCGGCCTACGTCCAGGGATACGACCGCAAGGCCCTGTTTGACCCCACCCCCGACGTGGAGCTCCTGATTGGTCCTGGGTTGGGTAACGAGATCACGTTGGTTGATCTAGGCGCGGGTACTGGCGAATTCGCCCTGGCTGCTGCGCGGAACTGCCGGCGAGTGGTAGCCGCCGACATCTCCGAGCCCATGGTCGAGGCCCTGCAAGCGAAGGCTGCGCGGGCCGGTTGCGAGAACCTCGAAGCAGTGCGGGCTGGCTTCCTCACTTACGAACACGAGGGTGATCGGCCAGACTTCATCTACTCCCGCAACGCCCTGCACCACCTGCCTGACTTCTGGAAGGGACTGGCACTAGAACGTGTAGCGGAGGTGTTGAGGCCGGGCGGCGTCCTGCGCCTCAGATATCTCATCTTCTCCTGTGGTCCCGAAGAGAGCGAGGACGTGATTGAGGCATGGCTTCGTGCTGCACCTGCCGATGCCGAAGAAGGCTGGACGCGATTGGAGCTCGAGACACACCTGCGGCGGGAGTTCAGTACGTTCTCATGGCTGCTGGAACCGATGCTGCAGCGTGCTGGCTTTGAGATTCGGGATGCCGCCTACAGTGAGTCAAAGGTATTCGCCTCCTACGTCTGCGTTCGGAGCTGAATCTACGGGCGGCGAGGCGGTCTGCGCGGAGTCGTGGGCCGGCTGCCCCACACGCCCTCACTGGCCGCCATGCCGTGCGTCGCACGGTCGGCCAGGCATGCCAACTCGTCCAACCAAGCCGCTTCGACCACCAATTCGTCCTATGCCGCCCGTCTGCGATGACTTGTGAAGATGAGAAAAGTGGACCAAGCGGAACGCTATTCGAGCTGGCTAAACGGACTTCAAATGTCGGTACTGGATGACGCCGTCATCCGCCTCAGAGTGGCCTGACGATCACGTCCTTGAGGTACGGATTGGCTAGGGCCGTTTGGTCGCCGATCCTGGCCATCCCGTCAGAGATGAATCGGGCCGACAACGGCTTTCGATGCTTGTTGGAGAGGCCTTGTGCAAGCCTCAGCACGTCGGCGATTCGCTCCGGGTCCTCATCGACGCCGACCGGATAGGCATCTATCCCAAGCCCCGATTGCAGGCTCAAGAAGAGGCACCTCTCGACTGAGAAGTTGCCCTTCTCATACTCGGCTGCTAGCTCGAAGTCCTCCAGGCAAGGGAACATCAAACCGCAGAGTCCGACTCGTCTCGAACCTCCCTTTTTGATGGAATCCGCAATCTTCAAGAAGAAGTCGCTCGTGACTACTCTGCTGAAGTCAAGGCCGAGTCGACTGACGAAGTTGATCAGGCTGCTGCCCCCGTCGAAGAGGGGCGCAATCGACGTATCCACGCCCAGATAGTCTTCTTCCGGCTCCATGATCGTGTCGATTTCATGCCAGGCCTCTCGCATCCGGCCGAGCCATTCCTCAGTGCTTCTCACATCCGTGGAGAGATCAGTGGGCTGCAGTCCGACGGCAAACCCGTTTCTCTCAAAGGTTGCTGAGGGGAAATACGGGCTCGACAAGGCGTTGTTGAACGTGTAGGTGAAGCTGAAGGTCTTGGCGGCGTTCTGCTCGATGATGTCTGTCAGGAAGCTCACATGCGCTGCGCTTATCGCTTCGTTGCTCAGGTCCAGGTTGAATGCCACATTCCGAGCGCTGCAGAAGCGGTCCAGGATTTCCATCGACTGGTCCCAAGCAAGACGTCCGACGCTCAGGAACGTGGTGCCATCCGAGCGCCCATCGATGTCGAAGATGCTGTCGACATCAGGCGAGCAAAGTCTTTGCGTTTGTACGGTGAAACCTCCATCGCCAAGACGCTGGGCCAGCGTCTTCACGCGTGCAATCGACTGCTCTGAGGGTTGGTGGGTAAAGAGGCAGAGGGAACGAATGACCTTTAGCCCGTCCAACTGATCAGTCCCTTATCACTTTGACGGCGCAGCCAGGGCAGAGGGTTGGATCCGTCTCGGAGGATGCTGCTTGTTTCGGTTGTTTGCGGACATGCCGGGCATACGAAGAGGAGCACGACGCTCTCAGCCGATGGCCTTTTCCATCTCCACCGAGTCCATCGTGATGGCATCCGGCAGGCTGACCAGCCTGTGCTGAAGTTCCTGGAACCCATAACGCTCGTAATTGCGCCTCCACAATCCGGGTGCCGAGACCACGCCTTGTCCAGTCGACCCGCGTGAACATCGCACGAACGTGGGCCAGCACCGTCAGCGGGTTCAGCAAGCTGGTGGTTCCCGGCACTGGCGCCGACAAGCGTGGGACCATCGAGGGCACGATATCGGGTCTGGGAAACGTCCGGATCAGGGGCGATGATCTTGCTGGCTATCGGGGGCCGAAACCGCAGTACGAGGGCGCATCGCGCGCCGACGTTGACATCGAAGCGGCTTGGATACGCCAGCAAAGCGGTCAGTACCGCGTGGACTGCACCCGCCTGTCACTGCCCTACGTTGATGTCGGCGATCTTGGCTTCGACGCCGCAATGACCGAGGCTCGCAACCGCCTTCTCGGCGCAAGGCAGTCCCCGGCGAACTCAATGACATAGGCACACCGCCGGCGAGGTGAGACGGATTTGGTGGACCCGAGGGGATTCGAACCCCTGACCTTCAGACTGCCAGTCTGACGCGCTCCCAACTGCGCCACGGGCCCACGCGAGGGTGATCGCGGGCGATGAATACATAAAGGATACCGCCGCCTCACGACCGCCCTCGAACGACAGCTACCATCTTCGACGGCTGCCAATCGAAAGAATGCAGACGTGGGAAATCTCGACCAGCGAGCTGAAGGGGGGCGGATTCCTCGCGCTGCCCGATCGCGGTGCGCCCCACCCAGGGGTCGTGGTGATCCACGAGGTGCACGGTCTGAATGAGGACATCCGCAAAATCTCGCGGCGCTTTGCCGACGCTGGATACGCGGCGCTCGCGGTGGACATGTTCACCGGGCGCAACCGCGCGATCTGCATGACTCGTTACATGGCCGGGATGCTGATGGGCTCGGTGAACCGCTACGGCATCGACGATCTCAAGGCGGCCCTGACGTTCCTCGCCAAGAACCCCGCTATCGATGCGCAGCGGCTCGGCGCCATCGGTTTCTGCATGGGTGGAGGTTTCGCGGTCGCGTGGGCATGCACCGATTCCCGCCTGAAGGTGATCGCGCCGTTCTACAGCTCCAACCCCCGGCCCTTGGATGTGGTCAAACGCCTCTGCCCCGTTGTCGGCTCCTACCCGGAGGACGACTTCACAGCCCGCGCTGGTCGCGTCCTCGACGAGGCGTTGACGCGCCACGGCATCGAGCACGACATCAAGATCTACCCCGGAACGCGCCACGGTTTCTCCAATGACCTGCCTACCCACGACTCCGTCGCGGCGGAGGACGCCTGGCAGCGCGTGACGCGGTTTTTCGAGCGGACGATCGGGCGATGAACGTCCTCGTCACGGGCGGGACTGGAACCCTGGGGCGCCACGTCGTGATGCTTCTCCGGCAGTCAGGACACCGCGCCCGGATCCTGAGCCGCGAGCCGCGAGGTCATGTTGACGCGGTGCAGGGTGACCTGAAAACCGGCGAGGGCCTGGCGAAAGCCGTGAACGGTATGGACTCGATCATCCACACGGCATCCGCGACCCTCGAGTCGCTCGCAGGCCGAGCCGTCGATGTGCGCGGCACTCGCCGTCTGCTCACGATGGCGAAGGACGCGGGCACCTCGCATGTGGTTTTCATCTCGATCGTCGGCGTGGACCGCGTGAGCTATCCCTACTACAGGACAAAGCTCAGGGCCGAGAAGGTCGTGCGCGAAGACCTGATTCCGTGGTCGATTCTTCGCGCCACGCAATTCCACCCATACATGGAGCTGATCCTCGGGGGCTTCTCGCGCCTACCTGGCGTGGCCGCCATCCCCTTCTCGTGGCAGTTCCAGCCAGTCGACGCCAGGGACGTCGCTCGCCGCGCGGTCGATGCCGTCCTCGAGGGGCCGGCTGGGATGCTGCCCGATTTCGGCGGCCCGGAGGTGCGTGACTTCAAGTCGATCGCACAGTCGTGGCTGGAGGCGCGCAAGTCTCGGCGCCGGCTCGTCAACCTGTGGCTGCCGCTGAAGGGAAGCCGCCAGGTCGCGGCTGGAGGCCTTTTGTGTCCCGATCACCGCGACGGAACGCTGACATTCGATCAATATCTCGCTGAGAGGTACGCGCTGTGATGACAAAGCTCGTCGAACGCTTCGGCCGGACCGGCTTTGCCGCGCTCTCAAGTCTGATCTGGGCGCTGCCGATGGCGGCGTGGGCCGGCTCGGCCGACCTCTCACCCATCGACAAGACCGCGTATCCGTGGGTCGCACTTGGGATCGGCCTGGTGATGCTCGCGGTTTGGATCGTCCTGATGACGCGGCTGGGCGCCGTCTCTGTCACGGCGCGCCAGCGCCGCTTCGATCTGCAGCAGATGTCGCGGTCGGAAAAACGGTGGACGCTCGCGGCCGCCGCCTTCATCACTGGGCTCATTGCGTGGCTGAACGGTGCGGCAACCGTCGACTGGACCCCGCTCGGGACCGCAATCGGGGCGGGCAAGGTCGGACCCATCTTGCTGGCCGCCGCCCTCGCTGCGTTTGTCATCGCCATGGTGGCGGGGACCGCATGGAGCTGGCGACGGGAGTCGGACGCCTACCAGCGGAGGCTCCGCCGGGCCGTCCGAGCCTGAGGTTCGCGTCCTTATATGTGTAAGGGGCCGACCTAGATATGCGTAAGGGGCAGGCCTAGGTCGTTTCGGCCTTCCGGGCCAGGTTCGAGAGCAGCGTGCCGAACTCCTTGGAGACCTGCGGACCGAGCATGCCTCCCATGACCGGGCCGAGCGGTCCGCCGACCTCGACCGTCTGGCTTATTTTGGTTTTGACGCCCGCGGGCTCGATGCGGCAGTTGAAGCGAAACCGGGTCCCGGGGACGACGCTCGTGAGCAGCGCGAAGCTGTGTCCGGGTTGGACGTCGACCAGCTCCATCTTGTGATGCTGTCCCGCTTTGGTATTCATGACCCCCGTGGTGCCCGACGCAAATCCGCCCTCCCAGTCCATCGTCGAGACATTCGGATTCCACTCTCCCCACGTCGACATGTCCGACCACACGCGCCAGACCTTTTCCGGCGAAGCGGTCGTCTCAACGGAGGTGCCGTACTCGCGTGCCATCGCGCAGGTCCTCTTCTTCTTCAGGCAGACCGCGCGGCGGCGAACCGCTCATGGGGCAGCTCGATGATGTCGCGCGTCTTCAGGAAGTTCAAGGTCACGACGCTGACCACCAGGAGCACCGCACCGAACAGCTCTATCGGGCGCAATGGCGCGGCCTGTCCGACCGGGGCCGGCAGCGAGAAGATCAGGAACAGCGCCAGCGGATAGCCGAGCTCGGCGATCGTCGCCAGCGAGGCCGGGGTGTTGGAAAGCGCGAGGTAGTAGAGCAGCATGGCGACCAGGCCCGGAACCAGCACGATGCCCAGGAAGCTGGGCAGCTGGCTGACCGAGTAGCCGCTGAAAGCGGCTCCGCCCTTGTCCACGAGCACGATGACCAGGAGCACGGGCAACGCCAGCACGAAGCGCATGCTGGTCGTGACCGGGAAGCTGACGTCCTGCAGGGCATAACGGCCGAGCACCGTCCCGCCCGCCCACATGATCACCGCCCCCAACACGAGGGCGCCTGCGACCAGCTCTGGGTTGCGGATCTGCCACGGCGCTGTCGGATCGTCGGCGAAGACGATGAGGTAGACGCCCAAGAGGGCGATCGCCGCCAGAGGCCAGAAGCTGCGCTTGCGGCGCTCACCCAAAAAGATCCGCGCGAACGCGATCCCAAAGATCGGCTGCAACAGGTAGAGCAGGTAGACCTCGTGCAGGACGTCGAAGTTCGGCGCGGCGGGATTGGCGAACGAGTAGCCGATCGCCTTTGTGAAGAGCACGGTGGCCACGGCCTGGGGTCCGATCGCGATCGCGGCCAGGGCCAGCCAGCGACGGCCGCTCAGACGGCGCAACGAGGCGCCGTTGGCGATGAGCACCGGCACGAGGCAGATGCTGATCAGCAGGTCCTCGACCAGCACGATCTGGCCTGAGCTGAGCTGCTTGGTCAGGCCCGGCCGGAAGTAGGCATCGAACGCCCAGAGCGCTGCTGCCACACCTACCAGCACGACCGAGCCCGCTTCCAGGAACCGCGAACGAGGCGCCGAGAGACTCACGCTATGAGGTTATCCGGTTGCGGCGGCCCGCTATTCCACGCCTATGTCGCCACGACCTCGTCTTCGGCCACATTCGTCTCCAGGGATACCTCGGGATGTTGCACCACGTAAATCTCCTCAATCCGGTCGTGGCCCTCCAGCCGACGTTTCCCCACCGACGCCAGGACGATGTCCGGCCGCAGGATGTCGGCGACGATCGAGTAGGTCGTCTCGGAGACCAGGATCTGGTTCCCCACCGCGCGCCGCCGCAGCTTGGCGCACCGGTTGACCGCCGGGGATCGATAGTCTCGGTCCACGGCGTCCGCCTCCCCGGTCAGAACGGCCATCCGCACGGACACCGACAGGCGGTCGGGCCATGGCTCCGCCTGGATCGCCTGCTGCGCGTCCACCGCCGCGACGACCGCATCCGTCGCCCGCAGGAATACAGCGAAGAACGAGTCACCCTCGCCCCGTTCCTTCAGCACGATTCCACCGTTCGCCTCGATCGCCGCGGTCAAAAGCTCGTCGTGCCGCCGCATCGCCTGGTACATCGACGCTCGGCTCTGCAGCCACATCGAGGTGGACTCGACGACGTCTGTCATCAAGAAGGTGACGATGCCGTCGGGCAGCGACGCGCCCTCCTCGACCTTGAACGCCGTCCCTGGCGATGTGGTGGTCGTGCCCTCGGCCGCCGCACGCGGCACAAGTGAGCTCTGGACGATGAGAAAGTCGTCAATGCCGTGCACCCGCCGGAAGAAGTGCACGTTGTAGGAGGGCAGGAAGGTCCACGTCTCGTAATCGGCGCTGAAAGAGCCCTCGCGGCACACGTCGGGCACTTGCGCGACCAGAAGGCCGAGCTTCGTCAGCGCGAGCGGGTCGAGCCCGAGGCTGGATGCGATCGCGTCGCTTGCGAGAGGACGGTCCTCCTGGTCCGCGGCCACCGCGACGTGAACCAACTGGACAAAGTTGTCGAGGTCGGCCTGCGGTTCGTCGAACCGCTGCAGCTGGTCGATCGTGAGCCGGAGCTCGATGCCCTCGCCAGCGCTGTTTCCGTTAATCACTTCCCCCGCGCCATTGGCGTGACCATCGCTCGCCGCGCGCGCCACGGCCGCCGCGAGCACGCTCTCGTACGAGTCCGCCACCGCGAATTCTCGCGTCGCGCTTCGGTACACCTCGCCGACTGAAGGCCATCTGCCCGCGGCCACGAAGTGGCTGGCCGACACGTGCTCGTAGAGCCACGTCGATCCGCTCAGGCCAAGGTCCAGGTTGAGGGCGACCTGGAGGAAGTCGACCGCGGTCCGGTACAGCTCGCTCACCACCGTGAGCGGATCCGCATCCGCGACGCGGATCTCGCGATCGAGGCCCGCGGAATGGTTGGAGCGCGAGGCACCCTCGGCGTATGAGAAAAGCTCGACCCCGACCAGCTCCCCGTGGTTGCGGAGCCGGATGCGGGATTGGGAAACCCGTGGCCCGGGGCCACCCAGCCCGGGCGAGTCGACCACGTGGACGTGCCCGCCCGGCCCCGATGAGCGCTGGATCGGCGCACGCAGTTCCGAGATCAACGCGT
>Ga0209058_1001903_pt1 | contig 17455 bp, 13 predicted proteins | sample GraSoiAngelo_147_FD_185904 | JGI IMG/M metagenome (GOLD analysis project Ga0209058, IMG submission 185904) | Grasslands soil microbial communities from the Angelo Coastal Reserve, California, USA - 14_1009_05_40cm (SPAdes) (version 2) | ecosystem: Environmental > Terrestrial > Soil > Grasslands ... | reverse complement strand
TGGCATCGAGGCAATCGCGATATGCCTACTTCAGTTTCTTGGGGTCCCAGTCGATAGAGTCGGTGTTTATCTTCTCCGCCTTCAGCGCGGTCTTCAGCGCTCCTAGGACGCCCGTGAAAGTATAGCCCGGTCCAAGGCGCAGAACATGGTGGACAACGGGTTGTTTGTGTAACTGGTAGATCGGGTCCGAGGGGAACGAAGAATTGAGCCAGAAGATTATGGGATTCTTGATCTTCCCGTTGTACTGGATGAGTTGGCGGGCGAGAAGATGATTTGGAGGGTTATCGCGTGCATGGAGCCTCTCGTCAAACTCGAAGCTCTGCCCAACTTGGATCATGGCCATTCCCTTCCTAGCATGCAGCATTACCTGGGGGGATAGCAGGCAAACTGGACACTTGGACAGCCAGTCTCTCAACTGCTTCTCGTAAGTCTCCACCGCGAGACCGAAAGAACTCATTCCCTATAGTATTGCGCGGCTTGATAATAGAGTTGTTGACCTTGTCATGAGACAATCATCTTGCCTTGGCGGACCTAGAGGGTACCGTTAGTCATGCGATTCAAAGAACTCTGTCAAACCAATTTTCTAGAATGGCAGGTACAGGACAGCGTTGAGACTCGGAAACGTTGCATTCCTCATCTTCGAGACGCTTCGCGTCTCCGGGATTCCCCCCGTCCTGCTGGGAAAAGCTCAAGCTCCTCGTAACGAATGCAAATATCCTAGCTTCAAGCCGCTACCCCATACATTATCTGTAGTTGGACACAGCCAATCCGGCCTAGGTTCGACGAGCGACAGCCTGTATGACAGGCGTCTCCTCCGCTATTTTTGGAATCAGTGCCTTCCGTTTCGCATCCACGTAGCTCAATGAGGTTTTCAGGGCCTCAACCATGCTTTCAAGGGTACCAAGGTCCAGCCTGAGCTCATCGCTCATGAGGTTGACTCCGATGACTCTCTTTCGTGCCGTGATAAGCTTCTGAATCGCGTCTGTTAGTTGTAACTCTCCATCAACTCCACGCCCTGTTTCCGACAGAGCGTTGAAAATGTCCCCGGAGAAGATGTAGACTGGCATTATGGCGTGATTTGTCTTGGGCCGTTCTGGCTTTTCGATCGCGGAAGTCATCCTCAGGACTCCTTCTTCGATATAGTCTCCATCCACTACGCCGTACTGCCTAGGGTCACTTACGTCCTGCAGGAGAACTGTCGCTGAGGCGCGGTATTTCTGGTGCAAAGTCACCAGTCGACTAAGGTATTTGTTATCGTCCGAAAGGATGAAAGTGTCTCCGGCTTGAACGATAAGGTTCCCATTGATAAGGGGTCGGCCAAGCTGGACAGCATCCCCGAAGCCCAGAGGCTCTAGCTGGTTGAGGAACACGAGATTCGAGGATCTTATCTTTTCGTAGAAGTCAAGCAGACTATTCGGTAGTTTTCCTTTCTTGTTCAGGTATTCTAAGAATATTGTGTCGGGAGAAAAATGGTCTTCAATCGCTCTCTTTCCCCTTCCAACTACGATATAGAAGCTTCTGACACCAGTGTTGTAGAGTTGCTCGAAAATGGCCTGAACGAGAGGTTTGAGCTGGAGGGAGTTGTTATCATCGCAGGTGATTATGGGAAACATCTCCTTGGGTATCTCTTTAGAGAAGGGGAGCAGTCGAGTTCCTATTCCGCCCGCGGTAATCATCGCCTTGTACTCACCGAAGTCTGGCGGTTGACTCGATCCTCTCGCGGACAAAGGACGCCACAAATCATAGTGGTGATCTGATCCTTCAAGTCAAAAGGATTTTCATTTAGACCAATCCTCGGGCAATCAAAACCATCCCGAGGATTGAAATGTCAATAGATCTATAGCATCCGGTTCGTTCTATGGAACGAGATTCCAATATCCTTATGGGTTATCACTCCGATCTCATCTGCTGAGAAATCGGAGGAGATTTGCTGATCAAGGCTCTCTATGGACTTTTTCCGCGGTCCTTGGCTAAAGGTAGCAAATGGGGTCAGGTGAAATGCCATCCGTAGTGTCCTCATAACAGGGGGAAGTGGATTCATTGGCAGTCACCTAGCGGAAAAGCTCGAAGTCATGGGTGATACTGTCACACTCTATGACCTGAATTTCAGCTCCAACACCCGGTCTCTGAGTTGCGAGAAAATTCGGGGTGACGTCAGGGATTACAGCGCAATCAAGAAGGCGGTTGAAGGGAAGGATGCAGTCTTTCATTTTGGAGCGGTCTCGCGTGTTGCTTGGGGGCAGGAAGATCCTTTCACCTGCTGGATGACCAATCAGCTAGGCACGCTGAACCTTTTGGAGGCTTGCAAGAAATCCGAGACTAGACCGGTCCTCTTCTACGCGTCGAGCCGAGAAGTATATGGTGAACCCCTGTATCTTCCCGTGGACGAAAGTCATCCAAAACGGCCTATCTCGGTATACGGCATGTCAAAGCTAGGCGCAGAAAAAGCTTGTATGTCGTACTCAAGAGGATTAGGAAATGTTGGATCTGTTGACCACGTAGTCTTTCGGTTTTCGAACGTTTATGGCAGCGAGAGGGACCTGCCCGAGAGAGTAATACCAAAGTTCATGACGAAAGCTCTTCGAGGTGATGACATCACCCTGTACGGCGGTGGACAGGTTCTAGACTTCACGTTCCTCGACGATACCATCTCAGGGATCCTGAAGGCTTATGCAGCGTGTTTTGATGGTGGGCCCAACTTGTTCGGAGAAGATTTCCATTTCGTCACTGGCAGAGGTGTTTCTGTCTCCGACCTGGCCACTATGATCATTGAAATGGTTGGCTCTTCGTCCAAGATAATCACGAGTGGCTCAAACACCTTCGAAGTGCGCAGATTCGTTGGCAACCCGGAGAAAGCCCGCAGGATACTCGGTTACGAGTCGAAAGTCCGGCTGGAAGATGGACTGAAGATCCTGAGAGAGCGAATGGCTCCGGTCATTTATGCTCGATAAGACGTCTCAGACGAGCCAAGGCACCCTAGGCGAAGAGGAGCGGGAACTGTGCAGACGATACAAACAACAATAGAAGTTCGGGCACAACGCAGTCAGGTTACAGACCGTCCCCATGTCAGGGGAAAGTTTCTCTATGTCGGGGAAGAGAAGTTCTGGGTTAAAGGAGTAAGCTATGGAACCTTCTCGATAGACGAGACTGGAGAGGAACGGCTGGATCGTGGAATCGTTGAAAGAGACTTCGCTCTGATGGCTGAACACGGATTCAATGTTGTTCGTGTCCACACGGGTCCCCCGCGCTGGCTTCTAGACCTTGCCCAGAAGAATGGGCTGCGGGTCATGGTCGGCCTCAACTGGGGGGAACAAATGGCGTTCTTGGATGACAAGGAGAGAGTTGACGAGATCATCGGGAAAGTTAGGCGGTGGGTGCGGCGCTGCTCTGGTCATCCCGCAGTATTCTGCTACACGGTTGGCAATGAGATCACTTCTTCGATAGTCCGCTGGCATGGCAGAAAGAGAGTGGAAAAATTCGTTCATCGTCTGTACCGAATCGCTAAGGAAGAGGATCCCGACGCGCTTGTCACTTACGTGAATTATCCGTCGACTGAGTACTTGCGGTTGCCGTTTCTCGATTTTCTCTGCTTCAACGTCTATCTTGAGTCGAGGAACGAGTTCGAGAACTATCTGGCACGACTGCACAGTCTGAGCAATGACTCGCCAGTGTTGTTGAGCGAGGTGGGGCTGGACAGCCTTCGAAACGGTGAGAAGAAGCAGGCTGAGACATTAGACTGGCAAGTCCGGTCCACTTTCAAGGTGGGCTGTTGCGGACTCATAGTGTTTGCCTGGACTGATGAATGGTATCACGGCAAGCATTTAGTGGAAGACTGGAAGTTCGGACTTACCACTAGCAGCCGGACAGCCAAGCCAGCTCTGAGTGCTGTTCAGAAAGCCTTTGCAGAATCAATTCCTCCACCACACTATGCCCACTGGCCAACAGTCTCGGTGGTGGTGTGTAGCCACAATGGTGCGGCAACTATCCGTGATACTCTAGAAGGACTTCGAAATCTCGATTATCCAGATTATGAAGTGATTGTGATTAACGACGGTTCCACAGATTCAACCTTAAGGATCGTCCTGGAATATCCATTCGTTATACTTGTCAATACGGCTAATCGCGGGCTCAGTAATGCACGCAACACTGGAATAGAGACTGCTAGCGGCGAACTGGTTGCGTTCATCGATGATGACGCGTACCCAGACGAGCTCTGGCTGAAGTATCTGGTACTTTCTCTCGTAGAGGGGGATTATGTTGGAGTCGGGGGACCAAACTTCCCACCTCCAAACGACGATTGGAAAATCAAAGCGATGGGACATGCTCCCGGAGGTCCGAATCCCGTCCTGATCTCGGATAGGACCGCTGAGCATATTCCCGGATGTAATATGATGTTCTGGAAAGATGTTCTTGTCTCGATCGGCGGATTCGATCCCAGGTTCAGGACAGCTGGCGACGATGTTGATCTTTGTTGGAGGTTACTCGATAAAGGTGGAGTGGTGGGTTACTCACCCTCGGCCGTGGTCTGGCATCACAAACGAAGCTCGGTACGAAGGTATTGGAAGCAGCAGGTGGGATACGGCAAGGCTGAGGCCCTGCTGGAGAACAAGTGGCCTAACAAGTACAACTCGTTTGGACAGATGAAATGGCTCGGACGAATCTACGGAAGGGGGATCCCGCTGGACCTCGCCTCATTGTTCGTCGGACGCGTCTACCAGGGAGTCTGGGGATCCGCACCCTACCAGTCTCTCTACCAGCCCAGAGGCTCTTTCTGGTCCCTACTACTCATGCCTGAATGGTATCTTGTTACAGGAACGGTGGGAGCCCTGTTTATGCTCAGCATAGGATGGCTCCCTTGGCTGGTCCTCGGGCCTGCGCTGCTACTAGCGATCACTCTTCCAGCTCTACAAGCTGCAGAAAATGTTCGTCGTACCAGAATTCCGACGGGTGACAAAGTTCTATGGAGTGCTTTCAAAGTAAAAACAATCCTCGTATTCCTCAATATCGTTCAGCCGCTTGCGAGGCTCGACGGAAGACTAAGGGGCGGACTGAGACCTTGGCGGAAGCACGGGCCGAAAGCTCGGCCAAGGTTTCGCCCTGCGACAATGAAGATGTGGCGCGATAAGCGCGAGCCTGCGGAGGCCACACTGAATAGACTCGAGCACAAGTCGCAGGCCATGGGACTGCTCGTCAGGTCGGGTGGAGACTTTGACAGTTGGGACCTTGAGATACGTCAGGGTATCCTCGGAGGGGTAAGAATGCTTCTCGCCGTTGAAGAACATGCTCCGGGGAAGCAGTTGCTCCGATTCAAACTCTCACAGACCTACTCGAGACTCGCCCTAGCATTGTGTGCGGTCTTTGCCGTAATGTCGGTGGCGGCGCTATCGTACGGCGCCTGGGCCCAGAGCATTATCTCAGGCTTAGGAGCAATCCTGATAATCGCCAGAACACTGACTGATTCAGCATCGTCCACGGGCATTATGCACGATCTGGTAATGAACAATCTCGGTGAGCCCCAGTGAAACGATCGTTGCAGAACGCCACCTGCATCTCTTCCAGCCTCTTGATTGCGAATGAGGGAGGAGGGTGAGATAATGGGAAGGCTGCTCTCCGAACTACGGCCCTACATGTTATCGATCTTATCCGTCTTTGCCGTCTCGTTGACCGCGATCCCTCTTGCTCTAGTTAGCCCGCTGCCAATCAAGATAATAGTGGACAATGTCCTTGGAACTCAGCCTCTCCCCGGCTATCTCAGAATCATCACAACAAACCCGTCGCAGGTCTCAGTGCAGGCCCTAGTTGTGATCGCCATAGGGATACTCGTGGTCGGCACGGTCCTCACTAACGGTCAGCAATTGTTGAACGTCTGGGCAACGAACAAGGTTGGAAACCGCATTACGCTTGAGACTCGTGCCCGTCTCTTCCGACAGATGCAACGCCTCTCCATACTTTATCATGACACGAAGGGTGTTACTGACTCGACGTACCGGGTCCAGTACGACGCGCTCTGGCTCCAGCTTCTGGCCGTTGATACTCTGCCGACGCTGGTCACTTCCGTCTTCACTGTTGTCGGGATGATTCTGGTTATGCTGGTTCTTGACTGGGAATTGGCGTTGATAGCCATGGCGGTTGCACCGTTCATGCTGTTGTTCACCTTCGTCTACCGACAGCGGCTTCGAGCTGGGTGGAAGAAGGTGAAGACTTCTGAGAGTGCGGCAATGTCTGGCGCGCAGGAGTCACTAAGCGCGTCCAGAGTGGTGAAAGCCTTCGGCCAGGAAGAACGGGAAAATGAACAGTTCTTCTCCCGTTATAGCGAAAGTGCGAGAGCTGCCCTCAAGGTCTTCGTTGAAGGGGGAGTCTACAATCTCTTAATGGGCCTTGTAACAGCGGTCGGATTGGCCGCGGTTCTCTACGTCGGAATCGGCCATGTTCAATCGGGCACTGGCACTCTGACTCTTGGAGGATTGTTGATCGTGAACTATTACCTCACGCAGATCTACGGCCCACTTAGAGACGTGGGAAAGCGCATAATTGACGTCCAAAAGGCGTTTGCGGGGATGGACCGATTCCTCGAGATTCTCGACGAAGAACCTGATGTGAAGGAAGCCCCGAATGCGTTACAGTTGACAAGAGCAAATGGACGAGTCGTTTTCGAAGACGTTTCCTTCAGCTATCAGCAGGAACACTCTGTACTGCAGAATGTTTCTTTCGTCTTAGAACCTGGGTCGTGCCTTGGAGTGGTGGGGCCCACCGGCTCGGGCAAGACAACATTGTCCAGCCTCACTCTTCGATTCTTTGACCCTACTCAGGGAAAAATCACCCTAGACGGAGTAGACCTCAGACAGTACAAGGTTGCAGATCTGAGGAACCAGTTCGCAGTGGTCTTGCAAGACACGGTTCTCTTCTCCACAACCATAGCAGAGAACATTCGATTCGCGAAACCTAAGGCGAGTATGAATGAGATTGTTACAGCTGCAAAAGCAGCCCATGTGCACGAGTTCATCACTAGCCTCCCTGATGGGTACGATACATTGGTGGGCGAACGTGGAATGAGACTCTCAGGGGGAGAGCGACAACGCGTCTCCATTGCCAGAGCCTTTCTCAAAGATGCGCCAATCTTGATACTTGACGAGCCTACGAGCGCCCTCGACATTAACACTGAGACTGCCATTCTAGATTCAATGCAGGATCTGATGAGGGGAAGGACAACCCTCATGATTGCCCATCGTCCAAGCACGCTGAGAAACTGTGACACAATTGTCACTCTGGAGAATGGAAGGATTGGCGGAATGGAGGGCATGAAAGTAGCCAGTGCCTGAGAATCAGAAAACGCATGCAAATAGGTTGGGAATTTCAAGTCTAGACATGCGCATGAGGGAGGTACGTGCAATCGGCCGGAGGATGTTTGAACCGGACGGTCAGAGGGCGGGGGACGCGCAGGTAGCGAGCGGACAGGTGATCAGCCAGACAGAAATCGGGAACAGCGCAATGAAGCAGAGTCTTGGGTGGAATCGTCTTTCGGATGAGTATCCTCACCCAGCGAATGCCCTAACCTCCTCTGTTCAAGAGATGGAAAAGAATCCATGATTGAAGGTCTGGACAAGGTGCTTGACGGTAGCGGGCAACCCGGCCTACACGAACTTCGTGACCTGTTGGGCGAGCTGCTTGACGGCCCATCGGTGGATGGATCCTTCATCAGGCATCAGAATCTGCAGCGACGGTCGATGCGGGTGTTCCGCCTGCGCTTCTCCATTAACGGTAGCATTCGCACTTGGATTGCGAAGCGCTTGGCGCCGGAGATAGCCCAACGAAACGAGCTGGTCGCTAAACGCTGGCTGCCCGCGGTAGGCCTGAACGACCTCGGCCCCCCGTTGGCCGGCAGTATGGCCGATCGAAGCGGTGCCTGGGTCTGGCATGTGTACCACGACCTCGGCCCAAACGAGCTGCATCCGCAAGATGCAAGCGTTGACGCAGTTAGGACTGCCATAGAACAAATTGCGCGAATGCATACACGGTTTGCGAGGCACGCTCTCTTGGGTGAAGTCCGCCTCCACGGGGGTGACCTCGGTGTGCACTTCATCGAATCGAACGTGCGAGACGCTATTTACGCACTAGAAGCCTGCCAAGAGAGTCCGCCACGCCAAGAGCTGCGCGACCGCCTTCTACGGCGGCTCTACACAATTCAGAGTGAGCTGCCTCAGAGGGAACAGGTATTGAAGAAGTGGGGAGGGCCCGAAACGTTGCTTCACGGCGACCTGTGGACTACCAACGTGTTCGTTATGCAATCTGCAAACGGGTTGCGTGCTCGGCTCATAGACTGGGACCATGCTGCTGTTGGCCCCTTCAGTTACGACCTTTCGACATTTCTCCTGCGCTTCCCACGGGAGCGACGACTATCGATCCTGAAGCTCTACACCGAAGAAGTGGCACGTGCCGGCTGGCACCTGCCTACGCAGGCTGAGCTGAATGCTCTTTTCGAAACTGCCGAGTATGCGCGGATTGCGAACTCCGTTATTTGGCCGGCGATCGCGTTGGTGATGGACCACGCTGAGTGGGGATTCAAAATGTTCGCAGAGATCGACAGATGGTTTGAGAGCTTTGAACCTGTGCTCCCCATGTAGTGCACCGTCGCTTGGAGTGAAGCAGCTGCAGGTCGCGCCCTCCATCGGAGGGAAGTGATGACAAAGCCGACAGTGGTTATTGGGGGCTACAAAGTCGCCTCCTTCCCTGAAATTGGAGGGCATTTCTGGGTTTACCTTCAATACGCCCTCGGGCTGCGCCAACTCGGTTGCGACGTGTACTGGCTGGAGGCCTTCCGCACCAAGGGTCACGCCGAACCGGACGCCACCGCGCTTACCACATTCCGTGCACGGATGCAACGATACGGGCTGGCCCATAAGTGCATCATTTATGTTACGCACAGCAATAGGCCCTCGCCAAAAGCGCCGACTGAGTACCTCGACATTAACCGTGATGAGGCCGAAGCCATCTTTGAGAAGGCTGATCTCCTCCTGAACTTCCACTACTCACTCAGCCCTGCGCTGCTGAGGCGCTTCCGGCGCACCGCGCTGGTTGATATCGATCCAGGCCTTTTCCAATTCTGGATCAGCCGTGGGCAACTGCAAGTCTCCCCACATGACTTGTACTTCACCACTGGCGAGAATGTGGGCAGACCCGGCAGCAAGATTCCCGATTGCGGTTTGAGCTGGATAAATATCCGGCCGCCCGTCAGCCTGGAACATTGGCCTTATCGCTTCGATCCCAGTTGCGAAGCGTTCACCACGGTTTCCAGCTGGGATTCTCCCGATTGGGTCTTGGACGGGACGGAAAAGTACGAGAACACGAAGCGGGTCGCGTTCCTCGAGTTTGCCGATCTGCCTCGGCTGACGCGCCAACCGCTGGAGCTAGCGCTGTTCATGAAAAACCCACGAGACCTGAAGGAATGGAAGGAGTTGGAAGAGCGCGGCTGGCGAATCCGTCACTCTCGCGAGGTCGCGGCCACCCCCGAACAATATCAGGCGCACATTCAACACTCGCGCGGCGAATTTAGTTGCGCCAAACCTTCGTGTATGAAGTTTCAGAATGCATGGGTGAGTGACCGCTCCCTATGCTACTTGGCCAGCGGCAAACCCATCGTGGTGCAAGACACCGGACCAAGCGTATTCCTGCCCAATGGCGAGGGCATGTTCCGCTTCACGACGCTGGAGCAAGCGGCCAAAGCGTTCGACGTCATAAATGCCGATTACGAACGCCATTGTCGCGCAGCACGAATGCTAGCGGAAACTCAATTCGACGCCAGACGTGTCATGGCGAAGATCCTCAGCTTCGCCTTGAATGAGGAAGCGCCAGGGAGAGACAGCGTTGAACCACTATTTCCCGCCAGCTGACGTCGTCATGAAATACCTTATCGTCAACGGAGACGACTTCGGTGCTAGTCCTGGCATCAATCGGGGCATCATGGAGGCCCATCTGCACGGGATTCTGACGAGCACGAGCTTGCTCGTAAAGACGGAATGGGCTGAGGAGGCAGCGGCGCTGAGCAGCACTGCACCGGATTTGAGCGTGGGCTTGCACGCGGATGTGCGCAGTGAGTTGAGGGAACCTGCTCCCGACTCACAGCGGTTGCGAGAGTCGTTACAGTGGCAATTCTGCCGGTTTGAGAAGCTGACGGGCCATCCACCCACCCACCTGGACTCACACCACAATGATCATCGTGACCCACGGGCCTTGCCGCATCTTCTCGAATTGGCGAGAAAACATGGGCTGCCGTTGCGCGAACATTCGCCGGTCCAATACTTCTCGAAGTTTTACGGTCAATGGGCTGGCCGGACGCACCTTGAACAAATTAGCGCTGAGAAACTCACCATGATGATTAAGATGGAGATCGGTCACGGTGTCACGGAATTGAGCTGTCATCCAGGTTATGTAGATGCGAATCACCCCACTAGCTATCGCATCGAGCGCGAAGCAGAATTGCGCACCCTGTGCGATCCGCGTATCCGCCGCGTGCTTATGGAACAAGCGATCAGGCTCATCAGTTATCACGATTTCGCCAAACTATGGTGAATACGCGGCCACCAGGCAGATGACGGGGCGACTAGGCGACTGGGGTAGCGGTTTCGTCCAAGTGTAAAACGACAACCCATCTCGTTTGTCCCCCTTTTCAAGACACCCTATGCTTATGCCGGGCGAGCCAACGTTCCCTACGCATCAAAACCGACGCTGGAGCTGGCCGCCATTCATCCACTAATAAGAGAAGGAGCTCATAAAAAGACGAAACTTGCCGACCCAAGAATTCCCTGATCTAGAGAGACTCACTGCCGGGCTCTCAGCTGTATTTCATCACGAAGTGTCTGCCAACAGAAACGTTAGGGTATTAGATCGGAAGCCCAACCCAGAAGGGAGTACGTTTCCGACAGAAATCGTGACGTGCAGTCTTGATGGCAGAGGCAGCAGGCGACGCCTCTTTGTCAAGTACGGGACTAAAGAGTTTGACAGCGTCTACCGTCACAGGGGGGATATTTCCTACGAGGCCAAAGTCTATCGTAACATCCTCCAACCTTTGCGGATCTCGACACCCACCTTCTACGGCGCGTATAGAGACGAGATAACAAGGGTTCCATGGCTTGTGATCGAGTATCTTGAAGGGAGCCGGGGACACTGGTCTCGTAACCCTGAGGCGATGATCAGCGCAGCGATATGGATTGGAAAGTTTCATGCCGTCAACGAGGAACGCCTCTTAAGCCCAGGGTTGAGATTTCTCCATAGATATGACAGGAAGTACTACATGGGATGGGCACGGCGTACCAATCGACTATTCAGCAATTTACAGACCCGGTTTCCCTGGCTCCCTACTGTCTGCAAAGAGTTTGGGGCGCTACTCCCAATCCTACTGGAGAGGGCGACGCTGACCGTGATCCATGGCGAATACTTCTCACCCAACACACTCTACCATGATGGGATTTGTTCACCGGTGGACTGGCAGTCCGCCGCCATCGCTGCAGGAGAAATTGATCTAGCCTCACTGACCCATTCGCGGCCGAGGCAGATGGTGCAGAAGTGTGAAAGGGAGTACTGCAAGTCGCGATGGCCTAAGGGAGCCCCCGACGACTTCGAGGAGATACTTGAGGCTGCCCGGGTCTACATGAACCTTCGCTGGCTGGGTGACCCCAGTTTGATGTCTCGCCTGTTCAGTCCACACGGGGAATTCATCCCTTCAGATAAATTCAAGAGAATGATCGAGGGACTCTACTCAGCGGGAAGAAGAACAGGACTGGTCTAGCGAAATTCGGGTGGAACTTCGCAATCTCCTCGGGTTCGGGCTTCCTCACGAATCCTGATTTCTCGATTCGCGGCTCGCGGAATCAGCCAAAATTTCAGAAGACTTCTTGGATTCAAGCGCCGAACAAACGTCCTAGTTGTGTTTATCAAAGCGGGTTTTGACAAGATTCTGAGCGAGACGCTGTCATGAGAAGACCGCGCATCGGATTCTTGCTACCGCACTACGGGAGCCATAGTAGGAGCTACATGCCGAGCGTAGTGCGCGCCCTCGCGGACGCCGGGGCGGAGGTCGATGTCATCCACCCTCTCGAGCGCGCGGTTGACCTGTCACAGGTCCGCGTCCAGCATGATATGTACGTTCTGAGGCAGATGAGCCGCCTTTCCCTCAGCCTGGCGGGAGTGCTGCACGAGCAGGGCGCGGTCATCGTGAATCCCTACCCCGTAACCGTGGCGCTGCGTGACAGAGTCATCAAGTCCCGAGTCCTCCAGCTCGCGGGCGTGCCGACGCCCACCACCTACGTGGCCTCGACCCCCAGCCAACTCGCTCCACTGCTCGAGGAAGGCCCGCTCGTGATCAAGCCCTACCAGGAAGGAGGCCAAGTCAAAATCGTCCGGACTCCCGCCGAACTCGCTCAGGTGGAGCTGGATCGCGACCCCGTCTTCGCCCAGCGTTACCATCCCCCCCAAGGCCGCGATTGCAAGATCTACGTGATCGGCGAGCAGCTCTTCGGGGTCAAGAAGGTGTTTCCACGCCGGACCCAGGAAGAGAAACTGGGCGAGCCCTTCACACTCACGCCGGAGCTGAGCGATATCGCCAGGCGATGCGGCCGGGCGTTCGAGATCGACCTTTATGGCATGGACGTGATCGAGAGCGACGGGAAGGCGTACGTCGTGGATATGGACAGCATCCCCGGGTACAAGGGCGTCCCGGATGCGCCCCTTCTCCTGGCGCGCTACTTTTACGACGTGGCGGAGCGAGCCGTCGAAGGAAGGCCCCCATCGAGCGGAGGCAGAAGGGATTCGGGATACTTTCACTGACGAAGAAGGTGGCATTACGCACATCAACCGAGGCACCATCTACAACGAAGTCACGAGCAGCTAGCCACATCGTCCACGATCGTGGCTGGCAGCCCATCTACGGCGACTGAGCGTTAAAACTTCAGAGACGTAGACGGCGGATGCAGGGATATCGACCGACAATCCCTTCGCATTCGTGACCGATCTGTAATCTGCACGCACGCAGGATGGGATTACGAAAGGTAAGGACAGACATCATAGACACAGCCGAAAATCTGTTGTCCAAATTGATTTTCCACTGTTAAGCGGGTCGAGTCGAGGATCGATGGTCGACCCGGTACGGCCTCGACGCAGTACCAGTGGAAAGAAGATTGAATGGTTCCGATGACGGCCTCGCGACGCTGGATATGAGAGTGACCCCGAAATCAAAATCTTCTAACCTCCTCCAAGCATTCACCAAGCCACTGCCCATAGAGTCGCAAACGCCACATATCCACCTTCGATTTGGCCTTTGCTGGGCTAGATTCACGAGGAATCGGTGATTTCCCGAAAGAGAATTCCCATGCGAAAGCTGATATTGCCCTGAATGTTTTGCCGACAGTCTCAAATCTCTTCATTGTTTCTATGCTTGGAAGCGTCCAAAGTTTCCGCGCGACCGACCAGTAGGTGTAGATATCCGGCTCGCTGGAACGGGATACTCCGTGGCCGAATCTTCCTAGTATGTCAACAGGCGGTACGCCCCTGCCAGCCTCCGCCCAGTCAAATGCGACGAGGATAGGCATCCCTCTATCATGTGCCGCAGCTCGGATCCTGATGTTGCGTTCCTTAAAGTCTCCATGAACCAGACTTAGGGGTAGCTTGTCGCAGAACTCTAGCAACTCACTCCATTGTCCCTCAAGGCGATCAAAGTCCGAGATAATCATCTGTAGGGAGGCCAAGTCCTCCAATTCGAGTTCAAGGTTGAGGCTCCTCTCTATCCTTTGACGCGCAAATCGTAAAGCTTCCAAGTAATGCCCCGGCCCTCGTTCAGGTAATCTGGAAAGCATATCGACGTGGGAAGCTGAGGATGTGTGCAGAATCCCGAGCCAACGTCCGGCCTCGATGCGGTGCGCTTTCAAACGTGAGGTGTATGCGCGACCGTTTGCGTCCTCAATGAACAACCATTCATAATTGGGGTCATCGTCTTCGGTTGACCCATAGTACCTTAACGAGGTCACTGGCAGAGAAGGTAGTATCTCTGCGTAGATTATACGCTCCACCCCTATGTAGTGTCGGAAGGAGCGCTTTGCGATTACGTTCTGCATCTCCGTTCCTGAGCCAGACAGCCGGCAGACCATTGTCTTTCTTTTTGTCTGTTTGAGCACCTCAATCTTCGTGGGGGCGGCTTGGCTGCCGTGGACTCGAGCCCATGCTCTGAAGGCTGGGTGCTCTGCTACGTGATCGCTACGTATCGCTTTTGGCTCAGTCATCCGAATCGAGGATTCCAGCAGGTGGTTGAGGCTATTCTACTTTTTTCGCCTCGGCTGCGAAGACTTAGGGTGACGTACTCTGAGGCCGAGAGTGGTTTCTATGGTTTCTATGGTAATCTCGAATGTGCAACGATTGATGTGTTCTTTCACCGGGCAGGAGGCGGATCTGCCTAAGGCTTGAGGCCCACTCTGTGTGGCTTCTGAGTCGAATAGGTCAGTTGTCCTTCCGAGCGTGCGAATAATTTTTCGCATATCGAAGCATTGTGGCTTCCTTGTAGCCCTCTTTCTTTATCCATTGTGCGTATTCTAGCCATGCAGAGTTCGGATGTTCAGTCTTGATGCGGGGAGGGATTTGAACCCGCTTTACTGGTACACGTGATCAGACCCTGTTAGAGAGCTTGAACCTGACTGGTGGACCGACCCTCAATCAGGGAACCAAGTGACCCTATCTGCGATGCGGAGAAACTTGGAGTCGGCTTTCGAAGTATTGAACCATCGGTATAAGAGAAGTAAGTTCAGCCATTTTCACATACATGTGATTCCTAGGTATGACATAAGCGACAAACGTGACTCTGCAAACGTCAAGCCGAGTCAGACTTGGCCTAGGGAGCCTGACTCTGGTCTGAACAAGGTCCTGTCGAAATTGGGCGTATGCGAGACTCAAACTCGGTTAATTTGTGCCAAGACTGGTGCGGTGAACAGTTTCTTCTCTCTATGGGGGAAGCTGCCCAGCGCAGGATTGACTTCAAATGACAATACTAGAAGTTGGAATCAAAAGAGAAGAGGAAAACGGTTGAACAAAGAAAAGGGGGAGGTTTTGGTCTTCGGTACTGGTAGCGTCAGAGGCTGACTCTGTAGACTGTTCCGGGGTTTGTATTCGTTCCGAAGTAGGCAGTGCCATCGGCAACGTCGATGCTGCCGCCTACCTGTAGCACAGCCGGGTTGGCAATCGGAGTTGACCCGATCTCCGTCAGTGGCGAGAGCTGCACCTTGACAATCGCGCCTTGGGCGGCAAAATAGGCGAAGCCGTGCGTGGAGTCGATTACCGAGCCCTCAACATATGATTCCGCCAGTGTCAATGACATATTCTCGCTAAAGTCCGATAGCCGGACTTTGACAACGACGCCGGGAGAGTCTAGGGTTCCAAAGTAGGCAAAGTTGCCGGCCGGATCGATAACCCCAGTCGCCACCTCGTCTTCCCCGAAATTGCCACCGTTCAATGTCAGCGACGACACCTCAGTAAAGTCGGAGAGCCGTAATTTAGAGACTACTCCTGGAAACTGGTCCGTTCCGAAGTAGGCGAATCCAGCATTGACATCTATGACCGCGCTTAGAATGAAATCTTCTGAAGGGGAGGCAAGCTGAATAGCGCCGACCCGGGTGAAGTCAGAGAGGCGTATCTCGACAACGTTCGACGGCGAGGTGTAGGTGCCGAAGTAGGCGAACCCGTTCACAGTGTCGATAACTGCTGCACATGGAGTGGTCTCGCCGGGGTTGAGGGTGATCGCTCCGACCCGGGAAAAGTCTGAGAGCCGCACTTTGATGATCTTCGCCGGTATGGTATGGGTTGCAAAGTAGGCGAAGCCGTGTGCGGTGTCTATTACACCGGAGCATATTGGACCTTCTCCAGCAGGGAGGTAAAGTATTCCTGCGTTCGAAAAGTCTGAGGTCCGGATCCTGATTATGGTACCGTTGCCTATGTCGTCTAGGGCGTCTGATGGGAAGTAGACGTATCCAGCGCCCGTGTCGATGACGGATGATCTGAAGTACTCTTCTCCTTGCTGGAGTTGAAGTGTGCCAGCGCGGCTCATGTTCGAGAGCTTGACCTTAATGATGTAGCTCGGCGATGTGTAGGTGCTGAAGTAGGCGAATGACCCGCCGACCGCTTCGGTCTGAATTACTCCGCCAGCTGATACGAACTGTAGCGATTCGTGGGGAGCAAGGGTCAGTGTGCTGGCCCGCTTGAAAGTGGCTAGGTTGATTTTTATGATCTTGGGAGTCTCGAGTTGGTCAGAGAAACCGCCTCCTGTGGCGAAGTAAGCGAATCCCTCGGCTGTGTCTATTACGCCTGAGTTGAGGTCAGCCTCACCTGGGTTCATCGTTAGGGTCGCGTTCAGCGTCAGGTCCGAATTCCTAACGCGAAGGATCGATCCAGGATTCGTCATGGTCGGCCAGTAGGAGAAAGTGTTGCTTCCATCCATGAGTGGTGTCGCTCCCATCGGAGTTCCCACCGTCAGAGTCTTGTCTAGTGTCAAATCCGAAAGTCGAATCTTGAAGATTCTTTCAGGCGAGGCGCCGACGTAGGCGGCAAATGTCGAAAAGTACCCGAAACCATTCGTGTCCATGGTAGACCCGAATAGATCCAGCCCATTTGGAAGCTGTAACGTTCCTGTCACAGTGAATGTTGACAGGTTCACCTTCACGATGACGCTACCTTGTCCGTTGATGTTGAAGAACGATCCAAAGTAGGCATAACCGTTAGCCGTATCGATTATAGCAGTCGTGAAGGTCCCGGTCCGCGGAAGGTCGATAGAGCCCACACGGATTAGATCGGACAGCCGTACCTTTATGATGTGTCCTGGGAAACTGAACGACCCGAAATAGGCAAAATCGTTGGCAGGATCAATGACGCCAGCGGAGAGGAAACTTTCGCCCCGGTTCATGACCAAGGTGCCAACCTTGGTGAAGTCCGAAAGTCGGACCTTGACAACCATGCCGGGTACAGTGTCTGTAGCGAAATATGCGAAACCGTGAATCGTGTCAATGACACCAGTGAAGGCGTTATCCTCGGCACGTGTGAAGGTCAGCGAACCTGTGATAGATTGAGCTTTCACAGGGGCAACCGTGGAGAGGCCCGATAGCAGTATGAGCGAGATGGCGAGGATGGCTTGCAAGACCATCATTGTCCTTCTCGTGTTCAGCTTCATGTGGACTAACGTGGATATCTGAGACATTTTTCGGGACAGTCTCCGGATGATACAAACAAAAGCTTATCCAAAGTACGTTAAGCGGTGGATCGCTATCATCAACCAGTGATTCCAAGAGATATCTTGGGCGTCGTTGTCAGCTCCAATCGAAGTACGACGAAGAACTTCGGTAGTCTTGCGACACTTGGTTTCTTCGTTCCAGCTAGGTCAGTGTTTCGACCAGTTTCAGCCACTACCACAGCCGGTCAGTTGCTATCTGTA
>Ga0209058_1001902_pt1 | contig 17458 bp, 18 predicted proteins | sample GraSoiAngelo_147_FD_185904 | JGI IMG/M metagenome (GOLD analysis project Ga0209058, IMG submission 185904) | Grasslands soil microbial communities from the Angelo Coastal Reserve, California, USA - 14_1009_05_40cm (SPAdes) (version 2) | ecosystem: Environmental > Terrestrial > Soil > Grasslands ... | reverse complement strand
ACTCCTAGACGACTTTAGGGTCGGTTTGCTTGATCAAAGCGTGGAGGCGAGAAAGCATCTCTCCGCGCTGGTCGCCTGGCTCCTGGATTCTCGCGTCTATCAGTCGAAACCTCAAACGTAAGGGCGTCCATTTCGTAAAGCCCTAGCAACGCAGCCGTGGGGCTAGCGAATAGCTTGCTTCGAAGATCCCTGGGCAACCTCTGGGAGATCTCTCAGTTCCCAAAGCGGTAGGAACTAGGACTAGCCTTTATTCTAACATTTGTGGTCCCGCGGATTATGACCTCAGCAAGATCGGATTTCTCGCGTCACGTTAGGGTTAGCTTACGTAGCAGAAGATCATGAGGCCCTTCCAGGCACGGATATCTAGTCTTGAGAGGGGACTGGTGGAGATTTCAGCGACTAATCATCCTGATCTAGAGCAGCAGGATGGTCATGTTCATGCTGGAGCTCTAGCAACATCGGCGGATAGTGCGGGAGGATATGCAGCACTCTCATTGCTGCCTTCTGGTTCGAGAGTGCTTACTGTTGAGGTGAAATTGAACTTTCTGAGACCGTCAGTTGGAAGCATGATCTGTGGAAGAGGCAGGGTCCGGAAGGTTGGACGTACGATCGCGGTGTGCGAGCTCGAGGCGATGATGAAACAGGAAAGGAAATGGGTCACGTGCGCATGGGGAAGCCAAACAATCTACTGCATACGCCCAGACATGACAAGCTCACATCTCCAACAATGAGCGGACGAGCTCGAGCAATGTCGCCTACCTCGCGAGCCCGCGGGTCCTAGTCAGATTTCTCATCAGTGAGACCCCGAGAACTATCTCCCAGACGAGCAACGGATAAACTATGATTCTCTCATCTCCTCCATGACCGATGACACTGCCTTCCAGCGTGGCAAACGACACGCTGAGCATAATAGCCAATCCGGCCAGGGAGATTACACCGAACAGCATCGACAGGTATCGGAAATACGGAGGCGCTTCTAGTCTTGCTCTGTAGACAGTAACTGCAGCTATTGCTCCGGCGACGAACGAGACTAGCGCACCGAGGCCGTGCGTAGTAAGGTCAACATTCTCCGGGACAACGCCTGCGATCAGAGCCCCAAGACCGAAGAGACCTAACAGTGTGGATAAGAGCCTGTTACCTAGTCCGCGATAAATCATGTAAGCAGACGCCATGGTCATTATCCCTAGGAGAGATAGTACAGTGTTCCAGATTATTGAGGAAGGCTGGAATATCACGCACGAGCCAGGCGTGGGCATCGTAGCATTGTGACACGTAGCTCCCAGATCGCTAAGATCGTTCTGAGTAATGCTGTAATTCGGGTAGTAGGCTTGGGCGATGAACACTCCAATGATCCACTGCGTAGCCGCAATAATAGCCAGAATCCCGCCAATGCGAAGGTATCTGCTTGCATCGGTTCCATGGGATTGCATGGGCTAAACTCCCTGAATCTAGTCGTCGGGATGGTTTGCTTGGACTATTACAGTACCGAACATTCCTGGCTGAAGCGGATCAACATATTGGAAGGATCCTGGGGCTGTGAACGTCAGCACGAAGGTTTGTTCTTGCGCAAAGCCTCCCGAGTTGAAGAAAGTCGAGCCATCGTAGGCGGTTGCATTGCCTGTCGGATCGGCAAAGGCGAAGTCTGGGAAGGGGAGAACTGGCTGTCCCGCTGGGAATATTATGAAGGGGACCGAGATCATTGGTGGATGCCAGACTACGGTATCTCCGACGTGAACGCGGACTCTTTCCGGGACAAATCTGACCACCTCTGCGTTGTGGAAGACAACGTTTCCGCATGCCACCGGGCTAACGGTTGTCTCGCTGGCGGCTCGGCCTATGTCTACAAACCAGCCGGCACTCTGAATGCGAACATTCTGGATCCCGTTACCGCTGACCGGGGTTGTGATTTCTGTAGAGCTCTGTCCGGTTCCATCCGGCCCAGCCGTGATGGGGTTCATGGCGAACGGGGCGAGGAGGAACGGACTGGTCTGCGCTACTGCGCCGCAAACTCCATAGTCGATACCCGCGGAGTAAGCTTGGCCAGGAGTCAAGCCTGACAAGCTCACCTTCACGGAAAGTGTCGAGGATACGCTAGAGACGGATACATCGAGCGAAGCCGTTCCCGATACGGTGGACCCTTCCACGGCTGCCAGTGCCACAGTCGCTGTCTCAGGCGCCTCTATGCCAGCTGCAACGTAGTGAGTCACGGTATTGTCCGGACCCGTCGTACTCTGGGGCTCCCGGACCGAGGCGAGGGCCTGCCGTGCAGAGTTGAGATCAGCCTGCACTTGTTGTCGGGCCTGGACGGAATATTCCTGTTGAGTGAATGGATAGGGCGTACCAGCTGGGTGGACTATTACCACTCCCTGCATTCCAGCCTGGACCACAGACAGGTAGACGTAGGCTCCTGGGTTGCCGAAGGTGAGCGAGAACGTATCGTTGCCGTGAGGGAGCGGGAAGCTATTGTCCCAGTTGAATCCTGGAGGAAGCATCAGTCCCGAGCCGGCGAAACTTGTACCATCGTAAGGTGAAGGCAGGGGAACCGGACAAGGTGAAAAGTCAGAGGCAACGAGGCAATCTGGAGGGATAGGACCCGCGCCGAAGAAGGTGACCGTGTGAGGCTCACCAGAACTGAGAGTCCAGACCACCGTATCTCCAACATCTACTGTTATCACGTGAGGATAGTAAGCTTCACCCTGAACAGCCCCGTCAGGGGACTGACCACCAACTGACACGTGCCAAGTCTGATGCCCACTCGATCCGGCTCGCTGCGCATAGGCTGACGGGAAAGCGTACACACCCATGCTCAGTATGAGTGGTAAGATAACGCCGACCACGAATCTAGAACCTATCAATGGATACGTGGCAGGGAAAGATCTTTCGTATTTAACATGCTATGCCCGGATGCAATCGAGAACTGCGCCAATGACTCGTTGTTGACCTAGCTGGTGATTCTTCGGGTCCGCAAAGCCCAGACTCGTTCAACGGTGTAGACGGAAATCACCCCTGTGGAAATCATTCCCTTGCTATAGTCCAGTAGACTGGACCTGAACAAGTCTCTCGTCTCGATTCCAAGGCAACTGGTCTTTTGCCGGCCGCTTCCTTTTCCTGAAAACTCGTGACCTAGCCGGACTTCTCCACGGTCAGCTTAGCCTGGCTCCGCACTTTGTGCAGAAGGTGGCCGAGGAGATATTCTGTGTGCCGCAGGTGGGGCAGAGCTTCGTTCCAGGCTGGGCTGTCGTGGTGGGTCCTGTCCACATCGGGCCTGGAGGGGGTTGGGAGATTCTAGCGAGGTTGGAATAATAGTAGACAGCCAGTAGTATTGGGAACAATGGCTGGTAGAACGCTGAAAGGATGCCGTTGACCACCGGGCTGGCGATACCGAAGAGCCCGCTGATCGCGCCTATGATGACTGATGCTATGATGACGATTATTCCTAGGACGAGGAACGTCGCGAAAGTCTTGAGCCACCTCTGGCCTACGAGGACACGGCTCCTCCCCATGCTCTCCGTTACTCCTTTGTTCTCGATCAGGAGGACGGGGAGCGCGAGGGAGAACATTATCGCCAGAATGATCCCGGGGACGATTAGAGCGATAAAGCCTAGGAAGACGATGATACCGACGATTATGTTGAGCGCCCAGATCGAGAGAAGTTTTGAGACAGCGAATCTGATGGATGTTCCGAAGTTAGCCTATCCCTTCGTGATCTGTTCAGAGGCCAGTTTTGATTGCGCTGCCCTCGGCAATCGTAGAGAATACGATACTCACAACGAAGATCACGCCGATGAGCAGGAAAAACGCTGCAAGCCATGCGGAGAACCAGCTGGAGAACTGCTGAGGCGTGGGATTGAGAGGAAGAGTCGGGAGGACGAACGCTTGCCGCGCCAGTGTAGTGACGACCTGGACGATCACTCCCACTATCGCAAAGAGAACGAAATACTTGGCGAAGTCTCGTCGATACACCTCAAAGGTTCTCGAGATAACCTCGCCGAGGCCCAGCTCGCGGCTGATACCCTGCTCCGGCTGCATCGTCATATCAGCTCATCCTGTTATGGGACGCAATGGGACCCGGTATAAAAGCGGAATAACTTCTCAAAATCGAGAACCAAGTCTATCAAATGTCTTCACCGACCTCTATGAAGGAGACTCGCGAACCACGAAATATTTGTGCTTGATGAGGCGTTGGTTGTGAGAGGCATCGAGTTTGTGCGGAGATGCATGGCTTATTGGCAACTTGGATTAGTCTCAACTAAGCCCTCGCAATCCCGCCCGTGCTTACGCCGATGCTGGTTCGACAATCGGTACAGGTCAAGATGAACATCAGCCCGACCACCGTAAATTTTCATGAGCAGTTGCCTGGTGCTCTTTTTCAAGATCTCATCCGCCCTTCTTTAGCCTTAGAGTATTAACCGAATTAGTCCCGAGTGCTCGTTGTATCTTTTGGGCTCGGTCTTTGAGGCCACGCCGTTCACAAACTGCTAGCTGCATCTCCAAGGGTGGGACACGAATAGTGTATCCTCCCCAACGAACTGTTTGAAGCCTAGTTCGTGCCATAGGGCCGAAGTCGCTCGGTCCCCGCTCGTCCACCCACTTTTCCACGTCTCCAACCCACTCTATCCTTGCGTGGGCGAAGGCTCTGCCGAACCATCGGGCTATCCAGTCATGACTCTCCTGAACTGGCTCAACAAGCCAGTCAGACATCGCTCGTCCAAGCTGCTGGGCCCCGCTACTGTCAGTGATTACGTCGAGATCCCTTGGGACCAGGTCGATACCCTGCACAGCTAACGCCCCGCTGCCCGCGAGCCACCAATCAACACTATTTCCAGAGGCTCGTTCGAGAAAACTCAGCAGAGCTTTGTCCCAAGGAACAGGCTTTGCGCCTGCGGCTTGTAGAATCATCTCTTCTGCACATGAGACAAAACGTGCAAAGATCTGACTCAGATGAGGCGTGTCGGCTTCGAAGACTCGAACGAAGCCTTCGTCCCTCTCGACAAAACCTAGGTCCTTAGCCGCTTTGTGGTATGCCGGGTCTAGGTCCGATACAAGAAAGCGCGTCTTACGACCCAAAGTCTTCCGGCTGATTCTCAAATACTTCCTCCAAGCTCTTGAAACTCATCATGCTCGCTCAAAAACCCGATACATTCTATGCTGACCTTTGCGGCGATTCTACCTAGACACCCCCAAATCTACAGCGCTTAGACAGGGAACTTGGCCGACTCTCCGACTGTTTCGAACGAAGAGCACTGAGACAGCTTCATTGAATACGAACCATTTTCGCATGATCTATTTGCTTGTTCCGAGGGCACCGAGTTGGCGGAATCCGAACTCGGCGAACATTGTTTTAGTTTCACCAACAAAAACGAGAACGAAGTTAATCGTAATATCGGTTCTGGGATAAGCTTATGTCTGCATCGACCTGAACCTATTCCGAAAATGTCTCAGATATCCAAGCTAGGACACATAAGGCTGAAGACACGACGAACCAATCTTGTGCTGCAAGCCATCTTAACAATCTCTATCGTGTCGCTCTCGAGCCTGTTAGCGGTCACCCCGGTCGGGGGTCAGACTATCACGGGGTCGCTGACTTTCCAGCGAGGCGAGGACAACGCGATCACAGGTCTGATCGACAATCTGCACGGCTTCGCCTATTTTGCGACAGACACATTGCCCGGAATCATCATGAAGGTCCGGCTCTCAGACTTCACAAAGGTCGGCAGTCTCGTCCTCAATCCTGGAGAGAACTTTCTCTCAGCAGGAGTCATTGATCCGGCGAACGGCTTCGCATACTTCGGCACCTTCGTTGGTGGTCACATTGTGAAAGTGAGATTGTCTGACTTGACCAGGGTCGGCTCTATCTCTGTCCGCAGCGGGCTCTTCACGACTGCAATAATCGACACCGTAAACGGATTTGCCTATTTCGGAACCGTCTTCGGAGTCGTCGTAAAGGTCGACCTGTCGAGCTTCACCGTAGCTGGCACCCTAGCCCTTCCAAACAGTTTCGGCCTCTTCGGGTCTGCAATAGACACGAGCGGTTTCGGCTACTTCTCCAGCGGGGTGTTCGGGCCCGGAACAATCTACAAGATTAAGCTGTCAACCCTCACCCTAGCGAACACTCTGGCGTTGCCGGAACCGCTGGGAGCAACTCCCCTCATCGACGGCAACAACATCTTCTCCTACTGGCCAACTCTGACGAATCCAGGCTCGATTCTCCGAGTCAGAGACTCTGACTTGACCGTCAACGCCACTCTCAGCCTGGACTCTGGAGAGGCAGACCTCAATTCCGGCATAATCGACAGAGCGGAAGGATTCGCATACTTTGCGACAGGTGGCGGCAGTTCGACATTTCCGACTACGCCAGAGATCATCAAGGTGAACCTAGCGAACTTCAAACGAGCAGCCACACTGACACTTCAACCCTACGAATCCCTGCTCTTCCTCTCCGCCGCCGGAGTAATACAACCTGAGGCTCAGGGCGGAACAGTTGCATACTTCGGAACCTACACATCTCCAAGCTACATCATAAAGATCAAACTCTCAAGCATGAACAGATTGGGAACGCTGACCCTTCAGCAGGGCGAAGAAGCATTCTCCTCATCGGTAATCGACACGGGAGCAGGATACGTCTACTTCGCGTCTGACAATGTCGCCCAAATCTCAGGAACAGGGGCGATTACCAGGATACGCACCTCGGACTTTTCGAACGCAGGAACACTGCTGCTCAACCCCGGCGAAGGTCCCATATGCTCGGCAGTTATCGATACCGCGCACGGGTTCGCCTACTTCGGAATTGCCACTTTTCCTGCGAAGATAGTGAAGGTGCGACTCTCGGACTTTTCACCAGTCGGCATTATAGGATTGAATCCTGCTGAGTACAGTCCTTGCGCTTCCGTGATCGACACTGTCAACGGCTTCGTGTACTTCGGTACGAACACGTTCCCATCGAACGTTGTCAAGATCAGACTCTCAGACTTCACCCGTGTTGGAGCGATCCAGCTCTCTTCACCCGCAGAAGATTTCGTCCTCAGCGCTGTCATCGACGTCAACGCCGGATATGCCTATTTCGGCACCGACCAATTTCCAGGCGTAATCTCAAAGGTGCGACTCTCCGACTTTACCGAGGTGGGTTCGCTGACTTTGAACGGCGGCAACTTCGGGGAGGACGAGTTGGCAGCGGCTGCCATTGATCCAGCTGGAGGCTTTGCCTACTTTGGTACCCTGGATTCTCCACCAGTAGTTGTCAAGGTCCGCCTATCGGATTTCACCGAGAACCAGTCGCTAACGCTCAACGAGCAGTCTTTCGGTATCAGGTCCGCTGTTCTTGATGCCTCACATGGCTTCGGCTACTTTGGGACGCCGGGATTCATCGTCAAGGTTCAGCTGTCGAACCTGATCGAGGTCGGGGCTACCACCACAAACTCGAGCGATAGTCTCTCAAGCGCGAGCATTGACATTGCGGCGAGCACAGCGTACTTCGGCTCATTCTCAAATCCAGGAACAGTGTACAAAGTCAGCCTCTAAGCGTAAGGCCCAAGATCCCCTTTTTTTATGAGGAGCGCGATGGGAGCCGCGAGTCTGTTCAATCGCCACATTCTCCTGATGTATTCTCTCGCTTGTGGCTTCGAAACGGTCAGTCGCCAAGCTTACTGGCAGATGATCGATGTCATGTATTGATCGGATGCTCGCTTACTTCGCGTGATCTATCTCAGAAGTCTTAGAGGTGCACGCCCGGACTCGTTCAACGGAGTATAGGAGTCGGCGGGGAGAAATCATCGACCGCGCACCATTTTTCGCATCACTCGTTTGGTTGAGCCGAGATTGCCGAGGAGATGGAATCCGAACTCGGCGAACATTGATTCAGTTCCGCCCCATAGGAATGAGCTTGAGTATGGTTTTCCTCGGGTGTCGATTGGATATCCGTCGACCGTCCCGCCCCCTTTGGCGGCGATGAAGCGGAGTGCGCCTTCCAACGCGGCCTTCGCTACGCCCTCCTTTCGATGGTCGCGGTCGATGAAGAAGCATGTGATTCTCCAGTCTGGTGGGGCCTCACCTAGCCTATTGAACCCGCTCATTCGGGCGGGCAGCTCGGCAGGGGATCCGAACTGACACCAGCCAACAACATCAGGCCCATCATAGACTAGGGCAGCATGTGACCGGTTCGCTCGAACAAGTCTCTCTTTGAGCGCCTTGTGCTTTCCAGCCCACTCTTTCTCCTCGCTACGCTTTAGATGGAAGGCGGTGCACCAGCAACCACCCCACACGCCGTTATGCTTCTCAACAATTCGGGCAAAGTCAGGCCATGTCTCTCCTCCGAGCTCTCTGACTAGAAATCGCGTCTTAGACTGTCTGCCTTGCGTCGTGCGAGACGCTATGTGATCGTCTGAGCTCACACCCCGGGCACTGAACTTTTTCATACCTAACTAATTGCCCTCCCAAGCTATGTAAGAAAAGGCCGACCCAAATCGCTAGGTGCTCCGCAGTTCTTAATTGGGACAGAGTGACAGGTTACTTCGGCTCGGACGCGTACATGCGCAGAAATGTCACGATCACACTTGTCGTCGTGATATTCCTATTGGTCTTCATAATTGCTCCCGTTGTGCCTCTGGGATGGCCATCCGGAACATATCAAGGGTCTTATCAGTATGACTGTCCTCCCGGTGATAATGGGATTCAGGGTCTGCCGATACCGTACACCAAGTCGATTTCTTATGCCATCTTCAAAGTCGGATTCATCTATGATCAACAGTTGAATCCACCGCTGGCTTTCGAAACCGGTTCGACGATCCACCTTCCATGCAACATCTGAATTTGCAGGTATGGCTCAGCGGAGAGAACTTCTCCACGCTTTCGGAACCCGAGCTGTGTATTCGACTTCCTTGGCCTCAAGAAATTCTGCGAACTGCTCCATCGCTTCCCTAGTGGCTCTTATTAGGGTCTCAGCGAAAAGTGCGCGTGGTCTACCTCCATGAGCGATGGTGGTTCGCATGACATTCCGAAACCGATGACTGAAGAACAGATTAGGAGAGTAACGGTCGGCCTAACCCCGAAACAAGTCAGCGGGAAGGTTGTCCTTGTCGATTATGATCCAGCATGGCCGCTACTATTTGCCCGGGAGGACGAGCGAATCAAGTCGGCCCTAGGCGCGAAGGCTCTTGCCGTACAGCACTTGGGCTCGACATCAGTGACAGGGCTTCCCGCGAAGCCGATCATCGACATACTCCTCGTGGTAGAGAGTTCGGCGGACGAGAAATCGTATCTCCCCGCGCTCGAAGCGGCTGGTTACGTGCTGAGGATCCGAGAGCCTGACTGGCACGAGCATCGGATGTTCAAGGGTCCGGACACGAACATCAACCTTCACGTGTTCAGCAGGGGCGATGATGAGATTGAGAGGATGCTGATTTTCAGAGACTGGCTCCGAGAGAATCCAGCTGACAGAGACTTCTACCTGAAGACGAAGCGGGAACTGGCTCAGAAGGATTGGAATTTCGTCCAGAATTACGCTGACGCAAAGTCCAAGGTGGTCGAATCTATAATCGCGCGAGCACGTTCGTCAAGACAGAACCGTACCGTCACTTGACGGTGAGCGCCTTAAGTCTCAGTTCTCTCCATTGTCCAGTATATGACGTTCTACGAGTTGAGTTTCAAGCTTCAACACGATTGTCCTTACAGCCATTTCTCTAAGAATCACCCGTCAGCAGTAATCTCCCACTGGTGCAACTGGAGCCGTGACGTCCTGGAAATCTTCCACAGAGACTTGCGGAGTAGGCGTGTCCAGCAAGAGATTCGAGAGATGTTCAAGTCAATCGACTCGAAAATTATTCGTACCTCCCGGAATATTTCCAATCTTCAGGTTGTAATCCAACACTGCGCCTGCGACAAACTGCCACCGCCCACCCTTCCAACAATAGAGAAACGGAACTGTCTGAACCTGCAGCCAATGGTTTACACGGATGGGTGGGAGTGGTATCACGTCGTCGCTTTTTCCCAGCGAGACATAAAGAGCCTATTCCGGGACTTGAAACATTGCAAAGTCGAAGTAACCTCGCGCAGGTCAATTTCCGAGGAATTCGTACATGACAACCTTCTCATCTCCACCAGTTCCCTTTTGGGCGATCTGACTCGGAAGCAGACCAATGCCTTGCTGATAGCACTCGACAATGGCTACTACAACCTTCCTAGACGTGCAACTGCATTGGAAATATCGAAGAGACTCGGAATTCCCAGAACCAGCTTTGTGGACCATCTTCGGAAAGCTCAGAACAAGGTGATTCAAGCGGTGGGCCCCTATGCACGATTGCACTCCGCCGAATCTGGGCGCTGAGTGGTAAGGAAACCGGCAAGTGACGGCAGCATACTTATGAGAATCGCGCGACGTTATCACGTACATGCTAGAGCAACTTGTAAAATCGGACGAAGGTAAAGTCCCATGGAAGATTACTGGGCTTGGTGCTGAAGGACCCTTTCCTGAACTGAAGGAGAAGCTTGCGCTCTTCGGCCAGTTTGTGGGTGACTGGCAGATAGTTGAAGATAGGTACCTGAACGACGACGGCACGTGGATCAAATCGAGAGGTGAACTACACGTAAACTGGATTCTGGAAGGCCGAGCTCTCCAGGACACTTTCATGACCTTCGACGAGAAGACTCATAGACTGATTCCCGATGGGACTACGCTAAGATATTACGACCGTAAAATCGACGCGTGGCACGTAGTGTGGTTCTCACCGATGCAAGACGCCATAAAGACGCTAGTTGGCCGAAAGGTCGGAGAGGGAATCGTACTTGAGCGAACGACTGACGAGGGCTACCTGGTTAAGTGGATTTTTTCAGACATTGCGTCAAGTTCATTCAGATGGCACTCTGAAGAAAGCCGAGACAACGGAAAGACATGGAAGATCCGAGAAGAGATGCAGATTCGAAGAGCAGCCGAATAATACAAGTCTACCCACAGTTCACTCGAAGGAGGGCTTGAAGATAGAGTGGCGAAGTATACGCTGGGATGTTGCCTGATTTGTTTTCAGTTCCTGCAAAAGTAGGTTTGGTCAGGCCCCCTTATTGCTGACTAGGAGTCAGGCCATTACGCTGGGCGTCGAAGCCATTTCTGGTCTATTGCTAGTCAGCTGAACAAACCTCTTCAGTTTGGCAACGCCGGGTGTTCGTTCAAGCCTGTCCACAGTCCTCGCTGACACTTCGGGATTGTGAAGGCCCGATTTCTCCAGGTACTCAGCCACATCTCTTTCGAGCTGTTCCAAGGCGACCGGACCATTGGTCAATAGAGAGATTGCAACTCCGTGTTCTGTCTGCCTGATCTGGTACTCGACCACATTGGGATAATGTTCGAAGGCGGAGTCAAAGATGACTGGATGAACCCTTACGCCGTTATGGTAGGTGAAGATGTCCTCTAGTCTTCCTTGGATGTCGTCGATTCGGTGTAGATTTGAGCCGCATGCACAGTTTTCGTCGGCAAGAAGCGTGACTTGATCAGTAATCTCGTAGCGAATGAGAGGTAGTGTGTGGTTGAATAGGTTGGTGAGGTATATCTTGGCTGATCGCGTACCAGGAGGAACAGGGTTTCCATTTTCATCTACGACCTCGACGATCTGCAGATCCTCGTTGAGATGCATGCCTTCGCCCTTGCCGCAGGACCAGGACAGACATCCGCCCTCCGAAGTAACCCAAAAGTTGGTTACCGATAGCCCCCATGTCTCGCGCACGGCGTCCCGGATGTGAGGCAGGAGGGGCTCAGCTCCGGAGGCGATCCTCTTGGGCGCCATGTGTAGCCTGCCAGCCCTAGCCTCCAGGGCAAGCTGGTATAGTATCGACGGGTAGGCGGACAGACTCTCGGGTTGAACCGAGTTCAAACCCTCAACTATTTCTCGGATCGATAGAGTGGCTGGATACTCTCGGTCTACGAACGGGTAAGCAAGAGAATTCACTACGGCGTGCGACATGTGGGATGCAATGTCAGCATATACACTCACAGCTCCGCCTTTAGATTGCGGTTTTCCTGCCTTCTTCTTTTTCGTTTTCGAGTTTACAAACCCCTTACCTATCGGCCGGAAAGACAGGAGACGCCATAGCAACGGGTTGATCGGAAGGAACGCGTGTCTGAATGAGAGAGTTGACGTGGCCCATTCGTCCCAATCGTATACGTAGACCCCTCTGAAGCCACTGGTTCCCCCAGACGCGATGACGTGATATTCGTCAAGAAGATACCGGTCTTCTCGTAGATTTGAGACATGTGCATTGACCATTTCTAGAGTGAGACGTTTGTCGGTGATTATCTGGTCAAAGTTGGCCATCAGGTCAGCTTTAGTCATCACGGGTAGTTTGCCGAGGTCTGCTTCGGTAATGGAGTTGGAATCCACGTTCCCTAGACGCTCGCCGTGCCACGGCGACTTCTCTTTTGCGACGCGGATCAGAGAACGAAGACGCCTTTGTCGCTCCTCTCTGACACGTTCCACAGGCCACTTGACACGTTTGACGTTCTCCGGCATGCGTGCGAGAAGGTCGGAGATGTGCTGGCGCCGGAGCGCTTCGTAGTGAGAGGCCTCCGCGGTGAGAGTTGAATTAATCGTCTCAGATGTTTGAATTTCCACTACCTCAAGGCTCTAATGTATTCATTTAGTGTTATCGGATGGCTTCATGTTTAGGGGCGTACCCGTTTTCCGCTCCATGCCGCGATAGAGTTGGAGCGCCTCGGTCAGCCGCTGGCGCGCTTCGAGAGTGTAGGGCTCGCATTGAAACATGATGTGCTGCACGCCGAGTTCCGCATAACCGCGCATTGCCGCCGCGATCTCCTGCGCCGTGCCTGTCAGGGGATTGTCGAAGAATTTCGGTTTCTTTGCTTGTAGCTCCGGGAACCAGAGGCCGATGAGCGCCGTGATGCCAAGAGTCGCCGGGTCCCGCCCGATCTCACGGCACGCGGCCTGTATTTTGGCGAGCCGTCCGGCGATTGTTTCAGGTTTGCCCATGTAGCCGGTGTTCCAGAGGTTCGCATACCGTGCCGTCAGTTTGAGCATGCGGGGACCTTCTTCACTTCCCACCATCAACGCCGGACCCTCTGACCGCGGACCCCGCGGCACGATGTCGCAGTTTCGCGCTTGATAATACCGTCCCGCGAAATCGACATGCCCCTCACGCAGCAGTGGCTTGAGGATCTGCAATGCTTCTTCGAACCGGTCGACTCGATGATCGAAGGGCAACCCGAACGCCTGATACTCCAGCTCGTTCCATCCCGCGCCGACACCCAGGATCAAACGTCCGTGGCTTACCTCATCAACCGTCGTCGCCATTTTCGCCAGGATCGCCGGATTGCGGAAGGAATTGCAAGTCACCAGCGTACCGATCTCCACGCGCTCTGTCGCTTCGGCCAATGCCGCCAGCATGGTCCAGCATTCCCAGATTCCCCGGGTCGGCTCACCCGGATTGCGGTAGAAGAGATGGTCGGGGAGCCAGATGCTATCGAAGCCATCCGTCTCCGCTTGTTGCGCAACTGCGCGGATCGTATCATACGGACGCCTGCTGTTGTTTTCGCGGTCGTTCGCCAGGAACACCATCAGCCCAATCTTCACGGCTTGCTCACTTGGACCCGACAGTCCGGGCCCTAAAAATCTAGAAGAGGAGCGAACATAAGTGAAAGTAAAGGGCCGGAGAGGAGTCGACAGAATCTCTTGAGGACCCTAACCTTATCGCACGCCTAATTCTAGCTACCTATGATAGGCCTTGAAGTTCGAAGCTGGTTCTAGATTCTAGCTGTTTTCGCCAAACGAGACGACGCCATCCTACTTGCTCGAGGTCTGTAAGTCTCCCGTCCGAGTCAACGCTCTGTAGCAGTTAAGAGTGATCCACTTGCTCGGCTTCCCCACCGGTTCTAATTCATACCTTGTGGCGCCCTTCAATGAGTTTCCCCACGGGTCGGTTGGCTCGGAAGAGCCCTTGCCTGTTTTCGCCTTGAGCCATCTTGTTGATGCGGCTGGTTCGCTGAACCAGTCTCCTTCTAGGATCCACTTGCCATCAGGTCTCCTCTTGGACATGACTAGATGGGCGGCGTCTCTTACTCTTTCATCATCCCCGTAACCGAGGTTTGTAAGCACTCTCAGCCCGTGAAGCACATCGTAGTAGAAGTACATTGGATAGTGGAGGGTGGTGAATGTTCTATTCATCGGCGTCCATTCGTGATGGTCCGCTTTGTACAGACGATGCATGAGCAGGAACTCGGCGCCTCTCTCAATCGACCGCTTCATCCTCCTCGTCCATCTCTGCCTGGGGATCTCAGAGTAGGCCCAGAGAGGCTCTATTGTTGACATGAAGGAGCTGTGTCGCACCTTGATACTTTGGAATTGTGGATAATCACAGTTCCAACCACCATCCTCGAGCTGCGCCTCAGGCATCCAGTCGATAGCCCTGCGGACCCGAGGGTCCTTGTCATATCCTAGCACGAGGAGCGTCCTGACCATGTTTCCTGTTAGGCAGGGTTCAGCGTAGTGCTTCTTCCCGCTTAGCTTACTCCGGTAGGAGAACGACCCGTTCTCTGCCTGGTGTAGGTTGAAGAACCGTTCGCACTCTTTCTTGACTCTCGGGTCCGGTAGTACGGCCATTTCGCTCAAGAGTATCAGAGCCCATAGGGCCCCTGTGAATCTTGGACTATCGCAAGTATCCTTTCGGGGCCAGTAACCTGTTTTGGACTGCCCAGTCATTATCCGCTTTAAGGTAGAGTGGCGAGGTATTCGCTGTTGGGTCTCAACCCCCTCCCTGCTTTCAGGCGGATAGTCCAGAACATCCACGAGAGTCTGATACCTGATCGAAGGGTCCTGCGGGTCGAGAAGCCATCGAAGAGCAGGCTCATTCAAGTCTGAAGCGCCAGGGACAGCTAAGGTTCATTTGGAGAACATCTGGGCAAGACTCGCCCGCCTGGTTTGTGTCTTTGGAATAGAACAAGATAGTGGCCAGTCTACATTCCCCACTCAACATGTTCGAATCTTCAGAAACTTGGTACAGAAAATGCTTGCCTCGCCAAATCCTGATAACTAGGACATTATTTTCCCGTGTTCCGCTTTCTCTATCTGACTGTGTTGGGGGTTGCCGGAGGGGCTTTTCGCTTGTAATGGCGAGAGATCAGATATGTCGAGGCTCCCGTTCCAAAGGCGATGACGCTAAGAGTTACGAGAATGCGGACTGTCGGTTCTATCGGGATATTTGTCCCAGGATAGTAGATGGTACAGGTATAGTCTTGTTGTCCAGGAATGAACAGTGGGCAAGACCCGATGTCTTGAGACTGGAAGATAACTGCGACTATGATGAAGAGAACGGCCATAGCAATAAGAATCAATGACGCCATTTTTTCCGGATGCATGGAGTCGAATAGTGCGTGAAAACCAAAGAACCTATTGTAACGACGAATAGCGTGGCTGGTCCTTGGTTACCGGGTGATTCTCAGTGTTCGCATGCCCCAGACTCTTTCGACGGTGTAGAGTTTGACCTCGCTGATTATGAGGGGAGTCTTCATTGACCGCATGTTTTGAGGCGTGAATTCCATGTAGAAGGGTAGGCCGGGCGTGTTGGTGTAGAGTGCGCGGTCAACCATGTAGAGCCTGTTGAAGTCGCTGAGGCTGTTACAGACGAGTGCTTTGATGCGAAGAACCTCCTCGCTGACAGTGTCCAACTGAACCTCGTCTGTGTATCCTGAGTCTAAAACTCGCAATTCGCCCGTGGGACCTTGGTTAAGCCTCATGTCTCAACCAGCCGAGCCTTTGACTTCGCGCTGATCCTCGGTACTAGAATGTGCTTTCCGGCTTATAATCCGTACCGGTACCACGTGTCACAAGCGTGGAATCTCCACGAGTAATATTCCCTTCTGCATAGAGGGACAGAGAAAGGGCGCCGCCGAGAGGATTCGATACCCGCTCCGCCGACGGTCAACTCGAGACAAGCGGAGTGCAACTCTAATATATTCACGGACTATCAACCACGATTACGAATAGGATATGGCGAAGAAAGGATTAGCCTTGAACCTCATGCTCTTCTACGTGAAAGACATCGAGCGCTCGAGTGAATTTTATGTGAAAAAGCTCGGCTTCAAGAGAACGTATGGCGACGACGACTACGTATCAGTAAGAGCTCCCAACGGCATTACTCTCGGACTACACAACGCGCCGAGGAAATCAGTGAAGCCCTCTGGCTCTGAATACTACTTCCGGGTCGATGATGTTGACGTATGGTACGATCGTCTCCGAAACAAGGGTGTGAAATTCTCTCGGAGGCCAAAGGACCAGCCCTGGGGTGACCGCACGGCCTATTTCAGAGACCCTGACGGATACCAACTCGCCCTACACGGACCGATGGCAGCAAAGAAGTAGACCGGACGTCTAAGCTGACAATCGTCTCTCGCTGACCACGAGGAGAGTCGTAACATCACCTAGCCTAATCTAGGCTTCCGGGATCCCCAAGTCAACCCCTATGTCGAGAACGTTGAGGTGTGGGTCCGCTTCCATCGCGACCTTTTCGGATCTTCGGAGGCGGCACACGAAGGATGGAACCGGCTTGGCCAGTAGGTTAGCTGTGAACCTACAATTATCATCGCAGCGGTTTATCGAGTTCGAAGGAAGCAGCGAGGACGGAAGAGGCTCCAAGCAGGGCAGGCGTATGCCCGTAGGGTGCTAGCGCTGTCACGAGACCAAAAACTCTGTAGTGCCGGACTTTATCCGGGCATTGGAGACGTCTTTTGCATGGGCTAACTATGATCGTATGCTTTCTTCAAAGTCGCGATGTCAATCTTTTTCATCTTGAGCATCGCGGCCATAACCCTCCCGGCTTTTTTCGGATCCTTGTCCGCCAGCATCTCGCCCAAGATAATAGGAGTGATCTGCCATGATAGGCCATACTTGTCCTTGAGCCAGCCGCAAACACTTTCTTTCCCGCCCTCGCTGAGTTTTTCCCAGAACATGTCCACTTCTTCCTGCGACCCGCAGTCGACAGCAAACGACACGGCCTCCGTAAATTTGAACTCGGGACCACCGTTCAACGCTACAAATTTCTGTCCATCAATCTGGAACTCCACGGTCATTACAGTTCCAGCCGGCCTCCTGTGAACCTCATATCCCTCTTTTCCATAACGCGAGATTTTTCCAATCTTTGAATTCTTGAAAATAGAAGTATAGAACTTCGCGGCCTCCTCTGCCTTGCCGTCAAACCAGAGGAAAGGCGTAATCTTCTGCATAGGAGACCGTGTTACCAGACTTTTCTTAAACTCTTCTGCCGCTATATCCGAGAGGTATGTTCAAGTTCGTTGTGGATGGCGCCGCCGAGAGGGTTCGAACCTCTAGCCGCGCCATTCTTGATGGCGCTCTGACCAACGGGTTGCTGCAGTGGATTCTTTAACAGCTTCAGCCTCAGCTTTCGGCTGAGCCCGCTGCTCTACCACTGAGCTCGCGCCCTCCATTTCTGGAGAACGGCGGCCCGACGG
>Ga0209058_1001900_pt1 | contig 17463 bp, 12 predicted proteins | sample GraSoiAngelo_147_FD_185904 | JGI IMG/M metagenome (GOLD analysis project Ga0209058, IMG submission 185904) | Grasslands soil microbial communities from the Angelo Coastal Reserve, California, USA - 14_1009_05_40cm (SPAdes) (version 2) | ecosystem: Environmental > Terrestrial > Soil > Grasslands ... | reverse complement strand
TACGAGATCGACGGCGTCGACTGCTTCGCGCCGCTCGCCGTCGTCGGAGTGGCGACCTCCATGCGGCTCGGGACGGCGATCGCCAATGTCTACACCCGCGGCCCGGCCACCCTCGCGGTGAGCGCGGCCGGCCTGGCCGAGATCGCACCGGGCCGGTTCTGCCTCGGCATCGGCTCGGGCTCGCAGCCGATCGTCGAAGCGTGGAACGGTGGCGCGTTCACGCGGCCGGCCACGCGGGTGCGCGAGACGGTGCAGTTCCTCCGTCAGGCGCTCGCGGGCGAGCGCGTGGTCTTTCGCGGCGAGACCTTCTCGGTCGACGGGTTCCGGCTGAGCCGGCCGCCGGCGGCGCCGATCCCCATTCACGTCGCGGCGCTGCGACCGGGCATGCTGCGCGTGGCCGGCGAGGTGGCCGACGGCGCCGTGCTGAACTGGCTCTCCGCGGACGACGTGCCGAAGTCGGTGGCGGTCGTGCGCGAGGCCGCGGCGCGAGCCGGCCGTGACCCGGCGAGCGTCGAGATCACGGCGCGCCTCTTGATCAACGTCGATCCGCCGAGCCCCACCGCCGACCTCGCGGTGCGCCGCCACGTGACGGCGTACCTCAACGTGCCGGTGTATCGCGCCTTCCACGAGTGGCTCGGCCGCACGGCTTCGCTCGGGCCGATGTGGGAGGCGTGGGCGCGCGGCGATCGCAAGGCGGCGGTGGCCGCGGTGCCCGAGCGGGTCATGAACGACCTGATCCTGCGCGGCTCGATCGAGGAGATCCGCAAGGCCGTGATCCGCTATTTCGACGCCGGGATCGACACGGCGTTTCTCCAGCTGGCGACGACAGAGTCGGATCCCGCGCGACGGCGGCAGATGACGCTCGACACGCTCCGCGGGCTCGCGCCCGGGACCAGGAGGCCTGGATGAAGCTCGATGCGTTCGCGACCGCGACCGATCTGCTCCGCGCCCTCTCCCGCCGCCGCGTCTCGGCGGTCGAGCTCCTCGACTTCCACGTGGCGCGCACCGAGCGCCTCGACGGCAAGCTGAACGCGATCGTCACGCGCGACTTCGAGCGGGCGCGGCCGCAGGCGCGCGCGGCGGACGCGGCGCGGAAGCGGGGAAAGCGCGGCGCGCTCCTCGGGCTGCCGATGACGCTGAAGGAGTCGATCAACGTCACCGGGCTCAAGACGACGGTCGGCCTCACCGAGTTCGCGGGGTTCGTCTCCAAGCACGACGCGCCGGCGACCACGCGCGTTCGCGCGGCGGGCGCGATCGTCTTCGGCAAGACGAACGTGCCACCGGTGCTCGCCGACTGGCAGTCGGACAATCCGGTGTTCGGCCGCACCGTGAACCCGTGGGATCCGGCGCGGACGCCGGGTGGATCAACCGGCGGCGGCGCCGCCGCGCTCGCGGCCGGGCTCACGCCGCTCGAGGTCGGCAGCGACATCGGCGGCTCGATCCGCGTGCCGGCGGCGTTCTGCGGCGTCTACGGCCACAAGCCGAGCGAGACCGCGCTGCCGAAGAGCGGCCAGTTCCCGTACCCGCCGATGCCGAACGCGGGCGTCGTGATGGGCGTGCAAGGACCGCTGGCCCGGAGCGCCGAGGATCTCGAGCTGGCGCTCGACGTGCTCGCGGGGCCTGAGGTGGGCGAGGACGTCGCCTGGCGCCTGACGCTGCCGCCCGCCCGCGGGAAGCGGCTGAGCGACTTTCGCGTCGCCGTGCTGCCGCCGATCGCGTGGGCCCCGGTCGACCGCGAGATCGTGGCGGCGCTCGAGACGGTGGTGAAGCGGCTCGAGCGCGCTCGCGTCACGGTGAAGCGGATCCAGCCGGAGCTGTTCGGCGACCACCGGGCCTCGCACACGCTCTACCGGATGCTGCTCGCTGCGGTGACGTCGTCGCGACTCCCGGCGGACGAGCGGCACCGGCGCATCGAGATGTGGAAGACCCGCGAGGACGAGTTCGGGCAGGCCGCTCTGCGCGGCATGGAAGCCGGAGCGGCCGATTACATCGGATACTTCGCCCGGCGCGAGCAGTTCCGCGCGGCCTATCGCGACTTCTTCCGCGAGTGGGACGTGCTGCTGGCGCCCGCCATGATGGTCCCGGCTTTTCCCCACCTGCCCAAGCCGTATCCGCCCGACGTCAAGGAGCTGCACGACACGCTCGAGGTGAACGGCCAGCCGGTGCTCTACGATCTCGGCCTCGTCTATCCCGGTGTCGCGACGCTCGCCGGCCAGCCGGCCACCGCGTTCCCGGTGGGGCTCACGCGCGCGGGGCTCCCGATCGGCCTCCAGGCGATCGGTCCCTACCTCGAGGACCGCACACCCATCCGCTTCGCCGCGCTGCTCGCGCGCGAGATCGGCGGCTTCACGCCACCGCCCGCCTTCGCGTGAGGCTACGCGCCCCCATCGATGCTCTCGCCATCGTGGCCGCCGCGTGGCTCGGGGCGAGCGGGTGCGTGATCTCGCACCCGGACTATCCCGCGAGCTGGTCGCCGCTCGTCGGGGGCGCGGCGTGCTCCGTTCTCAGCGGCACGTACGAGGATCGGGGAGTCGAGGGTGAAACCGGCGCGGGAGTGTTTCGAGGCCATGCGGTCTCGCTGAGCCGGATCCTCTTTCCAGGAGAAACTGGTCGCGCGACGGTGGTCGTCGTCACCGCGCTCGCGACGGACACCCTCGAGATCGCGGCCTGGGACGGGACGCGGCTGCTCAAGAGTCTGCGCCTGTTGGCCGCCGGCGGCGACTACCGGTGCCGCGCCGGCGCCGCCGAGATTTCCGCGACCGCGCTCATCGGCGAGCAGGTGGCGGGCGTCCAGACCGACACCTTCAAGCTCTCGAAGGCCGGGGACGGCTCGCTGGTCCTGAAGCATTCGTCGTCGGGATTCGGGGTGATCGTGGTGATTCCAGTGGGAGGAAGCGAAGACCGCTGGTATAGATTCAAAGCGCGGGTTGATGATTGAGATGGGGGGCCTCGAAGGGCCCCCCATGCCCCCCAACAACTGGAGGCCCGTCGACGGAGCGTGTTGCCGCGTTCCTACCTGCTCCGTTCTGACCCCACCACGCTCACGAAGCTCACGCACTCGCCCGGCGCGCCGCCCAGGTTGTGCGTGAGGGCGAGCTTGCGACCGCGCGCGATCGAGGCGACCTGGCGCTGACCGGCCTCGCCGCGGAGCTGCAGCCACGCTTCGAAGAGCATGCGCAGCCCCGAGGCGCCGATCGGGTGGCCGAACGACTTGAGTCCGCCGTCCGGGTTCACCGCCAGCTCACCGTCTAGGTCGAAGGTGCCGGCGAGCACTTCCTTCCACGCGGTCCCACGCGACACGAAGCCGAGGTCTTCCATCAACACGAGCTCGGTCGGCGTGAAGCAGTCGTGGACCTCGGCCATCGCCAGCTCCTGCCGCGGGTCCTTGATGCCGGCCTGAGCGTAGGCGTCGGTCGCGGAGGCGACGACCTCCGGGAAGGTCGTGTAGTCGTAGTCGGGATCCATCGGGCCCGCGGCGGGCCCGGCGACGAACGAGAGCGCCTTCACGTAGAGCGGCTTGTCGGTGTAGCGATGCGCGTCCTCAGCGCGGACGATGATCGCCGCGGCCGAGCCGTCGCTGACGCCCGAGCAGTCGAAGATCCCGAGCGGACCGGCCACCAGCGGCGAGCAGGCGATCGTGTCCTTCGGCACTTCCTTCCGGAACTGTGCGCGCGGGTTCAGGGCGCCGTTCTTGTGGTTCTTCCAGGCGATGCGGGTCATCACCTCTTTGAGCGTCGCGTCCTCGACGCCGTAGCGCTTCGCGTAGGCGGGCGCGAGCAGGCTGAAGGTCGCGGGCGCGGTGAGCCCGGCCCTGGTACCGTCGCCGGGCGCCGAGAAGCCCGGCAGGCCCGAGATCCCGGAGTCCTTCAGCTTCTCGACGCCGATCGCCATCGCGACGTCGTAGGCGCCGGACGCGACGGCGTAGCAGGCGTTGCGGAAGGCCTCGGAGCCGGTGGCGCAGTAGTTCTCGAGACGGCTGACCGGCTTGTACTCGATCTTGAGCGGGCGCGAGAGCGTGAGACCGGACTGGCCGGAATAGAGCGTGCCGAGCCAGAACGCGTCGACGTCGCGCAGCTCCACACCTGCCGACGCGAGCGCGTCCTTGGTGGCGTCCACCAGCAGGTCGTTGACGCCCTGGTCCCATCGCTCGCCGAACGAGGTGCAGCCCATGCCGACGATCGCCACCCGGTCGCGGATCCCGTTGCTCGCCATCGCTCGTTGCCTCCTCCGAGCGGCTCCGGCCGCCCGGATGTCATGGTGGCCTTCGATTCTAGCAGGGCGCGCGAGGGCCCCGCGGGTATGCTTTCGCCGTCTAGTCGGCCCGGGCGAGCGTCGTCAACGAGATCGGAGTGGGCGGGCCTTCCAGAAGTAGTTGTGGACGCCGCCGGCGGTGAAGAGCCGGCGGAACGTCATCTCGACGCGGTCGCCGATCTTGACGGCCGCCGGGTCCACGTCGGTCAGCTCGCACTGGAACCGCCCGCCGCCCTCGAAGTCGATGACCGCGGCGACGACCGGGGGCGAGAGCGAGTACGCGAGCCGGTCCACCGTGAACGTGGCAATGGTGGCGGGCACGTCGGCGAGCCGCTCGGGCGCCATTCGATCCATGGCGTGGCACTTCACGCACACGCGCTGCGGCGGCACGTGGCGCGCGCCGCACGCCTGGCAGCGGCTGCCCGTGAACGCGAACTTCCATGATTCGCCGCGGAACGACGGCGGCGCCGCCGGGCGCTCCGGATCGGGGCGGCGCGGCGGCTCGCGCTGGAGGAAGCCGCGCCAGGTTAACGCGGTCGCGTACGAGACCGGCATGCCGGCGGCGACCTGAGCCGCCACCGTCGCGGCGCGGCTGCGCGCGGCGAGCGCCGCGGTCGTGCGCCAGATCGTGACGTCGCAGCCGTCGGCGAGCGACACGACGGCGATCGTCTCGTCGGGCTTGGCGCGGTCGAGCGCGTCGGCCAGCAGGAGCCCCGCGTGCGCGGCGCCGGTGTTGCCGATGCTCGACGCGAGGTCGTCGGCGACCGCTCCCTTGGCGGCGCCGATCGATGCGGCGACCCGCCGGCTCGCGCGACCGTGGGGGCCGGTGACGACCCAGCGCGTGACGGCCGCCGCGGTGAGCCCCGCCTGCTTGAGACCGTCGGCTACCGCGGCGGCGCCGAGCGGCACGTAGGCGTGCTCGCCGAAGCGCTCTTCCCACTGACGCGAGGCCGGCTCGCCGGGCAGGCGCCAGCGGTCGAGGAACTCCGCGGTCACCGATGCCGACGCGATTGGCGCGGCCAGGAGCGGCGCCGCCGGCGAATCAGGGGCCAGCAGAAACGCGACGGCGCCGTCGCCGCCCTCGCGCTCGTCGGCGCCGCCGGGCAAGCCGGTGCGGATGTCTGAGAGCGCCACGAGCGCCGGCCGAGCGGCGTCGGTCGCGGCGCGCAGCGCGCCGGCACCCGAGCGGACCGACCCGAGCATGTCGAACGCGGCGGCGCTCGCGTCGAGATCGAGCGCCGCATGAATGGCCGTCGCATTCGTCTTGTCGAGATAGGCCGGCGCCGCGGTGGCGAAATAGAGGGTAGCCGGTCGCGCCGCCGGCGCGGACCGCAGCGCCGCGCGGGCGGCCTCGACGGCCATCGACGTGGTGTCCTCGTCGTACGAGGCCACCGACCGGGTGCCCTTGTCGGCCGGCGCGCCGAGCGAGTCCCCGATCGCTTTGCGGTCCAGGCGGAAGTAGGGCAGGTACGCGCCGTACGCGACGATCCCGTTCACAGGGGAACGATACTCCTAGCGGGAGGGTCGCGAGGCGAGTCTCGGAGTTGGCTCCAACGGCTCGAGGGCGGCGAGGCGATCGTCGAGATCGGGCTCGGGCGCCAGGAGGCCGCGCTCCCACAGCGGGCCAGCGCTCACCGGCTTCGTCGTCGCGACGGTGCGCAACGCCGCGGCCAGACTGCGCCGCGGGGCCACGTGGCCCATGTCGCGCAGGATCTCGACGGCGCGCTGATCGGCTTCCATCTCCTGCTCGCGCGAGAAGGCGCGGACGATCAGCGGGTTCACGATCAGGTCGGCGAGGCCGAGCCCCGGCGCGATCAGGCCGAGCACCGCGAAGCCAGCCGTCAGCGAGAGCGTCAGGGTCCGGCGCTGCCCGGCGTGCCCCAGGATCTCGTGCGCCACCTTCTGCGCCACGATCGCGTCGATGCAGCGCTGAGACTGTCGCGCCAGCCCGTCGGAAAAGTAGAAGGTCGCGTCGTCGGCGGCGAACGCCGTGACGGCCGCGGTCTGGATGAACGCGAACGAGTAGCGGGTGGGATCGTCGCCGCTCGCCTGGGCCGCGCGGTAGAGCGTGTAGGAGATCGTGAGGCTCCGCGAATCGCTCGGCGAGGGATAGTACGCGTTCTCGGGATGCATCGGTGGGATGAGCGCGCAGCCGCTGGCGCACATGAGGAACAAAAGGAGTGCGAGGGAGCGGCGCATGCGCGTCAATGGTATGGAGAGACCGAGGCAGAACCGGCGAAAATAACGACACGAGCGGGAGGTCTACATCTGGGGGCGCGCCCCGCGCGCGACTACCAATGCGAGGGCGCGCCTCGGTCTGCCAGGTGCCTTGGGGCGCCGGTGCCGGCGGCGGCGGCGGCCCCGCCGGGACCGCCGGGATCCAGACCCACACGTATCTACCGCCGGAGCAGGGGGCGCAAGTAGGGCCAGAGCCGGTCGGCGACCGTCTGATAGCCCGCGGCGGTCGGATGGATGCCGTCGGCCTGGTTCAGGCGCTGATCGGCGGCCACGCCGTCGAGCAGGAACGGCATGAACGCCACCTGGGCGTGCCGGGCGACAGCCGGGAACACGTCCGCGAATTCGCGGGTGAACTCCACGCCGTAGTTCGGCGGCAGGCGCATGCCCGCCAGCAGAACGCGGGCGCCCGCGGCGCGCAGCCGCGCGACGATCTCGTCGAGATTGGCGCGCATCGCCTGCGGGCTCTGACCGCGCAGACCGTCGTTGGCGCCAAGCGCCACGATGACGATCTCGGGCCCCGCGCGCAGCACCCAGTCGACGCGCCGCCGGCCGCCGGCGGTCGTGTCGCCGCTCACCCCCGCGTTGACCACGCGATAGGCGTAGCCTTCGCGCGTGAGGCGCGCCTGGAGACGCGCCGGATAGGTCTCGTCGGGGGCGACGCCGAGGCCGGCAGTGAGGCTGTCCCCGAGGGCGACGATGACCGCATCGGCGCGCGCGGGCGCGGGCCACGCGACGAGCCACGCGACCAGCACGCCGAGCGAGACGCGCGCGACGAAGCCGCTCACTTCGCCAGTGTAGTATGAGTTTCGTGATGATCCGGATCCGCGACCTCGTGATGCGTCTGCCGAGCGGCGGCCGCTCGCTCACGATCCTGGACGGCATCACGCTCGACGTCAGCGCCGGCGAGGTGTGCGCGATCACCGGCCCGTCGGGCAGCGGCAAGTCGACGCTGCTCGGGCTCATCGCGGGTCTCGATCGTCCGAGCGCGGGCTCGATCGCGGTCGCCGGCGTCGAGATCACCGGCCTCGACGAGGACGCGCTGGCGAAGTTTCGCCGCGCGACGGTGGGCTACGTCTTCCAGTCCTATCACCTGATCCCGACGATGACCGCCGTGGAGAACGCCGCCGTTCCGCTCGAGATCGCCGGTGAACCCGACGCGCTCGAACGGGCGCGCGCGCTGCTCGGCGACGTCGGGCTGGCCGACCGCGCCCACCACTATCCGGTGCAGCTCTCGGGTGGTGAGCAGCAGCGCGTGGCGTTGGCCCGCGCGGTCGCGCTCGGTCCCGGGCTACTGCTGGCCGACGAGCCCACCGGCAACCTGGACTCGGCCACCGGCGCGCAGATCATCGAGCTGCTGTTGGCGCTCAATCGTCGCCACGGGTCCACGCTGGTGCTGGTGACCCACGACGAGGCGCTGGCCGGCCGCGCCGATCGCGTGGTGAAGCTGCACGACGGCCGCATCGCGAACGGCGCGGCGTGAGCGTCGGGTTCCCCCTGCGCATGGCGTGGCGTGAGACGCGCGGCGCCTGGCGCCACTTCGTCGTGTTCCTCGGCTGCGTCGCGCTCGGCGTCGCCGCGCTGGTCTCGGTCGGCACGTTCGCCGCGAACCTCGACCGCACGCTGGCGCGCGAGGCGCGGGCGCTCACCGGCGGCGACCTCGAGCTGCGCTCGACCTACCCCCTCGCGGCCGACGCGCTGGCGGCGCTCGAGCGGTTGCGGGGCGCGGGCGCCGTCACCACGACCGTCCGCGAGCTGGTCGGGATGGCGCGCGATCCCGTCCGCGGCGGCACGCTGCTGGTCGAGTTGAAGGCGGTCGAGCCGGCCTATCCACTCTACGGGCGGCTTCAGACAACGCCGGCCGTGCCGTTGGGGGGACTGCTCGCGGCGCGCGGCGGCGCCGACGGCGCCGTCGTCGAGTCCCAGCTGCTCGAGCGACTGGGTCTCGCGGTGGGCGACGCCTTCGTCGTGGGCAACGCGCGCTATACGGTCAGGGGCGTGCTGGTGCGAGAGCCCGACCGCTCGGTGGGGCTGGTGACGCTGGGGCCGCGGGTCCTCGTCGCCGACGAGTCCCTCGGGCGGACCGGCCTGCTGCAGGTCGGCAGCCGCGTCCGCACCCGCACGCTCGTGCGCCTCGCCGCCGGCGCGCCGGCGCGTCCCGTCGTCGCCGAGCTCGCGCGCGCGGTCGGCGATCCCTCGGTGCGCATCGCCGCGTTCGACGACACGCAGCCCGGGCTGCGTCGCTTCTTCTCCCAGCTCGCGACGTATCTGGGCCTGGTCGGGCTCGCGAGCCTGCTGGTGGGCGGCGTCGGCATCGCGTCGTCGGTGACGACGTTCCTGCGGCGCCAGCTCGCGACGATCGCGATCCTCAAGTGTCTGGGCGCCGGCTCGCGCGTGCTGCTCGCCGCCTATCTCGTCCAGACGCAGGCGGTCGGCGCGCTCGGGAGCCTCGTCGGCGCGGGGCTCGGTGTCGCGATCCAGCCGGTGCTGGTGCGGGCCCTCGCGCCGTTCGCCCCGTTCCCGCTCGAGGCGCAGTGGGATCCGTGGACGATCGCGCGCGGACTCGCGCTCGGCGTGCTGACCGCATTGCTCTGCGCGCTCTGGCCGCTGCTCGCCGTGCGCAGCGTGCCGCCCTCGCTGATCCTCCGGCGCGATGTCGACGCCACCGCCTGGCGCGCACGCCGGCCGTGGGCGGCGGCGCTGCCGATCGCCGCCGGGCTGGCGGCGCTGGCCATCTGGCAAGCGGGCTCGTTCCGCCTGGGCGCGATCTTCGTCGGCGCCGCCGCGGTGGCGATCGGCGTCCTCCTCGGCCTGTCGCGGATCCTGGTGGTGGCGACGCGACGACTGCCCCGCGTCCGCGGGCTGGCGTGGCGCCAGGGCCTGGCCGGCCTCGACCGGCCGGGCGGCCACACCGTGCGCGTCGTCGTCGCGCTCGGCATCGGCGCGATGCTGCTGGTGGCCATCGCGCTGCTCGAGGCGAACCTGGGCCGCCAGATCGCCTACGAGCAAAAGCGCGACGCGCCGGCGTTCTTCTTCATCGACGTGCAGCCCGATCAGCGGGACGGATTCAGCCGACTCGTGAGCGGCGCCGCCGGCGGGCAGCCGCCCGCCCTGATCCCCGTCGTCCGGGCGCGCCTCGCGGCGATCGACGGCGTACCGATCACGCGCGAGCTGATCGACCGCCGGAAGCGCGAATCGCCGGACAAGATCTGGTTTCTCATCCGCGAGTACATGCTGACGTGGGCCGCCGCGCCGGCGGCGCCGAGCACGATCGTCCGCGGGCGCTGGTGGACACCGGCCGAGGCGGCGGCACGGCCACGCGTGTCCGTCGAGGACGAGGCCGCGAAGTTCTTCGGCGTCGACGTCGGCGGCACCCTCACCTTCGACATCCAGGGCGTGACCGTCCAGGCCGAGGTGATGAGCCTGCGGAAGGTGCAGTGGCAGAGCCTGGCCGCCAACTTCTTCATGATCCTCTCGCCGGGCGCGCTCGACGGCGCGCCGACCACCTACATCGGGACTACCCGGGTGGACGCGGCGGCGGAGGCGGAGATGCAGAACCGGGTGGTCGGCGCGTTCCCGAACGTCACGGCGATCCCGGTGCGGGGCGTCCTCGAGCGAGTCGGCCGAGTCCTCGACCAGATCTCGTTCGCCGTGCGATTCATGGCGCTGTTCAGCATCGCCGCCGGGCTCGTGGTCATGACGGGCGCGCTCGCCGCCACGCGTTACCAGCGCCTGTACGAGTCGGTCATCTTCAGGACGCTCGGCGCCACGCGCTGGGCGATCGCGCGCGCGTTCGCCGTCGAGTACGCGTGCCTGGGCGCGGTGGCGGGCCTGGGCGGGACGCTGCTGGCCGCGGTCCTGGCCTGGATCGTCGGGCGCTTCGTGCTCGACGCGCCATGGGCGCTCGAGCCCGAGACCCTCCTGCTCGGCGTGATCCTGACGACCGGCGTCTCGCTGGCGGTGGGCCTGCTCGCAACGCTCCGCCTGCTCGGCCGGAAGCCGCTCGCGGTGCTCCGGCAGGAGTGAGCGTCCCCGTGGTAGGCTCCTCCCCGATGGAGGTGGCGATGTTCAAGCCGCTCGGTCTCGATCACGTCGTCCTTCGGGTACGCGACCAGGCGAAGTCCCGGCGCTTTTACGAAGAGGTGCTCGGCTGCACGCTGGCCAAGCTCAACGAGCGGATCTCGCTGATCCATCTGCGGTTCGGCGAGGCGCTGATCGACCTCTTGCCCGCCACCGAGGCCGCCGGACCGATCGCGCCCGATCACTTCTGCCTGTCGATCCAGTGTGACGATCTCAAGGCGGTCGCGGAGGATCTCCGCCGAAGGGCGGTGGTGCTCGAGGGCGATATCGTGCAGCGCTTCGGCGCCTTCGGCGACGGGCCGTCGCTCTACCTGCGCGATCCCGACGGCAACATGATCGAGCTCAAGCCGCGCCCCTGATCGGGCCGCCCTGGAGCGCCGCGCCTAGCGGTTCATGACCTCCGCCACCATTCGCGTCAGCGCGTCGGGCGTGAATGGCTTCGTGAGCAGCACGGTGCGCGGATCGAGCACGCCGTGGTGCACGATCGCGTCGCCCGTATAGCCCGACATGTACAGCACCTTCATCTCGGGCCGCGCCGGCGCCAGCCGATCGGCGAGGTCGCGCCCGCTCATCTCCGGCATGACGACGTCGGTCAACAGCAGGTGGATCGGACCCGTATGCCCACGCGCGACCTCCAGCGCCTCGTTCGGGCCGCCGGCCGATAGGACCGAGTAACCGGCGATCCCGAGGACCTCGGTGGCAAGCGAGCGGAGCTCGCCTTCGTCCTCGACGACGAGCACGGTACCGGAGGCGCGGACCGGCGGTACGGTCTCGACCGTGGCGCTCCTGTGGACGGGCGCCGAGACGCGCGAGAGATAGATGCTCACCGCGGTGCCGGCGCCCAGTGCGCTCTCGAGCCGCACGTACCCGTCGTGCTGCTTGACGATGCCGTAGACGGTCGCGAGCCCGAGCCCGGTGCCCTTGCCGACCCCTTTGGTCGTGAAGAACGGTTCGAAGACGTGGGCCTGGACCTCGGGGCTCATTCCGATCCCGGTGTCGCGCACGCGGAACATCGCGTGCGGTCCAAGGCTCGAGCCCGGATGGGCGTCTACGAAGTCGGTGTCGAGCTCGACGTCGGCGGTCTCGATGCTCAGGCGCCCGCCCTGCGGCATCGCGTCGCGCGCGTTCACCGCCAAGTTCAGGATGATCTGCTCGATCTGCGCGGGGTCGGCCTTGACGCGGCCGAGCGTGGGGTCGAGCACCGTGATCAGCTCGATCGTCTCGCCGATCAGGGGCTTGAGCATCTGGGCCATGTTCCCCACCACGTCGTTGAGATCGAGCACGCGCGGCTGGAGCATCTGCTTGCGGCTGAAGGCGAGCAGCTGCTGGGTGAGGGACGCCGCGCGGTCCGCCGTCTTCTTGACCAGCTCGATGTCGCGCCGCCGCGGGTCGTCGGCGGTGAGGCGGAGCAGGAGCAGCTCGGTCCGGCCGGTGATGACCGTGAGGAGGTTGTTGAAGTCGTGCGCGATCCCGCCGGCGAGCCGGCCGACCGCTTCCATCTTCTGGGCCTGACGCAGCTGCGCCTCGCTCTGGCGCAGCGCCTCTTCGGCGCGCTTGCGCTCGGTGATGTCCAGCACCGTCGACTGGATGGCGGGCTCGTTCTCCCAGAGGATTGCCGAGACCTGGATGTCGAACCAGACGAGCGAGCCGTCTTTCCTCACGGCCTGGGACTCGTACTGCGAAGGCACCGCCTCGCCCCGTAGCCGCGCCGCAAGGTAGCCCTCGAGCCGGGGCAGCTCGGCGGGCGCCATCCATCGGCGAGAGTCGATGCCGATGAGATCGCTCACGCTCTCGTAGCCCAGCATCCGCGCGAACGTCGAGTTGACGAAGAGCGTGACCCAGCTCCGGTGGATGTGGATGCCCTGGATGGAGCCTTCCACGAGCGTCCGGTACCGTCGCTCGCTCTCCCGCTCGCGCGCGAACAGCTGGGCGTTCCGGAGGGCGATGGCGGCCTCGTCGGCCAGGCGCGATAGGACGGCCTCGTCGTGATCGGTGAACGGTCGCGGCGAGCGGTTGGCGACATAGATGAGCCCGATCGCGCGATCCGCGCTCTTGATCGGCACCGCCATGGCGGCGACGGTCTCGTTGGCACGGGCGCGGTCGAGATATGCCTTGTCGAAGGACGCGTCGTTCGGATAGTCATCGGTCCGGCACGGCCGGCCGGTCAGGAGCGCGCGGCCGCCGAGACCCTTGCCCGGCTCGATGAGGTTGGGTCGCGCGGGCATGTCGCGCGCGCCGACGGCGTAACGCACGGTGACCGGCTCCTCGTCGTCCTCCCGGAACCCGATCAGCGCCAGGTCGCTGCGCGCGAGCTCCTTCGCCCCGTCGGTGATCCGCCGCAGCACCGCCTCGACGTCGAGGGAGACGGTGAGCGCACGGGAGACGTCGGCCAGGACCTCCGACTCCCGGCGGCGCCGCTCGCTGTCCTCGAACAGGCGCGCGTTCTCGAGCGCGAGCGCCGCCTGGGTGGCGAACGCCTGCAGGAGCTCGACCTGTCGCTGGGAGAACGGCCCGACGTCGTCCCGATACGTGACGAGCGCGCCGAGCACGCGATCACCGACGAGCAACGGCGTGGAGAGCACCGCCCGGTAGCCCTCGGCTTCGACCGCCGCGCGAGTCGTTGGTGCCAGGTCGAAGTCCGGATCGTTGAGCAGATCCGCCGACCAGACGGGTCGTCGCTGGGCGATGGCGGCGGGCGTGGTGCCGTCGCGCGGGTGCCGGGGTCGCATGCCCGCGGGGAATCCCCGGCTCATGCCGCGGCTGGCCTGGAACCCGAAGGGGCTCCCGGGCTCGCCGGCGTTCAGGAGCGCGACCGCCGAGCGCTGGGTCCCGAGCAGGGCGCAGGCGCGGTCCACGACGAACGAGAGGATCTCCTGGAGGTCGAGGGACGACGTGATCGCGCTGCCGAGCTCGGCGAGCGCCTCCGCCTCGTGGCGCCGCGCGGCGCTGTCGGTGAACAGGCGCGCGTTGCCGATCGCGACGGCGGCATGGTCGGCGAGGCCGAGCAAGATGTGCTCGTCGCGATCGGTGAGGATCCGGTCATCCCGGTTCGACACCGCCAGGAATCCCTCGACCCCCTCCTCGATCTTGATCGGGACCGCCATGTACGCGCGCATGCCTTCCTCGCGCGCGATCGTCGCGAACGTCGGGGAGATCCGGGGATCCTCGAGGTAGCGGTCCGTCCGGAACGGACGGCCGTTGACGAGGACGAGACCGGCGGCGCCCTGCCCCGGCGCGATGCGCATCGAGCGGTAGCCTTCGTACTCCGCGCCCGGCCAGTGGCGGAACTCGACGCTGTCGGTGCTCGGATCACGCAGCGCGACGAACGACATGTCGCTCTGGCACACCCCGCGGGCGCCCTCGGCGATTCGCTGCAGCACCGTCGACAGATCGAGCGACGTGTTGATGGTGCGTACCACCGCCGCCAGTAGCTCGGACTCGCGTCGGCGCCGCTCGGTCTCTTCGTAGAGCCGGGCGTTTACGATGGCGATGGCGGCCTGGTCCGCCAGGAGCCCGCAGAGATTCCGCTCCTCGGGCGTGAAGGCGCCGCGCTGGCCGAAGGCCACGATCAGCGCGCCGACCGCGCGCTCCTGATGCAGCAGCGGCTGTGCGATGCACGCGTGGAGGTCGGCTTCCCTCGCCAGCACCGGGTTGAGCCAGCGGGGATCCCGCTGCACGTCTTCGACGTACTCGGGCCGCCGCGACTGCAGGACGTCCGCGGACAGGCTGCCCTTGCGAGAGACCGGCACGATCGTGGCAGGCGCCCGCGTCGCGAGCCTCGCGTCCGCCCAGTAGCTCCCGGCCTCCTTCAGCCGCTCGCCGCCGGCGTCGATCCAGACGTACGCCATCTTCGCCTTGAGCAACGTCGAGGCCGCCTCGGCGATGCCGCGGAAGACGGCGTCGCTGTCGGTCGCCGACGTGATGAGGCGCGTCAGCTGGCTGAGCGTGGTGAGGCGTTCGGCGCGCTCCTCGGCCTGCTGGATCAGCCGGGTCCGCGGGCTCGGGGTCTTCGACGCCGTGCGCCGGCCCGGCCGCGGCCTGGACTTACTCGGCTTGCTCAATGTCGAAGCGCAAGCGGGCGTGGGCCTCGCGCAGCGCCCGCTCGACCGCGACGGGGGTGTCGGCGCGCGCGAAGATGAACCCGAGGTACTGCCAGCCCTCGGGGAGCGGCACCACCGTCTGGCCGGGATGCATCGTCACCGCGACTTCCTCGATCCCGTCGACCGCGGTGGCTTCGTCGCGCCCCGTCACCGCGCGCAACCGACCCGCGCGCGGAATCGGGATCATCATCACGCCGGCGGCTCGCTGCTCACGCTCGAGCGAGTCCAGCGGGCGGCCGAGGGCGTGGCAGAGGATCAGCTCCTCGAGGCTCACGCCGGTGCCGAAGCGTAGCGTCTGGGAGCAGAGGCCGCCGATCGAGCGCGCCGCGACCTCGAGGACCCACGGGCCCTGCTCGTTGACGCGCAGCTCGGCGTGGACGGGTCCTTCGGTCAGTCCGAGCGCCGCGCACGCGTCGCGGCTCACCGCCGCGATGCGGGCCTGCGTGGCCCCAGGCAGCCGGGAGGGCGTGACGTAGATGGTCTCCTCGAAGAACGGCCCGTCGAGCGGATCCGGCTTGTCGAAGAGGGCCAGGACGTGGAGCGTGCCGCCGACCAGCAGCCCTTCGAGGGCGACCTCGCGTCCGGGCACGAACGCCTCGACGAGCAGGGTGCGCCGCGCTTTGTCGGGAAGCGAAGCCTCGACCTCGGCCAGGATCGCCGCGATGCGCCCGAAGGCCGCGACGAATTCCCGCGCGTCGTTCGCGCGGATCACGCCGCGGCTCGCCGAGAGCATGCGCGGCTTGAGGACGCACGGGTACTCGACCTGCTCGGCGATGGCGCGTGGATCGTGGCTCAAGTCGACGAGGCGGAAACGAGGCACCGGAACGGACGCGTCGGCGAGGCATCGGCGCATCGCGTGCTTGTCGCGCGCGGTGGTGACGGCGGGCAGGGGATTCGTCTTGAGCCCGAGCCGCGCGCTGATGGCGGCGGCCACGACCGTGGTGAGATCGTCGACCGCGACGACGGCGTCGATCGGCCGGCGGCGCGCGAGCCGGGCGATCGCCTCCGCGCTGGCGGACGCATCGTTGAAGTCGAGCGTGACGAGGTTGTCGGGCGCGTGCTCCTGCAGCGTGCTCGGCCGCTCCGAGGCGCACACGAGCTCGATGCCCATCCGGGTCGCGGCGGCGACGAACGCCTCGGTGCGATACGTCGTGGTGGGGAGCAGGAGCAGCAACCGGCTCGCCGAAGTCGGCACTGACGTCTCCTGCCTGCGCGCGGCGGCGCGGGGAGCTAGGCTTTGCCCGGCGTGTAGTACGGGTTGTTGCCCGCGGCGTGATCGGTCGTGTCGAGCACTTCCGTGACCTCGGGGAGCTCGTCCTTGATCAACCGCTCGATCCCCGACTTCAACGTGACGTCCGCGGCGCCACAGCCCTGGCAGCCGCCGCCCATCTGGAGGTAGACACGATTGTCCTGCACGTCGATCAGCTCGACGAAGCCGCCGTGACCGGCAACCGCGGGATTGATCATCGTGTCGATCAGCTCTTGAACTTTCGTCTTGAGTTCAGCGCTCATGCGGCACCTCTCAGATGGATACTGTACCCGAGATCCGGCTCAGGGCCAACTGGCCCTCGGTGGGCTCTGCTCAGCAGAACCAGGGCTCGGTGAGCCGTGGCGCCCGCTTCCGGCCCGCGGCTGGCGCTGGGAACGATTGGTGCTCGGCGCCCGCGGCCCGGCCGGCCAGCGCCCGCACGCGATCGAACGTGATGGCCGCGTCCTCTCGCTGGGCGGCCGCGGCGGCGACGGCGGCCGACACCCCCGCATGCAGCGCCTCCATGCCCGGGTCCGGATGCGTCCATCGGTAGTGGAACTGGTCCCTCACCAGCGGGCCCAGGTAGGGGCGCAGCGCCGGACCGTCGAGCAGGAGCGATCCGGGCGGGACCAGGAGGCGGATCGAGTACTGCACGGGATCGATGGCGTCGACGAGTTGGTGGGCCTCGACGAAGTCCAGCAGCTCCCGGTAGTCGTCCAGGGTCGTCCACGGCGTGAAGGGCACCCACGTCGGGCGCAGCGTGATGCCGGCCGAGCGCACGGCATCGAGCGCGGTCTCGATGTCGGCGCGGGTGTGGCCCTTGTCCAGATGCGCCAGGACGGTGTCGCTGAGCGACTCCGCGGCGGTGACGATGAACGCGCATCCCTGCCGCGCGAGCTCCGGCAACCGCTCTCGGTGGCGCAGCAGGTGCTCGACCTTCGCCGTGAAGTCGAACGTGAGCCCGGGGAACTCCGCGTGGACCGCCTGCGTGACGGCCAGCGCGTGGCCCGGGCCGTTCAGGAAGTCGGGGTCGCCGAACGTGATGTGGGTTGCCCCCGCCGCCACCTGCTGCCGGACGTCGGCGAGCAGCACCTCGAGCGGCACGACGAAGAAGCGGCCGCCGTAGACGGGCGGGATCGGGCAATGACGGCAGAGATGCTTGCACCCGCGGCTCGCCTCGACGTGGCCCGCGAGCTCGAGGCCGCCGTCGCGCTCGAGCTGCGCGTATCTCTTCAAGATCGGAAGCTTCGCGCGGCTCGGCACCGGAAACGGCAGCTTCTCCAGCGTCGGCGCGACGGGGACGTCGCGCGTCCGCCCGACCGCGCCGGTCTCCAGCCGCTGAACGAGGCGCACCAGGGCGGACTCGATCTCGCCGCTCATCACCGAGTCGCCGACGCCGGACAGCAGATGGTCGGCGTTGAGCGTGGCGTAGAGCCCGTAGAACGCGATGTGGCAGCCGGGGTTGATGGCCCGCACGCGCTCGGCGACGACGACCCCGAGACGGAGCGCCGTGTGCATCGGCACCGAGATCGCCACGAGCTTCGCGCG
>Ga0209058_1001898_pt1 | contig 17467 bp, 17 predicted proteins | sample GraSoiAngelo_147_FD_185904 | JGI IMG/M metagenome (GOLD analysis project Ga0209058, IMG submission 185904) | Grasslands soil microbial communities from the Angelo Coastal Reserve, California, USA - 14_1009_05_40cm (SPAdes) (version 2) | ecosystem: Environmental > Terrestrial > Soil > Grasslands ... | reverse complement strand
GAACCAGGCGCAGCCGAAGTTCAAGCCCGTCATCCAGCTCAAGGTCGAGAAGCCCGAGACGATCGCCATCAAGTGCGACGTGCACGGCTGGATGAGCGGGTACTGGGTCGCGACCGACACGCCGTACGTGGCCGTGACCGCCGCCGACGGCAGCTTCAAGATCGCCGACCTGCCGCCGGGCGACTACGACGTCGAGCTCTGGCAGGAGAAGCTCGGCAAGGCGATGCAGAAGGCGAGCATCAAGCCGAAGGAGGAGACCAAGGTGGCGTGGAAGATGGCGGTGAAGTAGCGCCTCCGGCGGGCCGCGCGAGGGCCGAGTTCAATCCCCGCGCCGGGCCCAGTCGTGGATCGCGTCGTGCAGCTCCGCCTTCACCGCTTCGGGCGCGAAGGAGCCGTCCACGGCGTTCGCGGCCAGGCGCGCGTAGCCCCGCCGGTCGAGGACGAGGAGGCGGCCGGCGATCGCGTACTCCGTGAGCAGGTCGGAGCCGAAGAAGCCCGGATCGTCGGTGTTGACCGACACGACGGCGCCCGCGTCCCACAGCCGGCGGAGCGGGTGCTCGTCGAGCGAGCGCACGACGCCCAGGCGGAGGTTCGAGGTCGGGCAGACGGCGAGGGGGATGCGCCGCTCCACGATCTCCGCCAGGAGGTCCAGGTCCTCGACCGACCGCACGCCGTGCTGGATGCGCTCGGCCCCGAGCGCGTCGAGCGCGCCGCGGATCGAGGCGGGGCCGGCCGCCTCGCCCGCGTGCGGCGCGGCGTGCAGGCCGCGCCGGCGCGCCTCGGCGAAGAGGGCGGCGAACGGCTCGGGCGGGAAGCCCTCCTCGGGCCCGCCGAGGCCGATCGCCACCACCTCGGGCACGCCGCGCGCGGCCTCGAGCATCATCCAGGCGATCTCGAGCGGCAGGTCGCGCGCGTTGCCGGTGACGAAGCGGACGACCACGTCGCGCTGCCGCGCCGCCGCCTCGACCGCCTCCGCGAGGCAGTCGTAGGGTCGGCCGGTGGTCGTGAGCTCCAGCTCGGCGTAGCGCACGCCGGCGCGTGCCGCATCCTCGCAGTACTCGCGCACGAGCCGCGCGTAGTCGCCGGGCGTGGTCATGGTGGCCCACGCGCAGGAGTACACCTCGACGAAGCTCGGGAGATCGGTGAACGAGCGCGGCACGCTCAGGCCCGTGCGCGCGCACAGCTCCTCGAGCGTCGCCGGCCGGACCGTGCCCTCGAGGTGGACGTGGACCTCGGCCTTGGGCAGCGTCGCCAGGTCGGGTGGGACGGCCATGTGCCGCGCGACCCGTCGCAGAGGGGGCGGCGCCTTGTCAAGGCGCGCGCTTCGCGTCTACTGGAGCGGTGTGCCGTCCGGTCCTCGCGCTGGTCCTGCTCTCGACGGCGCTCGCCCGCGCGGAAGAGCCGAGCCCCGGGCGCATCGTGGGCCGGGTGCGCCTCGCCGGAGCGCCGCCCGGGCCGCGCCCGCCGATCGCCGCGACCGTCGACCCCGCGGCGTGCGGGACGGAGATCCCCGACGAGTCGCTGCTCGTGGACCACGACGGCGGCGTGGCGAACGCGGTCGTCGTCGTGCGCGGCGTCGTGGCCGGCGCGCCGGCCGAGCCCCCCGAGGCGCTGGTCGACAACGCGCGCTGCCGCTTCATCCCGCGCGTGCAGGTGGTGACGCGGGGCCAGAGCGTGCGCGTGCGGACCTCGGACCCGATCCTGCACAACGCCCATCCCGTGCTGGTCGCGGAGCCGGAGGTCTCGGTCGCGAACCTCGCGCTCGCCGTTCCAGGGCAGACGATGGACCTGACGCGCCGTCTTGCGGCCGCGCTCCCCCCGACCGGCGAGGCACTCGTTCGCCTCGGCTGCGACGTGCACCCCTGGATGCGCGGCTGGCTCGTGGTCCTCGACCATCCGCGCGCCGCCGTGACCGGCACCGACGGGCGCTTCGCGATCGCCACCGTGCCCCCGGGGTCGTACACGCTCGCGCTCTGGCACGAGGTGCTCGGCCGTACCGAGCGCCCGGTGGCCGTCCCGCCGGGCGGCTCCGTCAGCGTCGATTTCGCACTGCCGCCCGGACGGTAGACGCTCCCCGCCGGAAGCGAACCGGCACACTACGGCCCGGGGACGCGCAACCTCGTCCCGCGCTCGGTGTTGCCACGCCGCGCCGCAGGAGGTCTTGCCATGCGAACGTTGATCGGGATCATCGCCGTGGTGCTCGCGCTCGCGGTTCTCGGCCGCCCGGCGGCCGCCGCGGACCGGGCCGCCTTCGCCCGGGCCATCGCCACCAAGCTCTCCGCGCGGAAGGCGATCCGGCCCGAGACGCACACGACGGACTTCCGGGGCGACAGCCTGGGCTGCATCACGCTCGCGGCCCGGGAGCTCCGGCAGTTCGGCTTCCGGGGCCATGCGTTCTTCTGCGAGGACGCGGCGACCGGCGAGGTGCTGGGCGCCGTCCTGACTCGCGGGGGCGTCGTGCGCTGCTTCATCAGCGGCGACTACGTCGGCGACGGCTGCTACGACTTCACGATCTGCGGCGTGCCCGACGGGGCGTGCGTGGTGCAGTAGCGGCCGTCGCGGCGGGCGGCCCCTACAGCCCGCCGACCTCGAGCCAGCCTGCCGGGTCCGGGGCTGGAGCGTCGTCCAGGCAGCAAGCCGCGAACTCGACACGCACCGGCGCGCGGCCGCGGGCGCGGATCACGGGCAGGCGATGGAGCGCGCGCGCCGCGAGGCGGCGCCGGCTGCCGTCGGCCAGCTCCAGCTCGAGCGTGACGCGCGCGAGCGGCGCCTCGGCCGGGCCGAGCGCCGCGCGCGCCGCCGCCACCGCGATGTGCCGCCCGTCACGACAGAGGAAGCCGCTCGCCTGGCCGCCCGGGAGGCCGAGCGTGAGCGCGAGGCGTGCGCCGTCGCCCAGGTCGAGCGCGGCACGCAGCCGCGGCCACGGTCCCGCCGGCGTGCCGTCCTCGACGAAGCCGCGCGCCGTGACGGGCTCCAGCACGCCGTCCAGCGCGACGCTCCCCGTGATCGTGCCGAACTCGGCCGTGCCGTCGTGCGCGTGCCGGGGCGCGAAGCGGAGATCGATCTCGCCGTCGACGAGACGGGCACGCGCGAGGCCGGTCTCCAGATCGAGGAACGGCGTCGTGTCCGGGAAGCGGAGGAGGGGGCCGTCGCAGCGGAGGGCGAGGCCGCCGCTCGCCGACGGCTCCACGCGGAGCCCTCCCGCCGTGCGCCCGAGGCGCTCGCCGGTGAAGAGGACGAGGTCGCCGCCTGCGGGGAAGAGGAGGAGCCGCCCGGTGCCGGCCGCGTCCAGCCCGACCAGGCCCGAGAGCGCCGCGCCGGCGAACTCGAGCCGGCGCGGGAGGGGCGCCGCGGGCGGGGCAGCGGCGGCACCGCTGGGCGGTTCGGTCGCCGGCCGCGGGGCGCCGAGGAGCGCCGGCAGCGCGTCGGCGCACGCCGCGACCAGGCGCGCGCGCCATTGTCCCGGCCAGCGCAGCGGGATGCCCAGCTCTAGCTGCACGGCGTCGACGAACGGCGCCAGGGCCGCGAGCGCGCGCACCAGCGGGCGGCCGTCCTCGGCGTAGCGCCGCGTGAAGAGCTGGACCAGGTTCTCGCGGTGGCGCGCCGGGTAGCGCGCGCCGACCGTGGCGGTGATGCCGCGCGCGCGGCACGCCGCCACGAGGCGCGGGAGAGCGCTCGCCGCGAAGGCCGGGCTCACGGCCGCCGCGCGGCCGGCGGCGAACGGGTCCTCGCCGGGCGCGCAGCCGAGGCCCAGGTCGACGACCGGCTCCACCACGTTCCAGCCGTGCAGGGCGAGGAGCGTCGCACGCCCGTGGCGGCGGAGAGCCGTGTCGAGCAGCCCGGCGAGACGCTCGAGGAACCACGGCACGCGCTCGTGCGCCTCGCTCACCCGGTTCAGATCGACGTCGTTGCGATCGTGCTCCGTGTTGATGAGCGCGGCCGCGCCCGTGAGCGTCGCCAGCTCGGCGGTGAGCGACGCCGTGTGCAGGTCGTTCACGCGGAGGTGCCCGCCGGCCCACGGCCGGCGCTTCGCGTCCCGGCGACCCCCGTGCGGCGCGACCAGAACGAGCGGGCCGTCGCCGGAAAGGATCGTCAAGCGCGCGCTCGTCGTCACGCGAGGCTTCTAGCTTTTCGCTCGCGAGGGGTCTACACGCCCCGGGATGCGCGCCCTCCTGGCCCTCGCGTGGCTCCTCGCCTGCTCGCTGCGCGCCGCGGCGGACGCGCCGCCGCGCCCGCACGTCTACCTCGTGATCGTGGACGGTCTCGCCGCCCGCGTCGCGGACGCGGCGCACATGCCGCGGCTCTTCGAGGCGGTGGCGCACGAGCCCGCGCACAGCTCCCTCTTTCCGGACGCGCACGCGGTCATGCCGGCGCGCACGAACCCGAACCACGTGACGCTGCTGACCGGCGCCTACCCCGACGCGCACGGCATCACGGGGAACGCCTACAGGAGCCGCGCCCCCGGCGCGCCGCCGGAGAAGCTCGACAACGCGGCGCTGATCAAGGTGGAGACCCTCTTCACGGTCGCCGAGACGGACCAGCCGTCGCTCGCGACCATGGCCGCCCTGGGCAAGCCCAAGCTCGCGCGCCTGTTCGCGGGCGTGCCCGCGCGCCAGCGGGCGCCCGACATGCTCTGGTCACCGGAGCGGCTTCCACCCGCCCGCCGCGATCCCGCGAGCGGCTATGCCCCAGACGCCGAGACCATGGGGGCGGTCCTCGCGCTCGCGGCCGCTGCCGAGCCCGACCTCGCGGTGCTGAACCTCTCGGACGTCGACCGGACGGGGCACGCGCGCGGTCCCGACGGGCCGGAGTACGTACGCGCCGTGGCCGGCGCCGACGCTGCCGTCGGCCGCCTGCTCGACGAGCTCCACGCCCGCGGGCGCTGGGACCGCTCGGTCGTCATCGTGACCGCCGACCACGGCATGAGCGCCGTCGGCCCGACGCCGGAGCGGCCGCACCCCGTGATCTCGCTCGAGCCCGTGCTCCGGCGGGAGACGGTCCGTGGGGTCACGGTCGTCGCCGACGGCGGCGTGGAGCACGTCTATGCCGAGCGCGTGGCGGCCGGCGCCGCCGCCGCGGGCGATGCGGCGGAGCCGCTCGCCCGCGTGGCCGCGCTCGCGCGCGCGGCGCCGGGTGTCGCGGAGGTGCTGGCCCGCCTGCCCGTGCCGGACGTGCCGACGCTCGGCGCGGTCCATCCCGACTGGCATCTCGACCATCCGCGCACGGGCGAGCTCCTCCTCGTGGCCGCACCCGGTCACCAGTTCGTCGACCCGTTCGACCCGGTCGAGGCGGGGCTCCTCGGCAACCACGGCGGGCCCGAGGACCTCGCCGTGCCGCTCGTCGTGACGGGCGGCTGGGCGGGGCTCCGCGCCGCGCCACGCGGCACGCCGTCGCCCGGCTCGGTGGACGTCGCGCCGACCATCGCCGCGCTCCTCGGGCTGCGCGTGCCCCGGCTGCTCGACGGTCGCGCGGTGCCGCCCGCGCGCGCCGGACACCCGATCGCCGCGCTGCTCGCTCAGAGCCCGCACTGAGCGAAGAACTCGGCGAACACCTTCTCCACCACCGGCCCGAGGCGGCGCACGTGCTGCGCGGCGTCGCGCACGAGCGCCTTCGGATCGACCCCGGCGCCGGTGACGTAGGCGCGGGACTCGGCCTCGGTCGCCAGGCGCTGGATCATCGTCTCGGTGAACTCGAGGTGGAACTGGAGCCCGTAGACGACGTCGCCCCAGCGGAAGGCCTGCTGCTCGTAGAGCGCCGAGCGCGCCAGGTTGCGCGCGTCGGGCGGCAGCTCGTAGGTGTCGCCGTGCAGGTGGAAGACGGTGAGCTCGGGCTCGAGGACGCCGAAGACGGGATCGTCGCGCCCCTCGGGGGTGAGCGTGATCGGCGCCCAGCCGACCTCGCGCCGCTCGCCAGCGTAGACCCGCGCTCCGAGCACGCTCGCGATGAGCTGTGCGCCGAGGCAGATGCCGAGCACCGGGCGGCCCGCGGTGAACGCGCGCTCCACGAGCCCGCTCTCGGTCCGGAGGAACGTGTGCCGCTCCGCCTCGTAGACCGACATGGGCCCGCCCAGCACGATGAGCCCGCCCACGTTGGTGAGGTCGCGCGGCGGCGCCTCGCCGCGCGGCAGGTCGAGGTAGCGATGGTGGATGCCCCGGTCGCGCAGCACGTTGACGAGGAGGCCGAGCCCCTCGGCCTGCACGTGCCGGAGCACGAGCCAGGAGGTGCCCTCGCCGGAGGCGTCCGCGTCCCCACCCCGACGCACCATGGGCCCCTCTTTGCCGAGCGGTGGCCCGCAGTCAAGGCGCGGGCCCGGTGGGCCCGGGCCCGGGCCCGGCGAGAGTTCACCGTCCCGTCACCGGCGTGTCATAATGAGCCAGTAGCCTGAGGGCGGTTTCCGTGGGCGTCAAGCGCACGATCCTCGTGGTCGAGGACGAGAAGGACATCCGCGAGCTCGTCCGCTTCCACCTCGAGCAGGAAGGCTATGCCGTCCGTGAGGCGGAGTCGGGCGAGAGCGCCCTCACCGTGGTGGTGGCCGAGCGGCCCGCGCTCGTAGTGCTCGACCTGATGCTGCCGGCGATGGACGGGCTCGAGGTCTGCCGGCGCCTGCGGGCCGCCGAGGGGACGCGCGCCCTCCCGGTCATCATGCTCACCGCCAAGGCGGCGGAGGTGGACCGGGTCCTCGGCCTCGAGTTCGGAGCCGACGACTACGTGACCAAGCCGTTCAGCCCGCGCGAGCTGGTGGCGCGGGTGCGGGCCGTGCTCCGGCGCACGCACGGCGAGGACACCCCGGCCCCGCACGAGATCTTCGAGCGGGGCCGCCTGCGGCTCGACTTCGACACCTACGAGGGGTTCATCGATGGGGAGCGCCTCGGCCTCTCCCTGCGGGAGTTCGAGCTCCTCAAGTTCTTCGTCCGCCACCCCAATCGGGTGTACGATCGGCTCCAGCTCCTGGACCTCGTATGGGGCCCCGACACGCACGTCGAGCCGCGCACCGTGGACGTCCACGTCCGCCGGCTGCGGAGACGCATCGAGCGCGATGACGCCAACCCCGAGCTCATCCTCACCGTCCGCGGCGTCGGCTACAAGTTCAACCCCGACGCGCTCGAGCCGTAGGCTCGTCCTCCAGTTCGTCCTGCCGACGCTCGCGGCGCTCGGCGCCGCGCTCGCGACGGCGATCCCCTACGTCGCGCTCACGGTCGAGCGGCACCAGATCGAGACGCTCGGCGAGCGCCTCCTGGCCGAGGCGCGCGTCGCGGGGGAGGCGCTGCCGTGGACGGCCGGCGCGCCGCTCGACGTGACCTGCGCGCAGCTCGCCGCCGACCTCGGCGTCCGCCTGACCGTGATCGCGGCGGACGGCCGCGTGCTCGGCGAGTCGACGCGCTCCTCGGAGTCGCTCGAGAACCACGCCGATCGGCCCGAGGTCAAGGACGCCCTCACCATGGGCCGCGGCCAGGCCGTCCGCCACAGCGCCACGGTCGGCGCGCTGCTTCTCTACACCGCCTGGCTGCAGACGCGCGCCGACGCGGTGCGCGTCGTGCGCACGGCGCTGCCCTTGACGGCGGTGGCGGAGAACGTGGCGCATCTCCGCCGGCTCCTCGTCATCGGGCTCCTCGCGGCGATGCTCCTCGGCCTCGCGACCTCGCTCGTCCTCTCGCGCCGCGTGCTGCGCCGCATCCAGCGGCTGGTCGCGTTCGCGCGCGCCGTCGCGGGCGGCGCCCCCGCGCCCTACCTGGCGCCCGAGCGGCGCGACGACCTGGGCGTCCTCGAGGCGCAGCTCGCCGAGATGGCGCGCGAGGTGGCGGCCACCATCGCGGCGCTGCGCGTCGAGCGCGAGCGGCTGGAGGCGATCCTGCGCGGCATGGTGGAGGGCGTGCTGGTCACCGACCTGGTCGGCCGGGTGGCGCTCATGAACGAGCGTGCGCGCGAGCTGCTCGGCCTGCCCGCGGGCCTCGACGGCGCCGGGCGGTCGCTCGTCGAGGTCGCGCGCCAGCCGCAGGTGAGCGAGATGCTGCGCGGGCTCGCCGGGGGCGAGACGGTCCTCTCGCGCGACCTGATGCTCGAGGGCGCCGAGCGCACGACCCTCCAGGTGAACGGGGCTCGGCTGTGCGGCCCCGACGGCCAGCCCTTCGGCTACGTGCTCGTGCTGCACGACGTCACCGAGCTGCGCCGCCTGGAGGTCGTGCGCCGCGACTTCGTCGCCAACGTGTCGCACGAGCTGCGCACGCCGGTCACGGCCATCAAGGGCTACGCGGAGACCCTCCTCGGCCCCGCGGGCGACGACCGCGAGGCGCGGCGGCGTTTTCTCTCGGTCATCGACCGGCACTCGGAGCGCCTCGGGCGGCTGATCGACGACCTGCTCACCCTCTCCGACCTGGAGCTGGGGCGCAGCCCGCTCCGCCTCGGCACGGTCGCCGTTGCGCCCGCGGTGGAGGACGCGCTCCAGATCCTCTCCGACACGGCGGCGCGGGGTGGCGTCGAGCTCGGCGCGCAGGTCGACCCGGCCAGCCCCGCGCTCGAGGCTGACGCGGATCGCTTCCGGCAGGTGCTCATCAACCTGGTCGACAACGCGATCAAGTACACGCCGGGGGGCGGCCGCGTGTTCGTGCGGGCCGCCGCCAGCGGCGCCGAGCACGACGGCATGGTCGAGATCGCCGTCGAGGACACGGGCGTCGGCATCCCCGCGCGGGACCTGCCGCGGCTGACCGAGCGCTTCTTCCGCGTCGACAAGGGACGCTCGCGCGCCCTCGGCGGCACGGGGCTCGGGCTCGCGATCGTGAAGCACATCGTCCAGGCCCATGGCGGCGAGCTCGGCATCACCAGCGCCGTCGGCCGCGGCACCACGGTGCGGGTGCTCTGGCCCGCCGCGGCGCCGGCGCGGCCGGCAGCCGAGGTCGCGCGGTAGAAGGAGAATCGCCCATGTCGACGTACGGCCTCACCCCGGAGGTCCGCGCGCTGCGCGAGCGCATGCGCCGCTTCATCGATGAGGAGGTCATCCCGGCCGAGCCCGTGCTCGCGCGCGACGACGAGGCCGCGGCCGAGACCACGCGGCGCCTCAAGGCGCGGGCCAAAGCCGAGGGCCTGTGGGCGCTCGGCCATCCGAAGGAGATCGGCGGCGGGGGCGTGCCGTTCATGCCGTTCGTCTACCTGAACGAGGTGATCGGCCGCTCGCACTGGGGGCAGGTCGCCGTCGGCTCGCTCTCGATGCAGGACTCGATCATGCTCCACCTCTACGGTACCGCGGAGCAGAAGCGGCGCTGGCTCGAGCCGTTGGTAGCGGGCGACATCTATCCCTCGGTCGGCTTGACCGAGCCCGAGGTGGCGGGCTCCGACCCCACCCTCATGCAGTCGACGGCGCGGCTCGAGGGCGACCACTGGGTGGTGAACGCTCACAAGTGGTTCACGAGCGGCGCCAACCGCGCGGCCTTCACGACCATCTTCGCCATCACCGAGCCCGAGGCGCCGCCGCACGAGCGCTTCTCGGCGGTCATCGTCCCGACGGACACCCCGGGCTACGAGATCGTGCGCGTGGTCCCCACCATGGGCCACACCGGCGGCGCGCACTGCGAGATCCGGCTCTCCGACGTGCGCGTGCCGCGCGATCACCTGCTCGGGGGCCGCGGCCACGGCTTCGTGGTCGCGCAGAAGCGGCTCGGCCCGGGGCGCATCTTCCACTGCATGCGCTGGCTCGGCCAGGCCGAGCGCGCCTTCGAGCTCATGTGCGCGCGCGCGACCACGCGCTTCGCGCACGGCTCGCTCCTCTCGGAGAAGGGTGAGATCCAGCGCTACGTCGCCGAGTCGGCGGCCGAGATCCAGGCGGCGCGCCTGATGACGCTGGACGCCGCACGCGCCATGGACGGGGGCAGCGAGGCGCGCGTCGAGATCGCGCTCATCAAGTTCTGGGGCGCACGCATGCTCCACGACGTGATCGACCGCGCCATCCAGGTGCACGGCGCGCTCGGGGTCACGGCCGACACGCCGCTCGAGTTCATGTACCGCGAGGCACGCTACGCGCGCATCTACGACGGACCGGACGAGGTACACCGCATGGTGGTCGCGCGCCGCCTGCTGCGGGACCCGTTCGGTGCGGCGCCGTGGGCGTGAGGGCGATGTGAGGGAGTTACCAGCCCGAGCGCGCGATCAGTGCCTCGACCCGCACGCGAATCTGATCGCGGATCTCCCGCACGCGCTCGACGGGTTCATCCTTGGGGTCGGGGAGCGGCCAGTCCTCGTGGGGCACCCCGGGGACGACCGGGCACGCCTCGCCGCAGCCCATGGTGATGAGCACGTCGGCGCGCGCGACCAGATCGCCGGTCAGGTGCCGCGGCCGCGCATCGCCGAGCTCGATGCCCAGCTCCCGCATGACCTGCTCGACCGCCGGGTGCACCCGCTCCGCGGGCTCGGTCCCGGCCGAGACCGCGCGTGCCGCCGCGGGGTCGGCGAGCGCGTTGAAGAGCGCGGCCGCCATCTGCGAGCGGCCGGCGTTCTCGACGCACGCGAAGATCACGGTCGCGCGCGGCATCTCAGAGTTCGCGCGGCAGCTTGTCCATGTGCCGGATCGAGCGCCCCTTCACCATGAAGATCACCATCTCGGCGATGTTGGTGGCGTGGTCGCCCACCCGCTCGAGGTACTTGGAGACGAAGAGGAGCCGCATGGCGCGGCTGACCGTGGCCGGGTTCTCGACCATGTAGGACAGCAGCTCCCGGAAGAGCTGCTCGTGGAGCTGGTCGATCGTGTCGTCTGCGAGGCACACGCTCAGCGCCAGCTCGGTGTCCTCGCGCACGAAGGCGTCGAGGCTCCGCCGGAGCATGTCGCGCGCCACGTCGGCCATCCGCGGGATGTCGATGTAGGGCTTGATCGGCACCTCGGCGGCGAGCTCGATCGCGCGCTCGGCGATGTGGGTCGCCATGTCGCCGATGCGCTCCAGGTCGGTCGTGATCTTGAGCGTGGTGGTGATGAGGCGGAGGTCGCGCGCCGCGGGCTGGCGGAGCGCCAGCAGCTTGAGCGAGAGGTCGTCGATCTCGACGTCGAAGCGGTTCACGGTGTGGTCGCGCTCGATGGTGGCGTGGGCGAGCGCTTCGTCGCGCTGGGTGAGCGCGCGCACCGCCTGCCCGATCTGCTCCTCCACGAGCCCGCCCATCTCGAGGACGGCGGTACGGAGCTGGCCGAGCTGCTCCTCGAAGGCCCGGTCGGTATGGAGCGGCATCAGCCGAACCGTCCCGTGATGTAGTCCTCGGTCTCCGGCCGCACGGGGTTGGTGAACAGGCGCTCGGTCGGCCCGAACTCGACCAGCCGGCCCAGGTAGAAATAGGCGGTCAGGTCCGAGACGCGGGCGGCCTGCTGCATGTTGTGGGTCACGATGACGATCGTGTAGGCGTTTTTCAACTCGTGGATCAGCTCTTCGATCTTGGCGGTCGCGATCGGGTCCAGGGCCGAGGCCGGCTCGTCCATGAGCACCACCTCGGGCTCGACCGCGAGCGCGCGCGCGATGCAGAGTCGCTGCTGCTGCCCGCCCGAGAGCTCGAGGGCGGAGCGGTCGAGCCGGTCCTTCACCTCGTCCCAGAGCGCAGCCTGGCGGAGTGTGCGCTCGACGATCTCGCGCAGACACAGGGAGTCGCGCTCGCCGTGCACGCGAGGCCCGAAGGCGACGTTGTCGAAGACGGACTTGGGGAAGGGGTTGGACTTCTGGAAGACCATCCCGACGCGGCGGCGAAGCACGACGGGATCGACCTCAGACCCGTAGATCGGGTCGCCGTCGATGGTCACCTGGCCGGTGACGCGCGCGCCCGGGATGTGGTCGTTCATGCGGTTGAGACAGCGGAGGAACGTCGACTTGCCGCAGCCCGACGGACCGATCAGCGCCGTCACGCGGTGCGCCGGGATGTCGAGCGACACGGCCTCCAGGGCGCAGGTGCCGCCGTAGTGGACGACCAAATCGCGCACGGCGATCTTGATCGGCGCGTCGGTGGCCGCCGCCGGGGGATGGATGCGCGTGAGTCCGGGGTCGAGCACTAGGCGCTCCGCACCGCTCCGCTGCGCAGGAGGAAGCGGGCGAGGACATTGGTCCCCAACACGAGGGCCAGGAGCACGAGGCCCGCCGCCCAGGCCTGGCGGTGCCAGTCCTCGTAGGGCGCGATCGCGTAGGTGAAGATCATGACCGGGAGCGACGCCGTCGGCTGGAGCCAGCCCGGACTCCAGAAGCGGTTGTTGAGCGCCGTGAAGAGGAGCGGTGCGGTCTCGCCCGCGACACGCGCGAGCGAGAGGAGGAGGCCGGTCGTGATGCCGCGCCCGGCGGCGGGGATGACGACGCGCACGATCGTCACCCAGCGCGGGGCGCCGAGCGCGAGCGCCGCCTCGCGCAGCGAGTCGGGGACGAGGCGCAGGAACTCCTCGGTCGAGCGCAGCGCGACGGGGACCATCATCACGCCGAGCGCCACCCCGCCCGCCAGGGTCGAGAAGTGGCCGATGGGGATGACGACGAGCGCGTAGACCGTGATGCCGATCACGATCGAGGGGACGCCGTTCAGCACGTCCGCCGCGTAGCCGACCCAGCTGGCGAGCGATCCGCGGCCGTACTCGGCGAGGTAGACGCCGCCGAGGAAGCCGACGGGAATGCCGACCATGGCCGCCGTGAGGAGGAGCTTCGCGCTCCCCACGATGGCGTTCGCCATGCCACCGCCCGCCTCGCCGACGGGCGCCGGGAGCGCGGTGAAGAAGCTCCACGAGAGCGAGCTCATGCCCTGCCAGGCGATGTAGCCGAGCAGGAAGACCAGCACACCGAGTGTCGCCACGGTCGCGCCTGCCGTCGCCCCGAACATGAGCCGCTCGATGCGGCGGCGGTGCCGGTAGGTCGCGTTCATGGGCGCGCGGCGCCGGGCGCCGGCCGGACAGTGGCGATCAGGAGCCGCGCGATCGCATTCACCGCGAGCGTGATCGCGAACAGCACGAGCCCGATCTCGACCAGCGCGGCCAGGTAGACGTCGTCCGTCGCCTCGGTGAACTCGTTGGCGAGCACGGCGGCCATCGTGTAGGCGGGCGCGAAGAGCGAGGCGGCGAGCTCGGGACGGTTGCCGATCACCATGGTCACCGCCATGGTCTCGCCGAGCGCGCGCGCCAGGGCAAGGAAGACCGAGCCCAGGATGCCCGAGCGCGCGTAGGGGACGACCACGTCGCGCACCGTCTCCCAGCGCGTGGCCCCGAGCGCCAGGGCTGCGTCGCGCTGCGTCTGCGGCACCGCGAGGAGGACCTCGCGCGACACGCTGACGATGAACGGGACGATCATGACTGCGAGGAGGATGCCGGCCGCGAGGAGCCCCACGCCGTAGGCGGGTCCCGCGAAGAGCGGGATGGACCCGAGCACGGGCGCGACGGCCTGCTCGACGCTGCGGATCGCCGGCACGAGGACGAATACGCCGACCAGGCCGTAGATGACGCTCGGCACGGCGACCAGCAGCTCGATCAGGAAGGTGAGCGGGTCGGCGAGCCGCCGGGGCATGAGCTCGGCGAGGCAGACCGCGGCGCCGAGGCCGAGCGGGAGCGCGATCGTGATCGCGATCGCGGTGGTGGCGAGCGTCCCGTAGATGAAGGGGAGGGCCCCGAAGCGGAGCGCGACCGGGTCCCACGTCGACGTCCAGAGGAAGCCCAGCCCGAAGGCCGCCCGCGCCAGCGCCGAGCGGCGCAGCAGCACGACGGCGATGGTGCCGGCGATGGCGATGACCGAGAGCGCGAAGGCGAGCGAGAGGGCGCGAAACGCCGGATCGCCGAGCCGTCTCGGGCGGCGTGGCCGGGCCGCCGCGAGGCGGACGGCGGGAGAGGACAGGAGAGCGGCGCGGCCCGTGGCTAGAACCCTCCGGCCTGGATCGTGGCGAGCGCCTTCTGCTCGAGCGCGACCACGGACGCCGGCAGCGGCGCGTAGTTGAGCGGACCAGCGAGCTGCTGCCCGTCGGCCAGCATCCAGGCGAGGAACTTCTTGATCGCCGCGCCCTTGTCCGCGTTCTTGATGCGGGTCGGGACGAGCAGCCAGGTGAAGCTCGCGATGGGATAGGCATCCGCGCCCGCCGGATCGGTGATCGAGACGCGGAAGTCCTCCGGCATCTTCTCGGCGGCGGCCGTGGCCGCCGCCGTCACGCTCTCCAATGTCGCCTGCACGAACTTCCCGCTCCGGTTGCGGACGTCGCCGTAGGGGAGCTTGTTCTGCACCGCGTAGATCAGCTCGACGTAGCCGATCGCGTTGGGCGTCTGCTTGACGAGCCCGGCCACGCCCTCGTTGCCCTTGCCGCCGAGGCCGACCGGCCAGTTGACCGAGGTGCCGCGGCCGACGCGCTGCTGCCACTCGGGGCTCACCTTCGCGAGGTAGTCGGTGAAGATGTAGGTCGTGCCGCTGCCGTCGGAGCGGTGCATGGGGACGATCGCGGCCGCAGGGAGCGCGACGCCGGGGTTCTCCTTCGTGAGCGCGGGATCGTTCCAGTGCGTGATCGTGCCGAGGAATATGCCGGCGATGGCCTCGGGCGTGAAGCGGAGGTGCTCGACGCCGGGCAGGTTGAAGGTCGGCACGACGGCGCCGAGCGCGGTCGGTAGGTGGAGGATCGGCATCGGCGCCGACTCGAGCTGCTCGTCCGTCATCGGGCCGTCGGTGGCGCCGAAGTCGACCGTGCCCTCGAGCACCTGGCGGATGCCGCCCCCGCTCCCGATCGACTGGTAGTTGATCTGGAGGTCCGGGTTGTGCTTGTGGAACTCATCGAACCACTTCGAGTAGAGCGGGTAGGGGAAGGTCGCGCCCGCGCCGGTGACGAGTGTCGCGGCGTGCGCGGGCGGCAACCCCACGAGGGCGAGCAGTCCGGCGAGCCACCAGCGTCGTCGCATTCGTCCTCCTCCTTCGCTGCGGGAGCCCGGCGGCAATCTAGCGCAGGCTCGGGGCAGTCTCCCGGGCGAATGTGACGGTCGCGTTACGAGATCGCGAAAAGGCGCAGAAATCTCCTCGACCGTCCCGTGCCCCCCTCGACTGGCGGGCACTTTTCAGCCAGTGGGGTGCGGAAACCCGAACCTCGTGGAGGGGCGATGGCGAAGCGCGGGCTCGTCGGTGCGGTTGTCGCGGTTCTGCTCACGGTTGCCGTTTCCGGGGGCGCCGAGACCCCCACGGAGAAGCGGCTCCGGCAGCTGGAAGAGACGCTCCGGAAGACCCAGGACGAGGTGCAGCAGCTGCGCCGCCAGCTCGAGCAGCAGAAGGCGATCGGCCAGGCGACGCAGAAGCAGGTGGAGCAGACCGCCGAGGAGAGCAAGGCCGCGACCGCCGAGGCGAAGAAGGCGGTCGAGCTGCCGGACTGGCTCAAGCGCACGACGGTCTTCGGCGACGTGCGCGCGCGGCACGAGGGCTTCTACCATCAACCCACCAAGGAGGGCTCTCCCGTCACCGCGCGCAACCGCGAGCGCATCCGTGCCCGGCTCGGCGTCCGCGTCGCCTTCAGCGACGAGCTTTCGGCGACCATCCGCGGCGCGTCGGGGAATCCGGACGATCCCATCTCGACCAACGAGACGCTCACCGGCAACTTCAGCCGCAAGCACTTCAACCTCGACTGGGCGTACCTCACCTTCACGCCGGGGCAGAACTTCGGCATCCGGCCCGGCGTGGCGAGCTTCAATGCCGGCAAGTTCCCGAACCCGATCTTCCGCGTGGGCGAGATGGTGTTCGACGAGGATCTCTCGCCAGAGGGTGCGAGCGAGACTTTCCAGCTGCTCCCCGGCCCGGTCGGCGTTCTCGATCAGGTGAAGATCCACGGCCTCCAGTGGACCTTCAACGAGATCTCGAACAAGGAGGACGGCTGGATGTTCGGCGGGCAGATCAATCCCGCGATGCATTTCGGCAACGTGCAGGTCGAGGCCGGGCTCGCGCAGTTCTGGTGGCTCAACTCGGACCAGATCGCGCAGGCGCAGAGCAAGAACACGACCTCGTTCACGGCCTCGGGCGCGCCGGTGGCCAACTCGAACTTCAACTCTACGATCGCCGGGTCGAACACGAACCTGCTGGACGTGAAGACCATCCAGCCGCCGACGCCGAAGGGCGGCAAGGCGCCCGCGTCCTTCACCTCCATCGTCGGCTACCAGAGCGGCTTCAACCAGTCGAACGCGACCGTGGCGGCGACCATCCCGCACCTGATCCTCGACCAGCCGCTCAAGCTCTTCGCCGACTACGTCTACAACTGGCTGGCGGCTACCGACGACGCGCACGGCTGGCAATCCGGCCTCCGCCTCGGGCAGACGAAGGTGAAGGGCGACTGGTCGGTCTATGGGTTCTACGAGCACCTCGGGCAGGAGGCCGCGATCTCGGCCTTCACCTACAGCGACTTCGGCCTGGGCGGGACCAACGTGGAGGGGCCGGTGGTCGGCATCGACTACCAGCTGCTGAATCCGCTCACCCTCACGGCGCGGAGCCACTTCACGAACTTCATCAACCGCCCGGCGGGAATGACGAACCCGACGCTCACGCGGGTCCAGCTCGATGCGCTGGTGAAATTCTAGCGCGTCAGCGCGGCGCCGGGATCGAGCGCTCGAGCGGCCCGCCGCTGTTACCGCGGTACACGTTGAGGGCGTGGTCCTCGATCCAGTCGATCTCGCCGTTGAGCGCGGTGGCGGCGGCGACGGCGAGCTCGGGCTGGATCGCCGCGGGGAGGGCGCCGTCGAAGATGCGGGAGGCTTCCTGATAGGGGCTGATGCGCGTCCGCAGCCAGCCCACCGCAACGCCGCTCGAGTCGCGCAGCGTCGCCCGGTACGTGCCGCGGACGTCGATCACCGTCTGCGCCGAGCGCGTGAGCGTCGCGGTCCCCGTGCCTCCGCCCTCGCGCGCGAGCGGATCGCTGCGGAACGAAGGGCCGCCGGCCGGTTGCAGCGTCAGACGGATCGCACCGTCGTCCCAGCTGGACGCGACCTCGCCCACGAGCGGCGCCTCGCGCGACATGGCGCTGCGCACCACGACTCGGTCGGGGGTGGGCCAGAGCGCGGCGATCCGCTGGCCGTCGGCGACCAGCACGAAGGCTGGCGCCCCCGGGCGGCGGAACCAGCCGGCGGGACGGAGCTCCCCCGAGCGCCCGCGTGCGAGGCGGTCGAACGCGAGACCCGCGTGCTCCTGGTGCGCGGCGAAGGTCGCCTCGGGGTCGACCGGCACCGGACGGTGGAGCGCAACGCATCCGAGCGTCATCGCGGTCCCGGCGACGAGCAGCGCGATTGGGCGCGACATGCACGGGGCAGAAGAGCAGGAGTGCGGCCGCCGCACAAGTTGCCAAGGGAATTTCATGGGTCCGTAACGCGCCTGCTACGGCCGGCTAGATCGTCACGACCGGTGACGGACCCGTGACCGAACCGGCGATGGACCGTGAAACCCTGCGCGCGATGGCCGCCCGACACCGACAATTCACGCTGCCGTCGCCAGGGAGCAAAGCAAGCGAGCTATGAATTCGTGCACCCCGACCCCTCTCC
>Ga0209058_1001895_pt1 | contig 17479 bp, 16 predicted proteins | sample GraSoiAngelo_147_FD_185904 | JGI IMG/M metagenome (GOLD analysis project Ga0209058, IMG submission 185904) | Grasslands soil microbial communities from the Angelo Coastal Reserve, California, USA - 14_1009_05_40cm (SPAdes) (version 2) | ecosystem: Environmental > Terrestrial > Soil > Grasslands ... | reverse complement strand
AGCTCGGCTCGTTCAGGACGAACGCGGGTGACTCCGGCTAGCGGGTTAGAAAGGAGCAGGACTGCCTACCTCCGGGAATGAGACTAAGCGAGGTCCTCCTCGAAGGCATCGAGGACCTGCTTGAGCCGCTCAGGATAGGAGGCCGCGTGACCCGGGAACCCAGGAATCGGTGAGCGGTCAGCGGCGACGTCACCAGGCGACGAGCTTCCACACCTCCGGCTCGCGCTCGCCGGGTGCTTCGATTTCCGAGAAGAGGGCCACCGCGCGCTTGAGGTGACGCATCGCGTCCGCTCGACGTCCGGTCGCGTTCATCAGGTCCGCGAGGTTGTTGAAGAGTGCCGCCTCTCGGTGACGGTCGCCGAGCTCGTGGCAGATCGCCAGCGCTTGCTCGGTGAGCGCGATCGCCCGGTCGTGTTCCCTCGAGCGCCGCAGCGCGAGCGCGAGGTTGTTGAGCGCGGCCGCGTGGGTGGCGCGGTCGCCGATGCGCTCGGAGATGGCGACCGCGCGCTCGAGGTGCGAGCGCTCCCCACTCAGGATCCCGAGGATGTTGTGGGCCTGCGCGAGCGCGCGGTCGTCGCGGGCGCGCGTCGCGAGGGCGAGGGCCTCCTCCGCGAGGAGGGCTGCACGTGCCGGCGCGCCGCGGCGATGCGCGGCGAGGCTCCAGTCGGCGGTCACGCGGGCGCGGCGCGCGAGGTCCTCCTCGCCGGCGAGCGCCGCGCGGTAATGCGCCTCCGCCTCGTCCCACTCGCCCCGCCGGTGGTGCACGTCCGCGATCCGGTGCTCGATAACCGGACGCACTGCCGGCGGCGCGTCCGCGAGCGCCGCGGCGTAGCTGGCGATCGCCCTGGCGTAGTCGCCGTGGAGCGTGTACAGGTCGCCGACGCGCTCGTCCACGCCGGCGGCCGCGGGACCCGGTGCAGGCTCGGGATCGCCGCGCTCGATCGCATCGCGCAGCGCCGTCGTGTCGCGGTGCGGCGCGACGCCGAGATCGCGGTCGAGCGCGCGCGCACACTCGCGATACTGACGCAGCGCGGCGGCGCGCTCGCCGGCTCGCGCGTGCAGTCGCATGAGCGCGCGATGCGCCGCTTCGTTGAGCGGATCGAGCGAGAGCCACCGGCGGGCATACGCGATTGCGTGCACCGTGTCGCGCTCCTGATGGGCGAGCCGCTCGAGCGCGCCCCCGAGCTCCTGCCGGAGCGTCTCGGCCTCGGCCGCCTGCCACTCGTCGAACTCCACGCTGTCGCGGAGGGCGAAGCCCGAGAGGAAGTCCGCGCTGTAGACGTTCACCGCCTCGGCGAGACGGCCCGCGGAGAGAAGCGCGCGAAAGCGCTGCACGTCGCAGTCGACCCGGTCGCGATCGAGCGCCACGCGCAGCCCATCGGTCGAGACGTGCTCGCCGCCGAGCGCGGTCCTGAGCGCCGAGAGCGTCCGGCGCAGTGCGCCGCGCGCCCGCTCGTCATCCGCGTCCGGCCAGAGCAGCCCGGCGAGCCGGTCGCGCCCCTCGGCGTGGCCGGTTACGGCGAGGTACGCAAGGAGCGCGATCGCCTTGCGCGTGTCGGGCTCGACCGGCTTTCCGTCGCGCTCGATACGCGGCGGGCCGAAGAGGAACACGCGCAGGCGCGGCTCGGCAGGCATGGTCTGCAGGCTGGCGGCTGGGGCTTTCCCGCGCAAGCGGCCGGCCGTAACGATTTTCGGACGGGCGTCGACCAGCATGACGCGCGAACCGGCGGCAAGTGCATGCTGTCCGGGTCGGGAGGAAGGGTATGAGCCGCAGCACCTTCGCTGCGATCGCCGCGCTGGTCTCGCTCGTGAATGCCATTCCCGCGTTCGTCGTCCCCGATGCGCTCGCCTCGCTCTATGGCGTGATCCTCGATCGCCAGACCCTGCTCCTCGGGCAGACGCTGGCGGCCTCGTACCTCGGCTACGCGGTCATCAACTGGATGACCCGCGATGGGTCGGAGCTCAGCAGCCGTCGCGGGATCGCGGCGGGCAACCTCGTCGCCTGGGCGATTGGTGGCGTCCTTTGGACTTACGCCGCCTCGACCGGGCTGACGAACGCCGTCGGCTGGATCGTCGTCGGCCTTAGCGTCGTCTTCAGCCTCGGCTGGGCGTACTTCACGTTCGCTGATCGCGGGATCGAGGGCCGAACGACGATCGCGAGCGCGACACGGTGAGGCCCACGACCGCGCTCGCCTGGGGACTCGCCGCCGCGTGGGTGGCGCTGACGATCGCCCATCGCGTGCTCCTGGCGGTGGCGCCCGGCGCTGTCGATCCGCTCAGCGTGGTTGGCCACCTCGGGGTGAACCCGTGGCTCACGATCGTGCTGGACCTGCTCATCAGCTTGTGGCCGTTCGCCGTCGTCGGCGCGCTCGTCGCAGCGCGCCAGCCTCGGAACCCGATCGGCTGGCTCTTCTGCGCGATCGCCCTCAGCGAACAGACGAGGGGCTTCGCGAGCACCTACGCACGCGCGAGCGTCGTAGCGAACGCTGATGCATTGCCCGGCGGGGTGGAGGCGATCGTGTTGGGGCGACTCGCCGCCTACCTTCCGTTCACCCTGGCGCTCTTTGCCTTGCTGCTCTTTCCGACCGGCCGCGTCCCATCCGCGCGCTGGAGACCGCTCCTGTACCTGTTCGGCGCGTACACCGCGACGATCCTCGCGATCCGCGCGTTCGGAACATGGCCGGCCCTCTACGGAGTCGCCAATCCTGTCGGCGTCGGAGGGGCGCTGGGGGCCGGCCTCGACGCGCTGTTCGGGATCCTCTTCCCAGGCGTTTGGTCCGCGTTGGCGCTCACGGTGGCGGTTTCGCTGTTCTTCCGCTGGCGGGCCGCCGGCGGGATCGAGCGCCAGCAGCTCAAGTGGTTCGTGTGTGCGACCAGCCTCGCGCTCGCGAGCGTCTCCGCTTTCTGGCTCCTTGGCGGATGGGTTTGGTTCGCGAGCCAGCCGGCGTGGCTTTACGTGGCCGCCGTCGCTGGGTACTCCGGCGGCATCGCGGCTGTCCCGTTCGGCGCAGGCATCGCCATCCTCCGCTACCGCTTGTACGACATCGACGTCCTCATCAACCGCACCCTCGTGTACGGCGCGACGGTCGCGACACTCGGAGCGCTCTACATCGGCGCGATCGTCAGCCTACAGGGCGTGCTGCGCCCGTTCATCCAGGGGAATGAGCTCGCGGTCGCGCTCTCGACGGTCGGGGCGGTCGCGCTCTTCGATCCGGTGCGCACTCGGATCCAGCGCGGGGTCGACCAGCGCTTTTATCGCTCGCGCTATGACGCCACGCGCACGCTCGACTCGCTCGCCCTGCGGCTGCGCGATCAGGTCGACCTCGAAGCGCTGCACTCCGAGCTGCTCACGGCCGTGCTCGAGACGATGCAGCCCGCGCACGCGAGCCTCTGGCTGCGGGAGCCAGCACCATGACATCGTTGTCAGCCCGGCGCGTCGCGTGGGCCCTGTGGGGCCTCGCATCGGCCGTCCTGCTGATCGGCGGCGCTATCAATGTCATCGAGCCCGCCACGATCGACGCGAACTTGCCCAATGGCCGTGCCCTGCTCCTGAGCGCACCGCTACTGGGGCTGATCGAACTCGCCTTCCCTACGCTCGGCGCGCTCGTCATCGCACGCCATCCCAGGAACGCGGTCGGCTGGCTCATTTATGTCGGCGGCCTGGCCGAGACGATCCGCTTCACGACCAAGGCGGTCGGAAGCCTCGTCGAGGTACGCGGCGACGTTCTCTCGCTCGGTTACGCCATGTCGTTGCTGCACCAGGAGGGCCATCTTCTGGCGGTGCCTCTGCTCACGATCGCGCTTCTGCTCTTCCCGAATGGACGCTTGCCTTCCGCGCGGTGGCGGCCGCTCGCTCTGCTCATGGTGTGCGGTGCCGCGCTCATGTTCGTTCTGTCAGCCCTTGGATCGTGGATGCGCTCTTCGGGGCCGGAGCTCGGCGGGATGCTTCCTGCGGCCGGGCTCGTCTTCGCCGTGACGACCTGGCTCCGACAGCTCGAGCTGCTCGCTGTCGTTGCCGCGGCAGGGTCGTTGGTCGTTCGCTTCCGAACCTCGGACGAACGAACGCGGCAGCAGATCAAGTGGGTCGCTGCCGCGTCGATCGTCGCCGCAATCGCCTTCGCCGCCTTCTGGCTTCCCGGCGGCTGGGCCTGGGCATCGACGCTCGGACCGCTCGAGCTTCCGGTCGAGCTCGCCTACGTACTTGGTTTTGTGGGCCTCCCCGCAAGCATTGCGATCGCGATGCTGCGCCACCGCCTCTTCGACATCGACGTGATCATCAACCGCGCGCTCGTCTATGGCGCGACGGTGGCGGCGATCGGCGCGCTCTACATGTCCGCCGTTGTGGGCCTCCAGGCGGTGCTCCGTCCCATCACCCAGGGCGATGAGCTTCCGGTCGCGCTCTCTACGCTCGGCGCGATCGCGCTGTTCACCCCGGTTCGCGCGCGGGTCCGGGGCGCCGTCGACCGCCGGTTCTACCGCTCCCGCTACGACGCGACACGCACCCTCGACTCGCTCGCGCTCCGCCTGCGCGACCAGGTCGACCTCGACGCCCTCCGCGGCGAGCTCCTCACCGCAGTCCGCGACACGATGCAGCCCGCCCACGTAAGTCTCTGGCTGCGGGAGCGCGCGCGATGAGCAGGACGGGCGCGCGTCGGCTTGCCTGGGGGTTGTGGTGGATCGCAGTCGCGCTGTTCGCTGGCGGCGTCCTGATCCACGTGTTCGAGCCCGCCTCGCGCGACCCTGTCCTTCCGTCCGACCACAGCACGCTGGCGCTCGTCACGTTCCTGCTCTTCGCACTGGCGTTCCCGACGCTCGGCTCGCTCATCGCGAGACGGCTTCCTACGCATCCTATTGGCTGGCTCTTTTGCGCCGCCGGCTTTTCCGAGCTTGTCCGCAATCTAAGCGGATCCTTCTCGCGTCTGGCGTTCCACACGCATCCTGAGGAGCCGACGTTCGCGAGCCTGATGCTCTGGATCTCGCATCAATCGTCGGGTCTGTTCGTACCGCTGCTGATCGCGGCGTTCTTCTTGTTCCCTGATGGCCGGTTGCCGACGCGACGATGGATGCCAATCCTCATTTTCGTTGTCGTCGCCGCGGCGCTCCGATTCGTCCTCGCGGCCGGCGCGTCGTGGACGCTGGACGGACACCCGAATGCGTACGCGGCCGAGCCCCCCTATGGCGAGGTCCTCCAGGTGATTGCGATCGTGTTCTCGCGTCTCTCCGTGGTCATCGCTCTGCTCGCCTTGCTTTCCCTGATCGTGCGCTACCGACGCTCGCCGCAACACGAGCGTCAGCAAATCAAATGGGTGGCTGTTGGCACCGCTGTCGCGACGGCCACGCTACTGGCGTACCTGGGGCTGGGTGGATGGGCATGGGCCGCGACCCTCGGACCCGCGGAAACGCCGATCGTCGCCGTGTACGCGGCCGGCCTGCTCGCCCTGCCGGTCAGTCTCGCGATCGCCATGCTGCGCTATCGGCTCTACGACGTCGACGTTCTCATCAACCGGACATTGGTCTACGGGGCGACGGTGATGACGCTCGCGGGCCTCTACGTCGTGGGCATCGTCGGATTGCAGGCCGCCCTCCGTCCGTTCACGCAAGGCGACGAGCTCCCGGTGGCCCTCACGACGCTCGGTGCGATCGCGCTGTTCGCGCCGATCCGCGCGCGAGTCCAGCATGCCGTCGATGGGCGCTTCTACCGCAGCCGCTACGACGCGACGCGCACGCTCGACTCGCTCGCTGTCCGGCTACGCGACCAGGTCGACCTCGAGGCGCTGCGTGCCGAGCTGCTCGCCGCGGTCCGCGACACGATGCAGCCCGCGCACGCCAGCCTTTGGCTGCGGGAGCGTGCAAGGTGATGGCGGTCGCGGGACGCCCGCGGATCCTTCTGCGGGGTAGCGACCGCGCTGAGCTTGCCTCGGTCCTCGGCGCGCTGGGCGACGTGACGACCGACGCCGCTTTGCTCGCGGATCTCATCGTTTTCACTGCGACGGTGGACGAATCCCTCGCGGAGCTCCGGCGGGTCGCCGCACACGACGACGGCGCGTGGCGGCCGGTGCTCGTCATCGCCCCCGACGACGGGCTCTGCATCGCCGCGCTGGACGCCGGCGCGGACGCGGTCGTCGGCCCGCGCGTCGAGAGCGCAGAGCTGGTCGCGCGAGTGCGGGCGCTGCTGCGCATCAAGGCGCGACACGACGCGGTCGAGAAACAGGCCGCGCAGTTCACTGACTGGACCCAGTCGCTCGTCTCCCGTGTGGCGGAGCAGGTCGAGGAGCTCCAGCGGGTCGAGCGCTTGCGCCGCTTCCTCGCGCCCCAGGTCGCGCAGGTCGTCGCGCACGACGAGGGCCTGCTCGAGAGCCATCGACGGGAGATCGCCGCCGTGTTCTGCGATCTTCGCGGCTTCACCGCGTTTTCCGAGGTTGCCGAGCCCGAGGAGGTCATGGGCGTACTCCGTGAATACCACGACGCGCTCGGCGCGCTGGTGTTCGAGTACGAGGCGACGCTCGAGCGCTTCGCCGGCGACGCGATCCTCGCGTTCTTCAACGATCCGGTGCCGTGCCCGGACCCGGCCGCGCGGGCGGTCCGCATGGCGGTGGCCATGCGCGAGCGCGTTAGTGAGCTCGTGGCCGGCTGGCGAAAGCGCGGGTACGACCTCGACTTCGGCGTCGGGATCGCGCTCGGCTACGCGACCCTCGGGCGGATCGGCTTCGCCGGCCGCTCCGACTACGGCGCCGTGGGGACGGTCGTGAACCTCGCCGCGCGCCTGTGCGCCGAGGCACAGGGCGGGCAGATCCTCCTGAGCGAGCGCGCCCACACCCTCGTCGAGGATCTCGTCGAGGCCGAGCCGCTCGCGCCGCTGCCGCTCAAAGGCTTCCTTCGTCCCGTCAAGGCCGTCAACGTGGTCGCCCTGCGGGCCGAGCGGTGATCCCCGTAACGCTTTTCGGACGCCCGGTCCGTAGAAGGAGGTCGAGATGCTGAGCTTCGCCCGATCGCTGCGCTGGGTCCGCGGACGAGGGTCCGAGCCGACCGCCTCGTCCGCGCGCGCCACGGACCGCTCCACCGCGCGTCAATTGCACCGGACCGCCGAGACGCCGCGCGTTGACATCGCGCCCAACGACCCGCTGGTCATGTACCTGATGAGCGCTCCCGGGCCCGTCGCGCTCGATGGGCTCCAGCTGGACTCGCCCGCACTCCGGGACCTCCGCGCCGCGGGGGTCAAGCTGGTCGTGCCTTTGGTGAGCCAGGGGGAGCTCATCGGTACGTTCAACCTCGGCCCTCACCTTTCAGATCAGGAGTACTCCGTCGACGATCGGCGGCTCCTGGACAAGCTGGCGGCGCAGGCCGCGCCCGCGCTCCGTGTCGCGCAGCTGGTCCGCGAGCAGGAAGCGGAGGTCCGAGCGCGAGAGCGTCTCGAACAGGAGCTCCGCCTCGCGCACCTCATCCAGCAGCAGTTCCTCCCAAGGAAGGTCCCCGACCTCCCCGGGTGGCAGGTCGCGGCGTTCTACCGCCCGGCGCGGCAGGTCGGCGGCGACTTCTACGACTTCATCGACCTCGCCGACGGTCAGATCGGGCTCGTCGTCGGCGACGTCACGGGGCACGGCGTCCCGGCGGCGCTGGTGATGGCGACGACGCGGAGCGCGATCCGCAGCGAGGCGCCTCGGCTCGTCGCGCCGGGGGCCGTGCTTGCCCGCGTGAACGAGCTCCTGCACGGCGACATGCCTTCGAACATGTTCGTGACCTGCCTGTTCGCGCTCCTCGACCCGGTCCGCGGACGCCTTCGTTTCGCGAACGCCGGCCACGACCTTCCCTACGTGCGCAGGGCGGCCGGGGTCGTCGAGCTGCGCGCGACCGGCATGCCGCTCGGCATCATGGCCGATTCGCGGTACGCGGAGGCCGAGACGATCCTCGCGCCCGGCGAGGGCCTGCTCCTGCACAGCGACGGTCTCGCCGAGGCGCACGCGCCGGACCACGCGATGTTCGGCTTCCCGCGGCTGCGCGACGAGATGGGCAGGCACCAAGGCGGTCAGCCGCTCATCGACGGGCTCCTCGAGGCGCTCGACCGGTTCACCGGCCCGGGGTGGGCGCAGGAAGACGACATCACCCTCGTCACGCTCACGCGGTCGGCCCGCAGCGAGCCGCGCGAGATCGCGAGCTTCGCGGTCCCGAGCCGCGCGGGGAACGAGCGGGTCGTCATGGACCGCGTCGCCGAGGCGATCGCGGCCGCGGGCATCGACATGCCCGGGCTGGCGCGCATCAAGACGGCGGTCGGCGAAGCCGCAATGAACGCCATCGAGCACGGCAATCGGTTCAGCGAGGAGGTCCCAGTCGGCGTGCAGGTTCTGGCCACCGACGACGAGGTGCTCGTCCGCATCACCGACAACGGCGGCGACCGCGCGATGCCCGAGCCCTCACAGCCGGATCTCGAGGCGAAGCTCGCCGGCAAGGAGAAGCCACGCGGCTGGGGCCTCTTCCTGATCAAGAACATGGTCGACGACGTGAACGTGCGCACCGACGGACCGCGGCGGGTGATCGAGCTCGTCGCGCGTCTCAAAGGAGGTCGCGATGGCGACAGCGGGCGAGCGTCTTAGGGTCCGGTCGGCCGACGGCGCGGCGGTCATCGACCTTCCCTCCGAGGTCGATGCCGCGACCGAGACGGTGCTGCGCGACGCGTACACGGAAGCCGCGGCCGCAAAGCGGACCATCGCACTCAACTTCGCCGGCGTCGACTACATCAACAGCACGGGCATCGCGATCATCGTCGGAATGCTCGCGAGGGCCCGCGCGGACGGCCACATCGTGAGGGCGTTCGGGCTGAGCGACCACTACCGCGAGATCTTCGAGATCACACGGCTCTCGGATTTCATGGCGATCTACCCGAGCGAGTCGAGCGCGCTCGGGCCGCGTTGAGGAGGATGGAAATGGCGAACACGACGACGGCGCTGGGCGTGCGCAGGATCGGCGATGCCGGACTCATGGACATCCGCGGCGATGTCACGGCGCAGAGCGAGCCGGCGCTCGCCGAGGCCTTCGCGGAGGCGAGCTCGGGAGGGATCCGCGCGGTCATCCTGAACTTCACCGCGCTGGACTACATGAACAGTGGCGGGATCGGCCTGCTCGTCACGCTCCTCGTCCGGGCGAACCGCCAGAAGCAGCGCCTGTGCGCATACGGGTTGAACGAGCACTACCGCCAGATCTTCGAGCTCACGCGACTGGATGAAGCGATCGCGATCTTCGACACCGAAGACGCCGCGGTCGCGTCGGCGCGATGAGCGGGCGCGACGAGGCGTACTGGGCCAAGCCGGTCCGGACGCTCGACGTCAAAGAGATCCCGGCGGGGGCGACCAGCGCGAACGTCGCCGGCCGCCGCGTGGCCGGCGCGGCGCAGGGATTCGGTCAGCTCTGGCACAAGCGGTTCCGCGTCCGGCTCGAGGGAGCCAACGTCGCCCCGCAGGAGGTCATTCGCGTGTGGAAGGAGCGCTTCGGCGACTTCTGGCCGAAGCGCGCGCGCATGTTCCTGCCGCCCGCCGGTATCGCCCCAGGCGAGATCGGCATCATCAACGCCGGCATGCCGGGCGCGCCGACGTTCGCGACCGGCGTGCTCGTGATCTATTCCGACGACGTGTCGTTCAGCTTTATCACGCCGGAAGGGCACATGTTCACGGGCCCGATCACATTCAGCGCCTTCGACGACGACGGTACGACGGTGGCCGAAGTCGAGGAGTTCACGCGCGCCAGCGACCCGCTCTGGGAGCTCCTCATGATCACGCCGTTCGTCGGTGACTGGATGCAGAACGCCCAGTGGATCGCCACGCTCGGCAATCTCGCGGCGCACTGGGGCGTGCGTGGCAAGGTAGACACGCGGATCGTGTGTCTCGACCGCGGTCGGCAATGGTCGCAGGCGAAGAACATCTGGCATAACGCCGGGATCCACTCCGGCCTCTACGCGGCCAGTGCACCGTTCCGCCGTCTTGCCCGTCCGAACGCGAAACGGCAGCCTTAGCCGCTTCGCCGCCGTCCGGTGGTGGCGCGGCCGCTGCGGTCGGCCGTGCCCGGCCACACCTCGAGTCGCGCGAAGTAGCACCTAAGTGATGATCCAAAAACGTGCGATAACCGGCGAGCCATATCAACGAGCGCGTAGGCTGCGCCACTGCATCTGCGGACGGTTGATTTGGACGCGAAATACGCGGAGGAGCTGCTTCGCCTCCAGGATGCTCTGCAGGCCGAAGCATCGCGCGTCATCGGGGAGCGCGCCGAACGGGGTCCAGAGCCATGACGAACTCCTGAGCGAGAAAGTACGCGTGCTCCTTGCTCTTGAGGAAGCCGGTAAAGCCGTGCTCGGAATCGAGCCGGGCTTGGCCCATCGAGTACGAGTCCGGCGGGCCGATGGTCTCAATGGGGGCGCGGAAGATCGCGTCCGCGATCGGCGTGCCCGAACCTTGACCTCATACGCGCTCAAGATGTGGCTTGGTGGCCTCACATGAAGAGTGCAACGCGACTTCATGCGAACCGCACCACTGGAGGCACCTGATCGGGAGTCAGCTTCCATGGACCCTTGGCAGCTGCTCCGCGAGCTGACGCTCGATCCGAGTCGCGACTACCAGCCGCACACCGCAGCTACACCTGTCCACAATGTCTTGCGACAGGTGTCCTCGATGTCCTGAGACATCACACTGAGGCGACGGCGGGAATCGAACCCGCGATGAAGGTTTTGCAGACGTTTGATCTGTTGCTCGGCTTGACGCTGCGGCTATCGTCCAGACGAGCGAAGGGGCGCCCCGCAGTCAGACAGACCATTTTCGTTGCTGGGCTGAAAGCACGTGCGGCCGCGCATGGGGGAAAGCTGGTGCGGGGAGAGTCTGGACCGGCAGGCGCGACGCCCGCGCCGCAATGAAGACCGCAACTTCGGAGCTTACTCGTCGCGAACGCGAGGTGGCGACCCTCCTGGCGCAGGGCCTGACGAATCGCCAGATCGCCGAGAAACTCTTCATCGCCGAGCGCACCGCCGAGCATCACGTCGAGCAAATCCGGTACAAGCTCGGCTTTCACACCCGTAGCCAGGCCGCCGTCTGGGCGGCGATAGCGGAGACACAACTTCAGCCGCAGGCGCACCCGCCCGCCCTCCGGTATGGAAACGCGTGGCGGTGCTGGCAGTGATCGTCGTAGTCATCATCACAGGAAGCGCGCTCGCGTCGCGGTTCAGCCAGCCCACAGTTCCCACGGCCGCGTCCGCAGACGGGATCGTTGAGCTCGACGGGGGCACGGGTCGGATCATCGGTAAGATTGCGACCAGCGCGCACGGTAATGAGCTCGCCATCGGCGGCGGCGTCATGTGGGAGATCAGCTACCGCGCGCGAACGCTAATACGCATAGATCCCAAAACGTATGCAGTCACTGCTTCATACGGAGTTCCTGGCGCGGCGCCCCCTGTAGGAGTCGCATTCGGCGCCGACTCGGTCTGGGTCGCCACGGCGTTCGGCGATAAGTCGCTCTGGCGATTCGACCCCAAGACGGAGCAGTTCTCGCCGCCGATCGGTCTCTCGAGTGGGCTGTCCGCTGTGGCCTACGGTGCGGGTGCTGTCTGGGTCGCTGACAAAAGCGCGGATCGTATCTACCGGGTCGACCCGAGCACGAGCACAGTTACAGCGCAGATTCCAGTGGGCGATGGGCCCGAGGCGATCGCCGTTGACTTTGGCGCCGTCTGGGTTGTGAACGGCGTCGACGCGAGTATCTCCCGCATCGATCCGGTCGCGGCCGCGGTGAGCGGCACGATCGGCCTTCGAGGCCTGCCGACCGCGATCGCAACCGGGCAGGGTGCGGTCTGGATCGTGAGCGAATCATCGAGTCTCCTGATGAGGATCGACCCAGCGACGAATTCGATCCTCGAGATCCCTGTGGGAACCGGTCCGTCCGGTGTGGTCGCAACTCGCTCCGCCATTTGGGTTGCCGAGGGCGTCACGGGGCGCTTGGAGCGTATCGATCCCGAGAGCTATCAAGTCGTGGCGACGGCCTACGTGGATGGCGCCGTGGATGGCATTCTCGCGGACGAGCGGTCCGTCTGGGCGACGCGACATGTGCGGCCTCTGGCGGCCACCACGTCCAGCGCGGATCCGCTTCGGGGTGGCACGCTGCGCGTGGTGATGCCGGCATGGGCCGGATCTGATCTTGCCAACCCCGAGCCGCGGCCGAATGCCCTCGATCCACAGATCGGCGTGACACTCGATTCCGGCGAACTCTTCCGTTGTTGCCTGCTGCGCACGCTTGTCTCGCACATGGGCCGTTCCTACCGCGATGGCGGTGCGGAGCTTCAAGCAGATCTGGCCACCCAGCTACCGGAGGTGTCCGCCGACGGCCTCGTCTGGACCTTCCATCTTCGACGCGGCCTGCACTACGCGCCGCCGTTCGCGAACGTCGAGATCACCGCCGGCGACTTCGTGCGCGCGCTCGAGCGTGAGGCCCGGGTTGAGAACGCCTCGGCCGAGTTCCTCTCGCCGATCGAGGGTTTTGACGCGTACCGCGGCGAGCGAGCGGACACCATTTCCGGGCTCGAGGTTGCGGATCCGTACACGCTGAAGGTCCATCTCCGCGAGGTGACCGGAGACTTGCCTTATCGCTTCGCGCTCTCCGACACCGCCCCAATCCCGCCGCTTCCCACCCAGGCCGGGGCCCCCCTTGGAGCGGCGACCGGACACGACCAGGGTTACGGTCGTTTTCTCGTCGCTTCTGGTCCGTACATGATCGAGGGGAGCGAGCGGCTCGACTTCTCCGTCGCGCCGGACGAACAGCTGCCGGTGAGCGGCTTCGAGCCGGCCCAGTCGCTGACCCTCGTGCGGAATCCTTCCTGGGCTCGAGTAAGCGATCCGCTGCGGCCGGCCTACGTCGATCGGATCGAGATCACGATGGGTGCCTCGGATGACGACGCCGCGCAGCTCGTCGACCGCGCACGGGCGGACGTCATCCTGCGTGGCTCGCCGCCCCCGCAGGTGCTGCCGTGGCTCGTCGAAAAGTTTCGGGCCGACCCACGCCTTGGCCGCGTCGAAGTGAATTCGCGCGATTTCGTGCGCGCCATCAGCATGAACCTGGCGGTGCCGCCCTTCGACGACATCCACGTGCGGCGAGCCGTGAACTACATCCTCGACAAGAGCGCCCTGCTCGAGGCGCACGGGGGCGACCTCACCGGCAGGATCCTCACGCACTACGTGCCGGACAGCCTCGAGAACGATGCGCTCGTCGCCTACGACCCGTACGCGACCCCCGGTGAGCGGGGCAGCCTCGAGCTCGCGCGGCAGGAGATGCGTCAGTCGCGCTACGACCCGGAACACATCGGGGTCTGCGGCGTCCCTGAGTGCAAGCAGGTGCGGGCGCTGACGATCAAGGGAAGTCCCTCCCTCTTCCCGCGGCTGTTCGGCGGCTTCCCGCGCCTGGGGGCCCTCATCGCGGACGACCTGAGACAGATCGGCATCACGCTGGACGTGCAGAGCCCGCCCGATATGTTCGCCCAGATCGACGACCCGAAGAATCGGATCCCACTCGCCCTCACCGTCGGGCTTGGGCCCAACTACACGAGCGCGTCGTCCACGTTTTCGGTTGACTTCTCTGGTGCGGCGATCGGCACCTCCAATACCTCGTTGGCCGGCGCCACACCTGAGCAGCTGCGCGAGTGGGGCTACGGCGTGACGAGCGTCCCAAGCCTCGACGCCCGCATCCACGAGTGCATGCAGGGCGGACTCCGGGAGTCGCGCTGTTGGACCGCGCTCGACGTGTATCTCATGGAAAAGGTGGTCCCGATCGCCCCGTACACGCTGGAGACGGTGATCGATGTCGTGCCGAGCCGCGTCGTCAACTACGCATTCGACCAGTCCAGCAACGAGATCGCCCTGGACCAGCTCGCCGTCCGGCACTGAGTCCGCACCGGCTGTTTCGAGCCCAGACCAAGAAACAGGTACTTCTCCCGATGCGATCGCGGTAGCCAGGGGTGCAATCTGCCCTCGGCTGCCCATCGGCCGCCGCGCGGGAGGTCCAGCTTGCCAGGCACCGTTCTCGTGGCTGTGCTCGTTGCCTTCGGTCTGATCTCAGCGGCGACGCTGGCACCTGCGCTTGGACCATCTCGAGCGCCGCCTCGGTCGCGATGATTCTTCCGGGGATGATGGGGCGGGTCGCGCGCACCTGCTCCCGGCGCTGACAACGCTTACTGAGAGTCGAATCGAGCGAAACGGCCTGCACGCCGGCGCGGATGCCCCACTCTTCGAACTACCTGGCCTCGACGGCCAGACCGTCTCGCTCCGGGCATACCGCGGCCGGCGCGTGCTCCTGGTGTTCAGCGATCCTCGCTGCGGCCCCTGCGAGCAGCTCGCTCCGCATCTCGTCCGGTTGCAAATGGAACACGCCACGAACGGGCTATCCGTGGTGATGATCGGCCGCGGAGACGCCAGAGAGAACCGCGAGAAAGCCAGGCAGTACGGCTTCAAGTTTCCAGTCGCGCTTCAGCGTCGATGGGAAGTCTCGAAGCAGTACGGCATCTTCGCCACACCTGTCGCCTTTCTCATCCACGAAGACGGCGTGATCGCACGAGATGTGGGGAAGGGAGTCAACGAGATTCTGGCATTGGTGAGTTGACTCCGCGCTTCGCACCGACCGCATCGAGAAGGGGGTGTCGTCATGAACGAAAACGAATTTGACCAATTCACGAGAGCAGTCGCAGCAGGAGGGTCCCGACGCTACTTCCTCGGCCTTCTTGGGAGAAGCGCCGTCGGAGGATTTCTTGGTCTGGCGGGAGTCACGGCCATCTTCGCGGGAGGGAAGAAGTGCCCTCCAGGAACATTCAAGTGCAGCAAGGTCTGCTGTGACGCGTCAGGCGACCTTGTCTGCGTCAACGGTACGTGCTGCGTTCCGCCGCACTGTCCGTAGCGCCGCGACGCATCACGCTGATTCCAGCGAGGACGAAAAACTGTGGAGGGCATGAAGGATGATCCGCCCGTTCTCGGGTATCGGGCCAGCAGTCTTTCTGATCTGTGGAGCGGTGATCGGTGCGGGGGCAAAGCGTCCGCGGAGATCTGTCGCGGTACACGCCATGGTCCTCGCCGCGAGCTTCGCTCTCGCGCTGGTGTCCGCGGTCCCCGCTACGGCCTCGTCAGTCACGAGCGTGACGGATCCGGTAGGAGACGCGTCGATCCATCCTCAAGGGATCCTCGTGCCGGGGTATCAAGACATTGTCCGGGCGTCAGTCACCGGGGGCGACGGCCGTTTCGTTTTCGTCATGGATCTGGCGGCTCCCGTACCCGCCGTGCCGACGCTACAGCCTGAGGTCAAGCTTCTTGACTGGAGCTTCCGCCTGAACACCGACGTTACGACAGCTCCGCGGGGGTTCCCGTGGGCACCTGGCGATTCAATCCACGGCGCTGAGTATGTCGTCTTCATTGTTTACGACGGGACGAGCTTCTCGGGCATTCTGATCGATCGAACACCGACCCTCGGTGGAGGTCAGCCCGTCATCACGCCGATCTCGTTCGCGATCAGGGGATCAGAGATCACCGCGTCGGTCCCTGAGGGACTAATTGGCACTCCCTCGAGCTTCCTCTGGCGCGCCACTACCGACCTCTGGGTCGCTCAGCTGGGGACTGAGGCCTTTTGGCAGCCTGACAGCGCCCCCGACACAGGAAGTGTCGCGTGGCCATAGCCAGCGAGGAGAAATAGGAGCCCATGATGAAGAGCAGACTTTCCGTAGCATTCGGATCTCTTCTGATCGTGCTGACCGCGCTGCTGGTCGCGAAGCCCGCGGCCGCCCAGCAGTTCTCGGATTGGTCTCCACCGACCAATCTCAACGCCATCGTCCGTAGTGACGGCACCCTCTGTCCGGCCGTCGTCAACACGACGTCCGACGACCAGCACATGACGATCTCCAAGGACGGGCTGACCCTCATCTTCTCGTCGAATCGTCCCGGCGGATCGGGCAACCAAGATCTCTGGTTCACCGAACGTGCGAGCCGCGACGAGTGCTGGGGTGACGCGGTCAATCTTGGAAACGTCGTGAACAGCGCGGTCCAGGATCTCGCTCCAAACCTCAGTACCGACGGCCACTGGTTGTACTTCCACAGCCGGCGACCGGGCGGCTGCGGCGCAGGGACGAGTGGGGAACTGTGGGTCGCTCATCGCCAGGACAAGAGCGCGAACCTGGGCTGGGAGACTCCGATCAACCTTGGCTGCACGATCAACCTCGTGGGCTCTGACCAAGCGGGCCCGAACCACTTCGAGGACGAAGCATCGGGTATTCAGTTTCTCTATTTCACTCGCAAGCCCAACACTGCGAGCGAGGACTTTTTCGATATCTACGTAAGCACGTGCGACGCCGACATCGCCAGCTGCAACAGGCAGGGCCTCTGGAGCGCCGGCGAACCCGTGAGCACGCTCAACTCGCCGGCCGATCCGCAGCACAGCTTTGGTCGCGACACGCGAACGGCGATCCGGCGGCGCGACGGCCTGGAGATGGTCCTGTCCAGCAAACGCCCGGGTGGCGCTGGACTCATCGATCTCTGGAGCTCCACGAGGGCAACAACCCTTGACCAGAACTGGTCGACGCCGCAGAACCTGCGCGCGCTCAACACTTCGGCCAACGACGGCGCGCCTGCGCTGTCCTGGGATGGCACCGAGCTCTACTTCTATTCGAACCGTGCCGGCACGACAGGCGGCAATGACCTGTACGTCAGCAAGCGCAGCCGAGCGGCCGGCATCCTCACGAACTTATCGACACCGTTCAACCTCGGACTCTCAATCAACACCGCAGACCGCGACTCCCACTTCTCCATCTCGAAGGATGGGCTGACCGCGTTCTTTTCAACCGACCGGCCTGGCGGCCTGGGAGCGAACGACATCTGGGTCGCTAGACGAGCGCGGCGCGTCAACCTCTGGGGAGACCCGCACCCGCTCAGTTCCAATCTGAACTCCAGTGGCCGAGAGGCCTGCGCGTCGCTATCTCAAAACGGGACTGGCTCTTCTTCAGTAGCGACCATCTGACGGCATCTGCGGCGGCCGTCCGACCGCGTTCGTGTATGGCGGAGCAGACCTCTTGGGCCTGGTATCGCGACGACGTCGACGAGGATTTTGGAATGATGCGGTCGATCAACCTCGGGCCGACGGTGAATAAGGCGCTCCGCAGCGTCGATACAAAGCTGCTCCGGAGACCGAGGCGAGGCAGTGGTTTGTAAGGCGACGCGAGGCTCAGCGCGGACGCTCATTTCTCAAATTTTCGCCAGAACTCGCGTCTGAGGCGACGGCGGGAATCGAACCCGCGATGAAGGTTTTGCAGACCGCTGACTAAATTCGAGAGCCCAGACCCAAGAAGTCCAGGAAATTCGAAAATCGTGTCCTCTGACTGACCATTCCTTCGCACCCGGACCCTTGCCTTGCGCCCCGCATTGGCCGCCGTCACCGGCCCGATGCGCGACTGATCTACAGATAGACGCCCGTGAGAGGCCCTTCACAAAAG
>Ga0209058_1001894_pt1 | contig 17498 bp, 11 predicted proteins | sample GraSoiAngelo_147_FD_185904 | JGI IMG/M metagenome (GOLD analysis project Ga0209058, IMG submission 185904) | Grasslands soil microbial communities from the Angelo Coastal Reserve, California, USA - 14_1009_05_40cm (SPAdes) (version 2) | ecosystem: Environmental > Terrestrial > Soil > Grasslands ... | reverse complement strand
CCGACCGCCCCAATGCCGGCTGAAACCGCCCTTTGAATCTAGCTGGAGCGACACCACAACGAATCGGTTCCCCGCAATTTCAAGCCACCAGCCGCGCGGCCTTGGGCTCAAGTCCTTCGGTATTGCAGCCGTTCTGTTGAAGCCGTTGGCATGTAGACCGTCCTGTATTGCGGGCCGCAAGATCTTGTGCACCTCTTCCCATCGGACCAGTGCGAGGGCGCCTGTCGGCTCACGTTCCATGGTCGCCGCAGTTTAGCCACGGCATGGCCTGAGAGTTAAGCCGCTACTGAGGCAAGCGCTTCCATATAGTCGGCAAGAAGTACAAGAACCCTCGACAACGACAAGTGCGAGCAGGACCAAAACGCCCACGGCTTCGCTCGCTACCTCGGTCAGAGAGTCGCGATACATCACGTGCGGCCATCCTGGCTGCACCAGGACGGCTAACCCAGACGATAGGTGAACTGGACTGAGTGCTTGGTACTCCGGGCGTCGAAGCCCGTCTCCCGCTCTCCCTCAGACTCGCTAACGCTCGTCTTCGGTCGAGCGGGAGACGGCTACGCCTTGTTGGACCGCGCGGGGCCGCAACCGCAGCCCTCCTCAGTCCTCCTGGGGAAATGGTTCATCGCGGGACGTAGCTCTGTCGAGGGCGTCCCTTGCTGCAAGCAGCGCTTGCTCTACGACGTCACGATCTCCGGGTTGAAGGCCATCCAGGCTGACCCTCTCCAGGGCGGCTACCAAATGGGTCAGTGCCGCGCCAAGCTCCCCATTGTGCTCGCTCACCAGCTTGCTCGAGTCTAGGCTTGCGTGTCGGCGACGAGCGTGTGCGAAGTAGTCGCGCCTGGACAGCATTTCTCCAGCGCGAATGCACGTCAGCTCAAAAGCGTCAGCGGTTTCGGGGCTGAGGCCTCGAATTCCGCCGGGGCTACAGTGCGGGCAGCTCGGAGGCCATCCAGGGCCGGATCAAGCCGCTCAAAGCCCAGATCGAGGAGACGACCTCCAAGGCTGCGACGCCTTGAACAACAAGTATGCCGATATGTTCACGGCCGGCATCGTCGACCCCGCCAAGGTCACCCGCTCAGCGCTTCAGAACGCCGCCTCGATCGCCGCCATGGTCTTAACGACGCAAGCGGTAATCACCGAGATTCCGGAGAAGAACGGCAACGGAATGCGCAGCGTCGTGTCTCCCGACATGAAGTAAGCAAGGCTCGGTAGCCGAAAAGGGACAAAAAAGGACCCGGCCCGCGACGGGCCGGGTCAAAAGCATCGGTCGTTAGACCGCGGTCGGCGCAGGAATGAGACCGAGCTGGATCATCTGGTCGAGCTGGTCGAAGTAGATGCGTGCCTCCACAATCTTTCCGTTCTCGAACCGAAGGAGCTGGACGCCGTAGCCGACGACCTTCTTGTAGGTCGGCGCAATTGTGCCAGTCGGGCTCTCGAGCGGAGCGGTGTGCGTACCTTCCATCAAGATCTCCTGCACGACCCAGGGGCCGCTGGTGATCTCGCTCCGGACCTTCATCTTGCCGTCCGGGAACGCCTTCAGCCAGGTTGTGGCGTAGGCAGTGGCGTCCTTGGCGTTCGTGGCCTTGAAGCCCCCCGGCGCGCTGAACTTGATGTCGTCGGAGTGCAGCTCATTCAGCGCCTTCTCATCGTGGGCGTTGAACGCGGCTACGAAGCGGGCGGCCGTGTCTTTGGATTCGGTCATTGTGTCTCCTCCTCAGGAGTACCGCGAGGCGGAGGGCCAAGAAGGCTACTGCCATCCGAGGCCGGCAACCGCGAGGACCGTTACCAGCCCCCGACTCAGTCCAGAACAGTTCCGACTATAGCAGAAAATGGTTGCGGCTGCGTGCTAATATTCCGCGGATCGACCGCCCACGACTGCTATCCGTCGCCGAGGCAGCCGCCGAGCTCAACGCATCGGAGGCTTACGTACGGCGGATGCTGCTGAGGCAGCGGCTTTACGGAATCAAAGTGGGGATCGTGTGGGCCATTCTCCCGGACGACCTGGAAGCCTTTCGGCGCACGCGTCGTCCTCCTGGCCGGCCGCGCAAGCTCGTGGTGAGTGCCAATGACCGGGCCTCGGCCATCCGCGTGGTCCGGGAGCGCAAGCGCGCCGGGACCAATCGACTCCTCAGAAAGCCACGACGGTAGTCGTAGGACACCGAAACCGCCGTCGGCGCGATCGCCCTCGATACGTGACCTGGTCGCGGGCGAAACATCGTGAGCTTGGAGTTAAGCGGGCCGCTCGGCACTTCCGCCAATTTCAGCTCAAAGATGTAACGGGCTGGGGAGCGGTCCGCTATCGCCACCATACGCCTGAATTGGTCGGTGTGCGGAGCACCCAAGAATTCTTTCCCAGGGCGATGGAATGCGGCTGCGGAATGCCAGCGAGTAGCGCCGGCCGGGCTCGTGACCACGTCAACCGAATGTCGCGATCACCAACCCAGGGCTCCCGAGTAGCCAGGCTACGGAAAAAAGATGCGCGGGCAGAACCGTTGGGAGTGGAGTACTGTCAGTGGTGGCCCCGAGGGACACGTTCACCGGAGTCGGAGTTGGTCGCAAGGCTGGTTCCGAAGCCGGAGAGGCGATCCGTTGGGGTCATTTTCTTTCCCGGCGACTTGGCGTCGGTAGTCCGCGGCACGTGTTCGACATCGGCCCGCCGCTAGCGCGTGGCTCTCGCGATAGGACGCGTTTTGCGCAAAAAGGTATTTCCCTGGCATCTGATGCAAGCGTTTTGCGCAAAACGGCGAGAGTCTTAGGTTTCTACCACCGCCTCCGCCTGCGGCGCCGCCTCTGACACCACGCCCCTCACCAGCGCCGAGTACTCATCCACCAATCTCCCCGCGTGGGCCGCGTCGATCGTCGACGCGATCACGTAGTACTCCGGCCGGTCAGGATCCGGTGCGACCAGCACCCACCCGTCGTCGACGAACACCTTCACCCCGTCCGTCAGGTCGACCCTGTCCTTCAGGTGCCGCTCCATCATCGTCCGCATCACGCGCCCCTTGACCTCCCAGGGGCAGAACACAACCGCCTCGCGGTGGGTCACCGAAGGGATCCGCGACCGCACCGAGCCCAACGAGCTGCCCGAGTGGGCCAGCATCTCGAGTACCCGCGCGATCGTGAAGATGGCGTCGAACGAGATCGCGAAGTCCGGCCAGCAGTATCCGCCGCCTCCGTCCGACGCCAGCACCGCCTCGGCGTGCTGCGCCGCCCGCAGCACCGCGCCCGGTGTGATCTTCGTCGGCACGAAACGGCCCTCCAGCTCGTCGGCGATGGTTGAGAACGCCAGCGATGACGAGGCCGGTCCCAGCACCATTCCTCGTTTCGAAGCCAGCGCCAGCCGCGCCAGGACCGCAAAGGCCATCGTGTGGTCCAGCACGGTCCCCGCCTCGTCGATTACGAAGCACCTCTCCCCCGGCGTGTCGATGAAGACGCCGAGCTTGGCCTTGACCGCGGAGGTGATCACGCCCATCTCCTGCAGGTGAGCCTGGAACGTCGCGTCGTCCTGCTCCATCACGATCTCCGCAGGCGCGGCGTTGAGCGGGATCACGTTGCAGTTCAGCTCGCGCAAGATCTGCGGCAACACCATGGCCGCGGCGCCGTTGTTGAAGTCGATCACCACCTTGAACGCCGCGCCGCGCACCGCCTCCAGGTCGATCTTGGCCAGCATGTCCTCCATGTAGCGGTCGGTCTGCTGGTCGCGTCGCGTGATGCGTCCCATCTCGTAGTGCGACACGCGGCGGATGTCCTCGCGGAAGAAGAGCCCCTCGAGCTTGCGCTCGCTGCGCTTGTCGATGTCGAGGCCGAGGTCGTCGAAGATTCGGATGTCGCCCGAGCGCGGGTCGACCGGCGAAGTCTGGACGTGTATCGCCGACACGTGGTTGTGCCGCGCCCAGTAGCGGCAGACCGGCGCCGGCAGCACCGACAGGTCGATGACGTTGCTGCCCGCGGAGATGATCCCCGACATCAGCGCCCGCCCGATCATGCGCGCGGAACGCGTGTAGTCGCGCGAGAAGGCGATCTCCGTCCCCTTGGGGGTCAGCGCTCCGATGGCCGCGCCCAGGCGGGACGCGAACTCCGGAGTCAGCTCGATGTTGATCAGGCCGTTGAGCCCGTAGGAGGTGAACAACCCGCGCTTCCACGAGCCCGCCCAGATGATCGACTCGTGGACCACCGCGCCCGGCTCGACCTCCTTGTTGGGCCAGATCCGCACGTTGGCGTTGACCGTCGAACCCGCGCCGATGGTGACGTCGCTGCCGATGACCGTCCCCTCTTCGAGCAGGCAGCCGTTCTTCACGGTCACCGAGCGGCACACCACCGACCCCCGAAGGCGCGAGTTGAGGCCGACGTAGCTGTGGTCCCAGACGATCGAGTTCGAGAGCTTGACGCCCGAGTCGATGGTGCTGTACGCGCCGATGATCGCCGGGCCATTGACCCACGCGCCCGCGCGCACCTTGGCGCCGGCGCCGATCAACGCGGGGCCGTCGACGCGCGCCCCTGGAAACACCTCCGCGTCCGCATGGATCCACGTCGAGTCGCCAACCCTTTCGCCCGGGATCTGGACTTTGACCTTGCCCTCGAGGCAGTCGAAGCTCGCCTTCACGTAGGCCGCGTGGCTGCCCACGTCCTCCCAGTAGCCGTCGGCGATCCAGCCGAATACGCGCTCGCCCTCCTTCAGCAGCTTCGGAAACACGTCGCCCGACCAGTCGGTGACCTCGCCCGGGCGGAAGAAGTCGAACACCGCCGGGTCGAGGATGTAGATCCCGGTGTTGGCCAGGTCGGAGATGACCTCGCCCCAGCTCGGCTTCTCGATGAAGCGCTGCACCGCGCCGCCCTCGTCGACAACGACCACCCCGTACTCGAGCGGGTTGGGCACCGGCTTCAGGACGATCGTCGCGAGCGCCTTGCGCTCGCGGTGGAACCGGGCCGCGGCGCCGAGGTCGATGTCGGTCAGCGAGTCGCCAGAGATGACTACAAACGTCTCGTTGAGCTGCGGCCGCGCCAGCATCACCGAGCCCGCCGTACCCAGGGGCGAGTCCTCAACCGAGTAGCTCAACGCCACACCCTGCTCCGAGCCGTCGCCGAAGTAGTTGCGGATGGAGGCGCCCATGTACTCGACAGTCGCCACCACGTCGCGCAGCTGGTGGCGGCGCAGGTGGAGAAGGATGTGCTCCATGATCGGCCGGCCCGCGACCGGCACCAGCGGCTTGGGCATGTTGCTGGTCAGGGGCCGAAGACGCGAGCCCTCGCCGCCGGCCATGACTACCGCCTTCATTCCCCTTCCTCAAATAGGATCTTATGCGCGTGCTGGAAGAACTGAATCAATTCGCCCACGACCTGCTCTGGACGTGGCAGCCGCGAATCGAGAACCTGTTCCGAGCCCTCGACGCCGAGCTCTGGAAGTCGACACGCGAGAACCCCGTGCTCCTGCTCACCCAGCTCGGCGAGGAAGGAGTCGAGAAGGCGATGCAGCGCGACGAGGTCCGCCAGGCCCTCGAGGACGCACGTGCCGCGTACCGCGAGTACTACGACCGCCATCCCCGGTTCATGGACGCGCAGGCCCCACTGGGCATCGCGTACTTCTCGCTCGAGTTCGGGCTGTCGGAGTGCCTGCCCATCTACTCCGGCGGGCTCGGGGTGCTCGCCGGCGACCACCTGAAGGCGACTAGCGACCTTGGCCTCCCGCTCGTCGCCGTAGGGCTTCTCTACCGGCAGGGTTTCGGTCGCCAGGACATCGACCAGGGGGGACGCCAGTTCGAGGTCTACGCCGAGAACCGGGGCTCGGAGCTGCCGGTGAACAAGGTCGAAGGCGTCGAGGTCGAGGCGCCGATCGGCCAGCGGAACGTCCGCATCGCGGTGTGGCGCGCGCAGGTGGGCCGGGTGCCGCTCTTCCTCCTCGACACCGACCTCGAGTCGAACCCGCAGGACCTGCGCAACATCACCGACCGGCTCTACGTCCCCGAGCCCGACCGCCGTCTCCGCCAGGAGATCGTGCTCGGGATCGGCGGCGTGCGCGTGCTGCGCGCCCTCGGCCTCGACTCGGGCGTGTTCCACCTCAACGAGGGACACAGCTGGCTGTGCGCCATCGAGCGCATCCGCGAGCTGCGCGCCTCGCGGCAGATGACGCTCGAGGAGGCGCGCCTGGTCGCCAGGGCCGGCATCGTGTTCACGACCCACACGCCGATCGCCGCCGGCAGCGACTACTTCGACGCCGGGCTCGTCTGGGACCAGCTCGGACCCTACCTGGCGCAGGTCGGGATCTCCTTCGATCGCTTCATGGACCTCGGCCGTCAGCGTCCGGGCGACCCGCGCGAAAGACTGTGCACGACCTACGCCGCGCTGCGGCTCGCGGACCAGTCCGTCGGCGTCAGCCGGCTCCACGGCGCCGTGTCACGCCGGTTGTGGAAGGACGCGTGGCGAGGGCTGCCCGAGGCGCAGGTGCCGATCGGCGCGGTCACCAACGGCGTGCACATGCCGACCTGGGTCGCGCCCGAGATCGCGGCGCTGCTCGGCCGGTTTGTCGGCCCGGACTGGTGGGACCTCGACCCTGCAGACGGCAGGTGGCAAGCGGTGCACGAGATCCCAGCCGCGGAGCTGTGGAGCGCACACTGCGAGCTGAAGCGGCGGCTGCTCGAGCTGACCACGGAGCGGGCCGAGACTCCGCACGAGCTCGACCTGAACGCCTTGACCATCGGCTTCGGGCGCAGGTTCGCGCCTTACAAGCGCGCGAACCTCGTGCTTCGCGACCGGACGAGACTGAACAAGCTGCTTCGCAACTCGCGGCGGCCGGTGCAGATCCTTTTTGCGGGCAAGTCGCATCCGGCCGACCAGCCGGGCAAGGACATCGTCGCCGGCGTGGTGGCCCTGGCGCGCGAGGAGCCGCGAGTCGTCTTCCTCAAGGATTACGACATCACCCTCGCGCGACACCTCGTCCAGGGCGCGGACGTCTGGCTCAACAACCCGCGCCGATTTCTCGAGGCCAGCGGAACGAGCGGCATGAAGGCGGGCGCCAACGGGGGCCTGAACGTCAGCGTGCTCGACGGTTGGTGGGACGAGGCGTACCGGCCGGAGCTCGGATGGGCGATTCCCTCCGCCGCGACCCTGGACCGGCAGGAGATCGACGACGTCGCCGAGGCGGAGGGACTGTTCCGCCTGCTCGAGCGCGAGGTCGTTCCGGCGTACTACGAGCGCGACGAGAACGGCATCCCGCGCCGCTGGGTGGAGATGATGAAAGCCTCGATCCGCAACGTCGTGACGCAGTTCGCGGCGCGGAGGATGGTCATCGACTACTTCAACGCCGCTTACGGACCTGGCGCCCGCCGGGTCGAGCAGCTGCGCCTCCTGCCCGACTGGGGTGGATAGTCGCGACTATCCAGCCACCTCGCGGCCCCCAGACTCGCGTTAGTCGCGACTATCCAGGCACCTCGTGCTCCAAGACCCGCGTTAGTCGCGACTATCGAGCTTTCTCGTGCGCCAAGACCCGCGTTAGTCGCGACTATCCGCTGGTTGCGGCCTACTCGCCGACCGGGGCGGGAGTCACCTTCGCCGCGGTTCCGCCATCCACCGACACCGCCGCCACGCCGTGCTTCTCCCGGTGCGCGGCGATCGCCGCCAGATAGAGCTGAACGTACTTCACCGCCGAGCGCGACCAGGACACGTCCTCCTTCATCGCGCGCTGGACGAGCCACGCCCACACGCCCTGGTGCCGGAACGTCTCCGCCGCCCGCACCACCGCGGCGAAGAACTGCCACGGGTCGTACGGCCCGAACCTGAATCCGTTGCCGCGCTGCGCGGCCGGGTCGTAGTCGCGGATCGTGTCCGCCAGGCCACCGGTCGCGCGCACGACGGGGATCGTCCCGTAGCGCAGAGCTATCAGCTGCGCGAGCCCGCCCGGCTCGAACCGCGACGGCATCCACAGCATGTCCGCGCCCGCGTAGATTCGCTGCGCGAGCGCGGCGTCGAAGCCGATGGCGACCGCGACCTGCCGCGGGTACTCCCCGGCGTAGCGGCGGAACATGTCCTCGTAGCGACGGTCCCCCGTGCCGATGACGACCACCTGCAGCCCGAGCGTCATCAGCTCTGGCAGCGCCTGCTCGATCAGGTCAAAGCCCTTGACGTCGTAGAAGCGCGAGACGATCGCGCAGAGGGGCCGGTTGGAGTCCTCGAGCCCGAGCTCGGCGCGCAGCGTCGCCCGGCACAGGGCCTTGCCCTGCGGGGCATCCGCGGAGTAGTGGTGCGAGATGTTCGGGTCCTTCTGCGGGTCGAAGATGTCGTAGTCGATCCCGTTCAGGATCCCGTGCAGCTTGTGCGTGTTGCGGCGGAGCAGCTCGTCCAGCCCCTCCCCGTATTCCGCCGTCTGGATCTCCTTCGCGTAGCGCTCGCTCACCGTGTTGACGACGTCCGCGAAATGGATCCCCCGGCCCAAAACGTTGACCACGTTGTCCAGGCCCGGGATGCCCAGCTGGATCAACCCCCACTCCTGCAGGCCCGCCAGCATCAGCGCCCCGAAGCCGAATACGCCCTGGGCCGACAGGTTGTGGATGGTGAGGGTGGTGGCGATGTCCTCGTAGGCCTCGCCCTCGTAGACACGGTCGAGGAGGTTCGGGATCAGCGCCCCCCACCAGTCGTGGACGTGGATGACGTCGGGGAAGAATTCGAGCGCGGGGAGCATCTCCAGCACCGCGCGGCAGAAGTAGACGGACCGCGCATCGTCGTCACCGAAGCCGAACATCCCGTCGCGGTCGTAGAGCTGCGGGGTGTCGACGAAATACACGACCAGCTCGCCCAGGCGGCCCTCGTAGATCGTGGCCGGCATCGTCTCGGCGCCCAGCGGCACCCGCAGGTTTTCGACCACCGGGCGCAGCCCGTGCCGTCCGATGTCGACCTGACGGTACCGAGGCAGGACCACCCGCACGTCGTGACCCAGCCGGTGCAGCTCCTTCGAAAGCGCGGCCGCCACGTCCGAGACGCCGCCGAGCTTGGCGAACGGCGCCAGCTCCGACGTGGCCACCAGCACCTTGAGCGGCTGCGCCCCCTCCGCTTCGACGATCGCGGCCACGCCCGGGACGCGGACGCCCAACGCGCCCGACGGCGGGACCACCTCGATGTCTTTGCCCTCGCGGCTGACGATCAGCGCCAGCTCGAACGCATCGCCGGCGTCCTTGCCCAGCTGCGAGAACGGGACCGAGATGGCGAACGGGTCTTCCACCTCCCAGCTCGATCCTGTGTCCGCCTTCGTGAGCGGCTCGACGACCTTGAGCACCGTGACCACCCCTCCCTGGGCGCGCGGCGTGATGCGAACCACCTCGGCGGGCTCGAACCCCAGCTCCCCCACCGAGCCGTTCGGAAGCGGGAGCTCCACGTCGCCCGCGCCGTCGACCGCAGGCGGGCCCGCGCAGTACAGCCAGAACTCGATCCGCTGCGACTCGAGCTCCTGTCCCGAGCGGGGCGAGTCGATGCGGAAGTACAGCCTCTCCTCGTCGGCGCCGTAATAGATGCGCTCGACCACGCCGGCCGGCCTGTGCAGGGCGCCGAAGCCCGAGCCGACGAGGTAGTAGCCGGCCTGCGCCCAGGCGGGGTCGTGCCTCGACTGCGGGCTGATGAGCGTCGAGGGCACGCCGCGCTCGGGCGTGGGGCCGCGCTTGATGATCGGTTGGAAAAGGCGCGCGGGCGCGCGGGCGCCCATCAGCTTGTAGACGTTGCGCAGGTGCAGCCGGAACTGGTTGTCCCAGATCGGGTCCATGCCCGAGTCGTGCTTGCGGCTGAACCACCAGAACCAGTCGCTGCCCTCGGTGATCAGGATCTCGCGCCACGCGAGGGCCGCCTGCTGGGAATCCTTCGGCCGCTGCTGCGACTGCGAGTCCAGCCAGTCCCGGGTCTCCGCGAGCAGGTCCCAGGCGATGTTGTGCTCGGGGTCGCCGATCCAGGTGTCGAGGCTCGCCCCGATCCAGCTCCCGGTGTGGAGGTGGTGCAGCTGCTGCTGCGCGGGGTGCTCGGCCAGAAAGTCGGAGACGGTGGTGGTGATGATGTCCGAGCTCGACTCGAGCTCGGTGTACAGGGCGTTGAGGAAGTCGTGGCCGTCGCGCGGGTAGAACTCCCAGGCGTTCTCACCGTCCAGCGCGATCACGGCCAGGAAGTCGCGGTCGCCCTGGACGTCGCGGATGCGGCGCAGGCGGCCGACGAGGTCACCGGCCGCGTCGATCGACGGCGTGCGCTGGTAGTCGAAACCGATCACATTCGAGAGCTGCGAGTCGCGGAAGACCATCGAGACCCTTCCGCCCTCGCGCGCGATGCGCTTGGGCTGGTAAAGATGCTCGTCGCGGTTGAAGTGGCCCTCGAGCGAGCGCGCGAGCACCTCTTCGTCGCTGATCATCCAGTCGAGCTTCGCCTTCTCGGCAAGCCCGATCACGCTCTCGCCGACGGCCATCTCCGAGGGCCACATGCCCTTCGGCCGGCGGCCGAGCATGCGCTCGAACAGGCCCATGCCCAGCTCGATCTGCCGCTCGGCGTCCTCGCGGTGCGAGAAGTGGCGCTCCGGGAGCTGGATGTGGGGGTTGGCGCTCCGCGCCGAGTCCACGTGGCAAACCAGGGGCAGGATGGGGTGGTAATAGGGCGAGAAGGTGAGCTCGGCCTGTCCGCGCTCCGCCAGCTCGCGGTACTTGGGTATCACGCTCCGGATGCGCTCGAGCTGGGCCGCGAACAGGAGCGCCTTGTCCTCCTCGCGGAAGTCGCGGTCCTTGCGCTTGAGCTCCGCCAGCCGCGGGTCGGACTCGACCCACACAGGGTCGCACCAGGCGAGGTTGAACCAGACCTGGAGGTCGCGGATGTCCGCTGTCGTGAACTGCGCGTCGAGCGCGCGCGAGGCCAGCTCCAGGTAGCGGGGCGATTGCTGGACGCGAAGGGCGCGCGGAGATTCGCGCATCCAGCGCAACGCAAAATCGCGCTCCTCCTCGGAAAGGTCGGAGGCCGGGCGCGTGCTCAGGTTCAAGAAGAGGTCGACCGACTCCTCCTTGCCATAGTCCTCGATCTGCGCCAGGAGCGAGGGCACGAGGTTGAAGGTGGCGCGCACGCTCGGGTACGCGTCGAGCAGGGCCGGCATCTTGTAGTAGTCCTTGGCGCTGCGCAGGCGGACCCACGGCAGCAGATAGGTGCTCGTGAGGTCGTCCTTGTAATAGGGCTGATGCATGTGCCAGACGAAGGCGACGTGCAGGGGCTTCATTGATCGATGCGTCCTTCGCAACCGTGGTGAACTGGCTTCATGGGTTCACGTCAATGATCGCAGCGTCCGGCTTGCGCGCCTGGCGCCTCACGGGCGGCCGCGGCGGGGGCGGCGGTGTTGCGGGAAGGGCTACGGCCTGCCTGGCGGCGGCAAACTCGATGCGGAGCATCAGCTCGTCGATGACCCTGTCCCACAGATAGTCGCGCGCCGTCGCCCGTCCACGCTTGCGCATCTCGGCGACGAGCTTCGGGCGCTCCTTGAGGACCGAGAGCTCGGTGACGATCTCCAGCGGGTCATCGGTCTCGAGCACGACGGCGTTCCGGTACGAGTCGGCATAGTCCTCGCCCGTCGAGCCGGTGACCGGGATGCCACCCGCGCCCATGACCTCGAGTCCCACCAGTCCGAACGGCTCGTGGCCCGAGTTCGCCAGCACCGCGTCGCACGCCGAGTAGATGGCGATGACCATCGAGTCGCTGAGGAAGCTGGTGAGGTTGATGACGTCCGCCTCCCGCGACTCCCGCAGCAGCGACGCCAGGCTCGCGACGTCGCCCGGCGACTTGACGTGCCTCACGACCAGGCCTTGATGCTCCGCGTGGTTCACCACGTCGGCGCCGTGCGGCTCGCGACCACCGCGCATCAGCAGCTTGACGTCGCGCCCGCGCCGCTTCAACTCCGCGGCCGCCGTGATGGCCATCAGCCAGCGCTTGTCCGGGTCGAACCGGCCGATCTTGAACCAGAGATGGTCGGCGCCCGCCGCGGCCCGGAGCGCCGCCACCACGGCCGGGTCGGGGTCGACGATCGCCTCGCGGGGAATGCCGTTGGGGATGACGATGGGGTTCTGCCCCCACTCCCACATCCGGAACTTCATGTAGCGGCTGACGGTGGTCACCGTCGTGGTCAGGTTGAGCGCGTTCCAGTCGATGCGGTGGAAGCCGAATGTGTTGTTGGCGTTCCACAGCATCACGGCGCGGTCGCGCAGGCCGCGGTAGAAGAGCGAGTCGGAGACGAGCTTCATCGACCAGGAGGTGTGCCACTCCTCGCCGAGGATGACGACGTGCTTACCCTCGACCGCGGCGGGTTCGATCACCTCACCGATCACGCTCGGTGGAAGGCTGTAGTTCCAGTCCCGGACCTTCCCCTCCTCCCCGTCGTACACCCCGCCGCGGTGCTGGGCCGAGATCCACTGGCACCAGCGACGAAGATGAAGCCGCCCGTCCTCCTGTTCCTCCTGGCTCGGCAGGTCGGGGTCCCCACAGAAATAGAGGTATGTGGGGAAGCCCATGCGGGCGAGCGACCGTGAGAGCCCTTTCTCGCGCACGCCCAGGCCCCCGGCCTGGCTGTAGACGTCTGGGCCTTCGAAGCACAGCAGGACGAAGACCGTTCGGCCGGGATCGAGCGTCATCTCGCGGCGCGGAGAGTCGCCAGTGCCTCGGCGTGCAGCTCAGGTGTCGGCGCGCACAGCAGCGTCGCCCGCGTCGAGAGGTCGCAGCGCAAGCCGTCAAGCGGCTCACCCTCGAGCGTGGTGGCCACGCCTCCTGACTCGCGCAGCAGGAGCAGGCTCGCTGCGGTGTCGAAGACCCGAACCGGGATCGGGGCGCAGAAGACGTCCAGCGCCCCGGCGCTCGTGAGCGCTAGAGAGATGGCCATCGAGCCCAGTATGCGGATCTTGTGCGAGCGCTCGACGAGGGGCTGAGCAAGCTTGAGAGCGCGTGGCGTGCTCTCGAGGCCGAGCACCTCTATCCGCTCACGATGGCTCCGCGCGAGGACGGTCAGCGGCGCGCCGTCACTCCGCGCGCCAACGCCGCGCAGGGCGGTCCACGTCTGACCGGTGCTGAGGTTCTGCACCAGTCCGGCCGTCGCGTCGGCGAGCGTCGGTCCCTCGAGCACCGCAAGCATCAGTCCGAAGAGCGGCACGCCTTGCTTGGCGTTCAGGCTGCCGTCGACGGGATCGACCAGGACCAGCGGGTAGGGCGCGCCAAAGTCGCGCTCACCCGCCTCCTCGGAGAGGACGGAGAACCGCTCCCCGCGTTCCGCCAGGCCCGCGAGGTGATGGAACACCGCCGCCTCCGCGCTACGGTCCACCTCGACCGTCGTGTCGCCGCCGGCGCCGCGGCTGTAGCCGCGCCGCCCGGGTTCTGTGCCCGACAGCGGCGCCACCGCGCGGCGGACGTCCTCGCCCGCGCGCGCGAAGACCTCGAGCCAGCTGCCGGGGTTCAGCGCGCCTGGTCGGGCAGCGAGGTCGATTCGGCCGCGACCTTGCGCCGGCGGCGGCGGCGGCGCTCGACCACGATCGTGATCAGGTAGGGCTGCTGCATCGCCCACACCCGCTCGATCAGCTGGGGGATGGGTATCGAGTGCGGCTGCTCGATGCCAAGCATCACCAGCGCCTCGGCGACATGGTCGGGGAGCTCGGTCTTGTCGTGAAGGTTGAGCTGTTCGAGGCTCTCCAGAATGTCGTCGAGCCGGCGCAGGCTCCCGCGCCGCTCCGACTCACCCGGCCGCAGCATCGGCGAAAGCTTACTTGGAAAGGGCGGCGACCAGGGAGCGGCTCACCTCGTCCGGACGCTCGAACTGCAGCCAGTGTCCAGCGCCTTCCAGGACCTCGAGACGAAAGCCACCCTTCACGTGACTCGCCGTCGATTCAGCCTGCGAGCGGCCGAGCGCCGGGTCGTGGTCGCCCCACAGCATCGTGGTCGGCGCCTCGACGGGGGTGTCGACGCGAAGGCTGGTCCACGCATGGTCGGGCGACAGGTTGGCGCGGTAGTAGTTGAGCCCCGCGGTTAGCCGGCCCGGTCGCTCGAGCGAGCGCACGAAATGGTTGACGACCGCAGGCGGGATCGCTCCCCCAAGCATGCCCCGCAGGCGGCGCCCGTCCTCTTCTCCCAGCACGCGCTCGGCCTTGCCTGCCATCAAGAAGAGGTCGATGTACCGCGATCGGGTCTGCTGGTCCTCGTCCTCCATGGCGTCGGCGAGCGCCGCCGGGTGGCCGACCGACAGCACGGTCAGCGACTTCGTCATCTCCGGGTGCGCGATGGCGAAAAACCACGCCACCATCGCGCCCCAGTCGTGGCCGGCGACGTGCGCAGACCGCCTCCCGAAGGATGCGATCAGCCCAACGACATCGTCGACGAGGTGCCGCATCGCGTAGTCCTCGACTCGGTCCGGAGCGTCGGTGAGCCCATAGCCCCGCATGTCGGGTGCGACCGCGAGCGCGCCCGCACCGGCCAGGACGTCGACCTGCTTACTCCACGACTCCGCGCCCTCCGGGAAACCGTGCAGCAAGACGAAGAGGTCGCCGCTGGTCTGGCCGCCGGCGATGACCCGAAACCGCAGGCCGTTGGACTGCACCATGTGCTGGCTCGCGGTCACCGGACCTTCTCGTGGATAAATTCCGCGGCGACGTCGAGTGCCTGGTCGAGGACCGCGAGCAGTCCGTGACCCTGGCCCTTGAAGACCTCGAGCTGCGCGTGACGGATGAGCTTGATCTTCTCTTTGAGGAGGTCGATGTTCGCAAACGGGTCGCGGTCACCGCTGAGGAAGAGGGTCGGACACTTGATGCGAGGCCAGTGCTCGGTGCGGAGCTGGTCCGGGAAGCCGGGACGGTGCAGCGGATACGAGAAGAGCACAAGTCCTCCGAACTCGGCCTCGACCGCGGCCATGCTCGCGACGCGTCCACCGAAGGATTGCCCACCACCGACGACCTCGCGTCCTCGACGCGACGTCTTGATGAAGACGGGGACCGCTTTCTCCGCGGCTCCGCGAGGAAGGTCGACCGCGACCGCGTCGATTCCACGTCGCTTGAAGCCAACGACGTAAGGCTTCATCGACGCGGCGTTACCTGACGCTCCGTGACCGAGAACGACACGCACGATGTCTATCGTCGCAGTGTTGAAGAGGTCGATGATGGTCGTCGAAGACCGCGACCTCCGCAGAAATTTCCACAACCCTCGCGCAAAAAAATTTCCACCAGGCATTGACGTGAGTGGGGTTCATCGAGTATCACAACACCTTGTATGGCGATGCTGCTCGTGGTTGCCACCACAGAGGCGACGGACCCGACGCGAGAAAGCGGACCAATTGGATCATTCGCCAACGTCTCGGAGTCCTTATCAATGAGGTTCCGCGGCGAAACCCGTTGGGTTGCAGAAGAGGTGCGTGCAGGAGCGATCCAGTCCACGTCACACCACCACATGGAACCCACCAAACCAATGGAACCTATCGGGTCCATATCTTTTGGAGAAGGAGGTATCGCATGATGGCGAAGAAGAAGGCCGCAAAGAAGCCGGCCAAGAAGGCCGCGAAGAAGTCCTCGAAGAAGAGGTAAGACACTTCTCTTCAATCGTTTCGTAAGTCCGTCACGCGCCGGGGTTCTGTGGAGCCCCGGCCCTTTTTTTCTCGCGAGCTTGTCGGTGAGACCAGCTCGTGACATAGAGAAGGAAGAGCCTCCTACCACCTGATCAGGCTGAGATCTTGACCTGCGAACAAGTGTTCGGTATAGTTGGAGATGCCTCCGCTCCTCCCCCTTAGTCCTGCTTCGAGGCGCCCCACCAAGATGCAGGAAATCGCACTCGAATCCGCGATCAACTCAATTCGGGTCCGCTTCGGCAGCCAGGCGCTGACCAGGGCGGCCGAGTTGCCGCCGCCGCGGCCGTGGCGGAGCGCTACTCCCCTCGACGGGCTCACTGGGATCGGCGGCGTGCCGCAGGGCCGGATCTCGCTGCTCACGGGCAGCGGCACGTGCGGCAAGCTCACGCTTGCCCTCGCGCTGCTCGCACGCGCGACGCACGACTTCGCGCACGCGCTGGTGATCGATGGCGGCGGGTTCGACCTCTCAGCCCTCACTCCCTTCTCCTGTGAGCTCGGCGCGCTGACCGTCGTCCGCGCGCCGGCTCCTGAGATCGCTGGCGAGGCCGCGACCACGCTCGCGCGCGCGGGCGCCGGCTTTGTGCTGTTGATGAGCGACGTGCCCGAGCACTGGCTCGGTCCGCTCGAGTCGGGCGCGAATCGCTCGGGCGCGGTGATCGTCGACGTCGTCGACGCGCCCGACCGCGCGCTCGCGCATGCGTCGAGCTTCAGCGTCGCCTTCGCGCGCAACGACTGGATCTGGGATCGCGGACAGCTCGTTGGCCTTCGCGCGTCGGCACGATGTGTGAAGAACCGCGTCGCGCCGCCGCTCGGCGAGACCGAGCTCGAGGTCCGCTATCCGCTCGGGCCACGTCCCGTCGACGACTACACGCTTGGTGTCACCGAGTCGCCCATCCACATAGTGGAGGTGCGCCCACGCGTGTCTGCTGCGGTCTGACAGGACATATCGAGCTCGCACGGAGGCCCGACCTCTACGGGTCACCAGTCATCGTCGGGCGCTGGGACGAGCACGTCGTTGCCGCCTCCGAGGAGACGCAGCCCTTCGGTGTGGCGCCAGGCATGGCTTTGCGCCAGGCCGAGCACCTGTGTCCGCACGCGACCTTCGTCCTCCCTGACGAAGAGGCGGTGACGCGCATCCGCGAGCTGATCTGCGCCGCGCTCTACGACCTCGCGCCTGTGGTCGAGGTGCGCAACGAAGGCGTGGCCTGGCTCGACCTCGAGGGCGTGGTCAGCCCAGGCGAGTCGATACGGGAGATGCGCAGGCGGTTGCTCAAGGCGATCGGTCGAGAACCCCGACTCGGCCTCGCGCCAGGCCCGTTCTCGGCGCGACTCGCGGCGGCGCGGGCGCGACCAGGCCGATTGGTGCAGGTCAGCGACGCGCGGGAGTTTCTCGCCCCTCTTCCCTCGCGCGAGCTGCCTCTCGACGCCGAGCAGCTCGAACGCCTCGACCTGCTTGGCTTGCGCACGCTCGGCGCGGTCGCGACAGTCGGACCCAGGGAGCTCGAAAGCCAGATGGGTCGCGACGGACGTCGCGTGGTCTTGCTCGCGCGCGGCTTCGAGCCCGACGAGCTCACGCCGTGGCGGCCGCCGATGTTCACCAGCGCGCATCGCCAGTTCGGCGAGCCGGTGGAGGATCGTGAGGCGCTGCTCTTCGTCGCCCGCGCGTTGTGCGGAGACCTCGCCGAAGAGCTCGGCCTGCGCGGCGCGGGGGCAAAGCACGTGCGCGTGCGGATGGGCTTCGAGGCTTCGGAGCCGGAGCAGCGCGCGTCGATCGTCCGCCATCCGCTGAGCAGCCAGGCGGAGCTGTTCGGCCTGGTCGGCTCCTGGATCAAGGAGTGGCAGCCGCGCGCGCCGATCGCGGAGATGTGGATCGACCTTCCCGTGCTCGAAGGCGCAGGACGCCGGCAGCTGCGGC
>Ga0209058_1001888_pt1 | contig 17527 bp, 11 predicted proteins | sample GraSoiAngelo_147_FD_185904 | JGI IMG/M metagenome (GOLD analysis project Ga0209058, IMG submission 185904) | Grasslands soil microbial communities from the Angelo Coastal Reserve, California, USA - 14_1009_05_40cm (SPAdes) (version 2) | ecosystem: Environmental > Terrestrial > Soil > Grasslands ... | reverse complement strand
CGACGGCGGACCGGAAAGGCCTGGCGGATTTCTCAAGTCGGAATTTCTTCTCCGCGGGAACCAATCTGTCCATCTTTGGCAACTGCGGGGGACTGCCTGAGCCGCCGTGTCGGCAGGATGCTTATGCCCAGCGGGATGCGCCATTCTCCATTCGGAGGATCGACGGGTCGACGATCTCCGGGACGGTCCGCCTCTACCTACGGTCGATCCTGGACCCCCTCACGGGGACGATGATTTCGGATGTCCCGCTCAGCAGCCGTTCGGTATGGGATCAGCATCTGGAGCAGCGAGGCTTCTTTCCGGTTTTTTCGTTGAACACGCTCAACTATGACGCGATGAGCGATATCCTGCTTCCCCGAGCGCTGGGCTACTCAACCGGGCTTCTTGATTACTTCTTTCGGGGGAAGCTGGATGTGGACGTGGTCGAGGACATGGTCGATCCGTCGCGGCTGAACCTGGTCGGGACGAATGGCTCGCCCGAGGCGCTTAAGGATGGCTCCTTGACCGTGTACGCCGATGATCCGAATGGGGCCCGCAGCCTAGTGACCTCGGTCCCGGTGACGCAGGTCGAGCCGAATGCGACGATTCCGGCTGTCCCCTTTCAGGCGCCAGAGAACACCGAGCGCTTTGTTGCGGTGTACCAAGGCACCCTGGGACAGGAAGCCAAGGACGACAGCCGCAATCTCCCCGGCGCGGTGATCGGGAAGGTTCTGGGGAGCGTGCGGGTGGAGGAGGTATTCAACGATGGAGTCCAGTGGCACCTCCGCACGCCCCAAGGCGTCTTTCCGCTGCCTATCTCCGCGGAAGAGATCGTAGAGCTGCGCTGGGGCGATCGCGACAATTCGTTGGTCGGGCGCACCCGGTTTGGCAGGGATCAGTTGAATCAGTTCGCTGTCTACGAGCTTGCGCGGCCGCCAGGATTTTCTGAGATCCCGGTAGTGATGGGGCCAGATGGAAGCCCCGTGGTCGACGTGAAGTTAGTGAAACAAGTTCCCTTTCCGCTTGGCCTCGACGTAGGCACCACGCTGGACTTCACACAAACCATGAACTACAAGCAATATCTGTTTTCCTTTGTCGAGACGCGTACGCTTACCGCAGTTTGCGATCTTTGCCCCTCCTACCAATTGAGCAGCAGGGTCATCTCGGATGCCAACATCGATCTGATGGTCGCCCAGACGAAGAGTTTTCAACGCACTTACTCCTTCCTTCTCGATCGAAGCAGCGCCTCCTGCTGTGAGGGTAGCTATTTCTGGAACGTGAAGAATTTCACATTGTCGGAAAGCGGCCAGATCCTGGCATTGGTAAGGATTAGTCTGTTTCCCCAGGATGTCCTGACCTTTCCTGCGTTTACGTTGAGGGTGCCCCCTGGAAGCGATGTGAGTGTCCTTCCCCAGCCTGTCGCGGTCGAGCCCGTCTCGCTCAGTGTCGATCTGCCGGTTCAGAATCCACTACTATGGGCAGTCATCGACGCTGAATCGGGACAGGTCATAGGGTCGACAGCTCCTGCCGTCATCCAGGTTAGTTTCACAAAGGACGCCGTGGTTCTCGGCCCCGGGCGATCCAATATCGCCGCGGTGAAGTTCGAGAAAGTTAACTTCTCTGGAGGACCACGTAACAACACCTCCGAATACACAAATTTTGGCGGCGAGGTGCTCCGCAAGGCCTGTCCTGAAAACATCCAGCCACTGGCCAGCCTCGACCTTCAGGTCAGCGCTCCCCAACTCTCCAATGCCCAATATCGAGCTGAGATCGCAGAGGTCCAGTTTCCGGTCGCCGTGGGAGATTTCCCACCTGTAATCCAAGACTTCACGTACTTGTGCCCCAGTACTGATGGAATATCAGCTAGTTTTCAGGTAACGCGGCGGTTCCGCAACTTTAGTGTGGGGCGTGTCGATCAGGCTATCCTGACGAACTCCGGCGGTGGGAACCCGCAGCTTGTCCTGTTGCTGGCCCAATCTCCGGCCGTCGAAAGTTTCTTTGAGGGAGGGGACTCCGCAAGGGTTGTGACATGGAAGCCAACTGATAATAGAGCTGAGCTTCGCCAGGAGTTTCCGGCTGCGGACTTCTATAACCTTGAGAGCGTCAGCTCCGGTGCTGCGCTCGTTCAGGCGTTCGACTTCACAGGTTTCCCCCCGACTTTCAGCACGACCCTGGTGAGGCTGGAAGGTCCCGCTGCCGCAGTCCTCTTTCCGGGCCTTCGCTTAGATAATTTCCTTCTGCTCGATCCCGACTTTCTCTACAACACGAGCGATTTTAAGTTCTACCGAAGGCAGCCACCTCTGCAGCGCACTGCGTTGCCGGCGAAGCTGGCGCCCTTAAGTTCGGGATTCAACCCCGTGGGGGTATACCATTTGCTTCGTTTGCAATGAGCTCCAAGGAAGGATGGAGGGCTCTGCAGGCTCATGCAACCCCCTCGCGAGCAGGCCCGACCCACCGTTCGACGATCTGTTTGAGCTGCCCGGCATCAAAAGGCTTGAGAAGATACGCCTGTGCACGGGCCTCGGCGGCCGTGATAATGATCACCGGCAGCGAGGGCTGTTCCTCCCGGACCTGGCGCAGGACCACGAGACCGCTCACTTCCGGCATGTTAATGTCCGCGATCAAGGCATCGAACTTCTGGCTGCGGACCGCCAGAAGCGCTTCGCGCCCGTCGGCGGCAGTCTGGACGACATAGCCATCCGAGGTCAACCGATCCGATAACACTTGCCGGATATCCGGGTCGTCGTCTGCGACCAGCAGGCGCCTGGCTTCGGTACGGGGCGACGGGCTTCTTTTTTCCAGAGTCAGCCGGCGCGGAACCGTGAAGCTAAATTCTGATCCCTTCCCCAGGTCGCTCCGAACTGTGATCGTGCCGCCATGCCGTTCGACCAAATCCTTGACGATGGAGAGCCCTATGCGATGGCTCTTCACGTGGCTCTTCCCTGGCCGGTCGATCCGGAAGGACGAATCGAAGATCTTCGGGAGCGCCTCGGCCGGGATCCCTTCTCCGGTATCGATCACCGAGACCCTGGCAAACAGCAAATCGTCGGCTTCCACCCTGACCAGGACGGAGCCTCCTTGATCGGTATACTTGATCGCATTATCCACGAGATTCGCCACGACCCGGCTAAGCCTGTCGGCGTCCGCCCACACCGTGACGGTCTCATCCACGCACTGGATCTCCAACCGTTGCCGCTTGGCCAACGCAAGAGGACGGGCTTGTTCCACCATGTCCAGCACCAGTGACGGTAACGAGACCTCCCCGAGTTCCAGCTTGATCTGATCCGGATCCACGAGGAGGTCCAGCAGATCGTCCACCAGCCGCCCCAACCGGCCACCGTTGGCGATAATGCGCGTTAAATACTGCTGCTGCTTCTCGGTCAGCGGCCCGGTCAGCCCGGCCAACATGTTCTCAGCAAAGCCGGTCATGCTTGTGAGTGGAGTCCGGAGATCGTGTGAGACGCGGGCCAGAAACTGTTCAAGCGAGACCGTGCGCGCACGCACCTTGGCCTCCAAGCCGATGTTCAGTTCCTCAATCTGGCGATACGCGTTGGTATTGTCGAGCGCGATCGCGACTTCGCTGGCCATGGTTCCAAGCAAGCTCAGGTCGTCTTGAGTAAGCGGCGCATCTCGGGCGCGGTCAGCCGTGAGCGAGCCGAGGATCTCGTTTTTAACCTTCAGCGGCACCGAGATGAAGCACTTGATCTTCGCCATGGTGGCAAGCTGCTGGTTGAGGGGGTGGAGGCGATCCCAGGCTTGGTGGATATCGCTCACGAGAATCGGCTCGCCTCTCAGCAGGACTGTGCCCTCGGCCGTGTTGGGGTCCGTGACCGGGATTTCCAGAGACCGAGCGTACGTCGCGACCTCGTCGGAGACTCCCATGATGCGGGCGTCATAGCTCACCTGTCGAGTTCGGTCGTACAGCGAGAGCATGGCCCGGTCGTAGTTCAGTCTTTCGATGATGGTTTGCAACACTGTCGCGATCAAGGCCTCCCGGTCCAGCGTGGAGGTGAAGATAAGCCCTGTCTCTCGCAGGGTGGTCAACTGATCCACCCGGCGTTGCAGCTCCGCGGATAACTGCTGCTGCTGCGCATAGGCACTCTTGAGTTCCTCGAACCACTCATCGAGCGATTTCCCCTGCTGGTCTATGATCTGTTGGCGCTGCTCGATTTCTTTGCCGAACCGACGCCGGGTGCCCCACTTCATCGCGGGCCACATGCGACGCTCCGCGGCGCGCCAGGCGAACTCCCATTCGCAATACTCGTCTCCCTCCGCGAGGCACTTGTGGTCATTGATGGTCGCGAAGCTCATGCCCTGGATCTTCTCCGGGATCGCGGCCATGCCCGCTTTGGCGGACTGGCAAATCATCCAGGCACAAGCCTTCAGGTACGGGCCGAACTGTTTTTTCAGGCCGTCGGACAATCTCATCCGAATGACGGCGCTGCGGTCCGTAACCGAAAGCACATCAAAGAACAGCGACCCCTTCGCGTATTTCTTGCCAAAGTGTGGGAATAGCTTGAAGATCTGGGAAACGGAAAAGGGCCTGCCCAACACCTGGATGATGGGAGGAATGAGCTTCTCGCGGCCCAGGTTGAACTGGAAGTGCGGATCACCGGAGAGGTCCGCACAGATCTTGCCGAGAAACATCACGAATTCATAGGAATAGCTGTTCCACTGATTTTTCAGGAAGTCCAGCGTGACATGGTAAGCCCGGTCATGGATCCGCTCATTCAGAAGCCGGACCATCTCCGCAACCGTCCCTTCCACGGCCGCCGTTCCCAGTCTCCTGCGCACGCACTCTTCCAGGAATTCCACATTAGCGGCGACTGTCACCCCGCTGGCATCTTGGATTCTCTGCCCGTTCGTATCCCTGCCGAACGGCTGGAACTCCATCATCCCTTTCTCGGTGATCGGATGGTCTTTCGAGAGAAGCTCAAACACGGCAGATTCGTCCACAGTCTGGTGGGGTCAGGGCGTGAATCCTAGGAGAGAGCACAGCGGTCTGTCAATCCAAGTCCTCCACCGCAGGGGAGAAACAGCAGGGCCGGGGGGCGATGGTGGCGCGGTTAGGAGCGGTCCAGCCGGGCGTGATAGATCTGCAGCAGGTCAACGATCAGGCACGCTAGCGGCTCGCCGATGCATTTAACGAGGCTGGGGGTGTGAGACGAACGCGGTCCCGGCGGGATCAAAACGCCGTCATGACGTGATTGAGCTGGGTGGATTCGATAAAAGGGAGTGACTGGAGCCGGTCCTGGAGGGTGAGCGTCAGGGCTTTGAGGTCCACTTGGAGCACCAGCCCTTGCTGCTCGGTGACCTCCGCCTTCAAGGGGCTCGCCGCGCGTTGCTGCAATCTCGAGACCAGGTTGCTGAAATTGGTCCCGCCCTTATCAGTGAGCGTCTCCGAGACGGTCCGGGCTTCCAGGGTGCCCGGCACGAACGTCACGGCGATTTTCTTGGGGGCTGAATACCCGATATACTGCCGCTCTTCGCCGATCACTTCCGCCTGCGCGACGTTCTGATAGCCGCGCAGCCGATCGGCCACCCCCCGACTCAAAAATTCGGCGTCGATCTTCAGCACGACCCAGTCGCCGCTCGTGAGTTGGGTCACGGTCAACGGCAGCCCCGTGCGCGCTTCCAACTGCTCCACGACCGGCTCGAGGGCTTCGAGGCGGAGCGGGGCCTGTTGACTGACTTCACGGACGCGCATGGCCGCCTCCGAGCCTGGGACGAATTTGACCATGACCTCACCCCGTACAAAATTGGCCGATGGTGTCGGCGAAGTACCAAGCACCGTCACGGCTGTGATCGTGAGAAGCACCATCATGGCGTGAATTCGAGAGCCTCCGGCTGGCGTAGCTCTTGCAATGTGACTCTGGGAGACAGCCTCGAGTGCATTATAGTCCCAACCGAGAGGAGGACGCAATGAGAGGGGTGCGCCTGGTCACGCTGGGAATCATCGTCACGTTTGGCCTCGCGTTCGGGCAGTCGAGCTGTGTCGAGCTTGCGATGCGACTTCAGGACATCGAGCCCGGCATCGTTCAGAAGCTGTTCGAGCGGCGTTTGCCGGAGCAACCGCGGTTTGTTCCGGGCGAGATCATTGTCAAGCTGAAGCCCACGGTCAGCCCTAAGGCCGACACGCTCGTGCGGATGGGTGTGCAGGCGCTCGAACGGCTTACCTCCGGCGGGGAGCTCCTCTACCAGATCGAGCCGACGCTGGCGAGCCGTCTCTTGCCTGGCCAGTTCATCGACAGGACGTTGGCGCTCATCGACGAGATGAGGCGATGGGAAGGCGCGGTCTACGCCCAGCCCAACTACATCCTCGACATCGCCGACACGGTTCCCAATGATCCCCTGTACACGGGGCAGTGGCATTACTTCAACAACGGCACGGGGACGGGGAGATCGCCGGGCGGCATCAATCTCCCTCTCGCGTGGGATCGGACCACCGGCTCCAGTGGCGTGGTGGTGGCGGTGATCGACACGGGCGTGCTGCCGAACCACGAGGACGTGGTCGGCTCGCGGAACTACGTCGGCGGCTTCGATGTGGTCACCGATCGCGACAGGGCGAACGACGGAGACGGCCGCGATGGAGATCCGACGGACCCGGGGGATGGCGTGGCCGCGGGTGAATGCTTTCCCGGGAGCCCCGCGCTACCCGCCAGTTGGCACGGGACGCACGTCGCCGGCACCGTGGGGATCGGCGGGACCAACAACGCCGTCGGCGTGGCCGGCGTGAACTGGAGGGTGAAGGTGCAAGCGGTGCGCGTGCTGGGCAAGTGCGGCGGGACCATCGCCGACATCAACGACGGCATCCGGTGGGCGGCGGGCCTGCCGGTGCCGGGGGCGCCGAACAATCCCCACCCCGCGAAAGTCATCAATATGAGCTTGGGCGGCCGGGGCCGGTGCACGCTCTCGCCGTCGACCCAAGCGGCGATCGACGACGCGGTGAACGCCGGGGTGGCCGTCGTCGTGGCCGCCGGCAACGAGGCCGCCGATGCGTCGGGATTCTTTCCCGCGAGCTGCGAGCACGTGATCACGGTCGCCGCGAGTGATTACCGGGGGCACCTGGTCACGCGCTATTCGAATTTTGGACGCGACGTCGATCTCCTGGCGCCCGGCGGGGACGTGGCCCGGGATGACAACGGGGACGGGCAGAACGACGGTGTGCTGAGCATGGTGCGGGGGGGCTATGCGCGCTACAACGGCACCTCGATGGCGGCTCCACACGTCGCCGGCGCGGCCGCCCTCCTGCTCGCGCAAAATCCGCGGTTATCGCCCAAGGACGTGCTCGACGAGCTGAAGGCGCGCGCCCTCCCACGGAGCTCGGCCCAGTGCCCCCGCCCGTGCGGCGCCGGCCTGCTCCAGGTCGCCGTCGGGGCGGGACCTGCGCCGCCTCCGCCTGCGCCGCCCCCGAGGACACCCGATCTCACGCTGAGCGGGCTGGGCACACTGTTGCTGTCCCTGTCCGCCGTAGTCTGGCTGCGGCGGCGAGGGGCGTGAGACGCGGAGAGGGCTTCCCATGCTGAAGGTCACCGACAGAGAGACTCGCTTCCTCGCCGTGATGGCCGTGATCACGGGGCTCGTGTTCGCGGCCTATCGCGAGGAGGTCATAGGCCCTCCTCTCGGACCGCTGGTTCTGGCGACCGCCGAGATGACGGTTGCCTTGCTGCACTGGGTGGGGATCGAGGCCGTCCGCTCGGCGACGGTCATTGCGCATCCGGGCGGGTTCGCGTATGAGGTCGCCTACAGTTGCATCGGGTTCTTGCCCGTCGTCTTCTACGCCGCCGCGGTGTTGGCCTATCCGGTCGGGTGGACCCACCGGCTGGTCGGCGTGGTGATCGGCCTTCCTCTGCTGCTCGCGCTCAATTTCATTCGACTACTCCACCTCTTCCACCTCGGGGTGTCCGATCGGGCTGCCTTTGCGTCGTGGCACGAGGGCCTGTGGCCGGGCATCGTGCGGCTCACGATCATCGGGCTGTGGATCGCATGGGTATGGTGGGCGGAGGGTGTCAGGAACCATTTGCCGGAACGGCCCGAAGGGTGCTGCGCACCAATGGTTCCTGACACCCTCGCCACTCTGGAGATGGCCCAGGGCGCGCGGGAGGTTCGCCCGCCTAGTCCAACCAATCCTTCTCTTTGAGCTTTCGGGGAAGGTACTTCTTGGTCAGGTACTGGAAATCCTTGTTGGCGAGGGCGTCCAGTTCGTATTTGAGCCCGCTCGTGAGCATCCGCTTGATTTCCTCCTGCCAGCTCTTCTTCTGGAACCAGTGATAGTTGAGGAGCTCGCGGGCGCGGGTGATGTCTTTGTCGTTGAGCTTGATGCCCACGTTGCGCGGGAGCCCGTAGGTTTCGGGGTCCCCGCTGGAGAGCCCGATGAACTTGGCCTTCGGAATGGCCATCCGCTGGCTCTCGAAGGCGAGATTGATCGAGCCCTGCTTGATGACCGAGTAGATGTAGTAGCCCCAGGGGTCGTTGTCCACGAGGACATAGACGGGCAGCCGCTTCTCCTCGTGCAGCCGGCGCGCCAGACGCCGGACCCCGCGGGGTGGCTGGCCGTTTCCCGTCAGGAGAATGCAATTGTACTTCCGCCAGAACTTGTCTTCAGAGAGGCGGTTCCACTGGGTGCCTTTCTCCACGAGCAGGACGAAATCGGCCGTGCATTTCTTGATCTGCACGAATTCCGGCTCGACGATGGAGGGCACCGAATAGCCGCCCTTCCCGAGCCTGGCGCAGTCGACCCGGTCGCCGTCATCCACCAGCACCAGTGGCCCGGCCACGGAGCCGGCATTCTCAGCGCGCACGTGCAGCTCTTCCCTGAGCGCCTCCAGGGTGACCTCAAGGTCCTCGATCACCGGATCGGATTCGTCTTGGGTGTCGAACGTGTTCTCGTTCGAGTCCTTGATCGTGTGCTTGGCGCGGTAGTAGACCTCCCTGAGCGACGTGGTGAGGTTCGCACGCTGGAGCTCGCAGAGGGCATCCGCCACGAGGACCGTCTGCATGAACTTCTTGGCCATCCCGACGTTGAAGAACGACCGGGCCTGTTTCCCCTTGCCCATCTCGATCATGCCCTTGTGCTCGTTGAACGTGATGTTCGACAGGGAGCGGACCGGGATCGCGAGGGTGGGATCCTTGCGCCTTTCGGCAGCGGTGATGACCAAGTCGGCCACACCGACGAGTTTCTTCTCGACCGCGCGGCTTGTCCCATTCTTTCGAACCATAGTACTTGCTATGCCTTCCTGCGCTTCGCGCTTTTTCTGGGTGTTCCGGCAGGTTTGCTCGCGTCCGTCTTGTGTCGAGGCGTTGGCTTCACACGCCGCATGGCCCGTGCGTCTTTGCTCTTGCCCGATTCCTCACGCCTGGCACGGCCCTTTGGCCCCGTCCGCTTCGCGGCCTTCTCCTCTTCTCCGGGAGCTCCTTCGGGGGGGACGGCCTCTGTTGGGGCAGTGGCGATCGACACCGATACCTCTCCTTCAATACCCGCTGGCGTGACAATAATCGAGTGCGGGAGGCCTTCCGGCCCTCCGCCCGTTTTGCCCAAGACCTCGTCCGTCTTTTCACCACCGGTCCGGGTCATGGCGATCTTGTGAAGCTGCTCTTTGAGCTTCTTGGTGGGCAGTTTGCCGCCCTTGAGGCGGTTGCAGGCGTCAACGACTTCCTCGATGTAGAGTTCGAAGATGTCGCGCCGACGGTATTCGCTCTGGGCCCGCTCTTGTCGTCTCAGGAAGGCGCCCAGCCGGCGGCCGCATTCGCGCAGGGCCAGGGTGATCTCTTTGCGGATCTCGTCGTAGTCGGCGATCGCCTCCTTGGATTCGCTGGTGAAGGGCACCCAGACCGAGGCCATATGGACGAAGATCACCATGGGGCCGGCCGGCAGCGCGCCTTTGGACTGAGTCACGCCGTAGGTGCGCCAGGTGGTGTCGAGCACCGCCTTGTAAATCGCGCAGGCGGACTGCTGGTGGACCAGCGGCACTCGGTTGGCGTAGCGGATGACGCGGGCGAGCTCATGATCGTCCTGCTGCTGCTCCCCTTCAGCCAGTGCAACCGGCTTCTTCTCCTGGCCCTCCCCCGCTTGCTCCGGCCCGCGGCCGTAGGCCAGGCCTGCTTCGATCACGAAGGGGTTCCCGCGGTACACAGCCGGGGGCCGGGTCACCGCCGTATAGAATTCCCCCTTGATTTGCTGATACACGCCGGAGAGGATCGCCTTTTCGCCGATCGGCGAGAGGCAGTTGGTCGGCGGCGCCATGATTTTGGTGGACTGGATCGCCTTATAGAGCCCCTCGGCCGCCTCCCCGTGGATATCCCGGGGCCGCGCCCGGGGCGAGAGTTTGGCGGCTTTGCAGATGTCCTCGGCAAGGTGAGGAGACACCCGGCTGAAATCGCTGGCCAGGAACCCCGAGAGCCAGTGGCTCTTGGTGTCCTGGAGCATCTTCAGCAGCATCCCGAGCTCGATCCCGTAGGGGTGAGGCTTGATTTCGCGTGGCGCGGGAGGGAGTTCGTGGAACGTCCGGGGATACTCCTTCGTCTCTCCCTCCGGGCTGAGGTACGTGAGCTTGACGTGGGGATTGGCGATGATGGTCTGCTCGATGTACTCGTCCACCGAGGCACGTCCCTTCTGGTAACGACCTTCGACCTCGATGCTCACCTGGATCCCACGGGGGTGTTCCCAGGCAATCTGCTTCTCCACCAGAATACGCGGCTCGTTTTTCTTGGTGTCGATCTGGACCTCGAAGTAATGGGCGGGCGTCTTCGCGCTGGTGCGGGAGGTAATCTGGACGGGTTTGCCGGTGGTGAGCTGGCCGTACATACCGGCGGCTGAGATGCCGATGCCCTGCTGTCCACGGCTCATGCGCAACCGATGGAACTTGGACCCGTAGAGGAGCTTCGCGAATATCCTCGGAATTTGTTGGCGGACAATGCCGGGGCCGTTGTCGGTGACCGTAATCCGAAAGCGGGTCGCCTGGCTTAGAGGGGGCGGGGATTCCCCGTTCGCGACGGCCTCCACCTTGACGGCCACTTCAGGGAGGATCCCGGCTTCCTCGCAGGCGTCCAGCGCGTTATCAACGGCCTCCTTGACGCAGGTGAGCAGCGCTTTTCGCGGATTGTCGAACCCCAAGAGATGCCGGTTCTTGGTGAAGAACTCGGAGACGGAGATCTCCCGCTGGCGGGCCCCCAGCTCGACGGCAGAAACCGTCGGCTTCGGCGGCGTGGGGGGAGGGCTGGTCTTCGGAGGGCTCGGTTTCCGGCTGCGGGTTGCCAACGCCATTCTGGTCAGAAGTTCACACGGAGGTTGATCGAGCCGATGTGATAGGTGGTCTTGTAGGTTCCGTCATTGGTACCGGGAGCTGCCAGCGGGGGCTGACTCCCGTTGACGGTCCGCGTATCATAGAGCAGTGCCTGGTAGGCCAGGTCCAGTCCGATCGCCATCGGCCGGAATTTCCCGCCTCCCTGGTTTCCGCATTCGAAGAGCCCCAGGAACCGGCCCTTCTCCTTGCACAGCAGACCCAGCCCGATTGAAAGGGCATGATTGTCCGAATCCGGAACCGACGGTGAGAAGGTGCTGTCTGGAACCGCGTTGGGTCCGTACCAATAGCCGCCCCGCACGGCCACTTCCCAGTGGGGGAGTCTAGCAGGCCGCAGCCATTTGTACTCGGTCCCCACCATCGGGGAATAAGTACTCTTCCAGTTCCGTGGGAACGCGACAACGTTAAAGGGCGGGGCGAGCGAGAGATGGACATCCGTATTGCGGAATGAGCTCCAGCGCGTATAGTCGAGATCAACTTCGAGCTTCCATTCGCGGTCCTGGTCTCTCACCGGCCAGTAGGCGATTCCGCCCGTGATCACGGTCGGCAGGACGATCGGAAAGCGGGTGTCGGCTGCCACGGTGCCGTTCGCGAGAAGCTGACCTTTGAGATCGAGGACGGCCTGGCTTCTGTAGATCAGCCCGACATTGAGCCGTGGCTTGCCCTCCGCATTGCGAAGCGGGGTGTACATCAGGCTCGCGTTAAACCCCAGGGCGGTGTCCCGCCCGTTGATCTCCAGGGGAGTCCCGGCGGGGACAAGCGGATTGAACGGAGCGCCCGCGGAGTTGAATTTGATCTCGGCCTGCCCTTCGCCCCAGAAGTTGAAAAATGTATAAATGTCCAGGCCCAATCCCAACGAGAGCTGGTCGTTCACCTTGTACGCGAGGGTGGGCTTGATGTCGAACAGCTCGAGGGCGGCGCGGGTGACCGACGTTGCAAAGGGCCCGTTGTTCGGATAGCGCTGCAGGGTGCCGAACGGCGAAAGGACGGCCAGGCCGGCGGTCAGGTCACCCAGAAAATTGACGCCTAGGTCCTTCAGGTTAGCGGTAATGTACAGATTGGTCGGCGGCGGGTACGCCACGCTTCCGCCGAAATCGCCGCGCGCATTCACCCCGGTTGGGCTGGTAAACGAGGTGGACCCGCCGATCAGGAGGGTGCCGAGCGAAACCTGAACGCGGCGCAACTGCGTCATCCCGGCCGGATTGTAGTACACTGCCGAGGCGTCGTCGGCCTGGGCCGTGAACGCCGAGGCCTGTCCGGTCGCGGACGCGCTCTGGTCCACAATACGGAAGCCGGTGGCCTGACCGATGGAGGGGCAAACCAGCAGCGCTACCACAGTGGTGAGGCCGGCGATTCGTTGCACGGTACCCATGCGAGCCTCCGGGGCGGAAACCATGGATCGCTGGAACTACGTAATACTGGATTGGAGACTACTATTCCAGGGACCCTTCACCTTGTCAAGGAATTCTCTCAATGACACCGATGAGTCTCCACTTGACAGAAGCCGACTGACAGCCTAGTTTTCGGGGGTCATTGACCATGTTCCTCGGACCAGTCAGAGGCTGACCCGCGCCGGCCGGACCGTCGTGGGGCGCCTGGGTGAACCGCGTGGAGCAAGAGCTGAGCAGAAGTCTCGGGCCGGAGAGCGGGGGACAAGCCTCCTCTGAGACCGCCGGCTCGGAGAGCTATGACGAGTGGCGTCGCCGCTTCGCAACGGAACGCCTTCGGGTCTTGTACTACCTCGGCCTGGTCGCCAACCCCGTGTTCATCGTGGCAGACCTTCTCTTGTATCGGGAGCATGTGCGCTCCCTGCTCGCCATCCGCTCGGTGCTCGAACTCGGGCTCGTGATTTGCTTTTTAGGTCTGATCCGGCGGACCCCTGTGCATCGGCCACAGGTTTTTCTGGTGCTCTGGGTCCTGATCGGCAATCTGTGTATCGTGGCGATGACCGTCGTGCTCGGTGGATTTACCTCTCAGTATTACAACGGCTTGAACCTTGTTTTCCTGGCCGCCTCGGTCATCGTTCCGATCTCGTGGCAAAGCCATTTGGTGGCCCAGCTCGGAACGCTCCTGGCCTACTACGGGGCGAATGCGCTCCTTCCAACCATCCCGGCCGACCTCAATGCCGCCATCCAGAACTCCTTCTTCCTGGTCTGGACCTGTATTGCCCTGCTGTTTTCCGTCACGCTGTACGAGCGTCTGCAACGGGCGGAGTTTCAGGCCCGACTTTCTGAGCGCCACGCGCGCAAAGAACTGGAGACCTCCCACAAGAAGCTCCTGGAACTGGATCGGTTGAAGAGCGAGTTCTTCGCCAACATCAGTCATGAGATCCGCACCCCGCTGACACTCAGCCTGGGCGCGTACAAGACTCTCCTCAAATTGTCGCCATCCCAGGAGTGCCAGGAGCTGATCCGGTCAGGCTTGCGGAATACGGCCAGACTCCTGTTTCTCATCAACGAATTGCTGGACCTGGCCAAGTTTGAGAGCGGGCGCGCGGAATTGAAGAAGCGATGCATCGATCTCGCTGCCATCGTCCGGGGCATCGCGGCCAACTTTGACTCGGGTGCACGGCGCCGTATCCATTCCCGAGGGATGGAGCAACCGGTCGCGATTGCAGCCGACCCGCTCCAGATGAAGAAGGTCCTCTATAACTTGCTCTCCAACGCCTTCAAGTTCAGCGATCCAGAGGAGGGGCAGGTGTGGATGCGGTTGCGCGCGAATGAAGACAGGATCGAGCTGGAGATCGAAGACAACGGGATCGGCATCCCTCACAATCAACTGGAACGGATCTTTGACCGCTTCACTCAGGTGGAAGGAAGCGCTACGCGCCGCTACGAGGGGACCGGGATCGGCTTGGCATTGGTCAAAGAGATTGTGGACCTCCACGGGGGAAGGATCGCGGTGGAGAGCAAGCTTGGCCAGGGTTCGACCTTCACGATCACCCTGCCTCGCGGGGGAGCCAGCCTTGCCGACCTGGTGGCGGTCGAGGACGAGGAGGTCCCCCTGCTCTCTCTCGTCCATGAGACCCGTGAAAAACGGGATCGAGCGATGGTCCCCTCGCCGGCCTCGACCGGCCGACTTCCCTTGGTGCTCGTGACCGAGGATAACGCGGACATGCGAGCCTATGTGGAGGGGGTGCTGAACGGTCAGTACCGCATCGCCTTGGCCAAGGATGGGGCCGAGGGCCTGGAGCAGGCCAAAACCCTGCGCCCGGATCTGATCCTCACGGATGCCATGATGCCTCGGATGAGCGGCTATGATCTGCTGAAAGCGGTTCGCAGTGATGAGACATTGCGCTCGATCCCGGTGATCTTCTTGACCGCCCGGGCCGGGACCGAGGCGCGCATCGAGAGTTTGGATGCGGGCGCAGACGATTACCTCGCCAAACCGTTCGACGAAAACGAATTGCTGGCCCGCGTCGGCAATCTGATTCGAGCCCGCGCTCAAGAGAGAGAGCTGACGGAGCTTCAGAAAGAGAAACTGACACGATTCCTACCGCAGCCGCTCGGTGAGATGATTATGTCGGGGACTGCGGATCGCTTTCTGAAGAGTCATCGGACTGATGTCACGGTGCTCTTCCTCGACCTGCGAGGGTTCACCGCCTTTGCCGAAACCGCTGACCCCGAAGACGTGATGAATGTGCTGCGTGAATATCAGGCCGAGACGGGACGTATCGTCGCTGACTATCAGGGGACACTCGAGAGGTTTTCGGGGGACGCCATGATGATATTCTTGAATGACCCCGTCCCTGTTCAGAACCATGTTGAGCAGGGGGTGCGGATGGCGATCGCGATGCGGAACCGGCTTGAAGCGTTACGAATCCAATGGGGCAAACGAGGGTACGAGCTGGGCGCCGGCGTCGGCATCGCCACGGGCTACGCCACGTTAGGGCTGGTCGGGTTCGAACGACGGACCGATTACGCAGCCATCGGAACGGTCACCAATCTGGCTGCTCGGCTGTGTGGGGAGGCGCAGCACGGCCAAATACTCGTCACGGAGCGCGTGCGGCACTTCGTTGAGAACCTGGTCTCCGTCGAACCGGTCGGGGAACTGACGCTGAAAGGGTTCAGCCGCCCGGTGGCGGCCTACAACATCGCTGGACTGCGAAACTACGCGCCGAGCACGCGATCCAGCAGCGGCTAGCCTCATTGCCTTGAAGGATTACCGGAGGCCGACTCCTGCTCCATGCGGTTCATGATCCACACGACTTGGATCACCAGCGCCAGCCGCTTGAGATCAATCGGCTTGCCGATGGAATCGACCGCCCCGAGCTTGACCATCTCCTTCAGCAGTGGCGTATCTTTGTTGGCGCTCAGCGCGATCACCGCGCCCATGTAATTCAGGCGTTGGAGCTCGCGCAGCACCTCAACCCCGTTCATCCTCGGCATAAATAGGTCCAGAATCACGATACGGGGTGGCTCCTGCTGGACCTGGGCCACCGCCTCAACCCCGTCCTGGGCCGTCCGAACCCGGTAGCCACGACCAGTCAAGAACTGCCACAACAGATCGCGGATTCCAGGCTCGTCATCCACCACCAGGATTGAGTCACCGGGCAGCGGCTCTCCTGACGGTCCCTTGGCGGGTGTCGTTGGAGCAGACTGGCTTGACTGTCCGAGCACACGGTCGAGGGTTCCCATCAGACTTTTCAGTGAGAGCCCCTTTCTCAGGAAATCAGTCACCCCCAATTCCCGTGCCTGATCCTCTAACTCGTCCGTCCGTGCTCCTGTCAAGACGATGACGGAAGCCTTCGGGTCAACCGCACGGATCTGCTTGAGCACCTCAATCCCGTTCATGTCCGGCATGATCAAGTCCAAGAGCGTCATGTGCGGCCGGTGCCGTTTAAATTGCTCAAGGGCATCCGCACCGCTCATCACCGTGATCACTTCGTGGCCATGGTGACCGAGCACGGCTCGCAGCAGGTCGCAGAACATCTGTTCATCGTCCACTGCAGGATTTTCGCCATATTCTTCCCCTTTTCCCTTCGTCCCGTGAGTCCCGGCCCGGTGTCAGGATGTGCTCGGACGGCATACCTGACTAGGTCCATGCTGGACTCTTCCGGCATGTGCGCATCCCACAGCATTAAAGCAAATCTCCTCGCTTGAAGCCAGTATCAGGCCTTTTTGGCGCAGCCCGCCGGCGTGGCTGACCGCTCTCCTCCTGCTGCCTTCCGGGCTCCGCACTTGCGATTTGGAATCGGTTATGAGGCGGGTTCGGAGACGACGCGAGTGAGCATCAAGAAGAGCTGTTGAGTAGGACGAGAAGCTCGCCTGTCACTGACTCAGTCTATGGAGACGGCCAAGCCCACCTGCACCACCAGCTCCAGCCGCTCGAGCTCAACCGGCTTGCCCATCACATCCACGGCTCCCAAATCCAAGGTCTGCTGCAACACGTGGTCATCCTGGCTGGCGCTTAGCGTCACGACGCCTCCTTTGAAATCCCTGGCCCTGAGCGCCCGCAGCACCTCCACCCCATTCATCCTAGGCATATTGAGGTCCAGAATGATCAAGTGCGGGCGCTCCTGCTCCACCATATCCAGCGCCTCTTTCCCGTCTTGTGCCACCCGGACCCGATAGCCCCGCAGGGTCAGAAACTCCTTGACCAGGCTTCGGATCTCAGGGTCGTCGTCCACCACGAGCAGGGAGTTCCGGTTCTGGTTTCCCGCGAGAGATCCCGTCCCCTTGCGGGAGGCCGAGGGTGCCTGGGACCGCTGCATGACCTCCCGCTCGATGGCTCTGATCAGGACATCGGGCGCGAGCCCTTTTCCAAAGAAGTCGGTCACGCCAAGCTTTCGGGCCTCGTTCTCCAGCTCGTCCGATCGCTGCCCGGTGATCATGATGACCGCGGCGTCGGGATCGATCACGCGAATCCGCTTGAGCACCTCGATGCCGTTCATCTCCGGCATGTACACGTCGAGGAAAGTGATACGCGGGCGGCGCGTCCGGAAGACCTCCACCGCCTCCCGGCCGCTGGTCGCCGTGAAGACCTCGTGGCCGTGTCGCGTAAACACCACCTGCAACAGGTCGCACAAAAGCTTCTCATCGTCGGCTACCAGAATCGTGGCCATGGTCAGCCTCCTGTCTGAACATTGTCACTCGCGGGCATGTCCAGCACCTTATGTATGGTCTGAGCCATCCCGGCCTCAGCATCCGGGGCGATCCGGAGAAGATAAATCCGGACGGTCGTCCCATTTCCCAGCGCACTGTCCACTTCGATCGAGCTGCCGTTCTGCTTCATAATCCGGTACACGG
>Ga0209058_1001880_pt1 | contig 17559 bp, 13 predicted proteins | sample GraSoiAngelo_147_FD_185904 | JGI IMG/M metagenome (GOLD analysis project Ga0209058, IMG submission 185904) | Grasslands soil microbial communities from the Angelo Coastal Reserve, California, USA - 14_1009_05_40cm (SPAdes) (version 2) | ecosystem: Environmental > Terrestrial > Soil > Grasslands ... | reverse complement strand
AGTAACACACGGTCATCAAGAAAGGCCTGCCACCAGAGATTGAACGCCTCGTGAACAAAGAACACGATGTCCCGCGTCTGGACGATTCTCCATGGGGCCGGAGCGAGGAGGACCTTCGGTAAACCTTGAGGCAGGCAATTGGCATCGGGATCTTCCTTCCAAAGGCGCCCGGAGGCACGGTCGTCGTAGAGTGTCTTGGCCCAGGACTGGAACGGAACGGGCTCCTTTAAATCCTTGGCAAGGTCCCTCAGGTATCCATTGGGCGGATTCCAAACTCCGGAAAGATCCGGCTTGCCGTCCGGCAATCGCGGCGCCGGCGCGGAAAGGTTCGGTTTGCCGTCCGGTGTGCGTGGTATTGCCGCAGGGCGGACGTTCGTCCATTGCCCGAATGCGGGAAAGCACATCAAGACGACCGTCGCAAATGGCAGCTTAAGCTTCATTGGAAACTCTCCCATCTCCATAAAATTTCATTTCTTGATGACAACCTCACTGACGATGTTCCAGGTAAACTCGACAAACCGGTAAAGTGAAGACTCGAGCAAGCGTTCGACGTCGCTGTGCGCGCCATATTGTGCCCGATCCTCTTCGGTCACGGCCGGACCAAGGCCATAGGACGGGATTCCTTTTGCGCGAAGCTGCGCCATATCGGAAGCGCCTGTCGACATCGCCGGCAGCGTCACAGAACCCGGATACATCCGTTGACTGACCTGCTCGATTGTCCGGTACATCTCGGTATCCAGACGCGAAGCCGGCGCTTCCGGACGCGTGGAAGGAATAGGAACGATCTTGACGGCGGGATCATCGATCACGCGTTTCATTTCACCGTAGAATTCGTCGATGTCCTCTCCCGGCAGAGCACGAATGTCCAGAGTCGCTTCGGCTTCCGAGGGAATGACATTGGGTCCGACACCGGCCTTGAGCATTGTCGGCACGATGGAGGTGCGGAGCATCGAATACACGGCCGGCTCGTTTTCCGCAAGATAACGCTGGATCTGCTTTGCGCGCTGCGGGTCTAGAAGGGCCCGGTAACGGGCGGCCTTATCCGGAGGGCTGATGCCGGCCAGTTTTTCGAAGTAGGTCCTGGTCGTTTCATTGAGATGCATCGGAGGTTCCCAGGTCCCGATTTTGGCAACGGCGGCTCCAAGATGGACAACCGGATTGTCGATGCGCGGCACAGAGCCATGACCGGAACTGCCCGTGGCGACGAGTCGCGCTCGGCGCGGCACCTTTTCCGTTGTCCCGACTTGGACCACGGTCACGCGTCCGTTTTCAAGCTTCGCCGTTCCGCCTTCCGTGATTGCGAACTCGGCGTTGATCTCGTCGAAATGCTGACCAACCATGAAATTGATCCCGACTCCTGTGGGATCGGCTTCCTCTCCCGATTCCGCGAGAAAGATCAGATCGCGGTCCAGCACCGCGCCCGAGCGCTTCATCAAAACGAAGCTCATCAGCATCGAGACGAGTTTGTCTTTATCGTCGATTGTTCCGCGGCCCCAGATGTATCCGTCCTTCATCACGGCGCCGAAAGGATCGACCGGCCACTTTTCCTTCTGTACGGCGACGACGTCTGTATGTGCGAGGATCAACAGCGGCCGTTTGCTGCCGTTTCCCTTGAGGCGTGCAACCAGATTCGCCCGATTGGGATCTTTCGCGAAAGTCTTTGAAGGGATACCTTCCCCTTCCAACACCTTCTTCAGATATTCAACAACCTTCGTCTCGTTCCCATACGTCGTGTCGATCTGCACCAGCGCCCGGTAGTGCTCGAGTATTTCCGCCTTCTGTTTCTCCCAATCAATAGCAGGGCGTTGGGCCGGTTGGGCCGGTTGGGCCACTGCCGTGGAGACAAGCGCGACCGGTACCAGAACAAGCAATGCCATGGCAAAGATGTTTCGCATAGGTCTCCTTTCTGTCCGCCGATAATAATCGATAATTGACACCCTTCAGCACTAACATGTAGATTTTTAGCGCTAAATTCGTCCTTTGTAAAAGTATTGACGCACATTCCCCTGCTCGCAGAGGAGGGCGCGAAGCGCAAGCCCGACAGGGCGAAGCCTCAATAGAAGCTGCGCCATAAAAAAAATGCTGCGGAGCCACAAAAGTAGCGCAGACGGGGTGGCGCGAAGCGCGAGCCCGATAGGGCGAAGCCTCAATGAAGGACCGGCGTACCGTTTCGCCGAACTGACCATTAATTGAGGCTTCGCCCTATCGGGCTCGCGCTTCGCGTAATTGAGGCTTCGCCCTATCGGGCTCGCGCTTCGCGTAATTGAGGCTTCGCCCTATCGGGCTCGCGCTTCGCGCCCGGCGCGCCAGCTTCTATTAAGCTGTCGCGCCACCCCCCTCTGCGAGGAGGGGAATGGAGCTATACGAGGAGGAACACATGCGGTGCAGATCAGGTTTGGGTTTTCTGACAATTTGCTGGATCGCCGTGGCCGTTACAGCTACGGCGCAGCAGAACACCGGCACCATTCTAGGCGTAGTAAAAGACTCCTCGGGCGCGGTCGTGCCCGGTGCCGGCATCACCATCCTTAACGAAGAGACGAGCCTGACGCGCACAGTCACGACGGGCGAGAACGGCGCCTTTCGGGCGCCCGCACTGCCCGTTGGTCATTACACGGTGAGAGTTGAACTCGCCGGATTCCGCAGCCAGGCGCAACGTGGCCTGATTCTCGAGGTAGCGCAGGAACTGGTCGTGAATCCCACGCTGGAAGTAGGCGCAGTGCCCCAGGAGGAAGTCGTGGTCAGCGGGGAGGCGCCGCTCGTCAACACGACCAGCAGCGCGCTCGGCAGCGTGGTCAACGAGCAAAGCATGTCGGACTTGCCGCTCAACGGAAGGAACTACGTGGACCTCACGATGCTGCAACCCGGTGTTTCCCAGCAAACGCTGGCGACTACGGGTGGCGGCGCCACTGCCAGCGGAACCTGGTTCAGTGCCAACGGTGCCCCGGTGAGGTCGAACAATTTCACGCTCGACGGAGCCCCAATGATGAACGCGGCCGCTGCCGCGACTGCATCGGAGGCTGGAACCACGTTGGGAGTGGATGGCATCCGCGAGTATAAAGTCGTCACTAGCGCGTTCAGCGCCGAGTACGGGATGGTGATGGGCAGCCAGACAGTGATGGTCAGCAAGAATGGAACGAACCTATGGCACGGCGATGTCTTCGAGTACATGCGGAACAGCGCCCTGGATGCCCGGAATTTTTTCGATTACCGGACCTCCTCGGGAGGCAGGCGCCTGCCTCTATTTCAAAGGAACAGCTTTGGCGGGTCGTTTGGCGGGCCCATAAAAAAGGACAAGACATTCTTCTATGGGGTTTACGAAGGCCTGCGGCAAAATCTGGGCGTCACGATCCTGGACAACGTATTGCCGGCAGCCTGTCACCAACTGGTGAATCCGGGCACCAACAATACCACCCTGGCAAATCCCGCCGGCTGCGCTCCCGCACTGACCAGTTCGACTGTCGTACCCCAGGTTATACAGCCCTTCCTCGATTTGTACCCTGTGCCGAACCTGCCCGGTAACCAGTTCACGTTTCCATCTTCCAGCAGGCAGCGTGAGGACTACGGACAGATTCGTGTGGACCAGAACTTTTCTGCGGCGGATACATTGTTTGGGCGCTACACCATCGACGACGACGAGTTGAATAACGCCACCAACAACATTCGGGCGCTTGCCTCCGGCGCGGCGTTTCCGGGGATTCGCACTTTGGGCTCGAGCCGAGGCCAGTCCGCGACCCTCTCGGAAGGCCACGTCTTCTCTCCGGCGTTGCTGAATACGGCCAGACTCTCATTCAGCCGCACCAACTTCGGCACGAGTACTCTTTCCGAGAGCAACCTGGTTGGTCCACGCTACTCCCTTACGTCCGGTCTGCCCGTAGGACAAATTAACATCTCCGGCGGGATCACCGGGTTCCAGGGGCTGATGATACCAAGCGCTCAGATCCAAACCGTCTACACGTTCAGCGACGATCTGTACTACACGAGAGACCGCCACGCGCTGAAGTTGGGCATGCTGTTGAACCGCTACCATCTGTTTACCCAGACGACGGCCAAATTGCTCACCGGAACGGTCACCTTCACCGACGTCCCGAATTTTATGCAGGGGATCTACGACAACTATGCGGCGGGAACGCCCAACGCTCTCCAGCGCCGTTACTGGTCATACAAAACCTGGGGCTTTTATGCGCAGGATGACATAAAGGCAACCTCCCGGCTGACACTGAACCTGGGCTTCCGCTATGAGTTCCAAACTGTGCCCCGAGAGCGGTACGGTATCGAGAGCCGCTTCCTCAACTTCACGGATCCCACTCAAGCGTGGTCCTATGGCCCGGTGATGCGAAACCCGAGCCTGAAGAATTTCAGCCCGCGCGTTGGGTTTGCCTGGGACGTCCGGGGCAACGGCAAGACTGCTATACGCTCGGGGTTCGGTCTCTATCAAGATCTGGCGAATTTCGGATCGGCGCTGAATCAGATCCCCCTTGGCATGCCGCCTTACTCGCGGCAGAACATCGTCAGCAGCAACGCCCAGGGGCAACTGTTGCCGGTCCCCTTGCAGTTCCCCGATACACCCCTCACGAGCGTGTGCGCCACGAACCTGCCTCCGGCCGATTGCGCGAATCGCTTGCAAACAATGGCGTATGACCTGGATCAACCGCGCTCGCTCCAGTACAACCTTACCGTCGATCAGCAGCTGCCTTTGGGTATGGGGCTGGCCGTGTCCTACGTGGGATTCCGAGGCATCCATCTCTGGCAGGTCCGGGAAGGAAACCCCATTCCCCCCACGGACATCGTCAATGGTTCGCCCGCCTGGTTCCCTTATCTTTGCGGCGGAGTTGCTTCTGCAGTGTCTTGTGCCGCGCCCGTTGCCACTGTTGCGAATCCGGCTTATCACCGGCTCAATCCCGGCTATGCCAGCGTCATCTACATTAAAACTTCAGCGGATTCCTGGTACAACTCGCTTCAAATGGTATTGAAGAAGCGATTGAGCCGCGGATTGGAGTTCCAGAGCGCGTACACCTGGAGCAAATCGCTCGACACCACCCAGGGTCAATCGTATTTCGCCGATTGCACGGACCAGGCTGAACTCGAAGGAACCAGCCCCTTGAATTCGCGAATCGATAAGGGCCCCTCTTGTTTCGACCTCCGCCACAACTGGCACGTGAACCTCCTGTACCATATTCCGAACATCAGCTCTGATCGGCTCCCGGCCAAATTCCTGCGCGGGTGGTGGGTGGGCAACATTGTCACAGCTCGCACCGGGTTTCCGTTCACGCCGTTGGTTAGCGTCGGGCGTTCCAACAATGCCATCTTTGCGGGCCAGGGCACTACCGGGATTGTCGATCGGCCCAACGTGGGAACCGACACAACTAGCGCCACCTTCCGTTGTTCCGGTACGGCTTCGGCCTTCCCCGGCGCGCCGCCCTGCTCGAACGGTTCGGTCACTTATCAGTTCATTCCCTTCGACAAGGACAAGGTCATCACCGGCGACCCGAACGGCTGGTTCAACCCGCTCATGTTCCGGCTGGCACCGACCGGATTTCTGGGCAATGGTTCGCGCGGGATGTTTCGGGGGCCGGGCCTAAGCACCTGGGATCTTTCACTGAACAAAGATACGGCGTTGCCGTTCCTCGGGGAGAGCACGAAACTGCAGTTTCGCACGGAAATTTTCAACCTGCTGAACCACGCCAATTTTTCGATCCCGGCCTCCATCGGGCGTGTCTTCGTCGGCACGCTGGCCGACCCGGCCGGTGCATCGGAGGCCCCGATTTCCAACGTGGGCAGGATCACAACGACGGCGACCTCGTCGCGGCAAATTCAACTCGCGCTGAAGGTGATCTTCTGACGGGGGCCGCGCACGTGAACTCCGAAATTCAATTTGGGAGTTCAGGTGTGCGCCCCCGGGCGCGGTTGATATGGTAGGCTTGGCTAGAATCATAAACGTAACGGTTACGGACGATACTCTGTCCGTAGACCTAGAAGATGGCCCGACCATCTCAGTCCCCATCGGTTGGTATCCGCGGCTGGCGCATGGCACAGCTTCCGAGCGCGGCAACTTTCAGATCAGCGGAGCGGGTTACGGATTGCATTGGCCCGATCTCGATGAAGATATTGGCGTCGAAGGGCTGATGCTGGGGAAGAGATCGACAGAGAGCGCCGCGTCTTTTGATAACTGGCGGAAGAGCCGCACAACGTAATCCGGCTTCGTTATCGAGGGTCGCGGAACCACAAACCCGGCGTGGCGAACACTTATCTACCGCTATTTGCCAATCGAGTGCGCCGCGTCTTTTTCGTTTTCGCAGATGTCTTCCATCATTTCAGTGTCGGCGAGAAATTCATATTGAAGCGGAAACGACCAGGGCTTGGTGTAGGCCTGGGGATCGTCAATCGTGATTTCGACGTCCATGTGACCGAAGTCACGCCGGCGGAAGCGTTCGATGGTATGAAGAGCTTCGGTATGAGGACGGCCGCTGTCATCGATCCAACTCTTATCGTTGAAACCGCGAGTATCAACCACGAACCAGTCGCCTTCCCACTTGCCGATGGAAAAGCCGAACCAGGCGGGATTGCCCACCGATGGATGGGGACGGCCGTCTGTGAAGATCTGGCGGTACTGGGTGAATTGTTCATACAAGATGAGCGTCAAACCGGGCGTCTGCACGATTTTGAGAGGAATGCGAATCAGCATCTTGTCGGGAATGCTGTGGGGCAAACAATGTGCGGACGGACGGTCCGCCATGAAGTTGGCCATTCGTTTCTGGTGGAGCGCTTCCGCGGCAGGGAGCAACGGAGGAATTTTTTCGCCCGGCCGCATGAAATCTTCCAGGTTCGGGCCCATCGCGAGAACCGTGACTCGCTCATTGGGATTTCTCACACGCAGCCACAGGCCGGACAAATCGGGATGGCCGTCGGCGGCTTTCGGCACAGGAGCGGTGAGATTGGGTTTCCCGCCGGCAGTGCGCGGTATTCCCGGAGTCGGATAATCCAGCCACTGCGCTGAAGCAGACACAGCGCAAATTGCAACAACAAGAAAAACCCGGTGAATCATACGATAGCTCCTATTTCCCAATTAAGCGTCCGCGGTCCCTCTCATTCTCGCAGATCATTTCCAACAGTTCCGTATCCGGAAGCAAGTGGACTTTCAGGTTCGCCGTCCAGGCTTTGGTGTATGCCTTCGGATCGTCGATGGTGATGCCGATCTCCATGTGGCCGAAATCCAGACGCCGGAAACGCTCGATGACGTGGAGTGCTTCGCTCTGGGGATGACCGATTTCCGTGTCCAGCCAATCCTGGTCATTGAAGCCGATGGAGTCTACTTTCAGCACGTCACCCTCCCACCGGCCGACAGCGTAGCCCAACCAGCTGGGCTGTGGATCCACCGGAAGCGGCCGCCCGTCAGTGAATATTTGCCGGAAGGCGGAATTCCCGGTCGTCTCGTAAAGAAGGACAACAACGCGTGGAGTTTGGATGATCTTGAACGGAGCAATGGTGTTGATCCGCGGCACGCCCGCGGGCATGCACCGCGACAGCGGATCGTCTTTGTGCTGAGTTTCCTGACGCTGACCGGAGAGCGCCTTCGTCCACGGCTGGAACGGAACCTCCGCCTGCTGATGGTCCGCATTGAGGTCAAAAAAGTGCGTCAAGTCGTCAGCTTGCCAGATCCCGGAAAGGTCGGGTTTTCCGTCCGGTGTTTTCGGCGCCGGAGCAGAAAGATTCGGCTTCCCGTCCTCCGTTCGCGGAGTCAGCGGATCGCGGTAGTTCACCCATTGCGCCGGGGATGAAACCGCCGTGGAGCACAGCAGAACGGCCGCGGTAAGCATCGATTTGAGCCAGTAGTTAGAGCACATAATTGAATCGAGAAGCTTGGCGCATTCCCGGGGGATTGATTATACCCGCGATGGAGTTCTTCCCGAGCAATTCTCAAAGGACAGCGAAATGGAGCAGCGGTTCGAACGCGAGGCACAGACGATCGCCGCACGGAATCATCCTCAGACTGCCGGCGTAGGGCAAAATCGAACACTGTTTATACTTGGAAACGGGAAATAGTTGTGTGGATAATATGCCGCCGGTCTCGATTCCCTGCGACTTGTTCTTTGAGAGGTGATAATAGGGGATTACAACGTTAATGGAGGGCAATGTCCATGAAATCTGCTGCTCGATTCTCTCTGATCATTGGCGCGACAGTATTAGTCGCGCAGAATTCGTTAGCGCACTTCAAGCTTTTGGAACCCGGCTCGTGGCTTATGGAAAGCGATCGCGGCGATCCGCAGAAATCTGGTCCTTGCGGTGGCTCCAATACCGATTGGGGCAAGCCGAGCTATATCGTTACAAAAGCCACGGGGGGCCAGAAGCTTCATGTCAAGCTTCAGGAAACGGTCTATCATCCCGGACACTACCGGGTCGCTCTGGCTGTGAATTCACCGACGGAACTGCCGCCCGACCCGCAGGCGACGACAAAAGACAGCGAACGGGGTCCAATGTCTGTCGCTGCTGCGATCCAGAATTCACCTCAAATTCCTGTGCTTGCTGACGGCTTATTCGTGCATAACACGCGGCCGGCGGGTGCAATGCCCCCGTGGGAGACGGATGTGCAGTTGCCGAACATCAACTGCAAGAAGTGCATTCTGCAAATCGTGCAGTTCATGGCCGAACACGCCTTCAACAATCCCGGCGGATACACCTATCACCACTGTGCAGAGTTGCAGATTACCGCCGACCCGGCAAAACCGTTGGACAGGGGATGGCCGGCCGAGCGGTCAATATCGAACTAAGCCGCGAATTACGCGAACTGGCGCGAACTGGCACGTAAAAGAATCTTTGATGCGCCGGTTCGCGTTTGAGAGCCCTCGCATCGCGAGCCGAAGCTTCGCACTTTCACAGCGCTATTCCCCCGAAGCAGGCTGCTGAAAAACCCATTAGAAACGACGAATGTGCTGTAGCGGTCTATTTCTTGAGGCTGCGCGCTGCCGCGCTTGCGCTTCGCGGACCGCCCGTGTCTCGCTGATTCGCAGAAGAACGGGCGCTCATAGATCGCCCCTACAGTTGCACAATTCGACTTTTTCAGCAGCCCGCTAGGCTAGAGCGGTCTCCGGTTACCTCTGTTGAGAACTGCGCCGCCCTGCAATCCACTCGAGTCTGTTGCGTTTTAACCCGTTTCTCCCGGCATGCTGCGTGCTACTCCACTCGAAAATCACTTTGGAGAGGTTGTTTATGAATACAAGAGTCGTGTTATGGGGTGGCCGCGAACGTCAATCCTGGCAGCGAGAAGCGTTGATGATAGCCGCGACGGCGGGGATCGCCACAGCCGTCGGTGCGATAACCGGCGGTAAGAAGGGCGCCACGTTCGGAGCGATTTCGGGAGGCGTTACCCGGTTCCTCATGCGGATGCTGAGCTGGTAGAACAGGCGGTCGTTTTGTAGCCACAAAGAGGCACAAAAGGCGCAAGTGAGATCATCTGTACCTTTTGTGCATTTTTGTGGCTATTCCTCTTTTTCACCGAGGGACTCCCGCGAATTGCACGGTTAAACTCCTCTCGCTTAGAGTTCGTACGCGGACTTGTATGCCGAACGAGGAAACGACAGCCTTCCCCGAATGGGTTGTGCCGATGGCGGCGACGCTTACCGAGGAGCGCTTCACCGGGCCCGAGTGGATCTTCGAGCGAAAGCTCGATGGGATCCGAATGCTCGCATTCAAAAATGGCACGGACGTGAAACTTTATTCGCGCAACCGGCTGCTCCAGCACTACCCAGCCGTTGCCGAGGCGATCGCCAAGCTGCCGGTCCGCGATGTGATCCTCGACGGTGAGGCCGTCTGGAATTCGACCAGCAGAATCGCGTACCACGTATTCGACATCCTGTGGCTGGAAGGGCGTTCGGTCATGCCGTTAGCGCTCGACGCCCGACGCGCTTTGTTGAAAGATGTCCCGCTCCGTGCTCCGCTGGCGCATGTTCCGGAAATCAAGGACGACAAACCCTGGGAACGCGCGTGCCGCGAAGGCTGGGAAGGAGTGATCGCAAAACTTCGCACGTCACCGTACGAGCACCGGCGCTCACCTTACTGGCTAAAGATGAAGTGCGAGGCTACGCAGGAGCTCGTCGTTGGCGGATTTACGGATCCGCAGGGCAGCCGCGTTGGTCTGGGCGCATTGCTCGTGGGTTACTTCCAGGGGGATGATTTCGTCTTCGCCGGCAAAATCGGCACCGGCTTCGACACAAAGCTGTTGCTGGACTTGCGTGCGCGGCTGGACAAGCTCGAGATTGCCAAATCGCCGTTCACGAAGGCCAAAGGGCTGCCACGTTTTCGCGCACATTGGGTACTACCCGAAATTGTCGTACAGGTTTGCTTCATTGAGTGGACCGTGCACGGTAAGCTCCGCCATCCCCGGCTGCTCGGCGTTCGCTACGACAAATCGCCCCGGGAGGTTATCAGGGAAACGTGGTAATCACCCATCCCGAAAAGGTCCTGTTTCCTGATGACGGAATTACGAAAGGCCAACTCGCCGCTTACTACGAGATGATTGCGCCCGTGATGTTGCCGCATATCGCTCGTCGTCCCGTAACGATGGAACGCTTTCCGGCCGGCATCGGCAAAAAGGGATTTCTACAGAAAGATGTGTCGAAAGGGTTTCCGGAATGGCTGCAGCGTGTCGAGGTTCCCAAGAAGGACGGCGTCGTCCATCATCCCATAGTGACGGACACGCGGTCTCTCGTCTGGCTCGTCAACCAGAACAGCATCACGCCCCACGTCTGGACATCGCGCGCCCCTGATGTGTACTACCCGGACATCTGTGTGTTCGACCTGGATCCGTATGTCGACGATGCAGACATGCTGCGCGCCGCAGCGCTTGCGGTTCGCGACCTGCTCGAGGAAATCGGGCTTCCAAGCTGGGTGAAGACGTCCGGCTCGAAGGGATTCCACATCGCCGTCCCGCTCGACGGCAAAGCGAATATGGGAGAGGTCGAAGGATTCGCGCATGCCCTTGGGACGCTGCTTGTCAGTCGCAATCCGAAAAACCTCACACAGGAATTTCACAAGGTGGATCGTGGAACGCGGATACTTATTGATACTGGACGTAATGGCTGGAGTGCGACGCATGCAGCCGCGTACGCCGTTCGCGCGAAGCCCGGTGCTCCTGTGTCCGCGCCGTGCACCTGGGAAGAGTTGGAAACTGGTAAGGTCGGGCCTAGAACGTTCACGCTAAGAAACATGGCCCCTCGCATCGAGCAGGTCGGCGATTTGTGGTCCGGCATGCGAAGACGGCGAAGATCGCTCAACCGTCCACTACTGAAATTGCGTGCCCTCTCACGCGGACGGTAACGAACCCGGTTTCGCTGTAAGCGGCACCTGATGCCTTGATATACTCACCCGCACTTCGTCATCCCGGAGGAAAGTCCCATGGTGAATCAGCAATCGGGGGAGGCCGCTACCGGCGGTCTGGTTCCGCGGAGGCACCTTCTCGTTTCTCTCTTGGCAGCGGGACTTTTGCGGCCTCATCCTGCGCCGGCCGGCCCCCAGTCGAAAAGCAAAGAATCCCAACTGCCGGTGCACGTCAGCACGCTGAACCATGTGAGTTTCGGGTGTGCGGATCTGAAGAGCACCGTGCGCTGGTATGGGCGAGTCTTGGGAATGGCGGTTCACGCGTTCCAGGACTACGGGGGTGGCCAGACCGTTCTCAGAGTCGGTAACGGACCAGCCTACGTCGCGCTGTCGCAACTTGACGCGAAACGGATTGGGCAGCGGCCCTCGCGGCTCCCGCATTTCTGCTGGGGAGTCGAGGATTTCAATGTCGACCGGATCCTGAGGGCTCTCTCCGAGATGCAGGCTCCGGCTCAGGCGGTTCTTCGTGAGGGGAAAACCATCAACGGCGTCAACTTCGATGACCCGGACGGATTCCCGCTCCAATTCAATCCTATCATCGCCTGCGGCGGGGGCGGATTTCTGGGTGATGTGTGCGACAGATCCGCACAGGTGGATCGCCAGCCGGGTGACCCGCCGCCCATTCCGGTCCGCACACTGAACCACGTCAGGCTTACCGTACCCGATGTCCGTCGCACACTCGAATGGTATATGAAGCTGACCGATATGCATCTGCAGACGTACCAGGAACCCGAAGGGGGCCCTCGAACACCCGGATATGTGGGGCCGCAGATTCCCATCCTTCGCGTCGGATCCGGTCCTCAGTTCGTCGCGTTGATCGAAGGAAGCGGTCCCGAAGCTTTCCGGCCGCACGTTGGCTTCGGCGTGGAACGTTTCGATCCCGACCAGATCATCAAGAGTCTTGCCGCGCACCGCGTTCGCTGGCGCATCAGGGAACGCGAGAGTGCCACCGTAGAGGTCCTGCTTGACGGCCCCGACGGCGTCGACATCCAGCTCCAGGACGTCAGCTACTGCGGAGGCCGCGGGCCCTTCGGCAACATGTGCAGCTAGCGGATGGCGCGATCCGTTTTCCTGCGGGGTCTGGCGATCGTTTATCTCATTGCATTCGCCTCACTGCTGCCCCAAGTCGATGGGCTGATCGGTTCCAACGGCATTCTGCCGGTCAACGACTATCTCGATACGATCGATTCCGAATACGGAAATACCGGTTACGCGCTGTTTCCGACACTGGCGTGGTTCGACTCGAGCGACACGTTCTTGCACCTGATGATATGGGCCGGCATGGTGCTGGCGATTCTGCTGTTCGCTCGTGTTTTGCCGCTCGTGACTGCGATCGGTCTCTGGGTTCTCTACCTCTCGCTGGATACGGCCGGCCAGATATTTTTCTCCTTTCAATGGGACGCATTGCTTTTGGAGACAGGCTTCGCCGCTATTCTCCTGACTCCCTGGGGCGTGCGTCCTTCATACGTGAACCCGCCGCCGCGAATGGCGATTTGGCTGTTCCGTTTCCTGGTCTTTCGATTGATGCTGGAATCAGGCGCCGTAAAGTTGTTGAGCGGAGATCCCACGTGGCGGAGTTTCACGGCATTGAACTATCACTACGAGACGCAGCCTCTGCCGACGCCGCCGGCATGGTACACCCACCACTTGCCGGCATTTGTTCAGAAGATGTCGGTTGCCGGGGTATTTGCAGTCGAGCTCATCGTGCCGTTTTTGTTTCTGACAACACGGCCTCTCCGCAAGATTGCCGCGGTCATTACGATCGCGTTTCAATGCCTGATCGCGTTCACTGGAAATTACACGTTCTTCAACCTGCTCACGATTGTTTTGTGCTTTGTCCCCTTGCTCGACGACGGGCAACCGGCGGAACTCCGATGGTCTCGGTGGGTGGTATCGACGGCGAGCGTTGCTTCGATTGCCTTGGGCCTCCTCCAACTTTTAATGATGATCGGAATACCGCGGACGACTCCTGAACGGCTGGCATTGATTGACTTTCGCGCGCAAACATTCCACATCGTCAATCGTTACGGCCTGTTTGCCGTCATGACGACGTCCCGTCCCGAAATCATCATTGAAGGCAGTGATGACGGCGAGAATTGGAAAGCATACGAGTTCAAATACAAGCCGGGGGACGTGAATCGTCCGCTCCCCTGGGTCGCGCCATACCAGCCACGCCTGGATTGGCAAATGTGGTTCGCCGCTTTGTCAAATTACCGAGACAACCCCTGGTTTCCGCAACTGCTACGGCGGCTTCTCGAAGGTTCTCCCGATGTCTTGAAACTTCTCGCGGTCAATCCGTTTCCGAATAAACCGCCGCGCCTCGTTCGAGCGATCACGTACGACTACCACTTTTCGGACGCCCCCCCACGTCGGCGTACGGGCGTCATTTGGACGCGCCGCTACCTTGGCGAATACTTTCCCGTGGTCAGTTTGAAACAGTGATCATTTCCCCTCCTCTGCGAGGAGGGGAATGCGGCTCGTCCCGTCTGTATCGCGGTTACTTCTTCAAGACGGGCTCGAGCGTCTTCAAGACGAGATTTGTCACAAGCACGTATCCGTCTGCATTCGGGTGCAGGAAATCATCGAGCGTGTATTTCGGATTGCCGGCGACGCCTTCGAGGAAGAACGGGATGAGGGGCAGGCTGTGTTTCTTGGCGAGACCGCGAAATACTTCTTCGAAGGATTGAACGTAGGCGGCACCATAATTTCGGGGCAGCGTCATGCCCGCAAGAATTACGGACGCACCTTTTTTTTGAAATGCGGTGATCATTTCTTCCAGATTGGCTTGCATCTGGGCCGTCGGCATTCCACGAAGTCCATCGTTCGCTCCCAGCTCCAGCACGACAACAGACGGCATGACATTGAGTGCCGACTGCAAGCGCGCGCGGCCGCCGCTGGTGGTGTCGCCGCTGATACCCATGTTGACGATGCGATATTTGTATCCGAGGCCGTCTAATTTTCGTTGGAGCTGTTCGGGATAGCCGGAGCCGCGAGGCACGCCATATCCGGCTGTCAAGCTGTCGCCAAAGGCGAGAATCACCGGCCTGGAGTCCTGAACCGGAGGCGGTTGGGTCATTAATAAAACCGTCATCATTGAAATAAGAAACATCGTTTTCATCTAGTGTCCCGTCTCCTAAATATCTGTACCATTGCCGATGGGGCTTGCGAGGCGAGGTCGAGGAGCGATGAGGAGGCAGATGCTCATTCATCGCCGACGAATCGCGACGATGAGATCGCCCGCAACCCCCATCGGCCCTACGGGTTGCGGCGGAACGGCCCCGTCTTCGTTGTCGCTCCTCGGTCACAATGAAAGAGCATTGCTCCCTCGTCGCTCCTAGAATCCGGGGCAGTTGCGCTCGCAACAATGGTACAGATATTTAGGAGACGGGACACTAGAATCGAATCATGATTGTTGTTCGAAATTTGGTCAAGACCATCCGGAACGGTGCGCATGCAGTCGAGATCATTCGCAACATCAGCTTTGACGTGCCTTCCCGGCAATTCGTTGCCGTCATGGGCCCGTCAGGCAGCGGAAAGAGCACATTGCTCGGGTTGATTGCAGGCCTGGATTGGCCGTCGTCTGGAAGCATCCTGATCGATGGCCAGGAGATCACGAAACTGCGCGAAGACGAAATGGCAGAACTGCGCGGCAAAAAGCTGGGTTTTGTCTTCCAGTCCTATCACCTGATTCCCACGTTGACGGCACTGGAAAATGTCATGCTTCCGCTGGAATTCAATCGAGTAACCGGAGGGAATGGGGCTGTTCAACGCGCTGCATACTTATTGGAAAGCGTGGGTCTCGCCGACCGGCGTGATCACTATCCCGCACAACTCTCGGGAGGCGAACAGCAGCGCGTCGCGCTGGCGCGCGCATTTGTGATGAAGCCCTCGGTGTTGCTTGCGGATGAGCCTACCGGAAATCTGGACAGTGAGAATGGGCGGCACGTGCTGGAGCTTCTCATTCGTTTGAATAAAGAAGAAGGCACAACGCTCATTCTGGTTACGCACGACGAAATGCTCGCGTCGCAGGCGGAAAGACGCATCCTCTTGCGTGACGGCCAGATCGTCGGGGACCTACCCTCTCCCTCTGGGAGAGGGCGGCGCGACAGCCAGCAGGCTGGCGTGCCGGGTGAGGGTTGAAGCTATGACGTTCCCCCTTCTGATGGCATGGCGCGAAACACGGGCGGCGCCAGGCAAATTCATCTTCGTGGTTATCTCGGTCGCCCTTGGCGCAACGGCCCTGACTGCGGTGACGGGATTCAATGAATCCGTACGCTACACCTTGCTTCGGGAAGCGCGTAGCCTGATGGCCGCCGACATTTCGCTGCGGATGCCGGTTGAACCTTCCGCAAAGGAGATCGATTTTCTCGATCGGCTGAAATCACGAGGCATCGATTCGACCCGCGTAACCGAAACCGTTTCTATGGCATCGACTGGCCAAGGGCCGCCGGTCCTGGTTTCCGTCAAGGGCGCCGACCTTGGGCGGTATCCATTCTACGGAAGGATCCTCGTTCAGCCCTCCAACGTCCAGCTCGACGCCGGCACTGTGGCGGTTTCGGACGACCTGCTCCTGCGCCTCGGAACCCGAGTAGGCGATTCAATCGAGATCGGCAATCGCAGATTTCGAATTGCAGCGCGGATTGTGAAAGAACCCGATCGCATGACGACGGGTTTTACTCTCGGACCGCGCGTTTTATTTACTCGAGAAGGTCTCTCCACCGCCGGTATCGTCATTCCCGGCAGCCGCATTACCGAACGGCTTCTCTTGAAGCTTCGCCCTGATGACGATCTGGAAGCGACGAAAAAAGAACTCAGCGGCATATTCGGCCGGCGCGCGCGCATCACGGACTACACGGAAACAAACCCGCAGTTGACGCGCGCGCTCGATCGCGCGACGCGATTTCTGTCGCTGATTAGCCTGATCGCATTGATTGTGGCGGGATTGGGTGTGGGCGCCACGATGCAGAGCCATTTACGACAGAAGATGCCGAACATCGCATTCATGAAATGCGTCGGCGGCCGATCGGATCACATTGTAAGCATCTATATCGCGCAGGCGCTGATCATCGGTTGCGCCGGAAGTTTAATCGGCATTCTGTTGGGCGCCTTCGCCCAGGCCGAATTCTCCCGGCTGGTCTCGCGTTACTTTGATATTGCAGTCATCCTGGTTTGGCCTTGGACGGCGATGCTTAAAGCTGTAGCTGCAAGCCTTGCCACGGTATTTCTGTTTGCGCTACCAGCGCTCGTGGCCATCGCGGAAGTCAAGCCGGCATTGATATTGCGAAAAGAAGTGTCAGGCGAGACCATGGCGCCGGGCCAGCCCCGGCAGCCCCAACGTGCCCGGCGAAGCGTTGTCGCAGCGGCACTGATCGCGATCGGACTATGGGGGATAGCTGTATGGGTGGGCTCTTCCATCAAGTATGCGACTGTTTTTGCGGCGATTCTCATCGGTAGCCTTCTTGTCCTCGGCGCGCTGGGAGGAATTCTTTTGCACAGCATCCGGCGTCTTTCGCGGTTTCAAATCATCCGGCGCTCAGCAGTGCTCCGTCATGGAATCGCGAATCTCTACCGTCCGGGTGCGCACGCGGCAGCGATCCTGGCGAGCCTCAGTATCGGCGTCATGGTCACGTTGAGCATTTATTTCCTCCAGAATTCGCTTTTGGAAGAAGTACGCCTCACGGCGCCACCCGATACTCCCAATTTGTTTCTGATCAATATCACCGATCGTGAACGGGACGGTATTACGCGGCTCCTTGAAAACGATCCTGCGGTTATCGAGCACCAGGCGCTCTCTCCCTCGGTTGCCGCGCAGCTATCGACCATTGACGGACGGCCCCTCGAGCAGATTCCCCTGGAGGAAGGCGCACGCCGTTTCTTGAACACACAATTTGTTCTCACGTGGGCGCGCGACATGCCGCCGGCTACCGACATTCTGGAAGGTTCGTGGTGGCCGGCCCAACCAACCGAATCTCTCGTCTCGGTTCAAGAATTTGCGGCGCAGGCGCTTGGCTTGAAAGTCGGAAGTATTTTGGAATGGACGGCCATCGGCGGCTATATCCGGGCGCGTGTCGCGAATATCCGGCGGACGAATGCTCTACGCGCAGGCGCGAATAATCAATTCATTCTTTCGCCGGGCACGCTGGATAATTTCTTGCTTGTGTATTACGGCTCAATTCGCGTGAAGCCGGA
>Ga0209058_1001877_pt1 | contig 17582 bp, 17 predicted proteins | sample GraSoiAngelo_147_FD_185904 | JGI IMG/M metagenome (GOLD analysis project Ga0209058, IMG submission 185904) | Grasslands soil microbial communities from the Angelo Coastal Reserve, California, USA - 14_1009_05_40cm (SPAdes) (version 2) | ecosystem: Environmental > Terrestrial > Soil > Grasslands ... | reverse complement strand
CGGATACGCGGACCCCAGCGTGACCTTGATCTCCTCGGCGCGCCGCTCGCCGACGAGCAAGTTGTAGTGCTTGCGGATGTACTGGACGATCGCCTCGTCCATCTCGTCGCCCGCAATACGCACTGACTTCGAATAGACGATTCCCGAGAGCGAGATCACCGCCACCTCGGTCGTCCCGCCACCGATGTCGACGATCATGTTGCCGCCCGGCTCCTGGATGGGCAGGCCCGCGCCGATCGCCGCGGCCATCGGCTCCTCGATCAGGTACACCTCGCGCGCGCCCGCCTGCATCGCCGAGTCGCGCACCGCTCGCTTCTCGACCTGGGTGATCCCCGACGGCACACCGATGACGATGCGCGGCCGCACGAGCGTGCGGCGGCGGTGCACCTTCGAGATGAAGTAGTGCAGCATCTTCTCGGTCACGTCGAAGTCGGCGATGACCCCGTCCCTGAGGGGGCGGATGGCAACGATGTTCCCGGGCGTGCGCCCGAGCATGGCCTTGGCCTCGCGACCGACCGCGAGCACGGAGTGATCGGCCTGGTGGATCGCGACGATCGAAGGCTCGTTGAGCACGATGCCCTCGCCACGGACATAGACCAGAGTGTTCGCCGTCCCGAGGTCGACGGCGAGATCGTTCGAGAACATCCCGGCCAGCAGGTTGTAGAACATCACCGCTCCATCAGTCGTCGATTGAACCCCCTCGTTCGGGGGCTTTACAGTAGCACAGTCCGTGCCACCCCGAAACGAAAACTCTATTTTTCCAAGGCTTTAGGCCACAGAACCCCCTGCGGGGCTCCGCGTGCCCACCTTCGGTATGGAAAACACGAGTTTTTTCAGAGGGTTCCGACAGGAAGCCGAGGCCAGGAGACGGAGCGCCCCACATTGGACTTGGGGTTCCTTGGGAGGGTCGCAGGGCTGAGCTTTCCTCGATTGACCGGCTGGTGACCGTGCCCAGGATGGCACCTCTGGTGACAGCCAGCGTCATGACATACCGCTTTCCGGAACCGTCCGTCTGGTCATCGGCGACCGAGCTCCTTCATGCCTGGCGAATTCTCGGAAAGCGAGGGAATTGTCGGAAAGTGACGTCCCGGTATAGCATCGCCGAGCCGCACGATGACCGCCGACGAGTTCGAGATCTGGTTTGACAAGGGCGTGACCGACGGGCTGCCCGTCGTCCCTCCCACGCGCGAGCGCGTTGAACACATGCTCGCCGGCACCGGGCGGGCGCGCGACGAGCTGCTCGGCAAGATGCCGCCGAACTACGGCCGGCTGACCGTCGAGAAAGCCGCGATCAACGCGGTCCTGGCCGGGTGCCGGCCCGACTACCTGCCGGTCGTCATCGCCGCCGCCGAGTGCGCGTGCGATCCCGCGTTCAACCTCCACGGGGTCGCGACTTCCACACACTTCGCCGCGCCGCTCATCGTCGTCAATGGCCCCATCCGCACGCGCATCGGCCTCAACAGCGCCTTCGGCGTCTTCGGTCCTGGCTATCGCGCGAACGCGACGATCGGCCGCGCGCTCCGCCTCTTGATGATCAACGTCGGCGGCGCACGGCCGGGCGAGATCTCGATGTCCACGCTCGGCCATCCTGGGCGCTACACCTACTGCATCGCCGAGAACGAAGACGCGAGTCCGTGGCCGCCCTACCACGCGGGCCGTGGCTTTCCGGTCGCAGCGTCGACCGTCACGCTGTTCGCCGGCGAGGCACCGCACGGAATCTCGGATCATTCGAGCCGGACGGCGCGCGCGCTCGGCGGATCGCTGGGCTGGTCGATGGCCGGCCTCTGGAACAGCAAGCACTTTCCGCTCTACTCTCACACGATGCTGGTGGTGGGCCCCGAGCACGCCCGCACCTTCGCCGACGACGGATGGTCGAAGGAGGACCTGAAGCGCCATCTCTTCGAGACCGTGCGACGCCCGTACCGGTCGCTGCTGCCCGACGAGGACCACGGAGAAGGCACAAATTTGAGGTTCGGGACGAGGGAGTCGCCGGGGCCCGAGACCATGATCTCCAAGTTTCCGTCGACCGAGGAAATCCACGTGGTCGTGGCCGGCGGCACCGCGGGGCGCTTCTCGGTGGCGATCCCCGGCTGGCTCGGTACAAAGAACGGCTCGCGCCCGGTCACCCGCGCCGTGCAATAATTCGATTGACTTGCCGAACCGTGCGTGTCATCCTGCAGCTCGGTTCTGGCACACACGGAGTTAGGTAACAATTGTGAGAGATTGAGACACACGCCGCGCGGGCCCAGTTCGCGCGGCGTTTTTGTTTGCCTTCCAATTCCGGAAGGCAACCCCGCCACGATTGGCGGGAGCACGGGGCTTGAAGACCCCCTAAAGAGAGGTTCGAGGCATGGCTAACGGACAGGTGAAGTGGTTCAACGATGCGAAGGGTTACGGGTTCATAACACAGGAGGGCGGCGAGGACGTGTTCGTCCACTACAGCGCCATCCAGGCACAGGGCTTCAAGAGCCTTGCTGAAGGTGACCGGGTCGAGTTCGAAGTAACTCGCGGTCCGAAGGGTCTTCAGGCAGCCAACGTCAGGAAGGTCTAATAGACTACCCTGTTCGCTCCCGCCCGGGCCCGGCAACGGGCCCGGGTGCCCAACACAGAGACCACACACGAAAGGCGCTCCATTTTCATGCTCTGCACATTCAAGGATCCTCGGCTCACGCTCGCGATGCGCGACGCCATCGCGCGCGCAGGCTATTCCACTCCCACTCCGATCCAGGTCCAGGCGATCGGGCCGATCCTCGAGGGACGCGACCTGATCGGCTGCGCCCAGACGGGCACCGGCAAGACCGCCGCCTTCGCGATCCCGACTATTGAACTCCTGGTCGGGGCGGACTCGCGGCTCGCGAAGCTCGGCAGCGTGGGACCGCGCGCGCTCGTGCTCGCGCCGACGCGCGAGCTCGCTCTGCAGACCGCGGAGACGTTCGACATGCTCGGCCGCGCCCAGGGCGTCAAGACGGTCGTCCTCATCGGGGGCGAATCGATGGGGCCGCAGCTCGCCGGGCTCCAGAGGAGACCCGACGTCATTATTGCGACCCCCGGCCGGCTCTTCGATCACCTCGAGCGCCGGACGCTTGGCCTCGGCACGCTCCGCATCGTCGTCCTCGACGAGGCCGACCGTATGCTCGACATGGGCTTCGCACCCCAGGTCGAGCGTATCCTCCGCGTGACGCCACTCGACCGGCAGACCCTCTGCTTTTCGGCGACGATGCCGACAGAGGTCGAGACGCTGGTTCGCCGGCATCTCGTCCGTCCCGTGCGCATCGACGCCGGCGTGATCGCCAAGCCCGTCGCGAAAGTCACGCAGATGCTCTACAAGGCGGCGACCCAGGAGAAGACGCCGCTCCTGCTCCGGCTCCTCGGCGAGGAACGTGGTCAGACGCTCGTCTTCACGCGCACCAAGCATCGCGCCGATCGCGTGGCGCGCGCCGTGGGCGCAGCCGGACACCGGGTGACGCGCCTGCACGCAGATCGCTCGATGTCGCAGCGCCGCGAGGCGCTCGACGGCTTCCGGAGCGGTCGCTATCGCGTGCTGATCGCCACCGACATCGCGGCGCGCGGGATCGACGTGCCCGAGATCGCCCACGTGGTGAACTTCGACTTGCCCCACACGGCCGAGGACTACATCCACCGGATCGGACGAACCGCGCGCGCGGAGGCGAGCGGCCGCGCCACGAGCTTCGCGGCGCCCGAGGAACACGAGCAGCTGCGCACGATCGAACGGCACTTGGGACATCCCGTCCCGCGGCATTGACATCCCCGACCATGGAGGCCGGGATCACCGGAGCGTGAAGCTCCATAACAGAAAAAGAAGAGGAACATCATGGCAAGCGGCACAGTGAAGTGGTTCAACGATGCAAAGGGTTTCGGATTCATCACGCAGGAAGGCGGCGAGGACGTGTTCGTCCACTTCAGCGCCATCCAGGCCTCGGGCTTCAAGAGCCTCAGCGAAGGGGATCGGGTGGAGTTCGAGGTGACCCGCGGCCCGAAGGGTCTGCAGGCCGCCAACGTCCGAAAGGCCTAGCCGGAAGTCAGTCCCTCAGGCGTCGAAAGCCGGGGAAGTAGGCGTCGAGAGCCGGGGGAGTCCGAGGGGGGTCGCCCCCCTCGGAAAAATTAAAAGCCCCGACGGTGGCTGCGGCGCGTTGTGACTCATTCACTCGCGCGTCGCGCCGCCCCGCTGGTGAAGCGGGACCGTCGGGGCCGGTGGCGCCTGGACTCCCAGGCGTTCCACCCGGAGCTAGCGTGGAGCCTGCCTAGGAGGCAACCACCTCACAGATCACCGTAGGGTTACACATCGGCTGGATCACCTCCTATTCTCGGCAAGGCCGCCACGCGGGCCCAGTTCCCACCTACCCAGAACCGGATGCCGACTCCCAGCCCGGGGCTCGACCACGTCAGCCGCCGGCGGTATTGTCGACGGGGACGCTGCTGGAACGCTGTGACGCTCCGGTCGATTTGCCCCAATCCTACACCCGGGTCCGGCGCGCCCCAAAGCACAAATTGCTAGCCGACGCTACTTGATCACGATGCGCGCGCGATTGCGCTCCCAGAGCCCGCTGCCGACGCCTTCGACCTTGCGAAGTTCGTCCGGCTTCTTGAACGGGCCGTGGGTGTCTCGGTATTCGACGATCTTCTCGGCCACGCGGCGGCCGACACCCTCCAGCTTCATCAGCTCCTTGACGTCCGCGGTGTTGATGTTGACGAGAGCGCCGGTCGGCGGCGACGCCTGCGTCTCTCCGGGTCGCGACGGCGGCGCCGCGACGGCCGGCCACGGAGCGAGCCACGAGAACGCGACGAGCAGGACGAGGATCCCGATGGAACAGTGACTCATGAAGTTCCTCCCTTCGTTCAGGTGCACGGCATTCACGCGAGCGCTCGCGAGCGATGCCATTGAACCCGCCGTCGGCGGAACGCGTCAACGTCCAATCATTCAGACACGCGAAACAGATACGGATTAGTCGACGGGGGAGCCGTGGAGCCGATCGAGATAAGCCTGCCACTCCACCGGGACCAGCGACTTTTTATTCGAGTTGCACGCCTTGCAGGCGGGGACGACGTTGCCGCGCGTCGAGCGGCCGCCGCGTCCGAGCGGAACCAGGTGGTCCATCGTCAGCGCGCGGTGCCCGATCGAGCGGCGACAGTAGTAGCACACACCGTCGGCGATGCGTCGCTTCCACCACGGGCTCCGACGCAGCTCGCGCGCCTTCGCCCGCTCGCGCCGCAGCGTCTCGGGCTCGACGGGCACGTAGGACTCACTCATGGGACAGCGAGCGCGCTGGACAGCGCTTCCCACTCGCGCATGAGCCACGTCACCTGCTCCTCGGCACGCTTGCGCTCGTTCGCCGCGGCGCGAACGCGCTCGCCGTCCGCATAGAGGGCCGGATCGCCCAGCCGCGTGCCGATCTCGGCGAGCTGCGCCTCGAGCGCGTGAATCTGCCGCTCGACCTCCTCGAGCCTCTTGCGCAGCTCGCGCATCTCTCTCGTCGCCGGCCTCGCCCTCGCCTCCGACGCTCGCGCCCGCTCGGGCCGCACCGGGGGGGACGGCGCGGGGTGGCGCGGCCCGGAACCTGAGAGAGACGACAGGTTCCGGGCCGCGCCACCCCGCGCCGTTCCCGCCGGGGCGGCTGCGGCGCGCGCTTTCGCGTCGAGATAATCGTCGTAACTGCCCGGGTAGCTGACCAGGCTCCCGCACGCGATGTCCACGATTCCGGTCGCGATGCGATTGATGAAGTAGCGGTCGTGCGAGATGAACACGATCGTGCCCGGAAACGCGGCGAGTGCCCGCTCGAGCACCTCGCGCGAGGCGAGATCGAGGTGGTTGGTCGGCTCGTCCATGCAGAGGAACGCGGCGGGACGCACGAGCATCTTCGCCAGTGCGACGCGCGCCTTCTCGCCGCCCGACAGCACCGCGATCTTCTTGTCCACGGCGTCACCCGAGAAGAGGAACGTGCCCAGGATCGTCCGGAGCCGTGTCTGCCCGAGCTCGGGGGCTGCGCGCCCCAGCTCTTCGAGAATCGTCAGCGACAGCGTCAACGCCTCGAGCTGGTGCTGCGCGTAGTAGTGCACGGCCACGTGGGTGCCGAGCGTGCGCTCGCCCCGGTCGAAGGGCAGCACCCCCGCTAGCATCCGCAGCAGCGTCGACTTGCCGGCGCCGTTCGGGCCGACGAGGGCGATGCGCGCGCCCCGCTCGACCTCGAAGTCGACGCCTGCGTACACGACGTTGTCGCCGTATGCCTTGTGGACGTCCTTGAGCGTCGCCACGCGTCGGCCGGTTCGCGGCGGCTGCGGAAAGGCGAAGCGGATCACCCGCGCCTCGCGCTCGACCTCGACGCGATCCATGCGCTCGAGCATCTTGATGCGGCTCTGGACCTGCCGGGCCTTGGTCGCCTGGTAACGGAACCGCTCGATGAACCGCTCGATCTCGGCGACGCGCTTGGCCTGATTCCGCGCCTGCGCCTCGAGCAGCTCGCGACGCGCCTCCCGCTGGACCAGGTATTCGTCGTAATCGCCGGGATAGACGGTGAGGCCCGACGGCCCGAGCTCCGCAATCGAAGTGACCATGCGGTTCAGGAAATACCGGTCGTGCGACACGAGGACGACCGTGCCCTCGTAGTCGGCGAGAAACGCTTCGAGCCACTCGAGAGACTCGATGTCCAGGTGGTTCGTCGGCTCGTCCAGGAGGAGAAGCGAGGGGCGCTGGAGCAGTAGACGCGCGAGCGCGGCGCGCATCCGCCACCCTCCCGAGAACTCGGTGAGCGGGCGTGGACAATCCGCTTCTCGGAACCCGAGGCCGCCCAGGATCGTCTTCGCCTCGGTCTCGAGGCGGTAACCGCCCAGCGCCTCGAACCGGTGCTGGAGATCTCCGTACCGCGCCGTCAGCGCGTCGCTTCCGGCGCCGCCGGCCACCGCCGCGAGCTGCGCTGCAACCACTTCCATTTCGCGCTCAACCTGCCACACGGCGTCGAAGCCGGCGAGCGCCTCGACGAGCACCGAGCCCGCGGGCGCGCCTGCAGCTTCCTGCGGGAGGTAGCCGACGGTGGACTCGCGCGGTCGAGTGACGCGCCCGTCGTCCGGCTCTTCGACACCGGCCAGGAGCCGGCAGAGCGTCGTCTTGCCCGCCCCGTTCGGTCCGACCAGCCCGATGCGCTCGCGGTCGGGAATCCTCCACGACAGCTCGCGGAAGATCTCCTGCCCCGCGTAGCCCTTCGAGATGCCCTCGACCTGGATCATGCGGGCAGGGGACGCCGGAACCGGGGGGGCGCGCTCATCCCATGCTCTGGATCTTCTCGGGAAGAATCTTGACGATGACACGGACCTCGCCGGCCCGACGCTGCGGATAGCGGTCCTGGCCCAGGTACTTCTTGGCGAGCGCGTCGATGTGATCGTCGGCGCCCTTCTCCGTCATCTCGACGACCCGTCCCCGGACCTGGAGGTAGCGGTAGGGGTTGTCCGGATCCTGCATCGAAAGCGCGACCTTCGGATTGCGCTGAAGGTTCTTGTCCTTCACCCGCCCCCGGGCAGTGTTGAAGCGGACGTGCGCGCCATCGTAATCCACCCAGACGGGGGTCACCTGCGGCGTGCCGTCCCGGCCGACGGTCGCGACGTGGGCGAACGCCTTTTTCGCGAACAGGTCACGGTAGTTCTCAGGAAACGTCGCCATGGTCATTCCCCTTTGCCCTTGAGCTCGTCGATCACCGAGAAGGCGTGGCGCACCGACTTGACCGCGAGCGTCCCGCCCATCAAGACGCCGATATCGAGCGTTTCGGCGATCTCGGCGGCCGTCGCGCCCTGGTCGAGGACCTCCTCGACGCGGTGATCGATTCAGTCGAAGCAGTTCTGCGACACGGCGACCGCGAGCGCCGTCAGCTCCTTGTGCTTCTTCGAGATGGCGCCGTCCGCGAAGACCTTCTTGCCGAGGTCGCCGAAGGCGGCGTACACCTTCATGGGGGACTTCAGCATCAGCCCGTTCAGCCGCTTCCGCTCCGTGTTCCGTTCGTGGATGTGCATGGTCGGGTCCTCCGATTATCTTTGAGACGTCGGCAGCTCGCCGGCGCGGGCGTCGGCCATGGCGCGCAGGGCGAACAACATCCTGATCACGCACTGTTGGACAAGGAGCGCGTCCTGCGTAAACGGATCCGCGAGCCACTCCCGCGCCAACTCGGGCTTCTCGGCGGCGAAGCCGAGCGTGGGCGACAGCGCCCCGAGCCGCAGGAGCAGATCATCGGGCGGCAGCCCGGACGCGCGCAGCCGCGCCACGACGGCGGCGCGCACGGCGGCGTTCCAGACCCCGGTGAGGCCCTCGATCAGCGCCGCGTAGCACGTCAGCTCCTTCCGGTCCTCGAACTGCTTGAGCACCGCCGGGACCAGTGGATTCACGGCGGCGGCGCCCTCCTCGTCGACACTGAACAGCGGGCCGATCACCGGGTCCGCCTGCGGCTGCGACAGCCCCTCGAGGAGCTCCAGGGCCACCACCGCCGGAACCGCCGGCAGCTTGGCCAACCGCTCGAGTAGCGGCGCGTCACCCGCCATGACTCATCCTCCCACACGTGTCGGCTCGCCGCGCATTTCCCCGGGGGCGAGATCCTTCGCGCGTCCGGGCGGCACCAGGAACGCGGAGGCGAGCGCCGCCAGGCAGACGACGCAGCCCACGATGAAGACGCCGTGCAGCGCCTCGCTCATCGGCAGCCCGGCGTGGAGCCGTTGCGCCATGACCGCGCCCATCACCGACAACCCCAGCGCCCCGCCGATGGACATGAAGAATTGCGTCATCGAGGTGGCCGCGCCGAGGTCACTCCGCGCGACCGCGCTCTGGACCGCGATCAGCATCGGCACGACGACCAGCCCCATCCCGACGCCGGCCAGCAAGACGTCCCTCATGGCCGCGCCCTGCGTGAGCGCGGAGGTCCAACGCGCGAAGAGGATGAACGCCCCCGTGAGGCAGGCCATCCCCCCCAGTACGATGCTCCGGTAGCCGACGCGCAGGACCAGCCGCGCGCTCAACACCGACGTCGTCACCCAGCCGAGGACGAACGCCGTGAGGACGAAGCCGGCACCCGTCGCGGTGGCTCCGGTGACCGATTGGAGAAACAGCGGAACGAAGGAGAGTGCCCCGAACATCGCCATGCCGGCGAGGAATCGAGTGAGGACCGCCGCGACGACCATCCGGCTCCTGAAGAGGCGAGGCGGGACGATCGGCTCCACCGCCCGCCGCTCGACTGCGACGAACGCGACGAGCACGGCCGCGCCCAGGGCGAGGAGCGCGATGACTTCGATCCTCGACCAGGATCCCGCGCGGCCGGCCTCGACGATGCCGAGCAGGACCACGGAGACGCCGGCGGCGAAGAGCGCCACGCCGGCCCAATCCACGATGGGCCGCCGGGCGGGTCGCTCGACGACGGTGAGCGCGGTCGCGATCACCGCCATCGCGATCGCCCCAAAGGGCAGATTGATGTAGAAGACCCAGCGCCAGGAGACGTGGTCGGTGAGCACCCCACCGACCCAGGGGCCGATGAGCGAGGCGAGACCCCAGATGCCCGAAATGTACCCCTGCATCTTGGCCCGTCGCTCCAAGCCGAACAGCTCGGCGATGATCGTGTACCCGAGCGTCATCAGCGCCCCGGCACCCGCTCCCTGCACCATGCGGAACACGACGAGCTGCGCCATGTCCTGGGCCGCGCCCGACAGCGCCGAGCCCGCCAGGAAGGTCGCGAGCCCGGCCAGATAGATCGACCGGCGGCCGTAGAGGTCAGAGAACCGCCCCCAGAGCGGCATCGTCACCGTCTGCGTGAGCAGAAAACCCGAGAAGACCCACGAATAGATCCGGATGCCGCCGAGGCTCGCCACGACTGTCGGCATCGCGGTCGCGACGACCGTCGACTCGATCGCGGCCAGAAAGATGGACAGCATGATCCCGACGAGGACCCACCGCTTCCGCCCTTCTTCGTTCATGGGCTCGCCTCGGCCCTGGGGGCCCCAGCCCCCGGCCGGCCCTGCGGCTCGCACGTCCTTCATCTTTCGCTCGCCTCGGCCCTGGGGGCCCCAGCCCCCGGCCGGCCCTGCGGCTCGCACGTCCTTCATCAGTGGCCGCCGGTGCAACCGGCGCAGCGGCACAGCGCGCGCAGGTCCGGATAGGGGTATAGGCTCGCGTGCCGGTCGACCCAGGTCACGCGCAGCCCTTCGTCCGTTCGCTTGATCTCTTCGGGCCACGCCATCTCGGCTGCGAGCGTCTCGAGCGCGCCGCACCCTCCGCACACGCAGTCGCGCCGGAGCCGGTCGAAGGGATAGATGGACCCATGGCCGTCGGCCCAGTCCACACCGAGTGCGTATCGGCCGACGAGGTGCACGTCCTTGGGAACACCCGGGTCGGGTTGGCCGAGGATCTTGAGACCAAAGCCCTTCTTCACGCGCCGCCGCCGATCGCTGGCTGCTTCAAGCGCATCCCAGCAAGGAGATAGTGCACGGCGAGGTTCTGGTACTGGCCCCACGCGCCTGCGCGGCGGCGGATCGCCTTCTCGCTCAGCGTCCTCCCGCGGCCATAGTAATGGTCGAAGGCCTTGCGGACGGCGAGGTCGCCGGCCGGGCAGACGTCGCCACGGCCGAGACAGCGGGCGAGGAACCAATCCGCAGTCCATCGGCCGAGCCCGCGGAGTACCGTGAGCCGCTCGATCACCGTCGGCGTGGGTGCCGCGCAGACCGCTTCGAGATCCAGGGTGCCGGAGACGACGGCGTGGGCAAGGCCACGGATGTATTCGGCCTTGCGCGTCGAGTACTTGAGTGCCCGCAAATCGCGCAGGCGCGCCCCCGCGATCCGCGCGGCGTCGGGGAACGCCCACACCGTCTCCCGACCGAGCCGCACGGGCGTTCCGTACCGGCGCACGAGACGCGCGCGGCAGGCGAAGGCGAACGTGAGGTTTATCTGCTGGGCCGTGATCGACCCGACGAGCATCTCGAACGGCGTCGGCGCGAGGGTCGGGCGGAGCCCGTAGAGCGGCTCCACGAGCGACGCGAGCGCGGGATCGGCCTTCGCCATCCGGTAGAACCCGACGAGGTCGAGGTCGAGGCCGAAGAGGCGGCGCACCTCCGCGGCGGCGGCCGCACCGACGGCGGAAGCGCCGCCGCCCGGAATGCGAATCGCGATCCGGGTGTCGTCCACGGGGCCGCTCCATCGCGCCTCGTACGGCACGAACCGTCGGCCGAGTCGCAGCACGCGCCGGACGGCGTCATTCGTGACCTGGTTCGTGGGATCCTCTCCCCAGAGGTGATAGCGCGCGAGTGTTGCGCGGGCGTCCAGCGGGCCGTCCGGAGTGAGAACGATGTTCATCGGGTGACCACGCGGCTACCGAGTGTACCAGAGAGTCGCTCGACCCCTGGTACGGCCATCCGTTCTCGCCGGCTCGTGCTCTTCCACCCACACACTGATTACTTCGACTTCGTCGGGCTTCGTTCGCGCTCGCCCGCCGATTTCGTCGCGGCGGTTCGGGGTGCCGCGCCGACGGTGGAGGTCGAGGCCGTCGAGCCAGGGCGTCGCGCATCCCGCTCTGAGCTCCGCGTGGGATGGCGCGGTCCCGGGCTCAGTGCCGGAGGTGGTACGGAACGTCGGTGACGATCACGTTCTTCCTGAAGAGCATCGCGCCCTTGATGAGGAGGGCGGTCTGATTGTGCAGCCCGAGCTGCCACCAGCGGGCCGGGATGAACTCCGGCAGCACGATGGTGACCACGTGGTTCTCCCCTTGCCCCTGCAGGTGGTCGATGTATTCGGTGAGCGGCCCGAGCAGCGATCGGTAGGGCGAGCTCAGCACGATCAGCGGCGCGCCCATCCCGTACTTGCCCCACTTCTCCTCGAGTCGGCGGGTTCGCTCGGGATCGGTCTCCACGTAGACGGCCTTTGCGTTGGGCGAGAGCGTCTGTGCGTACTGGATCGCCTTGACCACGCCGCGGTGGATGTCGCCGACCAGGACCAGGACCGTGTTGGTCATCGGCGCCGGCGGCCCGAGGCCGTCGAGCGATAGCTGCACCGCCACTTCCTCATAGTGGCGGTGCACGAGCACGAACACTCCGACCAGCGTCGGGATCAGCAGGACGACGATCCACGCCCCGTGCGTGAACTTCGTCGCGGCGATCGTGATCATCACCAGGCCGGTCACGATCGCTCCGAGCGCGTTGAACCACCAGCGCCACCACCACCCCTCCTCTTTGAGGCGGAGCCAGCGGCGCACCATGCTCGCCTGTGAGAGCGTGAACGAGAGAAAGACGCCGACCGCGTAGAGCGGGATCAGCGCGTGGGTGTCGCCTCCGAAGATGACCAGCAGCAGGGCCGCGAGCCCGCTGAGGATCAGGATCCCGTTGGAGAACACGAGTCGGTCGCCCTGCGTCGCGAACTGGCGGGGGATGAAGCGGTCGCGTGCGAGGAAGAATGACAACCGCGGGAAGTCGGCGAACGAGGTGTTGGCGGCCAGCAGGAGGATCAGCATCGTGACCGCCTGGAGCTCGTAATAGAGGAACCCGCCGCCGAAGATGTGGCGGGCGAGCTGCGAGATTACCGTCTCCTCCGGGCGCGGTGTGATGCCGAAGTCGTACGCGAGGAACGTGATACCCAGGAACAGCGTGATCAGGATCACGCCGAGCCACGTCAGCACGACCCGCGCGTTGTGCGCCTCCGGCGGCTTAAACGCCGGCACCCCGTCGGAGACCGCCTCGACGCCGGTGAGCGCGGTGCAGCCCGAGGAAAACGCGCGGAGGAACAGGATGAGCCCGACACCCTCGAGGCCGGGCGGATGCCGCTGATAGGGGGCCTCCGGGAGGAAGTCGAACAAGGCGCCGAGGCCTCCGTAGACGATCAGGCCGCCGAGGCTGGCGATGAACAGGTACGTCGGCGCGGCGAAGAGCTGACCCGACTCGCGGATGCCCCGAAGGTTCGCGAGGGCGATGCCGACGACCGCGACCACGCAGAGACCCGGACGGTACGGGAACAGTGTCGGGACGGCCGAGGTGAGGGCGGCAACGCCGGCCGCCACGCTCACCGCCACGGTCAGCACGTAATCGATCAGGAGGGCCGCGCCCGCGACGAGGCCGGCGGGCACGCCGAGGTTGTCTTTGCTGACGATGTACGCGCCGCCCCCTTGCGGGTACGCGCGGATCGTCTGGCGATACGAGCTCACGACGATAGCGATCAACACAGCGATCGCGATGCCGATCGGGATCGAGTAGCTCAGCGCAACCGTGCCGGCCAAAATCAGGACGAGCAGGATCTCTTCAGTCGCGTACGCGACGGAGGACAGCGCGTCGGAGGCGAAGACCGCGAGCGCCGTGGCCTTTCCGAGTCGCTCGTGACGTGACTGGGCGGTGGCAAGCGGGATTCCGACGAAGCGACGCTTCAGCTGGCTCAGCCGCACGGGGCCCATGATACGACGGGCCGCGCGGCCGCGGGCCTAAAACGGCTGCGGTTGCCGGTGTTGCTCCGCGATGTTCTCGAAGCGGGCGTACTGGGGAAGGAAGACGACCTCGACGGAGCCGGTCGGCCCGTTGCGCTGCTTGCCGACGATGACCTCGGCGATGTTCGTCTTCTCCATGGGCAGGTCGTCGCGATACATCGACGGCCGGTACAGGAACAGGATGAGGTCGCTATCTTGCTCAAGCGCACCCGATTCGCGAAGGTCGGATAGCTGGGGCCGGCGCTGCTCGCGGGTCTCGACCGCGCGAGAGAGCTGTGAAAGCGCGACCACCGGGACATTGAGCTCTTTGGCGAGCGACTTCAGCGAGCGCGAGATCTCGGCGATCTCCTGCTGCCGGTTGTCCATGTGAGCACGTCCGCGCATGAGTTGCAGATAGTCGATGACCACGAGCTGGAGGCTGTGCTCGGCCTTCATGCGGCGCGCCTTGGCTCGCGCCTCGAGCACCGTGAGGTTGGGGCTGTCGTCGATGAAGATCGGCGCCTCGCTGAGTCGGCCCGCCGCGGCCGTGAGCCGGGTCCAGTCCGACGCATGCAGCAAGCCGGTACGGACCGACTGTGAGTCGACCTTGGCCTCCGAGCACAGCATGCGCTGCACCAGTTGTTGGGCCGACATCTCGAGGCTGAGAACGAGCACGTTGCCTCGCAGCGTGATGCCGGCGTGCTGCGCGATGTTGAGGGCGAAGGCCGTCTTGCCGGTCGACGGTCGTCCCGCGATGATGACGAAGTCGGAGGGTTGAAATCCGGACGTCATGAGATCGAGCTTCTCGAAGCCGGTCGCGACGCCGGTGACGTGCTCTTTCCGCTCGTACAGACGCTCGATGTACTCGAAGGTGTTTCTCAGGATCTTGCCGATCGGCAGCGCGCTGCCCTCGAGACGACGCTCGGCGAGGCCGAAGATCTTCCGCTCGGCGTCGTCCACCAGCGTCTGCACGTCTTCCTTGGCGTCGAACGCCTGCGCGATGATCTGGCTGGAGGTCTGGATCAGCTCGCGCAGGACCGCCATGTCCCGGACGATCGCCGTGTACGAGCTGAGGTACGCGGCGATGGACGCCTGTTCGACGAGAAGGGCCAGCGACGCGGGCCCGCCGACGAACTGGAGCTGGTCGCTCCGCCGGAGCTCTTCGGTCAGCGTCAGTACGTCCACCGGCTCGCCTCGGTCGAACAGGGCCAGCATCGCCTGGTAGATCGCGCGATGGGCCTCGGTGTAGAAGTCCGAGGGGCGGAGCACCTCGATCACGCGCGGCAGGGTCTCCCGGCCCTCCAGGAGGACGGCGCCCAGCACCGCGCGTTCAGCGTCCAGGTTGTGGGGGGGGATCCTGGACGGGACCTCGCCGACCATGCCGTCGACGCCCGCTATTCGCGGACGACGTTGACCTTGAGGTGCGCCGTGACGTCGTCGTGCAGACGCATGGAGACCAAGAATTCTCCGAGCGCCTTGATGGGCTCCTCGAGCGTGATGCGCTTGCGATCCATCTTGATGCCGCGCGCGGCGAGGAAGTCCGCGATGTCCTGCGAGGTGACCGAGCCGAACAGCTTGCCCTCCTCGGAGGCCTGCCGGCGCTCCTCGTAGGCGAGCGCCTCGATCTGCGCACGCAGAGACTCGGCGCCCGCCTTCACGCGGTCGGCCTTCGCCTCCTGCTGCTGCTTGATGTGCTCGAGATTCTTGAGATTGCCGGCGGTGGCGGACAGCGCGAGCTTTTTGGGGATCAGGAAGTTCCGCGCGTAGCCGTCGGAAACCTCACGCACTTCGCCGCGGCGCCCGACTTTCGTGACGTCGTCCAGGAGAATGACCTTCATGGCTGGCTCTAGTCCGCGGCGAGGTACGGCAGCAGGGCCACCGTGCGCGCCTGCTTGATCGCGTGCGTCAGCTGGCGCTGGTGGCGCGCACAACTGCCGGAGATGCGCCGGGGTATGATCTTGCCGCGTTCGCTGACGAAGCTCCTCAGGCGGCGTACGTCCTTGAAGTCGACGAGATCGACCTTGTCGACGCAGAACTTGCAGACCTTCCGCCGACCGAACCGCCGGCGCTTGACGGGCTTTTGGGTTGTTGGGGGAATGGCTCGCTCCCTCCTCTCATTGCGCTAGATCCGTGGCCGCTAGAACGGAACGTCGTCGCTGCCGGAACCGGCTTCTTCGGCGAAGGGCTCGGCCGCCGGTACGGTCGCCGGGGCGGCAGCCCGGGCGCGCCCCATGAACTGCACGCGCTCAGCCACAACCTCGATGACGGTTCGTTTGCCGCCGTCCTTCGATTCCCACTCGCGCGTCTGCAGCCGGCCCTCGACGAGGATGGGACTGCCTTTGTCGAGGTATTCGCCGCAGCTCTCCGCTTGCTTTCCCCACACCACGACCGTGAGGAAACAGGTTTCCTCCCGTTTCTCGCCCCCTTGTGTCGTGTAGTTACGATTGACCGCCAGCCGCAAATCAGCGACGGCAGTTCCGCTGGGCGTGTAACGGAGCTCCGGGGGCTTGGTCAGGTTGCCGATCAGGAACACCTTGTTGAGGCTCGCCATCAACTGACCTCCTCGACCACCTCCTGAGTTTTCGCCGGCCGAGCCTTCCTGCGGATTGGAGCCCGCGTGCTGACGAAGCGCAGCACGTTCTCGTTGAGGCGCACCTGGCGCTCGAATTCCTTCACCATGGAGGGCTCGGCAGAAACCTCGAAGATCGCGTACGTGCCTTCCCGCTGCTTGCGGATGTCGTACGCGAGCCGGCGCTTTCCCCAGTTGTCGACTTTGGTGACCTCGGCGCCGAGCGTTTTGAGTTGCTCGCCGAGCTGCTCGAGCAGCGCGGTGACTTCCTCATCGGTCGGACGCGGATCGACGATCACGAGGACTTCATACGGTCGCAGTTCTCACTCACCTCCCCTGCAGACTTGAGTTAAGCGCCTAACCGTATCAAACATCCACGTACGGTGCAAGGTCAACGCCGACAAAAAGATACGGCCCGGACCGTTTCCGGCCCGGGCCGTGGTCCGCGCATCGCGCGGACTCCAACCGCTCAGCCTCCCTCCGTTGAGTGCCGGGGGAGTGTGAGGGGGGTCGGCCCCCCTTACGTCCTTAGTACATGTCGCCGTGCGGCATGGCCGGCGCGGCCGCCGGCTTGTCCTCCGGGATATCGGTGATCAGCGCTTCGGTCGTGAGCAGCAGCGACGCGATCGACGCCGCGTTCTGTAGCGCGACCCGCTCGACCTTGGTCGGGTCGATGATGCCGGCCTGCACCATGTCGACATACTCCATGGTCTCGGCGTCGTACCCACGGTTCGGGACCGTCTCGCTCTTCACCTTCTCGACGATCACGCTGCCCTCGGCGCCCGCGTTCTCGACGATCTGGCGGATGGGCTCCTCGAGCGCCCGCTTGACGATCATGGCGCCGACCTTCTCGTCGCCCTCGGCTTTCACCCGGTCGATGGCCTTGGACGCGCGGAGCAGCGCCACGCCGCCGCCGGGCACGATGCCCTCCTCGACAGCCGCGCGGGTCGCGTTGAGCGCGTCCTCGACGCGCGCCTTCTTCTCCTTCATCGCCGTCTCGGTGGCCGCCCCGACCTTGATCACCGCCACGCCACCGGCCAGCTTCGCCAGCCGCTCCTGCAGCTTCTCGCGGTCGTAGTCGGAGGTCGTCTCCTCGATCTGGGCCCGGATCTGCTTGATGCGGCCCTCGATCTCTTTCGGCTTGCCGCCGCCCTCGACCAGGGTCGTGTTGTCCTTGTCGATGACCACTTTCTTGGCGCGTCCCAGGTCCTCGAGCTTGATGTTCTCCAGCTTGATGCCGAGATCTTCGGTGATGGCCTTGCCGCCGGTCAGGATCGCGATGTCCTCGAGCATGGCTTTGCGACGATCGCCGAAGCCCGGCGCCTTCACCGCGGCCGTGTGCAGCGTGCCGCGCAGCTTGTTGACCACGAGCGTGGCCAGCGCCTCGCCCTCGATGTCCTCGGCGATGATCAGGAACGGCTTGCCGGAGCGCGCCACCTGCTCGAGCAGCGGGAGCATGTCCTTCATCACGCTGATCTTCTTCTCGTGGATCAGCACGATCGCGTCTTCCAGCACGACCTCCATGCGCTCGGGGTCGGTGACGAAGTAGGGCGAGAGGTAGCCGCGGTCGAACTGCATGCCCTCGACCACGTCCA
>Ga0209058_1001875_pt1 | contig 17595 bp, 10 predicted proteins | sample GraSoiAngelo_147_FD_185904 | JGI IMG/M metagenome (GOLD analysis project Ga0209058, IMG submission 185904) | Grasslands soil microbial communities from the Angelo Coastal Reserve, California, USA - 14_1009_05_40cm (SPAdes) (version 2) | ecosystem: Environmental > Terrestrial > Soil > Grasslands ... | reverse complement strand
CACGTGCTCGCGCCACATCCAGACCAGACGTGGCCTGGCATGATGGTGATGCCGCCCAGGAAGAGCTCAGTGAACGGACCCTTAGCCTTGAGGTTCAGGTCCACAGTGAACTCGTCCAGCACGTTGATGTGAGCGATGCTAGCGAGCGAGGTTGCCTGGAAGGAGCCTGTGGCGTTGAGATCGATGAAGCTGTACTTTACGTCCCACGCTGTGACTGGTCCACCATCATGCCAGTGGTTACTACGGTTCAGAGTAAGACGAAGATCAGCTGTTGTACCCGCGAAGTATGTCGAGTTTCCATAGCCCAGATTTGTTGCAGTACATGCGGGACCGCCAGGGTAGCAGAGGAAGCTGTGGCTGGTAGTCATCCAGTCAATATTCTGCAATATCGAGGAGCATTGGTTGACACCGGAGCCTGTGGGAGGAGTCTGACTGCAGAGTGGGTTCTGTACGAAAAGGTTGTCGTAGATGTTACTCATTATGTACCCATCCCAGGGGTAGCTGGAAGTGGCGAACGGGCTTAGACTGAAACCGGTTGTCAAGAAGCTCTGCCGGAATGTTCCGGAAATCGCCGGAGTAGCACTGTAGGCATTAAGCCAGTTGAAGTAGTTTGCCGACGCCGAGTAGCCACCGCCAAAGGCGGTGATAAAACCAGGGGACGAGCCCCCCATAGCCCAATTGCTGAGACGACCCTGAACGTCTCGGCCGGACCAGACAGGTATCGTGAACGCGTGGCTGCCGAAGTAGTCTTCAGCCTGGTAGCCGGCGCTGATAGCTGTGCAGCTTTCGGATGCGCCGATGCATGATGTTGACCCTGTACCAGGCCCTACGATGCCACCCGAACAGTTTACGAAAGTTGGCAAGTCAGCATTTGGTGTTGGATCCCCCGTCGCGCTGAGGCATGGTGAGAACTCCATCGCCTGGCTCAGGCCATCGTAAATTGGGCTGCAGACGTACATGTAGTCGGCCGCGGAGCTGGTGAATATGGTACTGGCACACGGTGAGCCAGGAACATTAGAGGAACAGTTGGCACTAGTGCAGGTAACAGTGGTCTTGGTGGCGAAGAGACTGTTGTAATAGAAGTATGTCGTACTATCGAACGGAAAGACCTGGCCAAAGCCTGCTGTGTACATTCCCCAGCAGTTATTGGGAACGCCATTGGTGCTTGTTGTAAGGACGCAGATTTGTTCGACGCCCTCAATTTCCTGAAGGAAAGGGCATGATCCGCCGCCACAGGCAGCGTTGCCTGTACCAGTGTTCGAATTGTCACATGAGAATGGTTGACCGGCGAGGGTTGTCCATGCGCTCCACGCGGGCGAGAAGAGCGCGCAGATGTCCTGCGCTAGACCCTCACCAAGACTCTTCCTGGGTTCCGTTGTACGGACGATGAAGCATACACTGGCGGTAGGGGAAATGAAACCGTCACAGGGCGGCGGAAGAGCGGTAACGGATGCCGGCCAGCCACCAGTGGGCGCGACAAGTTCGCAGTTCGTGTTCGTCGTTACGCCGTTAATGCCAGCATCCGAGAAGGCTTGGATAAAGTGTTGTGCGGCGGCACAAAAGTCAGGGCTGCCGATCGCTGCCTGCCATGGGAAGGTGGTAGAACCTATGAGAGTGCCTGTGGGACATGCACTGCTGAAGCTGCAGTTGTAGGCTGTGCCGCCTGGAGCGCCCACGACACAGTTCGTGGAGCTGGTCTGGGCATACTTTGTGTCCCACCCACACGGGTTGGCCGCATAGAGCCCACCATTTGCACATCCGACTGATATTGTGCAGACTGGGATCGCCTGATCATCAGGGATACAAGCTACGCTCAAGCACCCAGCGTCATTCGCCGCGAAGCTCTGTTTGTTGAAGAGATGGGCTATTCCCTGACGAAGTTCAATGCCTGCTGGACTGTTGCCATAGTCCATTGGTATTCCCCAGAAGACACCGGCCAGGTTGAGCTCGATCTCAAAGTATCCACGGTCAGGAACGGGCGCGCTGCAGATTATTGAGGAGCTGCCTGAACAGTTTACGTTCCCTGAACCGCCGCCTTGCTGGGATGCCGTTAGTGGCCAGTCCTCCGCGTCGACCTGGTTTGTCAACAGCCAGCCTACCTGGGTACCGGTAACGCCGTCGCCCTGGCTTATCGACAGGGTCCGTTCCTGAGCGCCGGCCGGATACCATGAGCCGTATGTGTTCTCTTGCTGAGCCCTCACAACAGGAATACTTGGAAGATGGAAGTTGCTCGACAGGACACCGGGAAGACTGGCCAGTGAGAAAACAATTGTAAGAATGAGTAGGAGCCTCAATGTGGCCATGCTACTCGAGACTTAGAGCCTCACGATCGCAAAATAAACTTAACTGCGTGAGCCTATCGGCTGAAATATCCCAAGGCGACCACTCATGAGCTGACAGGAGGAAATCCTGAGACAACACACACTTTTTGCCTATCTTCCAATTTCTCCCTTGATTCTCCTACTCATACCGGATCCGCGGATCAACGATCCCGTAGATGATGTCTGAAATGAGGTTAGCAGCTACCACAGTGAGGGAGATGAGGTAGAACATCGCCTGCATGACTGGATAGTCTTTCACCCCTACGGCCTGGTAGAGCCAGAAGCCCAGGCCCTCATAGGCAAAGACCGTCTCCGTTATAATCGCTCCAGAGAGAATGCTTCCGAATGCAAGCGCGCTTGCAGTAATCACTGGGAGTGACGCGTTCTTGAACGCATGGCGGAAGAGTATCACTCCCTGCGACAGCCCCTTCGCCCTGGCCGTGAGAATATAATCTTCGGTCAGCGCCTCCATCATTGTAGCTCTGGTCAAGAGCACAAAGCCGCCGTAGCTGAATAGCGTCAACGTGAGCGCCGGGAGGAAGAGGAACTGGAGACGGACTAGAATCAGGGTTAGGGGACTAGGAAGGTGGCCCGGTATGGTGAACGACGCGGGCTGAAGGCCGCCCGAAGGAAACCAGCCCAGACCAATGGCGAAGACAAGTATGAGCAAAAGGCCGACCCAGAAGGTTGGGAGAGCAGAGGTCATGATCGAGGCAGATACGCTAAGACTATCCAACGTGGATGCTCGTCTGCTGGAAGAGACAACCCCAAGAACTATGCCGATGATGATAGATAAGATCGTGGAGACTCCGAGCAGCACTAGGGTGTTCTGGAGCCTTCCTTGCTGTATGACCTGTGTGGCGATGGGGGCGCCGTTCTGGTAGGATACTCCAAACTGGAACGTGAGCATATTATGAATATAGGCGACAAACTGGTCATAGCGTGACGCGTGACAATTCCACTGAGCGCAGAGCCTGGCGACTGCCTGGGGGTTCGAGGCGATCCGGGGACTGCCAGCAAGAAACTGCTGAGCACCGTTCTGTCCGGGGATGCCCTCGAATATCAACCAGTTTACAATGATTATGACGAAGATCAGAATTACAGTGTATACGAGTCTTTTCAGGAGAAAGGAGCGAAGGCTCGTCTTCCCAACCGTGAACAGAGAGGTTCATAGCTTATTTGGCGCTTGCCTCTCTCGCAGCAGGAATACCTGAAGCTTTGGACACCAAAAAATCATCAAGAGCAAATAGGGCACTTGACGGCTACTTTCTCAGCGAGTCCCTAGCAGTCGTATCCGCCGTTTGGATAGGCTGCCACAGTTCCCACTGGAGCTGCACAGCCGACAATACTGGCCGGTGCTAGCGTCGAAGTACTGGTGCTCAGGACTGCGCTTCCGACCTCGTAGAGTGTCGAGGCGTATGTTCCTATGCCTGGTAGGACAGTGCCTGTCCATCCAGCGTTCGAAGTGTTACATGGCGTGATTGTTGTTCCTGGAAGCGTGTATCCTGCGACACAGCTGAGAATCGATTGTGTGCCACTAGACTGCGATGTGGAGAAGGCTATCCAGCTTACACCCTTGTTCGAGTTGACGGCCAGCCGCTGGTTTAGACCCACAGCGTTGCTACCTGTCCCGCCTGGGTTACCGATACCCTGTGTCCAGTGTGGACAGTTAGCCGAGGGAGTGGATGAGTGACAGCTGTTAACTGTCAACACCTTGGAAAAGTCAGCGCTGCCCGAACCGATGTCGCCAGACCAGATGTACTTTGCAAGCGCTCCGCTACTCCGGAAGTAGTCGTTACTAGAACCAGCAACACCACAAATAGTCCCAGTTGAAGTGAGAGCACAGCCAGTCCGCGTCAGAGTGAAATCGTTGAGACCGAAAGAGGGAGCCTGCGTGTTGTCAATACTGCATCCCCCTCCGATGGTTCCTATAACGGGATGACCGCTCCCACCAACGCTCTCGCACGTATACGGGCCTGATCCGATGATGAAGTTGTTTGCCATGGGGTCGAAGTTTGGACTGTCAGCACGTATACCGCCTACGGTGACGATGTTGGGCGAAGTGAATGTTCCGACACAGGCGTCCTCTGGAGCGTTGACAATGCTTGTTCCAGCAAGGTTCTTGCCTGTCACTCCGCCGTTCCAGGTGCTCGCACCGCAAGCAGACCAGACATGGCCAGGCACTATGGTGATCGAGCCTAAGAGATAATCGGTGAATGGACCCTTAGCCCTGAGGTTGAGGTCGAGAGTATACTCGTCCAGCACGTTGATGTGAGCAACGTTGGCCAGAGAGGTGGCTTGGAATGCGCCTGTAGCGTTGAGGTTCATGAAGGTCCACTTCACGTCCCACGCCGTAACAGGACCAGCATCGTGCCAGTGGTTGGCACGGTTCAGACTCAGACGAAGATCAGCAGGGGTGTTTGCAAAGTATGTCGAGTTACCATAGCCCAAAGTTGTTGCGTTACATGCAGGGCCGCCTGGATAGCAGAGGAAGCTGTGACTGGTAGTCATCCAGTCGATAAGTTGCCAGGGCTGAGAACAGGTTACTTCACCAGATGTAATAGCGATTGAGCAGAGCGGGTTAGCCTCAAAGAGACTATCGTAAATGTTCTCTAGTAGGTGGAAGTCCCAGTAGCTCGTGGCGCCGAACGGGTTCAGACTATCGACCGTCGTCAAAGTGCCTTGCCGGAAGGTTCCAGCAACGGCTGGGTTGGCGCTGTAGGCGTTGAGCCAGTTGAAATAGTTCGGAATACTGTAAAAACCGGACCCCACGGCTGTACTGAACCCGGGCGCTGAATCACCCTGAGACCAGTTGCTAAGACGGGGATAGTAGTCGTTCCCGGTCCAGATAGGCAGAGTGAGGACACTCTTCCCAAAATAGTCGACGGCCTGGTATCCAGCACTGACAGACGTGAAAGCACTTGTGCCTGGACAGTTGGCAAAGGTGGGAGTTGACTGGCCGAGGACAGGATCACCGGAGGCGGTCAAGCAGGGAGCATGCTCCATCTGGCTGCTGAGAGAATCATACTCGGACGAACAGACATTCATGTAGTCGTTAGCAAAATTCGTGTACGTCGTGCTGGCGCATGGTGAACCCGGAGTCTTGTTCGTGCAATCTCCACTGAGGCAGGTGTAGTCGGTCTTAGTCGAGAAGAGACTATTGTAAATGAAGTATGTGGAACTGTCAAACGGGAAGACTTGTCCAAAGCCGAATGTTCCCAATCCCCAGCAGTTGTTCGGGATGCCACTAGTGCTAGTGTTGAATCCGCAGAAGAGCTCGGGCTGGATTACCTGGAGGAATGGGCATGACCCGCCGCCACAAGCATTGTTGCCCGTACCGGTATTCGAATTGTCGCAGGAGATGGACTGACCTGCCAAAGTGGTCCAGCCAGCACCACCCGTCCAGGCGGGAGAGAAGAGTGCACAGATCTCCTGCCCCAGACCAAAACCCAGGCTCTGGCGAGGCTCAGTCTTACGGACGAAGAAACAGATGTTCGCCGTTGCAAGTGGGAATCCGCAACCACCTGACGTATTGACCGCATAGACTACTGCGGGCCAGCCGCCGGTTGGAGGAAGAAGCTCACAATGACTGTTCAGAGTAACGTTGATCCCGAGTTGAATCTCGAAGGCTTGTTGGAAATGTTGGGCAGCTGCGCAGAAGTCAGGGCTTCCGATGGCCACCTGCCCCGGGAACTGGGTCGTTCCCGTGACTGTTCCGGTGGGACATACAGTCGAGTAGGCACAGTTGTAAGCTGTGCCTCCAGGCGCTCCAACAATACAGTTGGTAGAACTGGTTTCTGGGAATAAGGCGTCCCAGCCGCAAGGGTTCGGATTGACCAATCCACCGTTCGGACAGGACAAGCCCGAGCATAGAGGCAGCGGATCATCGTTCGGAACACATACGATGCCCGCGCACGCAGGATTGCCTGCGGCTAACCCTGCCTTGTTGATCAGGTGGGCGATCCCCTGACGCAACTGGACCCCCACCGTGCTGTTGCCGTACTGCATCGGTATTCCCCAGAAGACGTTGGCCAGGTTGAACTCGATCTCGAAGTATCCCTTGTCCGCGACCGGATGACTGCACTCAATCGTAGTGCTGCCGGAGCAGTTTACCAAATTATACTGGTTCGCGGTGAGAGGCCAGTCCTCGGCGTCGACCTGGTTTGTTGTCAGCCAGTCGACCTGGGTTTGGGGTACCCCGTCACCCTGGCTTATCGTCATGGTCATCTCCTGGGCGCCAGCTGGATACCATGAGCCATACCCGGTCTGATGCAGAGCCCTAACAACGGGAATACTCGGAAGATAGAAGCTGCTCGAGAGGACACTGGGAAGACTGGCAAGTGAGAAGACGATAGTAAAGGTGAGTAGAAGCCTCAAGCTTGGCATGCTACTCAAGGTTACAACCCTGACCCGACCGCATAAGCTTATCCCAGCGCCGTACAGTTCAATCCAACGCAACACAGCCCAATACAATGGAACACAGACATTCCCGCACTAGAGACTAACGATCAAACATCTTTTCGCCAGACTCAGCCGGCCAAACGTTAATTGGACTTGCAGTGACGTAAAACCATTCCACTCGATCCAGTACTGCCTTTATACGGAGACACAAAACATGTGGAACATCAGGCTGATAGTGAGCCCTTGAACATCGACCTTGTCAGGAAAGAGATCCCTGTAACTTCTCGACGCGCCTATTTCGATAACGCGGGCACGGGTCCACCATCAATCAACGTTCTGAATGCGATTCACGAGTATCTATCAGACTGGCGTGACTATGGCGAGAACTGGGAAGAGTGGCTGCCAATGATCGTCGACTCTCGTCGACTCTTCGGAAAGATGATCGGAGCAAGCATGGAAGAGGTGGCCAGCGTTCCGAACGTCTCTTCGGCCCTGATGGCCCTAGCAAGCAGTATCAAGTACAAGCCAAGTGGGAACATTGTAATTAGCGAACTCAATTTTCCAACCAACATCTACCTCTGGCATCTCCAGAAGAAACATGGACGGGCCAAGGATGTCCGACTTTTGCGACGAGACGAGAACGGAATCGTCCCACTGGACGAATGGGAGAAGGCGATTGACGACGATACTTCAATCGTCTCCGTCGACTACGTCTCATGGATGAATGGTTGCCGAGAGAAGATCCGTGAGATAGCCAGGATAGCACACGACCACGACGCGTTCGTCATCGCAGACTCCTTCCACGGACTTGGTGTCTTCCCAATCAATGCCAAAGAGAACGACGTAGACGCACTTGTCTGTGGAATGTACAAGTGGATGCAGGGACCCCACGGAGCCGCCTTCCTCTACACTCGACACGACCGGCTCAACGATCTCGACCCCAACTACATAGGGTGGCACGGTGTCGAAGACTCGGTAGTCCGGAGACTGTCAACCCAACAGGACCTGTTCGGCAAACCATTCAACATCGAAGACGCTGAACCGGCCAAGGACGCGACCCGTTTCGAAGGAGGGAGCTGGGGAGTAATCTCAATCATCGGCGCGAAAGCCGCACTGGAGTACGCTCTTAAACACGACCAGCAGGAAAGATATCATCGCGTGCTCAAGATAACCGATCATCTGATCGAGGGCTTGAAGAAGAAAGGAAGAATAATACTCACACCATTGGTATCGGACCGTAGAAGCGGAATAGTCGTCTTCGAAGACTCCGACCCTCAAGCGACCTTCAACAAACTAAAGTCACTGAACATCACAGCCGCGAGTAGGGTCAAGGCTATACGCGTCTCGCCGCACTACTACAATACAGAAGAGGAAATCGATAAACTTCTCTCGGCTTTGTGAGTTCGCCGTTTGAAAATCGTTGTTGTCAATAACTACAAAGAGGATGAAAAGGCCAAGCAGGCACTGCGCAATTTGACAAGATGTACTGGGCAACGACCGGAGATGGTGGACTACAGGTCGCCCGACCTGCTGGATCTTGTCATTCACAGATCCCCTGATCTGGCGATCCTCACCGGCTCCAACTTCATGCTGTCCAAGTCTGACACCCAAACTGTCTTCCAGCGAGAGATGGATCTGGTCAGAAAACTCGATATTCCGTTTCTAGGAATCTGCTTCGGTCATCAGCTCATAGGCGCCGCGTATGGCGCCGAGGTTACTGACCTCGGCCAAACGGTTAGAGCGTTCAAAGAGGTGAAATTGCTGGGCGAAGACCCTATCTTCGAAGGACTTCCCGAAACAATCCGTGTGTCAGAGTCTCACCGGCAAGCCCTCGCGAGTGTCCCGAAGGGATTCCGCCACCTCGCCGAATCGTCCACCTCGCGAGTAGAAGCCATCGCGCACGAGACTCGTCCGATCTACGGGCTCCAGTTTCATCCCGAGAGATCGGATGACAAGAATCCTCATGGACAGTTAATCATTCAGAACTTCGTCAGACTAGTCGCAAAATCCTAGCCCGATGCTCCGCTAGACGAGATAGTGAGGGAGTAGCCTCACATCAAGCGCCATCGCGAGAAAGACAATGGCCAAGTACGGGCTGGAAAACTTGAACGCCGTCCATGCTCGGGCTTTCGTAGGCTCTAAGGCGAGTTTCACATCTACAATTATCATCCCTAGTCCCAGAAGACCGGCCACGACCAGATAGAGCAGACCGAAGCCGAACCAGAACAACGCCAGCGATAACGGAACGAGGAGAAACGTGTTCAGCGCTATGTACTGCGCCGTCTTCTTCTCTCCAACCACCACGGGCAGCATGGGAATCCGAACCTTGGCATAGTCGCTGACCGCTCTCATCGCGAGCGCCCAGAAGTGGCTGGGCGTCCAGACGAAGACCAGCAAGCCCATCAACCAAGGCGCGGCAGCCGAAAGATTTCCCGTCGCTGCGGCCCAGCCAGCCAAGGGCGCGCAGCTCCCTGCCGAGCCTCCCAAGACAATGTTGAGACTGGTTCTCCTCTTCAGGTATTTCGTGTAGAAGAGAACGTAGATCGCTGCTCCCAGCAAAATGAATAATCCTGCGAGGAATGGCAGGTAGAGCGCAGATATCGCCAATCCTCCAGCTATCAACGCAACGCCAAAGACCAGTGCCCTGAAGGGTGAGACTTCTCCCTGAGGGATGGGCCGACGACTGGTCCTCCCCATCGACCTGTCAATGTCCTCGTCGAGGTAGCTGTTGAGCGCCCCTGCTCCTCCGGAGGCAAGTGTGCCCGCCGTAATGACTGCTACGAGTCGAATGACGCTGATATTTGAAGGCGCGGCGAGAAACGCCGTTAGAGCAGTAAAGTCAAGCAGGAGAACTATCCTCGGCTTCATGAGCTCCCAGTACGCGCTGAGAGTACTGGATCGGTGGATCTGCAACTTCAGCGACAGGTGGGCCGGGAGGTCGCGGGTAAAAGGGTTTAGCGGCAACTATTCTCAGAAATATACCCATTGTACAGACTGGGTCCCGGTGTAGGAGACGGACTGATTAGGGCCTGGAAATGGCTGGTTTCACGGACTCTCTGGGACGGGCCAAGAAAGACGCAGTGTCACGAGATGGTATAGCGCAATGTACGTAGTCATCCGGACCTATCTGCCTATGTCCCCAGTTAGAAGAACGGAGGCCTGAGTCAGAATATCAGAATGTCTAACGTTTCTCGGCATCGCCCGAATCTTGGACCGTGTGATTGGCCGTCTTTCGTCTCTGATCTCTCAAATGTTTCATTACAATTACTGAGAAAAATCCCATCGACGCAACTATCGCTCGCAAGATGAGTATCAATGGGCTCTGGTTCGGGGCTAGTGGCGATTCAAGAAACATCTCGCAGACGAAACATCGGCCGTTGCCATTATTGACATGGACTACGACCGTCTTCGAATCCTCGAGGGGAGGGATGCCACTGTCCGTGGCTGTGAATGTGAGAGTGTATACGCCTGGTTGGACTCCTTGAATAGGCCAGTAGAAGATCCCTGTCGCAGGGTCGAATGATGACCCGTCTGGAAGACCGGTAGCGGTCAATGTGACGTTCTCAGGTGGTGCATCAGGGTCCGTTGCGTTCACGGCAAACTGGAGGACTTCTCCGTCTCTGACGATGAGAGTTCCAGGGACGTACAGGGTCGGGGGCGCGTAATCCTCGTTAACGGTTATCGTGACAGTAGCATTTGCCACCTGAGTTCCATCTGTCGAGGAAAAGACCACCTGGTAGACGCCCGGGGCTTGCGCTTCGGAGGGAGTCCAACTGAACGTTCCAAACGCGCGGCCTGGGCCGCTGTTGGATGTGAAAATAGCGCCTATGGTGGAGCAGGACTCGCATGATAGACTGATTTCCTGTGAGGAGTCCTCCACTGCTGACACATTGAATGTGAGATTTGACCCGTCATTAACTGACTCGCTACTTGCAACTGTAAGGATAATGGGGGGGTTTGGTGTGACTACTACCGCGAGTACTTTAGTGTCAGAGACTGTCGTGCCGTTCGCGTCCGTCGCGACCAGGACGACAGAGTATGTGTTGGCGCTGTCATACGCGTGGCTGGTAGAGTATCCGGAACCATTAGTCCCATCCCCGAAGCTCCAAGAATAGGAGTACGGGGACAATCCGCCTGTAGAAGTCGCCGTGAAGTTGACTGTCTGACCCACCGTGGGGGTGGGGGGGTTGAAAGCAAAGTCGGCTGTGAGAGGAGGTGAGGGAGGCGGGACAATATTGACGGTTGTGATTGCCGAACTAGCATTGTGGGTCGAGTCTCCGAGGTAGGAAGCGTAGACTGAGAGCGACCCTACGGCTGTTGAAGCGATGTTTGTTGAACAGGTGGCTGAGACTCCAGCGCCCGTTAGGACACAGCTGCCGGTAGAATTGAAGGTCACGTTGCCGGTGGGAGTAGTGGTCGCGCCAGGCGACGTGTCAGTCACAGTAGCCGAACAGATCGCGTCATCGCCCACGGTCAGGGTCGACGGTGCGCAAGTGACTGTTGTTGAGGTTTCACGGTCGTTGATCGTTACGAAGACGAGAGGACTAGTGCTAGCGAGATGCTCGGCATCACCTTCGTAGCTGGCTGAAACGGCGAGGCTGCCTGGGGCTGTCGAGGTCATGTTTACGGAGCATGACCCGCCAGAGAGGGTGCAACTGCTGCCCGGCGTGAACGAGACGGATCCGGTCGGAGTGCTGCCAGACATTGTGTCGACTACTGTTGCACTGCATGTCAGTCTTACACCGACAATGCCCCCTCCTGGACAGATGACGGTGGTAGAAGTGGGCAACAGAGGCATTGGAGAGACATCGATGGTCGTCGATGAGGTCGCTGTCTGCTGGGGCGACCCATTATCGGTGACCGTCAGGACGATCATGTAGGTTCCAGCTGACAAGTATGTGTGCGCTACAGAACTGCCGGTTCCGTTCGAACCATCTCCGAACGACCAGATGAAAGAGTACGGAGGTGCCCCATCACTAGCCGACGCCGTAAAGTTCGCCTGTTCTCCGGCCTGAGGCGAAGCCGGGCTGTAGCTGAAGCTCGCGCTCAGAGGCGGAGGTGGACTCGAGAGGCTAACGGACTGCTGGGACGTCAGGCTCTGCTGAGACGCGCCACTATCCTTGACAGTCAAAGTGACCACATACGTTCCAGGAGAGGAGTAAGTGTAACTCACAGACGACCCTGTCCCAATAGAACCGTCACCGAAGCTCCAAGAGTAGCTGTATGGCGAGGTCCCTCCCGAGGCAGAGCCGCTGAACAAGACGGACTCTCCCACCTCCGGGGATGACGGACTATAAGTGAAGCTTGCGGCCAGAGCAGCAACCACAGTGATGGTTTGACTCGATATGGCCTTGACGCCGTCAGAGTCGGTAGCAGTTACGGTTACTTTGAACGAGCCGGAAGTTGTGTAAGTATGGCTGGCCGGGTTGGACGTGGACGTGCCACTGTCGCCGAATGCCCAGCTGAAAGTAAACGGACCAACGCCGCCTGTTGCGTTGGCGGTGAAGGTTACGGGTGAAGTAGCCTCAGGCGATGTTGGACTATAGCTGAAGCTCACGCCTGGAGCAGGGGCCACGCTGATACTCTGACTAGAGCTTGCTGTGGAACCACTAGAATCCGTGACAGTGACCGTGACGGTGAATGATCCGGATGATGAATAGGTATGTGTCGCCGGGTTTGCAGTCGAACTATCGCCGTCGCCAAAACTCCAGCTAAACGAGTAGAGTGATGATCCTCCAGACGCGATGGCTGTGTATGCAACTTGCTGGCCCATCTCGGGCGAAGACGGGCCATAGGTGAAGCTGGCAGTGAGGGCCGGGGGCGGGCTGCTGACTGTGACAGTTTGCTGAGAAGTTGCGTTCTGTTGAGGCGAGCCACTATCCTTCACCGCGAGAGTGACAACGAACAATCCTGTTGACGAGTAGGTGTGTGTTACAGAGTAGCCTGTTCCGGTTGACCCGTCTCCAAACGACCAGTCGAGTTCGTAAGGAACTGCTCCGCCGCTGGCCGTGGCTGTAAAGGAGACTTGCTCTCCGACTTGAGGCGAGGATGGCGTGGAGCTGAAACTGGCGATCAAGGGTGAGGGGGGGCTTGTTATTGTCACTGTCTGTTGGGAGGTCGTTGTTTGTTGCGGTGAACCGCCATCGCTCACGGTCAGGGTGACGGTGTATGTTCCTGCTATGGAATAGGTGTGGTATGCGATCTGTCCGGTGCCGGTGGAACCGTCGTCGAACTTCCATGCGTAGCTGTATGGCGATACGCCTCCCGCGGCTGTGGCTTTGAAGGTGACAGACTGTCCCGCTTGAGGGGCCGTTGGACTGAAACTGAACGAGCTTGTTAACGGCTGCGTACTAGTGGACGATGCCGTATAATTTAGTGTGTACCAGCTTACGTCTAGCTCCTGGAACTGGAAGCCTTCGGTGCCTATCTCTATGCCTGCCAGTTGGCATGGCGTGTTGGGATCGAGCCCCCAGGCCGCGAGGTCTTCCTGGCACTGGTGCGCAACGTCTGCTGACAGCACATATGTCTGGCCCATAGTCACGGGTCCGAGTGTTACCTTGTCCCAGCCGAAACTGTCGCCCGGATTATACGTGGCTGTCGACCCGACCGGGCTGAAGACCCCGTTGATGTTCTCGACCCTCGACTGTGTATCCAGACACTGGTAAGTGGATCCACCGGCAGTGACAGTCCCGTTCGGCAGCCAGTAGTACAACGCCACGTAGATGTGGTAGCGGTAAGAGCCGTACGGCACAAAACCAAGCATAGTAAAGTTGACACTTACGCTCGTAAGATTGGCAGGCAGTACACCGCTCGCAGGAGGCTGACAGGGAGACCATGGAAAAGTGCCCTTCTGAGTTGTAGCGTGGTAGTAGCTGGTGTCATTGCCGATCCCAGTATTTGATTGCTGAGTCTCAAGGATGCCGTTGACCATATTGACAGCACTACCGCTCAAGCCATTCGTGTTTCCGCAGCTCCAGCCCTGCGGCAGAGGGGTGCAGACGCGGAAGTTACCCGCGAGCACGTTGGATGTTGTCACCGTCACAGTGGTGGTGCTGGTCGCGGTCTGTGATGGTGAAGATGAATCCTCGGCGGTTTCCGTGACAGCGTACGTTCCAGCAGAGGTGTAGGTATGGGTCGCCAAGGCTCCCGTCGCCGTAGACCCGTCACCGAAGCTCCAGCTGATACTGTACGGAGAGACACCGCCAGCGGCAATCCCTGTGAACGTCACTGGCTGGCCCGAGACTGGCTGAGAGGGACTGTACGAGAAGCTGGCAACAAGAACAGGAACCGAAGAGACCTGGACAGTCTGCGCAGATTGGGCCGAGCCGCCTGCAGAATCCGTCACGGTCACCGTTACACTATAACTGCCAGACGAGGAGTATGTGTGAGTCGGTGTCGGACCTGTCCCCGTAGCACCATCCCCGAAACTCCACGAGTACGAATAGGGGGAGGTACCACCGGTTGCCAGGCCTGTAAGGGCCACGGGAGTCCCGGCGACTGGAGCGGACGGAGTGTAGCTGTAGCTTGCGGATAATGGCAATGGCTGGTTCGAGTTGAAGATATCGCTTATCGTTGGAGTTGACGAGGCATAGCCGAGACTGGAGAGCCCCCAGTTGCTGTCTATAGTACGAAGACTCGAATATTCGTCATAGGTGCTGCTGGTCGATACGTAGCCCTTGTTCACCATGCCACCGTAGAGAATGTTCGGCGACGGGTCGTACTCGTCCCACCATAAGTAGAGAAGGGAGTGATATGACGAGCTTGTAAACAGAGACGAGGCGAGGAGCGAGCCTGCTGCCGGGCTGGATATAGTGCCAGATCCGACCAAGAAAGTCTTGAGATAAGAGTCGCCGGTCTGAATCGAATTATCATGCATATTATGATTATCCGTGGGAGTATACCAGAGAAAGTTCGGAGGACTGGCAGAGTTGGCTGCTGCTATGAAAGTGCTGGTGCTCACTGATGACCCGGTGACGAGGTTTGGGCTGTTATAGTCGCTGGCAAAGCCCGTGAACGGAAAGTGGTCGTTGCCCCTCGGACAGCCAGCCTCGCAGTAGGCCTGCCATGTAAGACCCGCCGCCCGCATCTGGTCCACGAGGGTAGTACCGCTGAGACAGCAGCTGTATCCGTCCGAAACACCGTAAGTCTGACCGGAGACTAGAGCGACGTAGCATGCGGCTGAGCAGCCGCTGATGCTATCGCCCGAAAAATCGCCCGCTCCGTAGCTGTGGTAGCTGGGAATCGTAGAGCTCAAAGGAAGCATACTACACAGGAACGGAGCAGTCCCAGAAGGACATCCCGCGGAAGTACCATCGCCCAGCACATCCGCATAATCATGGTTCTCCATCGCAATAATCACAATATGATCAAAGAAAGAACCACTTCCTGTAGTCGAACTCAAACTGGCAGAAGCAATAGATGTGCCGCGTTCTGCAAGAACCTGGAACGCCACCGCGCTGCTCAGAAGGACTATGGCGCAGAGGAGAAGCCCCTTGACGCTCTTGCTAGCGAGGCTTCTGCTCAGAAGTCACCTTCTCCCAGTCCCGGGAGAAGGCGAACAGAACCCAACGTTGGGCGGGTTATGCCGAGAACTGGATCTGAACCAACTCTCGCATTCATCCTCAACCTGATGACCAAGCGGCCCATACCGTGAATATGAAATATAAAACTTGCGGCAACTGTGTTGTCTTGTACTACAACCGCATTCAGGTAAAATAGTCAAGAAACTGTCGAAGGATCTCTGCTCTGAGAACTCGTTCATTTTCGGGGAAAGAAATCTCTTCCGGTCGAAATCCAGCGATATATTTCCAAGCGCTAATCTATTATATGCAGGAAAGTGAGATTGTACAGAGGGTCCCCAGGAATCTTAACCTGATGACCACCCAAGAGAGCCCAAAGCTCCTCTTGGTTCGGGTTTTATTCCCTGGGGGCCTCCTTCCCCCTACATTCCGAATCGGCGAAGCGGTGTGCTCCGTCGGAAGATTATGAGACCCTCGAGAATTCTACGAGACCGAGCAAGTTTGGATACTGCTGCCCGTCCTCGACATCCAAGTCGTCAGACAGATACTCTCGCGGACCGTCCGTTGCGCTCGAGCCGCTCGAACGATACGATAAGAGAGTTAGGAGTAGAAGCCGTAGAGCAGCATCACGATTGAAAGAGCTCTCGGCGCGGAGCTGTTCAACCCTATCCATCGCTCAATTTCCGCTGTACATGGCATTCGCCATATAATATTTTGGATGACCTCAACAAAAACTCCCGGGCTCAGTCAGCTAAAGTTATCCTGCAACGCCCAGGGTCCGCCTCAGATATCTCGATCAAGAGTCCTGATCGCCTAGATCCCAGCAAGACAAGCCTCACTCATCCAACCAAAATCAGACTAGTACAGATGATTGATCTCGGAAGAACAACCTCTGTCGCGAGCACATATCCGGGAAACACTGAGAGTCACTTCAGAGTCTGAAACCACAGAATCTGGGCAGATGCAGATGATCGGATGCTTCTCTGAGAATCTGTAAAACGTTAGGATAACCGCCAGCATTCTGTTGGTCTCACAAAGATCAGATACTTCGAAATAGCCCCCTTTTGGCGATGCCTCACGCTGATCCGAGGAGTTAGAGGTCTATGCGAGTCAACTGGTTCCTCATGCTGGGATGCGTGCTTGCGAGCCTCTACGCCTGGCAGGTCGGCTCCACTCCCAGTGGTGAGATCTGGGTTCAACAGAACCTTGTTTTCAGTCTCGACAACCTTGTCGCCTGGCCACCACGCGTGTGGACCTTGGTCACGGCGTTATTCGTTCACGCCAGCGTACAACACCTACTGGGTAATCTGCCGTTTCTATTCGTCTTCGGCAACACGCTTGAGAAGTTGATCGGGCGAAACAACCATCTGCTCGTCTTCTTCCTCGGCGGGTTCACAAGCTTCCTACTGCCACCCTTGCTGGGAATCTACAGCTCGGACACTGGGATGCTTGGTGCCAGCGCGGCAATCTTCACACTTGCAGCATGCGTCATGCTCATGTCACCTCTAAAATTTAGCTGGCTCTTTCTCGCACCACAGGGACTTGTAGCCATCATCTACTTCACCCTCAACGCGATAATAGTCACCGACCCGTCCATCCTCGGCCAGGGACTCTTTGATCCAAGCGTCGCCTACATCGCCCATGTCATCGGATTCACAGTCGGAATCCCTTTCGGTATCGCTTGGAGCCAGAAATGGAAAAAGAATCTCCTGATCACTATGGGACTCTTCGGCCTCTACCTCATCATCCTCTTCGTACTAGCCACGACCCTTGGTTCGCCCCTGCCCTTCGGCTTTTTTTAGGCCAGTTGACCCTCCAGCAAAGGTCTCAGTCTCATGAAGACCTCGCGAGTCACCCGTAGGTCATCGAGGCAGTGATCTCGGATCGACCTCAACGCCGCTTCATCTCCTTCCAGCGCTTTGACGAACAGGCTGGGCACTTCCAGTCCCATAGGCCCCTTCTCCCGTCTGATCTCGAAAAAGTCACAGACATGATCTAGGTAGGTGAAGGTCAAGCGGAGCCTGGACTTCACAACCTCGTTAAGATCAAGATGCATCTTTCCAAGCATGGGACGAGGGTCCATAGAGTGTTTCAAGAATCGGGTTGTTAGGAAGGGAATGTCGAAGCCTCGACCGCTCCAGGTCACAATTACCTCGGAGGATTCAAGCCGCTTGAGAAGCTTCGAGAGTAGAGGCTTCTCTTGGCCTGTTCTCCTCGCCTCGAAATATTCGCTCTCACCAGCCTCCGACATGACCCCTGCACCTACGATTATCCCGCCGTCCGCTTCGAGAGACGAAGTCTCCAAGTCAAGGAACACAATTCTTGGCATGGCCCGCTCGCGTCTACTTCACCCT
>Ga0209058_1001860_pt1 | contig 17697 bp, 11 predicted proteins | sample GraSoiAngelo_147_FD_185904 | JGI IMG/M metagenome (GOLD analysis project Ga0209058, IMG submission 185904) | Grasslands soil microbial communities from the Angelo Coastal Reserve, California, USA - 14_1009_05_40cm (SPAdes) (version 2) | ecosystem: Environmental > Terrestrial > Soil > Grasslands ... | reverse complement strand
CGCAGCCCGGCCCTTCCCACACCCGACCCAACACCGTCACCATCTCCGTGGCTTCCAGGAACGCCCTGGCCCGGGCGCGTCAACATGCCGATCCTGATGTACCATCACATCGACAACGTGACGCCTGCTTCGGCACTTGACGCCAGTCTGACGACCAACGACGCGGAGTTCTCGAAGCAGCTGGCCTACCTCAGATGTGCGGGGTATACGAGTGTGACTCTGCAACAGCTGTTTGACGGCATTTACACCGGCGCGCCGCTGCCCAGCAAGCCAGTAGTCCTGACTTTCGACGATGGGTACTCAGATGCTTTCACAGACGCCTTCCCGCTCCTGCGGAAGTACGGCTTCGGCGGCAGCTTCGCTATCGTGACGGGGTTCGTCGGCCAGCCGGGCTACGTGAACTGGGACCAGGTCAAGCAGATGGCCGGATCGCAGATGGAGATGATGTCCCATACGGTGAACCACGCGGACCTTAACAGGTCGCCGGATGCGGTCGTCCGAAATGAACTCGTGACGTCCAAACGGGCGCTCGAGGAGGCACTCGGGAAGCCGGTACCGTTCCTGGTGTACCCTTCCGGGGAGCCGTTCTTTCGAGGCTCGCCGGAGCGGCAGCAACAGGTTGTGGCGATGGTGCGGGAAGCCGGCTACAGCGGCGCGCTCGTGGTGAGGAACATGCTGGCCCAGGATCCTGCGGCCCCTTACGCTCTCAACCGCATACGCGTGAGTGGCGGAGTGGACATCCGCAAGTTCGCGGGTAACATGGGCGGCCCCCTGCCTGAGACGGTCGGCTGCTAATCGCGAGGCGGCGCTAGTAGCCGACGGGGGAGTCTGTCGGCACCACTTCGATCCAGGTGCGGCCGCGGTTGAACGGGATCTCCTGGCCGATGGCGTCGAAGAAGCGCGTCCGGCCGGACTCGCTGTCCTTCTTCCAGCTGCCCTCCTTGGCGACTCCGTCCTGGAAGATGACAGCGCGTCCTGTGCCGACCGTGTCGATAATGTTGTAGGCCTTGACGCCTGAGGGGTATAGCGGCGCGAACTGCACCGCGACGTTGCGAGCCGTCAGCTGCTCGCCGGTCGTGGCGTCGGTGTGAGGCGCACCACCCATCGAGCGGAAGTAGCTGTTGGTGGCTGGGTCGTAGTTCCATGTCACATCGAAAGCGGAACCCGGAGTGCCGAACGTGACGTTGACGGCCGGCGCGGCGCGCTCCGCAGGGTTTGCCGGGCGCTGCGGCTCGTCTTCCTTGAACTTCCACGGGTCTAAGACCGGCGGGCCGTTGAAGCCGCGCGCCTGTGCGGAACGCCAGAGTAGGCCCGTGTCGGTGTAGACGTTGTGCGGCGCGAAGCGGCTCTCATCGCGGTAGCCGACTTCCTCGCCCAGGATCAGTCCGTTGAGGTCCCGCACGCCCAGTCTGGCGAGCACCGGCCAGACGTCGACCGGGCCCGGGTCTTCGACCTGGCCCCAGTGGGTGTACACCGCGCCCAGCTCGGCGGCCCACTGGATGTAATAGATGCGCGCGGAGCGCACGTACTGAATTCGCGCCGCTTCATGGCTCCAGTAGACCGCCATGTAGCGAGTGATCCCGCCTTCGGCTATCGCCTCGTAAACGAGGTCCGCCTGGTTCAGACCGCTCTGCGGCCGCGCGTCCGGATGGTTCTCGACCATCACGGCCAGCGGCGCCCGTTGCTGGAGGGCATCGAATGCCGCGCGGTCGAGCATCACGCCGTTGATCGGGCTGGCGACCTTCGGGGGTGGGGGCGGCTGTGTCGGGCTCGCGCTCGGCGATGGGCTTTCGGAAGCGAGCAGCTGAACTGCGGGCGACCCGGAGCCCGAGGGGACGAGTATCAGGCCGACGATCAGGGCGGCCACGATGATGACGCCGCCCACGGCGCCGACGATGATCCGCGCGCCGGGCTTGGACAGGCTCTGCCTGATCGCTCTCATGTTGACTTGGAACGTGTCTCTCACACTTAGGTTAACGAACGACGTTTAAATCCGGCTCGCAGGGGCGCGTGTGGCACGTGGGCGGCGTTTGGTCGTTTGGGCGTTTCGGGCGGCGTTTTTTGGTCGCGTTTCGAGAAAATTTGCGTTTAGGGGGTGTTTAACGTTGGGCCACGGCGATTTTGTTTGGTCGTTTTGCGTTTGGTCGTTCTTCGATCGTTGGCGCGGCCGGCTGTATCTTGCGGCCAGCCTGGTTGCGCAGCGTATGGTCAAGAAGTGCCTCTGCTATCAGGATAGCGGTTGGGTGCCGGAAGTCTAAGGGATTGGTGGCACTGCTGCTTCGAACCGCGGCCGCGATCGGGGCGTAGAGCGCTGCCCGAAGAGACCGGTCAGCACACCGATAGGGCCATCGCCGTGATATGATCGGGCCACCGGCCGGGCTAGAGGATTGTTCGAACCACAACTCCGGTGATGGAGCCTATTTCCAAGTTTCGCCGCCGCATCAGCGCGCCCATCGGCGAATGGCTGAACAGCGGCGGATTTGAGCAGGTCGCGATAGGGCTCGGCTGCCTGTTCCTAATCGCCGTTTCCACGACTGCGATCCTTCTTGTTGCTAACGACCTCTTTGGCCTGGGCATTTTCGGTAGTGAGACCGGCTGTTCGAACCCGGACCCCTATCACCCTTGCCGGCCAGTCGCCACTCGCTAAGAGAGCGCAGTTCCCCGCCGCTATCTGCGATAGCAGCGCGCGACAAACTGGTCGCGGTCGGCGCCGGCCTCCTCAAAGTAGAGGCTGAGGGCGCTGACGAGCGGCGGTTTTGGCAGGTGGACGTTGCCATTGATCTCCGCCGGCTCGACGCCGGCGATGATCGCCGCGACGTCGGCAGCGATCCGGCGAACAATGTGCAGCCTCGCGCGGCCTTCTTCTTCGGGAGATAAACCACTTGGCATCGGACTCAGAAAAAACGCAGAGCCAGGTCAAGGAGCTCGCCTGGCCCTGCTGCCCAAGGGAGGGTCTGGACTCTCCTAATATTGGCCCGAGCCGCAGCGCGTGCATGAAGCTACAGCAAACCCGAGATTAAAGGGCAATGAAATTTCCTTCGCGGAGACGCCTGTGGCGCTAGTTAGCGCCTACGATGAAGCGCTGGGACACGCGGCCGAACGCGTTCGTGGCCGAGCCTCTCTATCCGATCGAAATCACCTAACTCGTGGAAGGGCAGGGTTCGAGCATCAGGTAGCGAAGGCGGGTCCATTTACGCCTGCCCGTCTCCGCTACGACGGTCCGTCACCATCGACGGGCGCCGGCTGGATGCGCTTCTTGGGCGCACTCGCATCGAATTCGGCTTTGCCGATCTCTGAAAGGAGCTTGCGGACCTCTTCGTCGTCCTTGCGAGCAAGCGCCGCTGCTAAGCGACCGTCAAGCTCATCAATTTCGCCGTCGTGAAGTTCCGCCATGTGTCCCCCAGGGAGCCCCAGTTCGGCTGACTCCAGAACAGTCAGAGGACAAGCGGGGCTTAGCGTCGGGGCGAAGCTAAATCCCAAAAGGCCCCAGCTGATTTAGCGACTCGCGAGTTTACGGATCGCAATCACCGACAGGCCATCAGTATAACAGGTTGCTGCTGGTCCAAAACGCCTGCTGACTACTGCCCTCTTTTTGCCTGGCTGCAAATCTGCGTAGGCGGCGCAGCGCGGCCCGAAGAGGCGGCGCGACTTCGCGATACTTCCGCTGTCGATTATCGAGGGACGAAATGCCTATCGAGGCGACCGAAGTTTGGGCTGCCGAAATGGCCTGTGGGGGGAGTCCGTTCCTTGAACAGCATGTAGTTCGAATTGACGATCTCTAATCTTTCTTCAAATCTCCCTTAGCCTTCGCCTCATAGTCTTGACCCAAGTAAACGGGTCGGAGATAGGGATGATCGAACCGGTCCCATTGCAACGAGCCTGCAAGCGCCCGGCGTCAACGGAAAGGTATTGACGGGCTAGAATTCTCTACGAGGAGGCAGACGACGCGTATGGACGAAGCAGCACCCAATCATGACAGAGGACTCGCCTTCGACTTGGCGACGTTGAGTGACATTCGGCAGCGAATCATTCCGTCGCAGACCATCGGAGGGCGGCAACTGATGGACCGGCGGCGGGTCATCAAGCTTATCGGCTCTGCCGGGCTTGGGGCCGGGCTGCTAGCGGTGCTCGGCTGCGGCGACGACAATGAACCGGCTGCCCAGCAAACCACGCAAGCAAGCAGCGCGACCCCGGGCACCCATACAGCGACTGCCGCCCCCGCCACGGCGACCACCGCCGCAAACGCGACCTGCGACACCATCCCCGAGGAGACGGCCGGGCCCTTCCCCGGCGATGGGTCAAATGGGCCGAATGTCCTCACTGAGAGCGGCATCGTCCGCGGTGATATCCGCTCCAGTTTCGGCTCGGCGTCCGGCATCGCAGAGGGCGTGCCGCTGACAATCAAGATGACGGTGGAGGACAAGGCGAAGGGGTGCGCGCGACTGGCAGGCGCCGCGGTGTATGTCTGGCACTGTGACCGCGAGGGGAGGTACTCGCTCTACTCACAGGGAGTGACGAACGAGAACTACCTGCGCGGGGTCCAGGTAACTGATGACGCGGGGTTGGTGACGTTCTCGAGTATCTTCCCGGCGTGCTACTCAGGCCGTTGGCCCCACATTCACTTCGAGGTCTATCCGAGCGTCGACACGGCGACCAACTCAGCGAACACCATCGCGACCTCGCAGATCGCTCTGCCCCAAGATGCCTGCGCCACGGTGTTCGCGACTGACGGCTACAGCCAGAGCGTGAGGAACCTAAGTCAGGTCACGCTGAACTCCGACAACGTCTTCGGCGACGACGGCGGGGCCCATCAGCTCGGCAAAGTGACGGGAAGCGTGGCACAGGGCTTCGTTGTCGAACTGACCGTCCCGGTCGAAGTCGCCTAGCGGAAGAGCCGGCCGTCTCCGCGCACCGTCCAGTTTGACGGGCAGCCGGCGACCGCCGGCGCTGCCGCGAACGGGCGGACGTCGTTAGTAGGGGAAGGCCGCCGCGCTCATGCAGTGGCAAGGGAGGCCAGTTAGCTTCCGCGATGTCAGTGATTTCGACGAAGCGGTCCGGGTGACGACGTTCTGATTTTGCCGTGGACGGCTGTTTTAGTCCGGGCAGGTGGCCGCCGTGCTGCGACTGGTTATGGCGATTGACGATGTCATCGAATCGCCGGGTGTAAAGTTGATGGCGCCGGCGGAAATCGTGCCGGTCGCGAGAGATGCACGGCGACGATAACTTGAGATTACGTGGACGGTACAGTCGCCTGCGGGATAATCATCGGCACCGCTGTTGGACACAATTTCGCCGGTGCCTGTCCATCGCAGGTCAACGTGCAGATCGAAGCATTCGCTGAAGGCTCGCTGCTTTAGGTGACCGTTATGCAATAGTTTCGCGCCGCAGACAGGAATCGTGACGTGGAGCGAAGCAGTCGACAAGTCCTCGCTTAGCTGAAAGCCTCCGGGCTGCGTGTCCACGCCGCCTGCTACGTCCACGATCCGAGTATCGCCGCGGCGTGAGTCGGACTGAAGGATCTCGATGTTGGCGTGAAGGCCGCGCTCAGTGCCTTCGGCTGTCGTCAAATCAGTTTCGGCGACGGTGATTTCGACCGAATTGCGGATGCCATCCAACTGCGTGTCGAACGTCGCCGACGCTTCCCTGGTCGCTTCAACGGTCGACGAGGAGGATGCCTGCGTGCTTCGGGCATCAATGAGAGCGAAGCTAATAAGGAGAAGTGCGAGCGCAACTTTCATGAACGGCGACGACGCCAATCCACCAGAAAGGCTCGACACTTAAAAGCGCCCGGGAGGAGACTGGAAGCCCTTGAAGATGGTCTTTCGCCCTTGCAGGCGTCTCCCCTTTAGTATGCTCGTCACTGCATCGACATCAAAGGCGCCCGGGCGCCCGAGAACCCTGCTGATGATTTTCTGAAGACTCATTGCGCGATCCTTCCTTCGGCTGCCTCCAGACTACTCGCCGCGAGTGAACACGGCGGTTAACCACTTCTTAACGATGGTTAATAATAGGTAAAGAACCCGAGCGCACAAGCTTCGGCCAGCGGAGCGGCGGTTAATCTCGCGATATTTCGCTCAGGGGTAGAGCCAAACAGAAGACCCGTCCGGTGTGGAGCGGACGGGTCTTCTGGAACCTTAGGAAGGGCGTATCGGAGGTCAGAGATGACCACCGCTGTCCCCTCAGTTATGTTTAACGCTCGACTGCTGCACTTTCGTCGCGCGCGGCCGTGTGCCGGACTGAGCGGCCGTCGCGGCGGCGCTGCAAAGAGAAAGCCCGCCCAGGGAGACCGGGCGGGGCTTTCAGGGAAGCACAATGGAGTCGAGCAGTCAGTCGGCTGACTGCGCTTCTCTCAACCTGGACTAACGCTCGACTAGCCGGGGATTCGTCGAGTGCTAGACCCGAGGGATTACTCGATGAGCCGGCGTGCCGCGATTCTGCTCAGGGGATTGAAGGGACCAATCAGGCCCGGCGATCCGGAGTAGATGGCGTCAACCATGGTCACCTGTACCTCCCAGTGGCCCTTACCGCCCGTGCAGTTGACAGCGCCAACGCAGCTATAGCTCTTTAAATAGGCGAGTGCCCAACCCTTGATAGTGACGGTCTTCACGGGGGTCTGGTCCGGGGTGACGATTGGAATGATGATGTAACGCGGGCTCTGGGGGCAGACAACGGCATAGTGAGCGAAACCGTTTTGCCCGGAGACGAAGACCTCGCTGAAGTCATCGATGCCGTTGCCGTTAGCGTCACATTTGGGTTCATTGAGCAGACGCTGGTCGATGGCGTGATCTGTGCCACCGACCTTGTTGCCGGGTAGCGCGTCGACAACGGAGGTGTCGCAGTCGGGATCCGTTTGGCCAACGGAGCAGTATTTCGTCGCGGCCGTGCCGTCGATGATGTTGGCCTCGTATTCGCTGCTGCCGCCGCCGGAGCCGTCCAAGTCGAGAGCCCCGTACCAGCCGCCGATCGTGCTGGCGCCGGAGCCAAGCTTGACAGAGCAGTTTGCGCCCGAGATCGGATTATTAGCCGAATCCAGGCAGGCCGAGTCGCCCATCATGATCGCCCAAGGCATCAGGTTGCTTGTGCCGCGCAGCGAGCGGATCTGCGCAGCGGCGCCGGCCGAGACGGGGTTGGTGCTCAAGCCTAGCGCGCCGCCGAAGATCCAGCTGAACTGCTTCTCGAGTTCCACGTAGAGGGTATCGTTCGGGACTTCGGTTGTCCGTATTTCGATCTTCTTTATCTGCGAGGCGGGCACGCCGTTGTTGGCGGCCCAGTCCTGCGCCTTCTGTCTCGCGGCGAGCGGTTGCAGAGGCAACTCCGCTACGCCGGCGAGGGCCGCCGCATCGGCGGTGTTTTGCAGATGCCGCCTGTCCTCGAAAACGAGGCCGAGGTCAATCGTCATGGCGACGAAGCCGAGAATCGCCGCGAGAGCCAGTACAAAGACGACCAGCGCCTGCCCGCGATTGTCTACGTTCCGTTTGTCAATCAACCCCAGTCCCTCCCAATTTCTCGGCCCGTACAAATTGCTCGTAATGCTATCGCCAGCAATTCCGTCGAGTCCTACGCGGAAGGCCAGTAACAGCGTTTAGAACCGGTCCGGCGTCGGTTTGGCTGCTCTCTTCCGCTTCGTTTTTGTGCCGCGCTTCTCTTTTGTGGCGGAGTTGCCGCCTGCAGCAGGCGGAGGCTCTTCCGTTGCAGTGCTCGCATGGACGGGTGGAGAGTTGAAGCCTCGGAATATCTCCGTTTGCCTCGGCTGGCTTCTGCCTCTCAGCACGCTCGTCACGGCATCGACATCAAAGGCGCCCGGGCGCCCGAGCACCCTGTCGATGATTTTCCGAAAAGCCATTCCGCCAGCCTTGTCTCTCCTGTTCCTTCCAGTTGCCTTCACACTACTCCCCGTTCGGTGAACGGTCGGTTAACCGTTTCTTAACTTTGGTTAATAATCGGTAAAGAAAGCCGGGCGTAACACCAGCGCCTCACCTACGGGGTGGCGCGAGGCGCTGGCTGGAGCTGCTGCGGTAACAGGAGTGGTGGCGGTTCCGGCGTCGCGGACACGCCGCCCGTGAACGCCGCCGCGATCAGGGCGTGCAGCGTTGCCCGAAGAGGCCTGTCAGCTTCGTGATGTCGGTGATGGCAAGAGAAGCGGTGCGGCGGGTCCGGCGCGGCGTGGTAGCGGCGGGCTTACCTTATACGCAGCGTTGTCGTGCTGCTCCCAGAGTTGTTCGACGTATTTTGCTCTACACCTTCCCCGGTATGTTTCACGGAGGCCGTGACGATGAGGCCATAGTTCCCCGGCGCGACGAGGCCCGGCCCGCATGTGATCGACACTCGAAGGTGATAAGTGCTTCTGCCAAGCCGGCGAATGGACGCGGACGTATCGCCGCCTCCGCTTGAGACCTCGCAGCCAGCCGGCACTCCGCTGACGTCGACATGCAGCGACAGCGTTTCGGGGTGGTTCACCAGGTTCGCGACGGTGACGTTGACTCCCATTGTTGCTGTCCCGACATGCAGGAGGCGGAGCGTTACGTTGGAAGGGTTGACTCCCGTGACGGCCAGGTCATGAATGGGCGTCGGATCGCAGACATCACCCTTGCCGTCCTGGTCACTGTCAAGTTGATCGGTGTTTGCCGTTGTAGGGCAGTTGTCGGCGAAATCCGGAACGTGGTCGCCATCTGCATCGGGAGGCACGGACGGGTAGCTTCCGCTATTGGGAGCGCAATCGGTGGGCTCGGCGAGGGTGCCAAGCACCATGGCGAAGTTGAACGACGTATCGCCGCCCAGAGCCGACACGGGAATGATCAACGTAAAGGATTTCTCGGCGAAGTTGACGGGTACCTGAACGCCGCCGGGGAAAATGGTCACGAAGCCGTTGCCGACACCAAACAGGCTCAGAGTTGCTTCGACGCCAAGGCCCGAGGGATTCGAGCAGTAGAAATCGAGAGAGCTCGGGAAGCCCGTCGCCGGATTCGCGTCAGTGTCGAAATCGATGAATCCCACGAGGCGCTGGGCCGAGACAAGATCGGCCGGAGCAACAGGACCGGCGAAATCTACAGTGAGACAGAAAGTTGAAGCATTCCCTTGCCAGGACACGCGGGTGATATCGTGCTTCACCGATCCGTAGCCGAAGGCATCGCCCGCGGGGTCGGGAACGAGGAAGCTGAAGTCCGGGCTCGAAGGACAGGTGGGAGGTGTGTATACAGCGACATTGAAGACGAGATTGTTGCCCGCGGCTTGAGCCAAGGCGGCCGGTCCGGGTGGACCCCAGTTTCGCCCCGCCTCGCGCGATTTACCCGGCGGAGGCAGAGGCACAGGGCCAAACGCGAAGCGACTGATCTGGAAGTAGTAGGTACGGCCACCTGTCAGATTGAGGACAAGGCGAGACTGGTTGCCGCCCGCCTGGTCGTTGCAGCCAACGCTCTGCAGGTCTCCAAGACCGGTCCCGGTGAAGACGGCAAGGACCGTGTCGTAATCGCTGCCGAAGGTATCCGCGTCGACCCTTACATCTGCGGCAGGAGTGAAGGCATACCACACGCTGGAGACGACAGGAGCGCAGGCGAAGTTAGGCTCAAAGGGCTCCAGCGTCGCGCCGGTCGTGCTCTGGACCGCGTTGTACGGGAGATCGGGGATGGTGGAGGCGTCGGCGAAATTATCGTTATCAGGACCGGGCGGGGGTGGCGGCAGTGGTTGACAGTCGCCGACGACTCCCGAGTTCGGGCCGCCGATCTGTAGGGTAATGGTCCGCACGCAGGCGAGGCGAGGACCGTCGGGTACGAAGGGGCCGTTACCCGCGACGCTGCGAGGCGGGATCGGGCGGCCCATGAAATCCGTGCCCGGGTCGGTCCCAGGCGTATCGCATGCGTCGCCTATGCCGTCGGGGGTGGGCACACCCAAGTCGTTCCGCTCAGAGTCTTGCTGGCCGGGATTGTAGATGAGGGGGCAGTTGTCGAGGCGGTTGATGAAGCCATCGCCGTCGTGGTCGGTGGGCTGGCCGCCAGGCGGGGATGTGGCTTCGGCCGGTGTTGGGTCGCAGGTGTCCGGAATGCCGTCACCCAACGATGTGCCGGCGAATACGTCGCTGTCGCCCTCGATGGGTAGGGACGGGTCGCGGGGATCCCATATCGTATCGGCATGGAAGGGACAAGTGTCCAGATTGTTCTCAATCCCGTCTCCGTCGGCGTCCCGGCGGCTGGTTGCCAGAACCGTGAAGTCAACGGGGCCGCCAGTCACTGGGTTTGATCTAAACGGAATGCCTCCCTCATTCGTGGGAGTGTCGGGGTTGTCCTGCGTGATTCCGAACAGAGTCGTGGTTGTGGTTAAGGGCGTACAGAAGTCCGAAATCACCGTTGGACCAGGTGGAGATGTGGGGTCCAGCAGCACGCTCACGCTGGGGTAGCCCAACGCGGGGTCGAAGGTTTGTCCGGCGACTGTTGTGCCAGGTTCAAAAACTACGACTTGGAGGATCGCCCAGAAGTTGCCGGCCGAGGGAATCACGGTGGCGGCAGCATACCGCGCCCGAGGCTTGACGCCTTCGAATAGCGTGTTGAGGAAATAGGGATACCGGGTGACTATAGGGGGTGGTTTGATGTCCTGGATGCCGTCGCGGTTTGTGTCCCCTGCCAGGAAGTTGAAGCTGCCGAAGACCGTGTTGCTGGTGTCCGTCGTTGCCTCGTAGAAGGTAAAATCGACGGCGGTGGGCGAGGCACAGCTGGTATTCAACAGGCCCAGCGTCGCCCGCGAATTGAGGGTGCCGACCTTGGCGCCATCCGGTATATCAGCGTCTGTAGGAATGCCAAGCTGCGTTGGGCTGAAGTTCACCACGTCGGCGAAGTTGAGGTCAGGGGCGTCAAGATTGAAGGCAAGGGTAATGTCGGAGTTGGCGCCGGGGGCGGTGTCGGCGAAATTCAGGGTCGATTCGGGATTGAAGGAGGCGCCCGGTCGGGGCGTGGGCGGGGGCGTAAGCGTCGGCGTCGCGCTTGGCGTCGGGGGCGCCGTGACAGTGGGCGTGGGTGTCGTGGGTGGCGGCGTCGGGGCCTGACAGGTGGCGCCCTCCGCGTGGGTGCCGTCACCCAGTGCGAACTCGCTTAGCAGGAGCGCCTGACTGCCGGCACCGTCAAAGAAGGAGATGCCGCTGCCGGGGGCGTTGGGGATTTGATCGTCCAGGTCCAGGAGGAGCGCAGATTGGCCTGCCTGTCCGGCTAGGACCTGGTATTGTAGGGCCGCGAGAACGCCGCCGGTGGGAGCGCTGTAGTTAGGCGCGGGCACCTCCGCTGGGGATTTGGCAGGGGTGTCAGGTGAGACCGAGGAGTCCGGGGTCTGGAGGTAACTGGAGCCGAACGCGGCGGTCTGGGGCCCCGGTGCAGCGGCCGGGATGTTGGAGGCTGAAGTCAGGTCGCGGTGGTTCCCCGTAGTCGAGTCGAGTGGCAGGTTGACGAAGGATATGTTCTGGAGGGTGTTGTTATCAGTAAAGGGCGTGAACTGGACGGTATTAGGACGCATCTGATCGCCCAGGTAGTTTACACGCGCTTGCCAGCCGATCAAGTCTTCGGCGTTCTGGATAACGAGGTGCGCTGAATGCGTATGTGTGGAGGCGTTGGCCGTCGGACTGGAGAGACAGTTATCGACGGTGCCCACGATCATGGTGTTGGTCGTCTCGTCGTATGTGTTGCCGACCGTCACCATATCGAGACTGATCGACGGTGACTGGACGGCACGAGACGTGAGCGGGCCGGCGAACAGGAGTGCCCCGCCGAGCGCGAGGATGGCCGGACCAAGCAGGACTGCAAGCGGGATGTTCGAGCGTCCCACGGCCTACCTCCACTGGCCATATCGTGCGTTAGTGGCTGCATTATACGCGTTGACCATACCTTGTCAAGCATGCCCAATGCTTGGGGGCGCCCGCCGCGACCGGGCTTGCAGCGCTGCCGGCGGGTCAGAGCGACATCGTAAGTTTACGCCAAGTTTCGCGAGACGAGCGCGGAGACCCGCGGTCGGCAACGGTCTCGCGCGCTTTGTGTAGACTCGGGTCAGCCGGCGCTTACTGGATGGTGAAGGCGTCAGTGAAGCTGCCGCCGGAGCCTCGGACGAACTGGGCGCACCTATCGCGACTTGTAAACGAGGAGAGACCCGACGGCGAAGATCAGCATTACACCAAAGTAGAAGACCGGTGAGTTAAAGGTTGCCAGCACCCCGAACACGAAGACCAGAAAGACGAGTATGATCCAGATCGATTGCGTCGCCCACGCCACGAGAAGCACGTTCGGTTGCTCTTGTTCATAAGCCGCGGGTTCCAGACTTCCGACGGACGCATAAAGAACTCCGCCGTACCTCGCGAGAGACAAGACGCGGTGCCAGCACCGGGAGCAGATTCGCTCTCCGAGCCGTAGCTGGGTTCCCGCGTCGGCATCATATACCGCAAAATGGTGGCGCCTAGCAGGAGTGTGGCCGCAAATGCTCGGTCTCCGTGCCAAGTTGGAATCCTCCAGGTTATATGCGGGCGACTATGTTATCGGCGTAAAGAGCGAAGGGCAGCTGCTTGTCATTGCCGATCTGGATCGTACGTATGCCCGAAGTCCCCAGACTGGCAGTCGTTGTCTGGTAGATGACGCTTCCGTTCATGCTGACCTGGATCGTGCTGGCGCCGGTCCCCCCCGCGATCACATAGACCGAGAAGTTGGCCCAGGTCCCGAGCGCGAGTTTAGCCGATGTCGAGTAAGTTGTGGCTCCGTCTACCAGGTAGACCCGGCCGGAGACATTTCGGCGGTAGAGGTAGACCAGCCTTGTGCCCGACGAGTCGTACAGCTTGAAGATCGGCACTTCCTTGTTGCTGCCGCCTTCCATCGTGATCTGGAAATCACCGGAGACCGTAATGTCCGGCTGCGATTGCGAAAGCGTCTTGCGGGCATAGGCGTAGGACGTGCTGGAAGGCGCAGCCAATGCGGCGGCGAAGCTTCCCGTCTTCGCCACATCGCTCTGGACCATCGCGCTGCCGTTGTTTGCGGTATGGATGGTCGTCCAGTTGCTGAAGTCGCCGCTCTCGAAGCCATCGGTGAAGGCTACTGGGTCCACCGTCCAGGTCCGGCTCGCGGGGGTCGCGTCGACGTTGCCCGCGAGATCCGTTGCTCTGACCGTGAACGTATGCGGACCGTCAACCAGGGTGCTGTAGCTCGCCGGCGAGCTGCACAGGCTAAGAGGCGCGCCGTCCAGCGCGCACTCGAACGTCGACCCCGCCTCGTTCGAGGAAAAGTCAAAGCTGGCCAACCGGCTGCTCACGTTCCCGCTCGGGCCGGAAGTGATGGTTGTCTCCGGAGGCGTTGTGTCCACCGTCCAGCTCCAGGTGGCGGGCGTCGGGTCGGCGTTGCCGGCCGGATCGGTTGCCTGGACCTGGAAGGTGTGCGGACCGTCGCCGAGGCCGCTCAGGCCGGCGGGCGAGGTGCACGCAGCAAGGGCACCGCCGTCCAGTCCGCACCGGAATGTCGTCCCGGCCTCGTTCGACGAGAAGGAGAAGGTGGCGGCCGCGTCATTGACGAGCGGGTTCGGACCGGCGCTAATCGTTGTCTGCGGCGGGTTGTTGTCGACGGCCACCGTGTGGCCGGCGGAAGTCGCGGAATTAGAAGAGGTATCGACGGCGCGAGCGGCGATCGATACCGGGCCGTCCGCCACCGACGTTGAGTCCCAGGCAACGCTGTAAGGTGCGGTGCCGACAGTCGCTACCAGCGTCCCGTCCACGAGGAAGTCTACGTGGTCAACCGCCAGGTTATCGGTCGCATCAGCGCTCAAGGTAACAGTCCCCCTCGCCCATACGCCATCGGCGGGGGCGATCAAGGTCGCCGTCGGCGGTGTAGCGTCGACCGCGCTAGTGTCGATGTTCCATGTTCGGTGAGCGGGAGTGAGGTCCGTGTTGCCGGCCGGGTCCGTCGCCCGGACCTCGAAACTGTGAGGGCCGTCGGCCAGGCCGCTGTAGGAGGCGGGCGAGCCGCACGCCGCGAATGAGGCGCCATCTAGGGCGCACTGGAACGTCGAGCCGGCCTCGCCGGCGGAGAAGGTGAACGTGGCAGACGCGGAGGTGGACGCGCCATCCGGTCCGCTTGTTATCGTCGTCTCGGGCGGTGTCGTGTCGACAGTCCATACAACGACCGGCGCGTCGGCGTCCGTGTTCCCGGCGGCGTCCGTCGCCCGTGGCTGGAATGCATGTGTGCCTTCGGCAAGCCCTGAGTACGTTACTGGCGAATTGCAGGCGGTGAACGGCGCGCTGTCCAGGCTGCAGCTGAAGGTGACGTTCTGCTCATCAGAGGACAAGGAGAACGTCGCCGAGGTGCTGTTCGTGACCGGCGGCGGGCTGGAGTCGATGATGGTCGCGGGGTGGATCGTATCGATGGTCCAGGCGGTGCCGGCCGGCGTCGGGTCGAGGTTGCCCACCGCGTCGATGGCGCGCACTTCAAACGTGTGCGGTCCTTGAGCAAGTGCCGTGTACGAGGCGGGGGACGGGCAGGCGGCGAAGGAAGCGCCGTCCAGGCTGCATTCGAACGTGGAACCTGCCTCATTTGAAGAGAATGCGAAGCTGGCGGAGGAGCTGGCCACAAGCCCGGATGGCGCGTTATCTAGGGTGGTGTCCGGCGGCGTGGTATCGCCGGGGGTCAGCGTTACCACGAGCTGCGGTGCGAAGCCTGTGTTCTCGCGGGACGCGTAGTGCACGCCGTCAGTGCTGACGGTGTTGATGCCGAGGCTGACAAGGCCATCGCCGGTAACCGCGCCGGTAACGTCGAACTCGTACCAAGTGTTGGTGTTCACCACTCCGAGCGTGGATAGGACCGGTCCATCGATGGCCGGGCGGGTATTGTACGTGACCGTGGTCTCGCCCCACGAAGTGTTGCTCACCTTCGCGGCGGAGCCGCCCTTGACGCTGCCGTTCGTCGTCACGTATAGCCGGAGCTTCGCCGAGGTCACCGTGTTGCCGGTGAGACCGGCGAGTTGGAACTTCAGATAGGCCTGCTGGACCGGCGAGGCATCGACGAAGAGCTCCTTCTTCGTCCCGTTGTTAGTGTTTGGGACGGAGCTGTCCACGTAGGCGTCTGCCACTGGTGCGAACGTTCGCACCGCTCCCGTCTGAGCCGTGGTGTCGCTAACCTCGTCCGAGTATCGGGAGTAGCCGACGGCGTTCCAGGCGCGCACCCGGTAACTGTACGGGGTGCCGGCGGTGAGCCCTGTATCCGTGTACGAGGTGACGCTCGCGCCGACGGTGGCTATCTCGCTGTAGGTGCCTGTCCCCATCCGGCGCTCGATGGCGAAACCGGTCTCGTTCGTGCTGTTGTCCGTCCAGGCAAGCTGCAGTGTGGTGTCCGGGTTCAGCACCGGCGAAGTAAGCGTCAGGTTGCTGGGAGCGGCCGGTGGAGGCGCGGGTTCGCCGGCCAGGCTCAAGTAGTTGTGCCAGTAATAAGCGTTAGCGTTGGCGCTTGCGAGGACCACCAGGCCAGTCGCCGTGTTCAGGTTCTGCTTTGTCGAAGTGGGGTTGCTGATGTCCGTGTCGGTGGAGCTCTGCATGAAGGGGGTACCCAGCCCGGTCTCGAAGGAGATGTTATCGATTGGCGACTTCTTGTAGTAGATGGTCCCGCCCACCTCCGGCGAGACGGCGAACATGAAGAGCTCCCGGTGTTCCTCGTCAATCATCACCATGGGCCGCGTGTGTAGGTCCTCCACGGCTCCGAACGGGTACGCGCTCCACTTTGCGTGGTTATCGCGCACGATTAACACCACAAATGGCTGGCCGGTATTGCGGTTGGCCGTCTTGATCGCGGCGAAGATGCGGCCGCTGCCGTCGCTCGAGAGTTGCTTCAGGTTGACATGGTCGTTCGCGCAGCCGGTGCTACAGCCGCCCACGCTGCCGCCGTATGCCACTTCCGTCTGCCAGGAGTTGTCCGGGGAGCCGTCGCCGTGGACCGCCAGGTAGAACTTTCGATTGAGCTGGTTGCTCCACATGACCCCGATCTTGGTGCCCTGGAAGGCGACAATCGCCGAAATGTCATCGTAGTGGACGCCAGCCGCCGTCGTTGGAAGGACGAACGGACTACCCCAGGTAGTATCGTTGCCGACGCTATGGTTCACGTACACAGCGCTTGTGTTGTCCGGGTTCACCAGCGTGTAGGTGACCCAGAGTAGGCCGGTGGAGTCCCTCGCCAGGGTGATTGACTCGGTGCTCCCGCTATGCACAGTGGCCGGGAAGCCTGCGTCGAGCGTGTAGTTGCGGGCCGACGGGTTGTAACTGAACCGGGACAGCTCAGCCGAGCCGGCAGCAACGTCGGACGGGCTTGGCGGAGTCCCAAACTCAGAGACGACTGTCGTGCCAGAGACCACGTAGAGCTTGCCCGTCTGGCTGTCCCAGAGTGCGTCGCCGCGTGCCGTCGGGCGCGAGTCAACCGTCATCCCGGTGTCCATCCATATCTGTCTGGAAACATCCAGCGAGAAGATATCGGTTGCGTGGGAGCTTGTACTGTAGAGCAGGCCCCACCAGGTACCGTCTTGGAACCACAGCTTGCTCTGCGGCTTATCCTCGGTAGGCGTCTGGACGCTGTTGAAGTCCCTGTACGTAAAGTCACGATACCCGATGTCCGCGGCCTGGGCGGTCGCGGTCGGAGTCTGACTGGGAGTCGCCGTCGGCGTGGGAGTCGGGGTCGGCGTAAGAGTCGCAGTCGGCGTTGAGGTCGGCGTTTCCGTTGGAGTGGGCGTCGCCGTTTGGGTGGAGGTTGCTGTAGGAGTCGGCGTTTGAGTGGGGGTCGCAGTCGGAGTCAAACTCGGAGTCGCCGTCGGCGTACGAGTTTCAGTCGGCGTCGGCGTTGCTGTTGCGGTTGGGCTCGGAGTGGGCGTCGCAGTCGGTGTCGGCGTTTCGGTCGGAGTGGGCGTCGGAGTTCCCGTTGCCGTTGGCGTGGACGTCGCAGTTGGCGTGGCTGTGGGCGTAGCCGTCTCGGTCGCTGTTGGCGTGGGTGTCGGTGTGGCCGTGGGCGAGGGTGTCCCGGTCCCCGTCGGCGTTGACGTCGGCGACGGCCCCGTGACGAGAATGTTATCTGCGATCACCGTCCCGGCCTGCCCGCCGGTCTCATTTCCCAGTTGTACGCTGGTGACGAGCTGTGTCCCCAGGCTCGCGGTGAACGTCTCGTAGACCTTAACGCCGTTGAGCCACACCTGGACGGTGCTGGCGCCGTCACTGACCACGACGCTGCGCACCTCCAACCGATTCCAAGTGTTGAGGGCGATGACCTGTCCCGTGGAGTAACGAACGCCGCTATGGCTCACCCAGAGCCCACCGGTTCCGTTCTGGCGGTAGAGACTTATCAGCCGCGTGCCAGCGGAGTCGAAGAAGCGGAAGATTGGCACATTGCCGCCGCTGGCACCCTCCGCCTGGACGTTGAACATGCCGTCGGCGTGGACATCGGCGTCGGCAATGACTTTACGGAGGTAGGCGCGGGAGGTTGACGAGGATGTAGTGCTCAACCGGGCTGCGTAAAGGCCGCCCCAGACCGTCTGCTGCTGGACGGCGGCAGAACCATCGCTCGTGACCGTCATGCTGGTCCAATGCGAGAAGTCCCCGCTTTCGAAGCCGTCCGCAAACGGAAGGGCAGGGCTAGCCGAGACGTGAATTACATAGACAACGAATGAAGCGACCAGTATGACGACAGCCAGGATTGTAGGTATCGTCAGCAGGCTCTTGGC
>Ga0209058_1001853_pt1 | contig 17714 bp, 16 predicted proteins | sample GraSoiAngelo_147_FD_185904 | JGI IMG/M metagenome (GOLD analysis project Ga0209058, IMG submission 185904) | Grasslands soil microbial communities from the Angelo Coastal Reserve, California, USA - 14_1009_05_40cm (SPAdes) (version 2) | ecosystem: Environmental > Terrestrial > Soil > Grasslands ... | reverse complement strand
CGCCTCGACCTCGCTGCCGCCGGTGAAGCCGAATGTCTTCTGGTTCTGGATCACGGTCAGCGTCGCCTGCAGGTCGCGCAGCGCGCCCGGGGCGTCGGTCGCCCCACATGCGCAGCCGGTGAGAGGATGGCCGTTGGAGTCGTAGCTGGTGGCCAGCGTCCGCCCGAGCCAGCCGTCGACCTGACGGCGGGTCGGGTCGCCGGTCTCCCAGATGCGGATCGACTCGAAGTGCGAGAACGTCGGATTGGGATAGCCGACGCCCTGGACGATGGCGACCTTGCCCTTGTCCCAAAGACCCTTGATGCCGCCGAGGTTGTGGTTGAGGCCGTACTGAGCGTTAAGGGGCAGCGCCTGCGAGACCATCGGTCCGGCAAGCCTGGGACGCAGGTCGTGCAGCGCCGGGTCGGCGAGTGGCACGAGGGTGCGCAGGCCGTCGTTGCCGCCCGCGAGCTGGATCATCACGAGCACGTTGTCGTTGCTGGCGCCCTCCTTTTTGGCCGCATACACGGCCCGCGCGAACGCGTCGGGCACCGCCGCGTAGCCGGCGGCGAGGCCCGCCGCGCCGGCGCCAAAGACCAGTCCCGCCTTCAGGAAATCGCGGCGCTTGAGCTGGTTGATGCCGACTTCTCTCTTCATGTCCACCTACTTGAGCTGGAATTCCGGGGAGGCGAGGGTGATGAACCAGCGGCCGCGGTCGTCGGCGGCCCCGGTGAGCAGCGAGGCCGTCTGCTGGCTGAGCACTCCATCGATCTGGCCGTGAATCGCATCCGCGGCTGGGGGCAGCGTGCCCTTGACCTGGCCGAGCGCCGCGGTGACGAAGTTCACTCGAGCGACGACCGTGTTGGACGAGATCCAGGATTCGTTGTTGGGCCAGCCGTTGACGTCCGGAGGGTCGAAGAGGCTCTGGCCCATGCCCGAACCGGAGCTGGCGATGACCTTGGACAGCGACGACGCCCCCAACGCGCGCGCGGCGCCGACCATGAACTCGGTCGGCGACTTCACCAGTCCGCGGTAGCTCTTGTCGGCCGTGAACTCCGGACTCGTGAAGACGGCGTGCATCAATGCCTTGACGTCGTACTTGCTGCGACGAAACGCGTCACCCAGGCGTGCGACGTAGTCATCGCTCGGGCGGCCGTGGACGAACTGCCGCGCGACCTTACCCGCAATCAAGGTCGCGGTGGAGGGCTGGGCGAGGATGCGGTCGATCACGCCTTCGGCGTCGAGCGGTCCAGTCTTGCCGAGGTAGGTCACGCTGCCGCGGTACGCACGACGAGGATTGAAGACGCCCGCCTTCTGGCTCGAGTACACAGGCAGACGCTGATTGTTGTTCCCGGTGCCAACCGAGTCTGGTGGAGGCAGCTGCCAGCCCGCGAGCGCTTTCGCGCTCTCCCGCACATCGTCCTCGGTGTAGTTGCCCGCCCCCATCGTGAACAGCTCCATGAGCTCGCGCGAGTAGTTCTCGTTCGGGTTCTGGCCGGTCGACGTGGCGAGGTCGAGGTAGCGAAGCATGGCCGGGTCGGTCGTCACCTGCAGAAGCATCGAGCGCAGGTCTGTCATCGCCATCCGGCGCCAGGTGAGGTTCTGCCAGTAGACGAAAGTGTTGTTGGCCGCTTTGCGGTAGTCGGTCGTGAAGTGGCCGTGCCAGAAGAGCGTCATCCGCTCGGCGAACGGCGTCGCCGTGCTGAGCATGTGGTCGAGCCACCACTGCTGCAGCTGCGCGATCGCGAAGCGGCCGCCTGGCGCGTCCGCGGTCGCGAACGCCGGAGGCTCTGCCGGCTTTGACTCGAGCAGGCGATCGACGGTCTTGTTGAAACCGTCGGCAAGCGCCGCCTCGAGCTGCGACGGCGTATAGCCGAGGGTGGTGCGCCGGAGGAGATGCATCACGCGAGCCGACTCCGAGCTCAGGGGAGAGATCCAGCCGCTCGCCGTCGCGCTGCGAGAGGTTGCAAGCTGCTGCATCGATCCGCCGATGAGGCGGATGGCCCCGACGCCGACGCCCGTCGCCAGTGCGGCGGCGAGGGCCTGGCGGCGGGTGATGCCGCGACTGATTGCGCGCGGCGCCACGGCCTGTTGATCCGCAGGGGTGACGCTCACACCTAGATTGAAGTCCTGTGCAGCCAGTCTGGCATTAGCCGGATGTGAAGAGTTTGTAAGCGCAGGGAACGCTCAGCAGGCGGAGCGGACTCCCTTCACGCAGGCGTACGAGTCCGCGGCAAGGTGGCCCACGAAGAGACCCCCGATCAGGACCGCCATCAGAACGACCAGTAGATGGAGCGGCGCGAACTCGAGGGCGATGAGTCCCTCGATCGCGCCGGTGCTGCGGTGAAGGCCGAGTCGCGCGATCCGCCATAGGTTGATGGTGATGGCGATCGGGATGCCGATGAAGAGGCTGATGGTGGCGGAGAGGATCGCGATCGACGAGCCCGCCAGCCACTCGTAGGGCGAGCCGAAGCCGAGCGCCCTCAGAAGGGTTGCCATGAGCAAGGCGATAAAGGGAGCGATGCAGAAGAGACCGAGGAGGGCGACCCACGTGCGCGCATGCGGGCGCGGCCGCGCCCATCCCTCGGGTAGTTCGCCGAGGGCGATCGTCAGCGTCAGTCGAGGCGGCTTGCGCTCGGCGTGCGCGCGCACGGAGATCCATTCCCCCACGTGCCGCTTCCACCAGCTCATCGCAGCACTACCCTCCCCGAGCTTACCCGGACGGTCTTAACAGGCTGGGTTGCCGGCAGGCCATAGGACCGCTACGGTCCGGGCGTACGGTCGGTCGGGCTGGGGGAGGGGCCCAACGGGAGAGGGAGGGCCCGCAAGGGAGGGGTGGCGTTTCTGGTACGGCGCTGGAATTACTGGCGTCTGCGGTAGTGGGTCAATTTGATTAACTCGCAGTTGCGAGCTTTCCGGCTGCCTCCCGCACCTCAATCAGCGCCACGATTTCACTGACCTTCCAAACATGATCGGTAATGCTTGCCGCCATCGCGGGAGTAGTCGGGTAGGGATTGGCAAGGGTCTGGTGCGGTCGGCAGAAGTTGTAGTGCATGAAGTGAAGCGCGATCGCGTGCTCTAGGTTCTCGACCTTCTTTGAGAAAGCGTTGGTTAGTCGAGTGAAGCGTCGCATCGCCATCCGCATGGTCAAGTTCTGGCGCTCGACATAGCTCGTGTTGATGTGCCTGTACTCGGGTTTGCCTGAGACCTTCTTGACTTCAACCCCGAGCACCTTCGCTGGACTGTATTTTCGATTGTCGGCTTGGGGATCGGTACCATAGATCTTGCGAAGGGTGGCGAAGTCAATCTCGGCCCCGAATGCACCGGGTACGGCCTCTAGATATGCGTGCCAACCATCCGACGTGAGTTGCACCCGATTGGCTAGTCGCGTCGCCAGCTCCCTCATGAAGACTGCGGCGGTATCAGGGTCTCGCGTTCCCACTAACCAATGAACGGCCAGTTTTGACTCGGCGTCCAGCGCGGTCCACGTCCAAACGTCCCCGACGCCCCACTGGCGCCGACGCTCAACCGGGAGGTTCCGAGCTTTCGCATAAACGAAGCTCCAAATCTCGTCGCACTGAATGTGCTGGCAGCCGAGGTTTCGGAGGGCGGCATCCTGATAGTCCTGGCAGGCCGCGCCAGCGTCGGCCAAGAGTGTCATGACCGTGCCCTTGGCGGTCCCAGTCATGCGACAGGTAGCGCGAATCGAATTCCCTTCGACCAAGGCCGAGAGAACCCGAGTCCGACGCTCTGCGCTCATCCGATTCATATTGACTATTATACTTGAGCGCTTAAGCATAGTCAATGATTGGGCTGCTTGTTTTGATCTCTCCCTAATCGTGGTAACAGAGTGATAGACTCGAAAAAAGCGTGGAGGTAGTGGGACTCGAACCCACCGGGCCAGAGTTGATAGCCCTACCCGGCACCGTGCTACCCCCTTGCTGAAAGAGGGAACCAAGCGGGGGTCTCAACCCCGCTCGGTTCTGAATCGTCAAGGGCGCAGGTTCGGAGCAGCGGCAAACTGTGGAACCTGCGCCCTTCGCTTACTGAGAGGCCGTCACCTCCAATCGTTCTGTGGGTTCGCGTAGCTTGTAAACGCCCATCTTCACACGCTCGATCTGACCAGCCTTGGTCATGAGCGAGACCATCGTGAGCAGTTTGTTTGACCCTTTCTGATCACGGGAGATCTGGCCTTCATGAGCCAACTCCCCGCGCAGATCTTCGACATGCCAGGGTCCGGGGCGAGATCCCAATACAGCCAAAATTGCCTGTCTGAAAGTAGGTTTGTTTCCGTTTTGGGTGGGGGAGGGATTCGGCGCGGCTTCGTCATGGAGTTCACCGAGCGTGAGTTCTTCGGGCTTAGGCTCGACTTTTGCCGGCCGGTTCCGCGTGTAGAGGTTAATGAATGCTCGGAGCTGGCTTATCTGAGCGTCTAGGCCCCGTCGCTGGGCCTCCAGCTTTTCTATGCGCTCAACGGCTTCCTGGTAGGGAAACTCATCCAGCCAGTTCTCGATCTGATTTCTCATGGCCCCTATTCTAAAGGCGTTTCGGGCGCCAATGGGGGCAAAGCTCAAGTTTCTCGGGAATCGACCGCGCCTACTAGGGTTTAGACCTCCACCGTGAGGCTGCAGCCTGCCTCGCAATCTCGCTACGTCGCTCAGGGGTAAGCTTGGAAGCCCTAGCAGCCCCGCCCTTCTTCCCGCCCAGGCGACCCAAGGCTACGGCGGCAGGGTTCTTCGTAGATTCTGGGGGAATCTCACCTTCGGTAGCCGCCTCTACGATCTTGGCCGCAAGGCGGTTCAGATCCCTTGGGCGCTTCTTGCTTGACCGTTCAGGCACCCCACTAGGTTATCACCCGGCTGCATACGCGCTCAAGCATCTTCAATGCCTAGGAATCAAACTGACCCACTACCGCGTCTGCTAGGCTTTTTGGAGAAATGCCTCGCTACAGGCCCGGGCAGGCCGCCAAGACCCTCGGCGTCAGCGTCGACACCGTCCGGCGCATGGTCGACGACGGCCGCCTGGTCGCCGTCCGCACCTCCGGCGGCCAGCGGCTGATCGAAGGCGAGTCCCTGGCGGCCGTCGCCAAACCGGCGCGCCAAGACAGGCGTGAGGCCGCCGTCAAGCAGTCCGCCCGCAACCGCTTCCCCGGCATCGTCACCCGCGTCGTCAAGGACAGAGTCGTGGCCCAGGTCGAGATCCAGGCCGGCCCCCACCGCCTCGTCTCCCTCATCACCCGCGACGCGGCCGACGACCTCGACCTCAAGCCGGGCATGGCTGCTGTCGCGGTCGTGAAGGCGACAAATGTGCAAGTCGAACTGCCTCGTGAGTAGGTGCGCTCTCGTTGTTGGTTCGATCCTTCTGCTTGCCCCAGCGTGCGTAAGCGGGTCGGGATGCGACGGCAACCGTGAATGTGCGGCGCCTCAGTCGACAGTGGAGGTGTTCGCTGCGTCATCTCTACGGCCGGCGTTCGACCACATGGAAGCGCCGGACTTGTATGCGAGTGGCGCGGTGAGGTTGAGCTACGCGGGTTCACAGACCCTCGCAAGCCAGCTTCTCCAGGGTGCGAAGGCGGATGTATTCGCCTCAGCCGACGTGGAGCACATGACCGCGGTCGAGGACGCAGGCTTGATCGATGGCACCCCGCAGGTCTTCGCACACAACCGACTCGAGATCGCAGTGGCCAAAGGCAATCCAAAAAACATCCGCGGCTTGCGCGACCTGTCACGCAAGGATCTGGTCGTCGTTCTGGCCGACCCGTCGGTGCCCGCTGGAAAGTACGCGCAGGAGGTGCTCGCCAAAGCCGGCGCGACGGTCAAGGCGTCGAGCCTTGAGCTCCAGGTCACCGGCGTACTCAGCAAAGTGGCGCTCGGCGAGGCGGATGCCGGAATCGTCTACGTCAGCGACGTGAAGACAAGCGGTCAGGTAGACGGGGTTCCGATACCAGAAAGCGAAAACATCATCGCCGACTACCCGATCGCGATCCTCAAAGGCGCGCCCAACCTGAGACTTGCCAGGTCGTTCGTGGCCTACGTCTTGTCGTCGAAAGGCCAGGCCATCCTCGAAGCCGCCGGATTCGAGAAGGCATGAGCCAGGCCCGGATCCCCGGGCCGCTCCTGGCTCTGGCGGCGGCGGGACTGCTGCTCTTCCTCGTCCCACTCGCCGCCCTCATCGTGCGCGCGCCCTGGGACCAGGTCGGGCCGGAGCTCGTGGCCCCGGAGACCACGACCGCGCTGGGCCTCAGCCTCTTCTGCTCGCTCACCGCCACCGCGCTCGCCCTCATCCTGGGCGTCCCCCTGGCGCTCCTCCTGTCCCGGACGACCGGGACGGTGCGCGCCGTGCTGCGCGCGCTGACGACTTTGCCCATGGTCCTACCCCCGGTCGTCGGCGGTGTCGCGCTGCTGCTCGCCTTCGGAAGGCGCGGGCTCGCGGGTGCGCCGCTCTACACGGCGTTCGGGATCCAGATCCCCTTCTCCACCGCCGCGGCGGTCATCGCCGAGACCTTCGTGGCCATGCCCTTTCTCGTCATCGCCGTCGAGGGCGGGCTGCGGGCGCTCGATCACCGCTACGAGGAGAGCGCGCGCGCACTGGGGGCCGGCGCGTGGAAGGTTTTTGCGCGCGTGACGCTGCCGCTGCTGCGCCCCGCCATCTTCTCCGGCGCGGTGCTCTGCTGGGCGCGGGCGCTCGGTGAGTTCGGGGCCACCATCACCTTCGCCGGCAACCTTCCAGGCCGCACCCAGACCGTGCCTCTGGCCGTCTACGTCGCCCTGGAGACGAAGCCGGAGGGCGCGATCGTGCTCAGCCTCATCCTGCTCGCGGTCTCGCTTGCGATCCTCGTCGGTCTTCGGGACCGCTGGCTTGGCGCATGAGCCTGCACGCCGAGGTCGTAGTCCGCCGCAACGGCTTCGCCCTCGATGTGAGGCTCGACGTCGACGAGGGCGAGACGATCGCCGTCCTTGGCCCAAACGGCGCCGGCAAGACCACGCTCCTGCGCGCGCTTGCCGGCCTCATCGCCATCGAGGGCCGGGTAGAGCTCGACGGCGAGGTGCTCGACGACTCGAAGGCCGGTCGTCATGTGCCCACGGAGCGGCGCCGCGTCGGCCTGGTCTTCCAGGACCACGTGCTCTTTCCGCACATGAGCGTCCTCCACAACGTCGCCTTCGGGCTAAGGGGCGACTCGATGCGCAAGGCGCGAGACTGGCTCGGGCGTGCGGGCCTTCTGGAGATGGCGGACAGGATGCCTGGCGAGCTGTCCGGAGGCCAGGCACAGCGCGTGGCCCTGATCCGTACCCTGGCCACGCAGCCGCGACTCCTCCTTCTCGATGAGCCGCTCTCCGCGCTCGACGTCTCGGTGCGCGCCGAGACGCGGCGCGAGCTCTCCCGCCGGCTGGCGGCGTTCGAAGGCGTCCGCATCCTGGTCACACACGACCCGCTGGAGGCCATCGCCCTGGCCGACCGCCTTGTCGTAATGGAGCAGGGCAAGGTCGTGCAGCAAGGAACGCCCGCAGACGTGACCGCTAGGCCCCGGTCGCGTTTCGTCGCCGACCTCGCCGGCGTCAACCTCCTGCGCGGCCGCGCCCACCACGACCACGTCGAGCTGGACGGCGGCGGGACCCTCGCCGCACCCGACGCTGGCGAGGGCGAGGTCCTGGCGGTCATCCACCCTCGCGCGGTCGCACTCTATCTGGCCCGGCCCGAAGGCACCCCGCGCAACGTCTGGCGCGCCACCGCGGAAGAGCTCGACCTGCAAGGCGACCGCGTGCGCGTGCGGTTGGGCGGCGCGGTTCCACTGGTCGCGGAGGTGACGCCGGGCGCGGTGCGGGACTTGCACCTCGACCGCGGCGACCAGGTCTGGGCCGCCGTGAAGGCCACGGAAATCTCCGTCTATCGCGCGTAGGATCACCGCACGGTGACCAGGCTGGTCCCCATGGCGAGCGTCGACGCGGCGTGGTTGGGGATGGAAGACCCGACCAACCTGATGATGGTCACCGGGCTGCTGGCGCTCGACGGCAAGGCCGATCCCAAGCGGCTGCACACGCTGCTCGACAAGCGCCTGGCGCCATTCGGCCGCTTCCACCAGCGCGTGGTCCGTCCGCGCACTCGGGCGGGGATGCTGCACTGGCAGGACGAGGCGAGCTTCGACATCGAGAACCACGTCACTCACGTCGCGCTACCGGCACCCGGGGGCGACAAGGCCCTGCGCCACATGGTCAGCGAGCTCATGAGCACGCCTCTCGACACGACCAAACCGTTGTGGCACGTGCACCTGATCGATGGCCACGAGCGCGGCTCGGTCGTGCTCGCGCGCATCCACCATGCCATCGCCGACGGCATCGCGCTGGTGCAGGTGATGCTCTCGCTCACCGATTCCACGCCGGCGGCGGCCCCACGACCGAGGAGGAAGCCGTCGGGGAACTCGAACGGCGCGGGACCGCTCGGATGGATCTCGGGCGCGGTCAGGCTGCTCGACAACCCCGGCCGCATCGCCGAAGGCGCGTACCGCCTTGGCCGCCTGGTCGTCCTGCCGCCGGACCCGCCGACGGCCTTCAAGGGCGCACTGGGGCGGCGCAAGCGCGCGGCGTGGTCGAACCCGGTGCCGCTCGACGACTTCAAGACCGTGGGCAAGGCTTTCGGCGCGACGGTCAACGACGTCCTCGTCGCCACCGCGACCGGCGCGCTGCGGCGCTACCTCGAGAAGCGCGGCGAACCCACGTCCGGCGTCGCCATCCGCGCCTCCGTCCCGGTCAACCTCCGCCGGCTCGACGAGGCGCACAAGCTGGGCAACGCCTTCGGTCTCGTGTTCCTCACCCTGCCGATCGGTATCGCCGACCCCGTGAAGCGCCTTCGCGCGGTCAAAAAGGAGATGGACGAGCTCAAGCGCTCGCCCGAAGCCCTGGTCGCCTTCGCCGTCCTGAACGTGATGGGCCTGACCCCGGTCGAGGTCGAGAAGGCCGGCCTCCGCTTCTTCGGCAGCAAGGCGACCGCGGTGCTCACTAACGTGCCGGGTCCGCGAGAGCCGCTCTATCTTGCCGGCCGCAAGATCGACCAGGTGATGTTCTGGGTGCCTCAGTCGGGGCGCCTCGGCCTGGGCATCAGCATCCTCAGCTACGCCGGCGGGGTGATGCTGGGGGTGGCGACCGACGAAGGCCTGGTCGCAGACCCGGAACGGATCGTGGCCGAGTTCGAAAGGGAGTTCAAAGCCCTCCGCCAGAAAGCCCGCGTTTAGGCCTGTCTGTTACTTGGTAATCTTGTAAGCACCATGGTCGAGGCGACCACCCCGGCGACGGAGCAAGAGGCGCTGGACGCGTACTCCACGATCGTGACCTCGGTCGCGGAGAAGGTCCTCCCCTCGGTGGCCAGCCTGCGCATCGGGCGCGGCGGGCGCGGGTTCGGCGGGGCCGGGTCGGGAGTCGTCATCACCCCCGACGGCTTCCTCGTCACCTCGGCCCACGTCGTCGCGGCGGGCGGCACGGCCAGCGCTTCCTTCATCGATGGCACCGAGCACGACATCGACGTGGTCGGCGCCGACCCACTCTCCGACCTTGCCATCGTGCGCGCCCGCACGACAAAGCTCCATCCCGTCCGCATCGGCAACGCCGACCAGCTGCGCGTCGGCCAGCTCGTCGTCGCCATCGGCAACCCGATGGGGTTTTCCGGGTCCGTCACGTCCGGGGTCGTCAGCGGGTTAGGCCGCTCGCTGGCGACCGCGGACGGCAACGGGCACCGCCGCTTCGTCGAGGACGTGATCCAGACGGACGCGGCGCTGAACCCGGGCAACTCGGGCGGCGCGCTCGCGGATTCGCAGGCGCGCCTGATCGGGGTCAACACCGCGGTCGCGGGCATGGGCCTCGGCCTCGCGGTGCCGATGAACTCGACCACGCAGGCGATCCTTGCCGCGCTGATGCGCAACGGCCGCGTCCGGCGCGCCTACCTGGGCATCGCGGGCGGCACGCGCCCCTTGCCTCCGCCCATCGCGGAGAGGCTCGGCCGGACAGCGGGCGTCGAGGTGCACGAGGTCGTCGCCGGCAGCCCGGCGGCAAACGGCAAGCTTCGCGGCGGCGACGTGATCGTGTCGGTCGGCGACGTCGGCGTCAGCAAGGCCGGAGACCTGCAGCGGCTGATGGTCGAGGCCAGGATCGGCGCCAGGATCACGCTCACGGTTCTGCGCGGCGAGCAGCTCCTCAATCTCGACGTAACGCCCGTCGAGCTGAAGTAACCTTCGCCGCCGTGGCGAAGTCGGCGGTCCGAGATCTCCTGCGCGCCGGCGGCGACTTCCGCATGCCGGACGTCGACCCCGACTCGACGCCGGGCCTGAAGGGCGGCAAGAAGAAGGCGCAGCGCGACATCGAGCGGCACCAGGAGGAGCTGTTCGAGCTGCACCAGCGCCTGTACGCGGAGCACGAGCGCTCGCTCCTCGTGGTCCTTCAGGGCATGGACACCTCGGGCAAGGACGGCACCGTCACGCACGTGATGCGCAACTTCAACCCCCAGGGCGTGGTGATCACCGCGTTCAAGACCCCGACTTCAGAGGAGCGCCGGCACGGGTTCCTCTGGCGGGTCCGCAAGCGCCTCCCCCAGCCGGGCGCGATCGGCATCTTCAATCGCTCCCACTACGAGGACGTCCTGATCGCCCGCGTCCACGAGCTGGCGCCGCGGGCGGTCATCGAGCGGCGCTACAGGCAGATCAACAACTTCGAGTCCGAGCTGGTGCGCGGGGGAACGACCATCGTCAAGCTCTGCCTCCACATCTCCTACGAGGAGCAGCGCAAGCGGCTGATCGACCGGCTCGAAGACCCGGACAAGCGGTGGAAATTCAATGAGCACGACATCGACGAGCGCGGGCGCTGGGCCGGATACATGGCGGCGTACGGGCTCGCGATCTCGCGCTGCTCGACGCAAGGCGCGCCGTGGTACGTCGTCCCCGCCGACGACAAGCTCTACCGCAACTGGGCCGTGACCATGATCCTGGTCGAGACGCTGCGCGCCATGGACCCGCGCTACCCACGGCCCAAGCTCGACCTCCCGCGCCTCCTGAAGAGACTTCGGGGCTAGCTAGCCCTTCACCGCCCCCAGGGAGAGGCCCTGGACGAAGCGGTCGAGGAAGAAGTTGTACGCCAGGGCGACCGGGATCGCGACCAGGACCGCCGCGGCCATCAGTGATTGCCAGAAGAAGACGTCGCCGCGTATCAGCTCCGTCGGCACGCCGGCGCTGACGGTCATGTTGCTGGAGGAGGAGATGAACGCGACCGCGTATATGAAGTCGTTCATCGTGAACGCGAAGACCACGACTGGTGGCGACTGGTATGCGACGCGTGGGAGACGGCCGGAGTGAATCCGGCCTGCACACGATGCCCGTCTAAAAAAAAGAGGCCCCGAGCAAAGCTCGGGGCCCAATTCGGTTTCGTCGGGTTAGGCGACGCGGACGCTCTTGGCGCGCGGGCCCTTCGGGCTCGACTCGATTTCGAACGAGACCTTCTCACCACCCTGGAGGCCGTCGAAGTCGCCTTCGGTGCCACTGCGGTGGAAGAAGTATTCCTGTCCGTCCTCGGCCTTGATGAATCCAAAGCCGCGATCCGAAACCAGTTTCTTGATGGTGCCTGTGGGCATTTCCATCTCCTATCTCTCGAACGGCGGGGCCAACTCAACTAGCGGGCCCGTTCGAGAAGATAGAAGCCTGCCTAGAGCGCCGGCGCTTCGCCAGCTAGAACGAGTATACCCAGAAACCTAGGACCGTATTCCTGCCGCCTCCGACAGCCTCCTGGCCCGGGACTGGTCGACCTCGGTCAGGTGTCGCTTGCGCAGGCGCAGGTGCTTGGGCGTCACCTCGAGCAATTCGTCGTCGGCCAGGAAGTCCAGGGATTGCTCGAGGCTCTGCCGGCTCGCGGGCGTCAACCGGACTGAGATGTCCGAGGTGGACGACCGAATGTTCGACTGCTTCTTCTCCCGACACACGTTGACCCGGATGTCTCCCGGCCTCTTCTGGATGCCGACGATCATCCCTTCGTACACCTCCTCGCCGGGCTCGATGAAGGTGGTGCCTCGCTCCTGCGCGCCGGCCAGCCCAAAGGCCAGAGCCTTGCCCGGGGAAGACGCGGTCAGCGCGCCGTTGCGCTGCTCGCGAAACTCGCCCAGAAAGGGCCGGTACCCAACCCCGATCGACCCCATCAGGCCATTACCCGCGGTGAGGGTCAGGAACGTGTTGCGAAACCCGATCAACCCTCTGGTCGGGATCAGGTACTCGAGCCGGACTCCACCCTTGCGGTCGTAAACGATCTCGAGCATCTCGCCCCGCCGCTTGCCCAGGGCCTCGGTGACCGGTCCCAGGTTGTCCTCGCGGACGTCGACGGTCAGGTGCTCGACCGGCTCCATCAGCTGTCCATTGATCCTCTTCACGATCGCCTCCGGCCGCGAGACCTCGAACTCGTAGCCCTCGCGGCGCATGGTCTCGATCAGGACCGCCAGGTGCAGCTCACCGCGGCCGCTGACCAGGAACCGCTCCGCGGCCCCTGTGTCCTCGACGTGCAGGCCCAGGTTGGTATCGAGCTCTTTGAACAGGCGTGCCCGCAGCTGGCGGGTGGTCGAGAACTTGCCCTCCCGGCCGGTGAACGGCGAGGTGTTGACCCCGAACGTCATGCGCACCGTCGGTTCGTCGATCGCGATCCTCGGCAGGGCGTCAGGCGCGTCGGGGTCGGCGAGCGTGTCGCCGATCGCGACCTCCTCGAGGCCTGTCAGGAGCACGATGTCGCCGGCGCTGGCGCTGGGCACTGCGACGCGGTCGAGCCCTCGATACATCAGTACCTGGACGACCCGAGCCTGGCGGGCCGCGCCCTCTGCTCCAAGCACCGAGATCACATCGCCCGGCGACACGCTGCCTCGGGAGATGCGGCCGATGGAAATGGTTCCTGTGTAGTCGTCGTAGGCGCGGTTGGCGACCAGCATCTGAAAGCCGCCCTGCTCCGCGATCGGCGCCGGGATGTTGGCGACGATCGTCTGGAACAGCGGCTCGAGATCATCCTGCAGCTCGTTCGGTCGGAGCCCCGCTCGGCCCTCCTTGGCGATCGCGTAGACGACCGGCGCCTCGAGCTGGTCGGCGTCCTCGGCGAGCTCCAGGAGGAGGTCGTGCACTCGATTGAGCGCTCGTTCGGGGTCGGCGTTCTTGCGGTCGACCTTGTTGATCACGATCACGATCCGCAGCCCGACCTCGAATGCCTTGCGCAGCACAAAGCGCGTCTGCGGCATCGGGCCCTCCGCAGCGTCAACGAGCAGCAGGCAGCCGTCGGCCATGTTGAGCACGCGCTCGACCTCCCCACCGAAGTCCGCGTGCCCCGGAGTGTCGATGATGTTGATGGTCACGTCGCCGTGCCGGATCGACGTGTTCTTGGCGAGGATGGTGATGCCTTTCTCGCGCTCGAGGTCGTTGGTGTCCATGATCAGGGTCCCGACGTCCTGGTTCTCGCGGAAGGTGTGGCTCTGCTTCAGCAGCGCGTCGACCAGCGTCGTCTTGCCGTGGTCGACGTGGGCGATGATCGCCACGTTCCGGATGTCGTGCCGGATCTCGGTCATTGGACTTGGCAATATACGGGGGCCAATGCGGTTCCGAGCCTGCCTCCCCCTCGTCGCCGCACTCGGCCTGACCTCGCTGGCACCAGTCTCAGTGCAGGCCGCCGACGAGGGCTGGGTCATCACCTCGTTTCACGCGGCGATCGACATCAACCCCGACTCGTCCCTGGACATCACCGAGAACATCCAGGTCGACTTCGGGGACCAGGCCAAGCACGGCATCTTCCGCACCATTCCCGTCCGCTACAAATACGACAACACGCACGACCGCTACTACGTGCTGAAAGTGGAGTCGGTCACCAACGGCGTCTCGCCCGTGCCCTACCAGGCATACGCCCAAGGTCCGGACGAGGTGATCAAGGTCGGCGACCCGAACCGCACCGTCACGGGTCCGAACACATACGTCATCACCTACAGCGTCAAGGGCGCGATGAACGCGTTCGAGGACCACGACGAGCTCTTCTGGAACGTCGACGGTGCGCTGTGGCCGGTGCCGAAACAGTCGGTCTCGGCGACCGTGACCCTGCCGGCGGCCGCGTACAAGGCGGCGGCCTGCTACCAGGGCGCCACCGGTTCGACCGAGCCCTGCAAGTACGGCAACACCACCCAGTCGGTGACGTACTCCTCGACCCGCACGCTCGCGTCTGGGGAGCAGATGTCGCTCGTGGTCGGGCTCGACAAGGGGATGGTCAAAGTTCCCGCGCCCATGCTGACCGGGCGGCAGCGCCAGTTCCCGCAAGACGCGTTTGAGATCAACCCGCTCACCGTCGGCCTGGGCCTGCTGGTCCTGATCTTGGGTCTGGCGCTGATCGTGCGGTTCTGGCTGCTGCACGGCCGCGACCGCGCCTACCTCACGCGCTACTACACCGCCCCGCCCGACGCGGCCGAGCGCCTCGAACCCGTCTTCCAGCACGAACCAGTGGTCGTCGAGTTCGAGCCGCCGCTGAAGCTCCGGCCCGCGGAGCTCGGCCTGATCCTCGACGAGTCGGCGGACACCAAGGACGTGACGGCCACGATCGTCGACCTCGCCGTCCGCGGCTACCTGACCATCACCGACGTGCCCCCTGGGTTCCTGGGCCGGCACGACTGGCTGCTAACGCGCAAGCAGGGCGAGGTGCCGGACATGCTGCCGTACGAGCGGACCATCTTTTATGGGCTTTTCGCCAACGGCCGGCAGGAGATCAAGATCTCCCAGCTGAAGGGCAAGTTCCAGGACTCGCTCCGCTCGGCGGAGAGCCAGATCTACGCCGACGCGATGGAGCGCAAGTTCTTCGTCGCCAGGCCCGACCTCGTCCGCTCCCTCACCATCGGCGCGGCGATCGTGATCGCCGTCCTGGGCGGTGCGCTGACGTATTTCCTCGGCATCACATTCGGGGGCGGCTTGATCGGCGTCGCCATGATCCTCGTCGGCGGGGTGCTCCTGGCCGTCCACCGCGCCATGGCCAGCCGGACGGCCGCCGGGCGCGAGGCCATGCAGAAGACTCTCGGGTTCCGGCTGTACATGACCACGGCGGAGAAATATCGCCAGCAGTTCGCCGAGAGGGCCGAGATCTTCACCCAGCTCCTCCCCTACGCGATCGTGTTCGGCTGCGTCTCGAATTGGGCGCACGCCTTCGAGGGCATCGACACGAGCGCGACGAACAGCTGGTACGTGGGCAACGCCCCCTTCCAGGCCGCGCTGCTGTCGAGCAGCCTCGAGTCGATGAACTCGAACCTTGCGAGCGCCATCTCGGCCTCGCCGCCGAGCTCGGGAAGCGGCAGCGGGTTCGGCGGCGGCGGTTTCTCGGGCGGCGGCGGCGGTGGTGGCGGCGGGGGCAGCTGGTGAGGCCCAAGTTGCAAACGGCGATGAGTTCTCGTTGAATTAATTTCCTCTAGCGGAACGCGTCCTTAACGGGGGGTATTGGCGCGATGGGTGTCTTGCTGGTTTTCCACCAGACGTATCAACCCGTGCTGGGGAGCATCCTTCTCTCGGCGCTGGTTGCCGGACTGCCGCTCTACGTCCTCTTCATCATGCTCGCGGTCCTGCGGCTGCCGGCCTGGCTCTGCGCCGTGGCGGCCATGCTCACCGCGTTCGTGCTGGGCTGGCTTGTGTGGGGCATGCCGTTCACCGTCACGGCTGGGGCCGCCACCCAGGGCATGGCTTTTGGGCTGTGGCCCATCTCCTGGATCGTCCTCAACGCCGTCTTCTTCCATAACCTCACGGTCGCGAGCGGCGATTTCGACGTCATCAAGCGTTCGCTCGCGCACCTGACGACCGACCGCCGGATCCAGGCTCTGCTGGTCGCCTTCAGCTTCGGCGCCCTGATCGAAGGCATCGCCGGTTTCGGCGCCCCGGTGGCAATCTCGGCGTCGATCCTGGCGAGCCTCGGCTTCGAGCCGATCACCGCGGCCGTGCTCGCCTTGCTCGCGAACACCGCGCCGGTCGCTTACGGCTCGATCGGCATCCCGGTGGTCACGCTTGGTCGCCTGGTGGCGCCCGTCCTGGGGCACACCGACCCGACGTCGACCACGCTGGCGCTGTCGGCAATGGTCGGCCGGCAGCTGCCGCTGTTCTCGATCCTGATCCCCGCCTACCTGATCGTGGTAATGGCGGGTTGGAGGCGCATGACGCAGATCCTGCCCGCGGTCCTGGTGACGGGCGTCTCGTTCGCCGTCGTGCAGTTCCTGATCTCGAACTTCGTCGGTCCCGAGCTGACGGACATCATCGCGGCGCTCGTCTCTATGGCCTGCCTTGCCATACTGCTTCGCTTCTGGCGACCACGCGAGGTCTGGCAGTTCGCCCACGAGACGGCGGAGGCGCCTGCCACGGGCGCGCCTCGGCGCGTCATGGGAGGAGCCGAGGCCGACCTGCCCGGCCGAGCGGCGAGGGCGAGCGCCACTCAGCTCGGGGCGCTGGATTCGACGGGGCGGATCGTCCGCGCCTTCTCGATGTACATCATCCTGGTCATCGTCATCCTCATCGGGCAGATGGGAAACCTGCCCTGGTGGGCGGGCCATCCGGTTGGCGACGTCAAGACTTCGCTGGCCACTCCGGTGAACGTGACCGCGGACTTCAAGTGCGGCAACGTCGCGTTCAAGCTCTGCCCGCAGCCGTGGATCGGACCCGATCCGGCCAAGGACCGCCAGGCCTTCAAGTTCCCGTACTGGAGCTTCTTCTGGCCCGGCACGTACGAGGTGAACAGCAAGGGCCAGCCGACCTCAGTGGTGTTCAACGAGCCGCCGATCGTGAAGAAGCAGGCGGCCTACAACAACCCGTTCAACTGGGACTTTCTCGCCGCCGCGGGCACGCTGGTGCTCATCGCCGGGCTCGTCGCGTTCCTGGTCATGACGGCTTTCGGCAGCCGCGTCAACTTCTTCCGGGTCTATGGCCAGACGTTGAGGCAGCTCGCCCTGCCGATCGTGACGATCGCGTTCATCCTGGGCATTGCCTACCTGATGAACTACTCGGGCATGACCTCGAGCCTCGCGATCGCGTTCTCCAAGACCGGCTTCATCTTCCCGTTCGTGGCCGCGTTCCTGGGATCGCTCGGCGTGTTCCTGACCGGCAGCGACACCTCCTCGAACACGCTCTTCGGGCCGCTGCAGGCGCAGACGGCGCAGCAGCTCGGCAACGTCAGCCCGATCCTGACCGCCGCGACGAACTCATCGGGCGGCGTGATGGGCAAGATGATCAGCCCCCAGAACCTGTCGGTCGGCGCGGCCGGTGTGAACCGGGTGGGCGCGGAGGGCGAGATCTTCCGGCGGGTGATCCGCTACAGCCTGATCCTCACCACGGCGGTCGGCGTGGTGGCGATGATCCAGGCCTACGTAATCCCGGGAATCGTCCCTTCGCCGTAACCCTCCAAGCGCGCCCGGTCGTTTAAACGCGGCGTGGTGCCGAGAGCGGGAGTCGAACCCGCACGTCCTTGCGGACATCGGTTTTTGAGAGCGGCCCCAACCCATTACCGAGGGTTGTTCCGTCCCGCCCTGAACTCGAAATAGTTCCCCGCCTTCACGTCTAGGCCCTTGAGGTTTCAGGAAACCGCTCGGGCTTGTGCACATCTGGCCATATTGGCCCGCCCCGGAGTGCCGCACCAGCGCAACCAATTTCCCAATCGCGTTCGCCATCTCCAGCTATCAGGGGCCGGGCAGCGAGCTCCTGTTGTTAGAACGTCGGCGATGGAGCGTTCGGATGC
>Ga0209058_1001849_pt1 | contig 17722 bp, 15 predicted proteins | sample GraSoiAngelo_147_FD_185904 | JGI IMG/M metagenome (GOLD analysis project Ga0209058, IMG submission 185904) | Grasslands soil microbial communities from the Angelo Coastal Reserve, California, USA - 14_1009_05_40cm (SPAdes) (version 2) | ecosystem: Environmental > Terrestrial > Soil > Grasslands ... | reverse complement strand
GCATGGACCCAGATCATTGCCGACGCCCTCGGACGTCCCGTCATGCGGTCGGCGGAGCCCGAGGCGACGAGCCGAGGGGCGGCGCTGCTCGCTCTCGAGGCACTCGGCCTCGTGCCGGATCTCGTCACGGCCCGCCAGACGCTCGGGGAGACGTTCGTGCCCGACCGCGCCCACCACGCACGCTACCGCGAGGCGATCGAGCGCCAGCGCCGCCTCGACGAGAGGGTATGATTTGAGCATGGCATCGGACGTCAACCTGACGGTGTGCGCGGACCCTGCCGCGCTCGCCGAGACCGCGGCCCATCTCATCGTCGACGCCGCAACCGAGGCCGTGAGGGAGCGCGGCCGATTCATGCTGTGCCTGGCCGGAGGGGAGACCCCGCGCGCGACGTATGCACGGCTTGCGCTTCCGGCATTCAGCGAGCGCATGCGCTGGGACCGAACGTGGGTCTTCTTCGGCGACGAGCGCGCCGTGCCGCCCGATCACCCCGAATCGAACTATCGGATGGCGTACGAGACGCTCCTGTCGCGTGTCCCAATTCCTCCGGCCCAGATCTTCCGGATGTGTGCCGAGCACGCCGACGGCGACGGGGCCGCGGCCGCGTACGCGGCGGCGCTCGCCGAGGCCTTCGGAACGCGCCGTGGCGAGCTCCCACGCTTCGACGTCGTGCTCCTCGGCCTCGGTGTCGACGGGCACACGGCATCCCTGTTCCCGGGCTCGCCCGTACTCCGGGAGGTCTTCCGCACGGTCGCCGCTGTGCACGTCGCCGCCGCCCAGATCCCGCAGCGGCTGACGCTCACCTTCCCGGTCCTGAACGCTGCGGCGCGCGTCCTCTTCCTCGTGACGGGTCCCGAGAAGGCGAAGATCGTCAGGACCGTGCTGTCCGAGCCGGCGAGGCTGCCGGCCGCACTCGCCCGGCCGACCGACGGCGAGCTCGTCTGGCTCACCGATCGCGCGGCGGCAGCGCTTCATCCGGTTGGCGAGGCTCAGTAGCGATGCCGACGGGGACCGACGAGCCGTTCACGCTGGTGATCTTCGGGGCGTCCGGCGACCTGACGCGCCGGAAGCTCGTGCCCGCGCTCTGGAGCCTCTACGCCGGGCGCACGCTGCCGGAGCCCTTCGCGATCATCGGCAGCGCGCGCAGCGAGGTGAGTCATGACGAGTTTCGCCGGCGCATGCGGGAGGCCGTCCGCGAGTTCGCGCGCACCCAGCCGCCGTCCGCGAACGTCTGGGACCGCTTCGCCGCGTCCCTTTCCTACGTCGCCGGCGATCCCGCCAATCCCGCGCTCTACCCGCAACTCGAGCATGCCATGAAGGCCATCGAAGGGGCCCGCTCCGGACCCGCGAACCGGCTCTTCTACTTCGCGACGCCTCCGAGCCTGTACGACGCGATCGTCGAGAACCTCGGCGCCTCGGGGCTCGCGCACCCACAGGGGGGCTGGACACGCATCATCGTCGAGAAGCCCTTCGGGCACGATTACGAGAGCGCGCGAGCGCTCAACAGCCAGCTGGCCCGAGTCTTTCGCGAGGACCAGATCTACCGCATCGACCACTACCTCGGGAAAGAGACCGTCCAGAACTTGCTCGTGCTACGGTTCGCCAACGAGATCTTCGAGCCGCTGTGGAACCGTAACCACGTGGCCGAAATCCAGATCACCGTCGCCGAGTCGATCGGCGTGGAGACGCGCGGCGCGTACTACGAGGAGGCGGGCGCGCTGCGCGACATGGTGCAGAACCACCTGCTTCAACTCTTGTGCCTCATCGCGATGGAGCCGCCCGTCACCTTCGACGCCAGCCCGGTGCACGACGAGAAGAACAAGGTGATGCATGCCATCCGGCCGATCGATCCGCGCAAGGTCGACGAGGTGGCGCTTAGGGGGCAGTACGGTCCCGGCTTCGTCGGGGGGAAGCCGGTCCCGGGTTACCGGCAGGAGAACGGGGTTGCGCCGGATTCAAAGACCGAAACGTACGCGGCCCTGCGGCTCACCGTCGACAACTGGCGCTGGGCGGGGGTGCCCTTCTATCTGCGAACCGGCAAGCGCATGGCGAAGCGGGTGAGCGAGATCGCGATCCGGTTCCACCGCACCCCCCACATGATCTTCCATCGCGATCCGGCCGGCGTCGAGCCGAATGAGCTCGTGATCCGCATCCAGCCCGACGAGGGCATGGCCCTGACCGTCGCGGCGAAGACGCCGGGGCCGGATCTCAAGCTCGGGCCCGTGGGCCTCGACTTTCGTTACGGCGAGGTGTTCGGTGCCGAGCCGCCCGAAGCGTACGAGCGGCTCCTGCTCGATGCGGTGCATGGGGACTCGACGCTCTACGCGAGGGCCGACTGGGTGGAGAAGGCCTGGTGGCTTCTCGGTCCGGTGCTCGACGCGTGGATCCAGGCCTCGGCGCCCGCGCCCTATCTCTACGAAGCCAACTCCTGGGGACCTCCGGAAGCTGACGCGTTTATCGCGCGGGACGGGGGAGCGTGGAGGAAGCCGTAAGCCAGTCCCCGAGCTCTCCCCCGGCCCGGAACGTCCGCCTACTTCGTGGTCGTCGCGTGCTGGAGCGCGCGGCTCGCGGTCAGCTCGACGTACGTGAACCACCAGCCGTCGAGCAGGCGAACCTCCAGCGAGCTGCCGGCCTTTTCGTAGACGTGCGTGATGCCATGCTCTGCGGCGGAGGTGCTGCTGACGTGGCGCCAGCCGTTCGCCTCCAGCGTGGTCCGCATGGCCACGCTCAGGCTCTCGACCTCCAGGCGACCGCGATACACGAGCCGCGCGGCCTTGACCGTCGGCGACTCGATGACCGTCGACTTGCCTGCCTGGTACGCGAGCCCCTTCGGCACCGGAATGTCTTCGAACTCGCTCCGCACGGGCCTGGTGGAAACCGAGGCACACCCGACCGTAAACGCGAGGACAAGGAACACAGCGACGATTCGTTGAATGCTCATAACGTGAGCGTAGCAGGAACCGACGCGGGGTCGCAAAGAAATTTGGGCGAAATCGGCCTCGACCGCTTGCGCCACCTCCGCCACTCGCCCTCGGGGGCGACTCGATGTCGACATCGCGCGACCTGACGATCCGCACCTGACCGTCAAAGACCGTACCAGCGGTGATTTCCGTCCACCATGCGTCTGGGTCGCGAGGTCAGCCCAAAACAGAGTACCCGCCGTCCACGGGGATGGCGGTCCCGGTCACAAAGTCCGAGGCCGCACTCGCCAGAAAGACGGCGACACCGGCCATGTCCTCCATCGTGCCCCAGCGCCCGGCGGGCGTTCGCCTGAGCACGTTCTCGTGGAGGTCCGGAACTTGGCGACGAGCGCCCTGCGTCAGCTCGGTGTCGATCCACCCCGGGAGCACCGCGTTCACCTGGATGTTGTCCTTCGCCCAGGCGGTCGCGAGCGACTTGGTCAGCTGGACCAGGCCGCCCTTGCTCGGGCCGTACGCCGGGGAAAACGAAACGCCGAAGATCGACATCATCGAGCCGATGTTGATGATCTTGCCGCCACCGGCCGCCTTCATGGGCGCGAAGGCGGCCCGGGAGCACAGGAACGCGCTGGTGAGGTTCGTGTCGAGGACCTGATGCCACTCGGCGAGCGTGTAGTCCTGGGGCTGCTTGCGGACGTTGGTCCCCGCGTTGTTCACGAGGATGTCGAGACGGCCGCACCGATCCACCGTGGACCGGACCAGGGCGTTGACCGACGCTTCGTCGGCGACATCGACGGCGATCGCGAGCGGCTGACCGCCGAGCTTCTCCAGCTCGCGGACGGCGGCGGCGGACTTCGTCTGGTTACGCGCCGCCACGACGACGCGAGCGCCCGCGCCCGCCAGGCCGCGGGCCATGCCGAGGCCGATCCCGCCGTTACCGCCGGTGACGATCGCGACTTTTCCCTTGAGATCGAACATTGATTCCTCCGAGCCCGCATCTTACCCGAAGTCGTGAGACGGGACGTGGTGGCCGAGGGCGGGGAGACCCCGGGCCCGGACCGCGCGCACCGAGATGACGCCGTCCTGCCGCTGCGCGATCCCGTCGACGAGGAGATACGGCTCGTCCACCAGCGTTACGCGATGGCGTGCGAAGACCGGCGGCGTCACGATCACGTTCGCGATCCCCGTTTCGTCCTCGAGAGAGAGGAACACGAACCCCTTCGCGGTGCCCGGACGCTGGCGGACGATGACGCTTCCCGCCACCTGGACTCTGGCGCCGTCCTCGACGCCCGCGAGCTCGCGCGCGCTCAGCACGCCCCGGTGCCTGAGCGCCGCGCGTCGCAGCGCCATCGGGTGGCGGCCGAGCGTCACGCTCGTGCCAGCGTAGTCGGCGGCGAGGCGCTCGACGTCCGTCATCTCGCTCAACGGGCTGGGCTCGCGCGGCGGGTCCCTGAACAACGGTCCGGGGGGCGGCACGGCCGCCGTCCAGAGATTCGCCCGTCGGGTCCCTCCGAGCGGAGCCAGCGCGCCGATGGCCGCGAGCGTTTCCAGCTCGTCGCGCTCGAGGTGGGCCCGGCGGGCGAGGTCGTGGATAGAGCCGAACGGCTCTTCGTTCCGCGCCTCAACGATCGCGCGGGCCGCACGCTCGCGCAGCCCTTTGACATACCGCAATCCCATCCGCACCGTGAGGCCGCCGTCGGTGTGCTCGACCGTACATAATCGCCGCGAGCGCGTGACGTCGATCGGCAGGATGCGCAGGCCGTGGCGCTGCGCGTCTTTCACGAGGGTCGCCGGATGATAGAACCCCATCGGCTGGTTGTTGAGGAGCGCCGCGTAGAACGCCGCCGGATGATGGACGCGCAGGTACGCGCTCGCGTAGGCGAGCAGCGCGAAGCTACTCGCGTGGCTCTCCGGAAAGCCGTAGAGCGCGAACGCGGTGATCGCGTGAACGATCTCTTCCGCGGCGGCACCGTGGATCCCCTGCCGCGCCATGCCCGCCCGCAGCTTCGTCTCCACCTCGACCATGAGCCGCTCGCTCCGTTTGAAGCCGAACGCCCGCCGGAGCTCCTCGGCCTCCGTCGCCGTGAAGCCGGCCGTCACCATCGCCATCCGCAAGAGTTGCTCCTGGAACAGCGGCACGCCGAGAGTGCGCCGAAGGATCGGCTCGAGACTCGGATGCGGATACGTGACGGGCTCGCGGCCGCGCCGACGCCGGATGTAGGGATGCACCATATTGCCCACGATCGGTCCGGGGCGAATGATCGCGACCTGCACGACGAGATCGTAGAACCGCTCGGGACGGACGCGCGGGAGCGTCGCCATCTGGGCGCGGCTCTCGACCTGGAACACGCCGATCGTGTCGGCTTCCCGCAGGCTCCGGTACACGGCAGGATCGTCAGACGGTAGCCCAGCGAGATCCACCTCGCCTCCGGTCTCGCGGACGAGCGTCAAAGAATCCTGGAGCACCGACATCATCCCCAACCCGAGCAGATCCACTTTGACGATGCCGAGCCCCGCGCAGTCGTCCTTGTCCCACTGGACGACGACCCGGCCCGGCATCGTCGCAGGCTCGAGCGGCACGACGTCGTCGAGCCGGCCCGCGGCGATCACCATCCCACCCGAGTGCTGGCCGAGATGCCGCGGCAAGTCCTGGATCCGCGTCCAGAGCATGGCGAAGCGCCGGATCCGCGGGGCGGTCGGATCGCAGCCGGCCTCGGGCAGATGCTTCGTCAGAAGCTCGTCCGGATCCTGGTAGCCCCAGTTCGCGACGAGCTGCGCGAGCCGGTCTCGCATGTCGCGCGGGAGCCCGAGCGCCTGGCCGACTTCGCGCGCTGCGCTCCGGCCTCGATACGAAATCACGTTGGCGGTCATCCCCGCTCCGTGTCGTCCGTACTGCCGATAGACATGCTGGATCGCGGCATCTCTCCGCTCGCCGCTCGGCAGATCCAGGTCGATATCGGGCCACTCTCCTCGCGCTTCGCTGAGAAAACGTTCGAACAAGAGTTCCATGCCGACCGGATCCACCGCGGTGATCCCGAGCGCGTAGCAGACCGCGCTGTTGGCCGCCGAGCCGCGTCCCTGGACGAGGATGTCGTGAGTCCGGCAGTGCTCGACGATGTCCCACACGATCAGGAAGTAGCCCGCGAGGTCGAGCCGACCGATGAGGTCGAGCTCGTGCGCGATCTGACGGCGCGCGCGCGCCGCGAGCGGGCCGGCGCCGTACCGCGCCCTGACGCCGCGCTCGGTCAGCTCGCGCAGGTGGCCGAGCGGCGTCTGGCCTGGGGGCAGCGGGAACTCCGGGAATCGGTACCCGAGGTCCTTCAGCGTAAAAGCCAATCGCAGCGCCAGCTCCCCGGTGTTGGCGAGGGCATCGGGGAGATCCCGGAAGAGCTGCAGCATCTCGCCCCCGCCCTTCAACCAGCGCTCGCCGTTCGTCAGAAGCCGACGGCCCGCGCGATCGAGATCGGTCTTCTCGCGGATGCACGTGAAGACGTCGGCGAGCGGCCGGCCCTCCGGGCGCGCGAAGAGCGGCTGGTTGGAGGCGACGAGCGGCAGGCGGGCCGCGCGCGCGAGGGTCACCAGGCCCTGGAGGAAGCAGTTCGAGCGTCCGAAGATCGCCACGAGCCGGGCCAGCACCTGGCGGGCGCCGGCGCCGTCGCCGGCCGCGAGCCGGAGCGCGAGCGGACCGCGCGCGCCCCCGGTGAGACACACGAGCCCGGGGGCGTACGGCTCGAGGTCGTCGAGCGCGGTCGCGGCGGCCCCCTTGGCGGCGCCAAGCTTCATCCGTGTGATGAGACGGCAGAGGTTCTGGTAGCCCTCCCGGTCTTCCACGAGCAGCGGCAGGCGCGCGCCGTCGACCAGCGTGATCTCGCTACCGACGATCGGCTTCACGCCCGCGTGCGCGGCCGCACGGGCCAACCGGGCGGCGCCGTACACGCCGTCGCGATCGATCAAGGCGACGGCGGGCATGTCGAGCCGGGCCGCTTCGGCGGCGAACACCTCGGGGTGCTCGGCGCCTTCGAGGAATGAGAACGCCGACTGCGCGTGGAGCTCGATGAACATGGTCAGTCGTACACACCGTCGAGATACCAGTGACCGGTGAGGCGATCCCGAGCGAGCCGGCAGAGCGCGCCGTCACCGAGCACAACGTCCCATTCATCGCGCGCCCACGCTTCGGCATCCCACCACTCGCCCGACGCGCGCCACGGGCCCGCGCACGCGACGACGTGCCGCGCGTCCACGCGTGCTGGTCGCTCGCCCGCCGTCTCGACGTCCACGCGGCTCGCCGGCCGCGTCCGCCTCAACGCGAGCCGATGCTCGGGCTCGTCGGGCGTGGCCGGGTTCTGGCGCGGGGAGCGCCACCCCCGCGGCCCACGATGATCGGACGGTTCGAGCTCGACTGGCGGCGAGAACGCCAGCATCGTGAAGTCGTCGGGGCGGTGCGAGTCGCCGAGCACGGGGGAACCCAGATTCTCGGCGCCGACGAGCGCCGCGAGGCGAGCGAGCATCGAGACGAGATCGCGGGGGACAGGAGCGGGCGGTTGCCAGAGTCCTCCCTGCCCCGCCGATGTCCGGATCGGATGAGCGCTGACTGCGACGCGCGTCACGGGGGCCTGCGGCGGATGCGCTTCGAGGTCCAGGACCAGCAGGGTGAGCATCGGCTTCACCTCGCCCATCGGGTAGGCGAGCGAGACGGCACGCGCATGGTACCCGCCGGAGGCGAGGCCGAGCCTGACCTCGAGCGCGTCGGCGGTGAGCGCCACCGCGGCGAGCCGCTGGCCGAGACGCTCGAGCACGGTCTCGAGCACAAGGGCGAGGGCCCCGATCGAGTCGATCTCCCACTCGAGTCCCTGCGCTTCTTCCCAGAACGGCGGCGGCGTCCAGGGCCGGAACGGATCGCGATCGAGGCCGAGCGCCAGATCATGGGCACGGAGCCCGGCGGGCCCGAGGCGCATGGCCAGGCCATCGCGAGGCAGCGCGGCCAGCTCGCCGAGGGTCCGGGCGCCCCACCGGGCGAGGGTCGCGGCGAGATCCGGGGTGAGGTCGAGCGCGGCGAGCGGCGCCCGGGCGAGCGCCGCGCGCTCGCGGCCGGGGGGAATGACCGTCACGGCGCCCGTCGCGCGCGCCGCCGCCACTCGCGCGGCCGTGCGGCTCACCGCGAGCCCCACCCGCGCCGGGAGCCCAACGGCTCGCGCCTGATGCACGAGACGGCGTCCGATGGACGCGGGATCGCCGATGAGTCGCTCGAGGCCGACCGTGTCGACGTAGACGAGCCCCGCCCCGCCGTCCTCGATGCGCGGCGAGACGGCCAGAGCTGCTTCGAGAAGGGCGTCACGCGCCGCCACGACGTACTCCTCCACCCACGGTCGGGTCACCAGCATCGGGCAGCGGGCGCGTGCTTCCGTCTCCGTCATGCCCGGACGGACGCCCTGCTCGCGGGCCTCGGCATTCGCCTCGAGGACCGTCTTGATCTTCCCCGTCGGGGCGCTCGCGTTGATGATTGCCAGCGGAGACTCGCGGAGCGCGGGTTCGCACCGCTCGACGGCGGCGGCATCGAAGTGCTCCACCAGCACGCAGCCGAACCGGCTCACGCGCTCCACCAGAGCGACGGCGACCAGCCGGACGCCGCATGGCGGGAGCGGAGCACCCGCGTCGTCGTGCGCACGCGCGCGAGCCGCGTGGGAACGGGTCCGGGACCAGCCCACTCGATCCCCTCGCGCAGAGTCTCGATCGCCAGCGCCGCGCTCGACCCGGTGAGCCGCCGACGGCCGACGATCAAAAGCGCCACGTCCGTCCGCCGGACCGCGAACTTCAGGCGGAATGCCAGCGTCGTGGAAAGTCGGGGCACCCGCTCGCCCAGGTCGAGCGCAACCAGCGCGAACCCCGGACAGCGAACGAGCATGTCGGCGGCCCGGAGCGCCACGTCGCGATGCCCTCCGCAGCGGACCCACAGAAGACGGCGCAGATCGACCCCGGCCTGCGAAGCGAACGCCGGGTCGAATGTCTCGTCGGTGTCGACGAGAGCGGCGGTTTCACACCGGCTCACGACGTCACGGAGACACGCAACGAGGTGGCTCGTGCGGCCGGACGACAGCGCCCCGACGATCTCGGTGATCTCGCCGCGGATCGGAACCACACGCTTCGGTGTCGGGCCGCCCGTACTGGGCGCGCCCTCGTGAGGTCTGTGATCGTGCATGTCAAAAGCTAATCACGTGACGAGTACCACGCAAGATGAAGATATGGGGGGATCAAAGAGAAAACGCTACTAGATAGTGGGGTTAGGCTAGAAGATGCGATCGGCTAAAATGCGGCTGAGGAGAAGGTGCCATGGAACTCCGCACCGTGAAAGCAGTCGTGACCGGGGGCGCCTCGGGGCTCGGACGCGCTACCGCTGAACGCCTCGTCGCGGCCGGCGCCAGTGTCGCCTTGCTCGATCGCCAGGCCTCAGCGGGCGCGGACGTCGCGAAGGCCATGGGCCAACGCGCGATCTTCACACCCGCCGACGTCACAAGCGGTGACGAGGTAGGCGCGGCCCTCCAGACCGCCTGGGACCGCTTCGGCGGCCTCGACGTGCTCGTCAACTGCGCTGGCATCGGTACGGCGATGAAAACCGTCGGGAGATCGGGGCCGGCGAAGCTCGAAGAGTTCACCCGCGTCATCCAGGTAAACCTCATCGGCACCTTCAACTGCATCCGACTCGTCGCCGCGCTCATGGCGAAGAACACCCCAGGGGCCGAGGGTGAGCGCGGGGTCGTCATCAACACCGCGTCGGTCGCGGCCTTCGACGGCCAGATCGGCCAGGTTGCCTACTCGGCCTCGAAGGGAGGCATTGTCGGCATGACGCTCCCGGTCGCCCGCGACCTCGCCGAGCTCGGGATCCGCGTGATGACGATCGCGCCCGGTATTTTCGACACCCCGCTTCTCGCTACCCTGCCTGATCCGGTCCGCACGTCGCTCGGCAAGCAGGTGCCCTTCCCATCGCGTTTCGGCCGTCCCTCGGAATTTGCGGCGCTGGCCCTGCACATCATCGAGAACGCGATGCTGAACGGCGAGACGATCCGGCTCGACGGCGCGATCCGGATGCAACCCCGGTAATGCGAGCCGCAGGATCGTGGGGCTGGGCCCCACCGTCCGAGGCGAGCGAAGATGAAGCCGGGCCAGCCGCGGGGCGTCGGAGGGCTGGGGTCCCCGCGGGCGAAGCGACCGTGGTGAAGATCGCTCCCCGTGACGGGCACCGCGTCAGTGACAGCGCGAAGCTGAAGCGGTCGCGCATCGTCTTCAGAGGATGGTCGCGGCTGTCAGGCCAGATCCGCGTGATCGACCGCGGCACAGAGCGCCGGCTCATGGTTCATGGTGAAATCCTCTCAATCTATCCGCTCAACGGCGACTGGAGACCGGTGCGCCGCGAATACTGGTGGAAGGCGCTCGACGCCGTCGAGCTCCCCCGGCGACCGTCGGCGCTGCTCGTCGGCCTCGGCGGCGGCACGCAGGTCCACCTGCTCCACCGTCTCTCCGCCCCGCGGCACATCACCGTGATCGAGCGCGATCCGGTCATCGTGCGTGTTGCCGTTGAGTGGTTCGAGCTCGATCGCGTCGGCAAGCTGGAGATCGTCTGCGCGGACGCCGAGACCGCCGTCACCGGGCTCAGACAGGCCGGGCGGCAGTTCGACTACGTGATGGACGACGTCTCGTACGCGGACGAGCCGGAGGTCGCGCTGCCGAAGCTCCTCGCCGTGGTTCCGTTGGTCACGCCGCGCGGATCGCTCGTCGTGAACCGCCACCGGCGCGGCGACCCGCGGCCGCTCGCCCGCACGCTGCGGCTCTACTTCCGCGAGGTCAGGCTTCGCCGCGTGCGGCGGACGGGGGAGAACACGCTGATCTGCTGCTCGCGACCCCTCGTCAATCGCGACGGAGGCGTTTGAACCGCAGGCGGTGCGGGCGCTCGGCCTCGGCGCCGAGTCTCCGGCGGCGGTCGGCCTCGTAGTCGGCATAGTTACCCTGGAACCAGACGACCCGGCCTTCGTCCTCAAACGCCAGCATGTGGGTCGCGATCCGGTCGAGGAACCAGCGGTCGTGGCTGATCACCAGCGCGCAGCCCGCGAATTCGAGCAGGCCGTCTTCCAAGGCGCGCAGCGTGTCCACGTCGAGGTCGTTCGTCGGTTCGTCGAGGAGCAGCAGGTTGGCGCCGCTCTTGAGCATGGTCGCCAGGTGCAGGCGGTTTCGCTCGCCGCCCGAGAGGTCCGCAACGCGCTTCTGCTGGTCGCTGCCCCGAAAGTTGAACGAGGCGACGTAGCTGCGCGACTGCACGGTCCGGCCTCCGAGCATGAGCGTGTCGGCGCCGCCCGAGATCTCCTCCCAGACGGTGCGTCGGCCCTCGAGCGCATCACGGCTCTGGTCGACATAGGCGAGCTTCACCGTCTCGCCGATGCGGAGCGTGCCGGAATCCGGCTTCTCCTGCCCGACGATCATTCGGAAGAGCGTCGTTTTCCCCGCGCCGTTGGGGCCGATGACACCGACCATGCCGCCGCGGGGCAGCTTGAACGAGAGGCCGTCGATCAACCCCCGGTCTCCGTACGCCTTCCGGACGTCGTCGGCCTCGACGACGATGTCGCCGAGTCGCGGCCCGGGCGGGATGGCGATCTCGAGCGCCGTCGCGCGCGTCTCGAACGACTCGCTCAGCATCGCATCGTAGGCCTGAAGACGCGCCTTGCTCTTGGCCTGGCGGGCGCGCGGCGCCATCTGGACCCACTCGAGCTCGCGGGCGAGCGTGCGCTGGCGCGAGAGATCCGCCTTCTCTTCCTGCTCGAGGCGCTGGCCTTTTTGCTCGAGCCAGGACGAATAGTTGCCCTCCCATGGAATGCCGTGTCCGCGATCGAGCTCGAGGATCCAGCCGGCGACGTTGTCGAGAAAGTAGCGGTCATGGGTGATCGCGACGACCGTCCCCGGGTACTCCTTCAAGTAGCGCTCGAGCCACGCGACCGATTCGGCGTCGAGGTGATTGGTCGGCTCGTCGAGTAACAGCATGTCCGGGCGCGAAAGGAGGAGTCGGCAGAGGGCCACGCGCCGGCGCTCGCCGCCCGAGATCTTGGCGACCTCCATGTCGCCGGGCGGCACGCGGAGCGCGTCCATCGCGAGCTCGACGGTGCGGTCGAGATCCCAGGCATTGGCGGCGTCGATCTTATCTTGTAAACGTGCCTGCTCATCGAGCAGCTTCTCCATCTCGTCGGCCTCGATCGGCTCACCCAGGCCGGCGCTGACCTCCTCGAAGCGCGTCAGCAGGGCGCGGACCTCGGCGACGCCCTCCTCGACGTTGGCGCGGACGTCCTTCGCGGGGTCGAGCTGGGGCTCCTGCGGCAGGTATCCGATGCGTAGCCCGGCGGCAGGGAACGCGTCGCCGAGGAAGTCCTTGTCGACGCCGGCCATGATGCGGAGCAACGTGGACTTGCCTGCGCCGTTGGCGCCGAGCACACCGATCTTGGCTCCGTGGAAGAACGAGAGCCAGATGCCGCGGAGGATCTCCCGCTTGGGCGGGACGACTTTCCGAAGATCCTTGATGACGAACGCGTATTCGCCGGCCATGTTGTCGGAGCGAGGGGGCTTACGCCCCCCTCTCGACTCCCCCCTGTTGGGAGACGCTCGCCTTCATGAGGCGACGGTGCTCCGGCATCATGCAGCGATCCTGGACCACCCGGATTCCGGCCCGCGCGAGCTTCTCGGCAGCCGCGTCGTTCCGGATCCCGAGTTGGAACCAGACCGCCCTCGGCCGCCACGGCAACGTCAGGATCTCGTCGGCGTGGCCCGAAAGGTATTCGGGACGACGGAAGATCTCGATCACGTCAGCCGGCTCCGAGAGATCTTTCAATCCGGCCACCGTCGGCGCGTCATGGAGACGACGGCCGGCGAACTTCGGATTCACGGGCTGGACGCGGTAGCCGCGAGCTGCGAGGTAGGCCGGAACGTAGTGCGCCGCCTCGGAAGGGTCAGCCTTGGCACCGAGCACCGCCACAGTCCTGGCCTCGCGAAGGATCGCCGTGAGGCCGGCATCGTCGTCGACCAGATGGATACGCCAATCGCTCATGGTGGGGTCCACCTTCTCACGACGAGGCCAGCGCGGCAATGATCTCGGCGCCGAAGGTCTCGGCCCGCCAGCGGCGCACGCCGTCCAGCGAGGCAAGCGCATCAGGCTCGCGTGGCCCCGCGACGGCGACAATCGTGATCAGCCGGTTGGGCAGGAGCAGTCCCGGCTCGAGCCCGAACCGTGGCGCCGCCTCCTTCCGCCACTGCCGGAGCGACTCGATTCGGCGGGCGACGATCGCCGGAAGCCGGAGCCGTGGGTGGCGCTCGAGCGTGGGCAACGAATCCTCCGGCAAGGCCTGGGCACGGGCCACGGCGGACAGGATCGCCTCGCCCCATCGCGCGATCACCTTGGGCGTGCAACCCGGGATCGGCGCGAGCTGCGTGACGTCGTCGGGTGGCGCCTGGGCCAGCCGCACGAGCGTCTCCTCGCCGAGGATCTTGAACGGCGGGCGATCGGTCTCGCGCGCGAGCCGCTCCCGGAGCTCGTACAGTTCCCGGAGGATCCCGAGGTTGCGCGGGGACAGGTCGCGGGCGCCCTTGAGGCCGGCGAAGGCGTTGGGGTCCTGAACCCGCTGCACGACAGGCTGGGCCGCGAGCGCAGCACATTCCTCCTCGACCCAGGAGAATCGGCCCATCCGCATCAGCTCCTCGGTGAGCCGGCGCTTGAGCGCGAAGAGATGAAGCACGTCGGCCTCGGCGTAGCGACGCTGGGCCTCGGAGAGAGGGCGCCGCGACCAGTCGTCGCGCTGCTTCGAGGGTGGCAGCTCCACTTCGAGGTAGTTCTGCAGCAGGACGTCGAGCCCGAGGGCCGTGGCGCCGAGGAAGCGGGCGGCGATGGAGGTGTCGAAGAGCGACGCGAAACCGAATCCGCGGCGCTTGAGCTGGACGAGGTCGTTGTCTCCGGCGTGGAGCACCGTCACGACGGACGGCGTGGTGAACACGGGGGCGAGCGGCGTGAGATCGCCGAGCGCCAGGGGATCGACGAGCCAGACGTCGCGGGATGACACGGCCAGCTGGATGAGCGACAGACGCTCCGGGTAGTGGTGCAGGCTGTCGCCTTCCGTGTCGAGCGCGATCTCGCCCGGCGCTCGAAGGCGCTGTGAGATCTCGGCGAGGTCGGCATCGGTTTCGACCCAGCGCGAAGCGATCGTGTCGATCGGCCCGAGTCCGCTCAGTCCTGAAGAGCTCCCGAACTACCCATCGAGCATTGGCCCGAGCACGGTCCGGAGGTGCTCGGCACTGGCCGGAGCGCGCAGCGAGGCGCGGACGCCGAGGGCTTCGGCCTTCATGAGGATATCCGGGCCCATCGCGTGCGTCAACGCGACTGTCCGCGCTGCGAGGCACGCCGTCTCGCAGAGGCGCTCCGCGATCGGCAGGGTGGCCAGGATCACGGTGGCGCCTTCGCGCTCGGCGGTCGCGGGCTCCGCGTCGGTTCGCGTCGCGATGACGCGCGCGCGCGGGAAGAGGCGACGCAGAGTTTCCGTGAGAGCATCCCGCGTCACCCTGTCGTCCTCGAGGACGAGGATCACCGGCATCGGCCCCAGTGTACCCGACCGGAATGGTCACCGCGCCGTGGTAGGATGCCCGAGCGACTTGCGGAGGGTCTCGATGGCGAAAGAAATCTCGATCGTCCACCACGCCGACCGGCGCACCGACGTGGTGATGCCCTACGCGCCCGGCATCGTCGTGAGTCGGGGGAGACTCGTGTTCCTCTCGGGCGTCACCGCGGCGGCCGTCTATCACAGCCACCCGCATCGCGAGGAAGAGTTCGACCTGCCCTCGACGATGCGTGAGCAGGCGGTGCTCGCGATGGAGAACCTCAAGAAGACGCTCGCGGCGGTTGGCTGTACGCTCGCCGACCTGGTTTCTGCGACGCGCTTCCTCACCGACGTCGCCGAGCAGGACGATCTCAACCGCGTCTGGGCCGCGTACCTCGGCGGTCACCTGCCGACGACGACCACGGTCGAGGTGTCCCGCCTCGCCACCCATCCGCGCTGCAAGCTCGAGATCAGCGCGATCGCTGTCGCCGACGAGGGAAACGGCTGATGGCGACGCTCGGCTTCGTCGGGCTCGGCACGATGGGAGGCCGCATGGCAAAGCGGCTGCTCGACGCGGGCCGTCGCGTCGTCGGCTACAACCGGACACCCGAGAAGGCACAGGCGCTGGTCGCCGCTGGCCTCACGCTCGAGAAATCGCCGCGCGCCGTCGCCGAGGCCTCGGACGCCGTCTTCAGCATGGTGACCGACAGCGCCGCGCTCCGCGCGATCGCCCTCGGCCCCGACGGCGTGATCGCAGGGCTCCGACGCGGCGCGGTCTGGGCCGAGATGAGCACGGTCGGGCCTGAGGTCACGCGAGAGCTCGGTCGGGCGGTCGCCGCGCGGGGCGCCACGCTGATCGACGCGCCCGTCTCCGGCAGTCCCGTCACGCTGGAGGCGGGCCAGCTCTCGTTCATGGTCGGCGGCGATCCGGCCGGGCTCGAAAAAGTGCGCGAGCATCTCACGGCGATCGGGCCGACGATCACTCACGTGGGCGAACTGGGGCTCGCGGTGACGATGAAGATCGCGACCAACCTGAATCTCGCCGTTCAGATGCTCGCGTTCAGCGAGGCGGTGGCACTCGCCGAGAAGTCCGGCATCGAGCGCGAGCGCGCCGTCGAGGTGCTGCTCAAGTCGGTCATCGCCTCGCCGATGCTCAAGTATCGCGGCCCGTTCGTCCTCGGCATGCCGGCGGCGGCCTTGTTCAACGTGGACATGATCCAGAAGGACCTGGGCCTGGCGCTCGACACCGGACGCGCGCTCGGCGTTCCGCTTCCAACCGTCGCGCTCACCGACGAGCTCCTCACCGCGGCCCGAGGGCTCGACCTCGCCGACTACGACTTCGCGGTCGTCTTCGACGTGATCGCGCGCTTGAGCGGCCTGCGCCCCAGCGTCAAGAAGCCCCGGTGACCGCGGACGGGACGACACCGCCGGTCGGGCGCGCCGGGACGCGGCCGGTTATCGCAGCGTGAGCGTGGCGCGGCCGGAGGCGGTGTCGATGCTCAGGGTGAAGGCGTCGAGCACGTCGCGGCCGAGGAGGCCGTCGATCGGCGCCGCCGCTCCCTCCCCACCAGGAAGCGTCGCCGGCAGGGTGTAGACGATCACCGGGAGCGGCCCGATCCGCGCCCCGGCGACATCGAGGAGCGGCAGAGTCACGAGCGTCGCCGTCGCCGTCCCCGTGACCCCCACGACCTGGATCGACTGTCCGGCTTGCCCCGCGAACCCTGCGCGCTCGACGGCCGCGGGCGAGATCACCGTGCGATCGGCTCCGGTGTCCACGATCAACGTGAGCGGGATGCCGTTGAGGCGGGCCTCGACGGTGATCGGCGCCCCCGGCGTGACGCGGAGCGACACCGGCGCGTTCGTGTCGAGCGCCGGCGCCGGACGGGCTTGGGGGGCGCTCAGGAGCGTCGCGCCGTCACGAAACGCGAGGGGGACCGCGGAGAGATCGGCCGTGTAGTACACGGTCCCCTCGGCGTCGGTCCAGCGATAGAGCTGGGCGGTGGCGGGCGTCGCGAGGAGGCAGACGGCCAGGACGATCAGCCCGAGTCGGGAGTGTCGCGTGGCTGCCTCTACACGATGACTTTCTTCGCCCGGAGCGCGTCGATCTCGTCGGCGGAGTAGCCACATTCCGCGAGCACCTCGTCGGTGTGTTCGCTCTGGAGGGGCGCCGGCGTGCGGACGCTCGGGCGCATCCGCGAGTACTTCACCGGCGTGCCGATGACGGGGATCTCGCCGAGCGTGGGGTGCAGCACCCGCTCGATCATTTGGCGAGCCGCCGTCTGCGAATCGTTCATCACCTGGTCGATGGTATTGACGGGCGTCGCCGGCACTCCCGCGTCCTCGAGGAGCTTCAGCAACGGCTCGCGATCGTATTTCGCGATCGCGTCCGCCACGGACGCCTCCAGCTCGACGCGGTGCCGCACGCGTCCGAGGTTCTTCGCGAAGCGCTCGTCGTCCCGCAGGGCGCCGAGGTCGAGCGCCACGACCAGCCGTTGCCAGAACCGGTCGTTGGCGCCGGCGATGAACACCCACTGGCCGTCCCGGCAGCGGAAGGTGCGGTACGGGGACAGGGACGGATGCGAAGAGCCGAGAGCTTTGGGCACGGCGCCGGTGAGCAGGAAACCCTCGGCGTGGTAGTTCAGCAGCGTCACGGCGGTTTCCAGGAGCGAGGCGTCCACCCGCTGGCCGAGGCCGGTCTTCGCCCGATGGAGAAGCGCGTTGGCGATGCCGAACGCGGAGAAGATTCCGGTCGTGAGATCGAGGAACGAGACCCCGGCGCGCACGGGTGGGCCGTCGGGCTCCCCGGTGATGGACATGATGCCGCTGAAGGCCTGCATGAGCGCCTCGTAGCCGGCGCCGTCCTTCCGCGGGCCGGTCCGTCCGAACGCCGAGATCGAGCAATAGATCAGGCCCGGGTTGAGCGCGGACAGGACGTCGTAGCCGAGGCCGAAGCCTTCCATCGTACCTGTCCGGAAATTCTCGATGAGCACGTCGGCGCGCTTCACGAGGTTTCGCAGCACCGCGGCCCCGGCCGGGGCCTTGAGATCGAGTGTGAGGTCACGTTTGTTGCGATTGATGACGAGGTACGCCGCCGACTCGCCCTCCTTGTGGGGTGGCCAGGTGCGCGACTCGTCACCGGCGCCGGTGTCCTCCACCTTGATGACGTCGGCGCCCATATCGGCGAGGAGCAT